>Ga0194131_10005851_pt1 | contig 17440 bp, 15 predicted proteins | sample TA2KigO120mmetaG_FD_148631 | JGI IMG/M metagenome (GOLD analysis project Ga0194131, IMG submission 148631) | Freshwater microbial communities from Lake Tanganyika, Tanzania - TA2015053 Kigoma Offshore 120m | ecosystem: Environmental > Aquatic > Freshwater > Lake | place: Tanzania: Lake... | reverse complement strand
CGTCCAGGTCGTGCTCTACGACCTCGCCGGCCCGCTCGCCCGCGTCGTGGGCGGGGGCGTCGTCGGCCGGGGCGGCCTGCCCGGCGGGCGGCTCAGCGGCCACGGGCGGGCCCTCGGGCCCGCCCGCGCCGCTCTGCTCGGAGGCGGCGATCGGCTTCTCGCTCATCGCCACTCCTACTTGTTGGACGGCTCGTCGTCCACGACCTCGGCGTCCACGACCTCCTCGTCGGAATCCGCGGGACCGCCGTTGGCCGAGGCGCCGTCGCCCGCCGCCGCCTGCTCGGCCGCGGCGGCCTCGTAGACCTGCTGGCTGACCTGCTGGAAGGCGGCCTGCAGGGCGTCGGTCTTGGACTTGATCTCATCGGCGCTCTCGGCCGCGAGCGAGTCGCGCACGTCCTTGATCGCCGCCTCGATCTCCTGCTTGCTCGAGTCCTCGATCTTGTCGCCGAGCTCGGTCAGCTGCTTCTCGGCCTCATAGGCCGCGTTCTCGCCGACGTTCCGGGCCTCCGCCAGCTCGCGCTGGGAGCGGTCCTCCTCGGCGTGGGACTCGGCGTCCTTGATCATCTGCTCGACCTCGGACTCGTCGAGCCCCGAGCCGCCCTTGATCTCGATCTTCTGCTCCTTGCCCGTGCCCAGGTCCTTGGCGGAGACGTTGAGGATGCCGTTCGCGTCGATGTCGAACGTGACCTCGATCTGCGGGGTTCCCCGCATCGCCGGCGGGATGCCGGTGAGCTGGAACTTGCCCAGGCTCTTGTTGCCGGAGGCCATCTCGCGCTCGCCCTGGAGGACGTGCACCTCGACCGAGGGCTGGTTGTCCTCGGCGGTGGAGAAGATCTCCGACTTCTTCGAGGGGATGGTCGTGTTGCGCTCGATCAGCTTCGTCATCACGCCGCCCTTGGTCTCGATGCCGAGGGTGAGCGGGGTGACGTCCAGCAGCAGCACGTCCTTGACGTCGCCGGCCAGCACGCCCGCCTGGATCGCGGCGCCGATCGCGACGACCTCGTCCGGGTTGACGCCCTGGTGGGGGTCCTTGCCGGTCAGCTCCTTGACCTTCTCCTGGACCGCGGGCATCCGGGTCATGCCGCCGACCAGGATCACGTGGTCGACGCTCTCGCCGGCGTCGGCGAGGGCCCGCTTGACCGGGCCGACGACGCGCTCGAGCAGGTCGGAGGTGAGCTCGGCGAGCTTGGCCCGCGTCAGCTTCATCTCCAGGTGCCGGGGCTCGCCGTCGACGGCGGTGATGAAGGGCAGGCTGATCTGCGTCTCCTGCGCCGTCGAGAGCTCGATCTTGGCCTTCTCGGCCGCCTCGTACAGCCGCTGCAGCGCGCGCTTGTCGGCGGCCAGGTCGACGCCCTGGTCCTTCTTGAACTCGGCGACGATCCAGTCCACGATCTTCGCGTCCCAGTTGTCGCCGCCCAGGTGGTTGTCGCCCGAGGTCGCCTTGACCTCGAAGACGCCGTCGCCGATCTCCAGCACGGAGACGTCGAAGGTGCCGCCGCCGAGGTCGAAGACGAGGATCTTCTCGTCCGTCCCCTGCTTGTCGAGCCCGTAGGCGAGTGCCGCTGCGGTGGGCTCGTTGATGATGCGCTTGACCTCCAGGCCGGCGACCTTGCCGGCGTCCTTGGTCGCCTGGCGCTGGTCGTCGTTGAAGTAGGCCGGGACCGTGATCACGGCCGAGTCGACTTCGGTGCCGAGCTTGGCCTCGGCGTCGGCCTTCAGCTTCTGCAGGATCATCGCCGAGATCTCGGGCGGCGAGTACTGCTTGTCGTCCACGTCGATGCGGACGTCGCCGTTGGGGCCGGGGACGACCTTGTAGGGGACGATCGTCTCCTCCTCCTTGACCTCGGCCTCCTTGCGGCCCATGAAGCGCTTGATCGAGAAGATCGTGCGCTCGGGGTTCATCACCGCCTGCCGCTTGGCGACGGTGCCGACGAGCCGCTCGCCGGAGTCGGTGAAGGCGACGACCGATGGGGTGGTGCGGCCACCCTCCGAGTTCTCGAGCACGGTCGGCTCGCCGCCTTCCATCACGGCGACGCACGAGTTGGTCGTGCCGAGGTCGATGCCTATTGTCTTAGCCACTTTTTTTCCTCCAAAGCTTTCGTTACAAAATCTGAGTCGCAGTGTGGCAGATCGGTGGCGAGATGTAAAGGGAGAACGAAAAAGGGCCCGGTCCGCGTGCGCGGACCGGGCCCGATTGCGCTCGTGATCTCGAGCGCTCTGCCGTCACCTGCTGTGCGTCACTTCCCCTTCGCCGGCACGCTCAGCGTGCTCACGAGCCCGGCGTGGTCGGACGGCCAGAAACCGTTCACCGGCTGCAGGCCGACGACCGACGACTTCAGTCGCTTGATCGCCTTGGTGTCGGTGAGGATGTGGTCGACCTTGTGGTCGAAATCGGCCACGGAGCCGCCCCCGCCCGCCGTGATCAACGACGAGTTGAGGCAGCAGCTGAGCGGGCTGGACGCATCGCGGTTGCGGAAGCCCGCCGCGGCGACGGCCTGGAACGCCTGCGCGTCGCCTGGCTGAACGCCGGGGTCGTTCGAGTTGAGGTCGCCGAGCAGGATCACCGGCAGCTTCGACTGCGCGGGGCCGCCTGGGCCGACCAGCTCGTCGGCCTGCTTGCGACGGATGCTCGGAACCTGGGTTTCGTCGTCGAACGCCTCGAAGTGCGTGTTGACGAAGTGGAACCTCTTGCTGCTGCCCACCTTCGCGTCGACGCTGGTCCAGCCCCTGGTGACGTTGATCGGCAGCAGCCCGGCCGCGGTCACGTTGAGCAGGTTGGCGAAGGTGCCGCTGCGCGGCTTCGACGTCTTCACGCCCTTGCGGGCGAGGATCACGTCGCGCATCGTCAGCCGCGCGTTGCGATCGGCCTCCAGCAGGCCTCCCGGAGGACCGACGTCGTTGACCGGCGCCTCGAAGTCGAACTCTTCCTGGATCACGACCGCTCGGTAGAGCTTCTTGTTCTTGTTGAGCTCGTCAAGCAGCGAGTCGAGCCAGTCGTACTCGACCGTGGTCGCGGTGCCCGGCGATCCAGCGCTGCCGGGGTTGTTCGCCGCCGTGCGCCACAGCGCGACCTCCTGCAGGCCGACCAGGTGCGGCTTCTTGTTCAGGATCTCGGCCGCGAGCGACTTGGCGCGAGCCGGGAAGTTGTTGGCGTCGACCTGGTTGACGATGGTTCCTGCGGCGTCGACGAAGCTGTTCAGGTCGGGCGCGCTGAGCCCCGGGCCGAGGTCGGCGCCAAGGTAGAGGTTGCGGGTCATGACGGTGACCTTCTCGCCCTTCTTCTTGCCCTTGCCCTTGGCGGCCTCGGCCACCCCGGGCAGCATGGTCAGTGCCAGAGCGCCTACGAGCAGCGCCAGGACCGCGCGGGCCCCCCGGCCGCTGCGCTCGTGGGACACGACGTTCTCACTCACGGTGAAGCTCCTTTCGTCTCGCCGCAGCCACCCTGCACGCGCGGCGACTCTTCGCTGGATCAACGGAACTGTAAACGCGATCGGGCCGGGAGAGTTGCGGCGGTTGGGGCGGGGCGGTCCCGGGGACTGAGCTAGCGATCCCCGGCGACCTGCGCCACGAACTCCGAGACCTCCTTGGCCTGGGGTCCCGTGAGGATGCCCTTCGGCATCTTGCCGCCGACGCCGTCCTCGACGGCGCTGAGAACGCGGGGGTAGATCGTCTCGGCGGCGGGCGGGCTCGGGCTCGGGGGCGCCAGCAGCTCGTCGAGGTCGGGCCCGACGATGCCGTCGGTGCCCGCCTTGTAGAGCGTGTGGCAGGAGCCGCAGTTGGTCACGAACAGCTCCTTGCCGTCCTCGAGGTCCGCCGGCACGCTCTGGGGCGAGGCGTCGCCGCCGCCCTCGCGGCTGATCGCCCAGGCGGGAACCAGGATCGCGAACAGTACGACCACGATTCCGAACATGACCCACGTGCTCCGCTTCATCGTGGCGGCAGCATATCGGGGGCTTCGCCCGCGCCTCAGCCCGCTCGGTGCTCCCGGTACCAGACGCACATCCGCCGCAACCCGCACTCGCCGCAGCGGGGTCGGGGACGGCAGAGGGCGCGGCCATGGAGGATCAGGTTGATGTGCAGCTCGTAGGCGTCCTCGGGGGGCGTGATCGCCAGCATCTCGTCGTGGGCCTCCTCGAAAGAGGCGTTGGGCCGGAAGAGGCCGAGGCGGCCGCCGACCCGGTGCACGTGGGTGTCGACCGGGATCTCGGGGCGGTCGAAGCTGAAGATCAGCACGCAGGCCGCTGTCTTGCGCCCGACCCCGGGCAACTCGGTCAGGTAGGCGAGCGCCTGCTGGCGGGGCGCCTCGGCCAGCCAGTCCAGGTCAGGCGGGTCGCCGAGCTGTGAGAGCACGTGCTGGATCCGCGGCGTCTTCGACGGCGCCAGCCCTCCCGGCCGCAGCGCCTCCTCGAGCTCGTCGGGAGGGGCGTCGCGCACCTGCTCCCAGCTTGGAAAGCGCTCTCGCATCCGTTCGTAGGCGACGTCGCGATTGCGGTCGTTGGTGTTCTGGGAGAGGATCGTCCGAACCAGCTCGGCGATCGGGTGACCGTGGGGCCGGTTGACCCGCTTGCCGTAGAGCTCGCGCAGGCGGTCGCGGATCGCGAGCACCCGCCTGCGCGCGGGCCGCCGCCACGAGGGGTCCCGTTTCGGGATCCGGCCAAGCTCCTCGGCGCGGCCCGTGCGCCTGCCCCGCCTCGCCAACTCCCGGGCGCGGGCGTCGGGCTCCGCGACTTTGCTCGGCAGGGGCACGGGGCGAGGATATTCTGCCCCGCGATGAGCGCCTCGGACGCCTTCGCTGCCGCCGCCGGCGGCGCGCGTGCGGCCTCGCGCTCGATCGAGACCGAGACCGTCAGCGTCGAGGGGATCGATACGTTCGTCCGGCGCGTCCGCGGAGAGGGCCCGCCGACGGTTTTCGTGCACGGGGTGCCCACCCACTCCGGGGACTGGACCCCCTTCCTCGAGCGCGCCGGCGGCCCTGCGCTCGCCTTCGACCTGCCCGGATTCGGGCGGTCGCAGCGCCCTCAGCCGGAGCGCTTCGACTGCAGCGTGCACAGCTACGGCCGCTTCGCCGAGAGCCTGTTGGCCGAGCTCGGGATCGGCGAGCACTCCCTCGTCGTCCACGACTGGGGGGTGGTCGCGCTGATCGGCGCCCAGCGCCGGCCCCAGCGGCTGCGCCGCCTCTGCGTGATCGACGCGGTGCCGCTCTTGCCCGGATACCGCTGGCACCGGACCGCGCGCCATTGGCGGACGCCGCTGCTGGGCGAGCTGCTGATGCGCCTGTTCACGCCGCGCCTGGCACCGCTGGCGCTGCGCGAGTCCCGCGGCGACTGGGGTCCGCCGCCCCGCGAGCTCGTCGAGGCCGCCACCGCGCACCTCGACCGCGGCACCCTCGACGCGATCCTGCGGCTCTACCGCTCCGCCGACGAGCCGGTGCTCGCCCAGCTCGGCAAGAACCTGGGCGCGATCGCCGCGCCGGCGCTGGTCGTCTGGGCCGGGCGGGACCGCTACCTGCCCGCGCGGTTCGGCCGCGGCTACGCCGCGGCGCTGCCGAACTCGGAGCTGCTGGAGCTGCCCGAAGCGGGCCACTGGCCCTGGTGGGGCGAGGCGCCCGGACTGGTCGAGACCGTGCTCGAGTTCACGGAAGTTGTCAACGAGGCGTGACTACAATCCGGGCCGTGCGCGGGCTCGTTGCGAGGATCGGTCGTTGGCTTCCCCAGGGCTGGGGAGACGCCGGCCTGCAGGTCGGCCTGTTCGTGCTGGCCGACCTCTGCTACGAGACGGTGCGCGGGGTCGCCGAGGGCCAGCGGGCCGAGGCCTTCGCCAACGCCGGCCGGGTGATCGACATCGAGGTCGCCACGGGCACCTTCTTCGAGCCCGACCTGCAGGCGGCGCTGATCGGCCAACAGTGGGTGATCGAGGCCGCCAACTTCGCCTACATGAACTCGCACTTCGTGCTCACCACCGGCTTCCTGGCCTGGCTCTACCTGCGCCGCAACGAGCACTTCTACTTCGTCCGCAACATGTTCATGGTCGCGATGGCGCTGGCCCTGGTCGGATACACGCTCGTGCCGACGGCCCCCCCGCGGCTGGTGGAGGGCTACGGCTTCGTCGATACGATCAACCAGTACTCCGAGGTCAACCACGAGTCGGCCCTGGTGCAGATGTTCATCAACCCCTACGCAGCGATCCCGAGCATGCACTGCGCCTTCGCGCTGATGGTCGGCGGCACGGGCCTGCTGGTCTCGCGGCACACGATCTCGAAGGTCTTCTGGGCCGTCTATCCGCTGATCGTGCTGCTCGTCGTGATGATCACCGCCAACCACTTCTGGCTCGACGCCGCGATCGGCTGGGCGGTCGCCGGGCTCTCGGCCCTGGCCGCCCTGCAGCTGGCGCGCGTGCGCGAGGCGTGGACCTTCGGGCGCCGGCCGGCAACGGCCTGAGCCGGCGACCGGCGAGGACGGGCCATGGTTGAGCCCAACGACCGCATCTCGGCTCGGCGGTACGCCGAGCCCGGTATCGTGGCCGCGGCCCTCGGGCTGCTCTACCTGATCGTCGCGCCCGAGAGCGCCGACCACGCGGCCCAGGTCTTCCGCTCCGGGCTGTTCGAGAGCGAGGGCCTGTCGGCCTGGAACAACTTCTGGTTCGGAGGCCACCACACGCCCGGCTACAGCGTGCTCTTCCCGCTGCTGGGCTCGGTGCTCGGGCCGCGCGAGGCGGGCGCCCTCGCGACCGTGGTCGCGGCGGTCCTGTTCGGGGCGATCGCCTACCGGCAGTGGGGCGAGCGCGCGCGCCTCGGCGTCATCTGGTTCGCCGCGGGAGCCTCGGTCAGCCTGTTCACGGGCCGGCTCTCGTTCGCGCTGGGAATCGCGGTCGCGCTAGCGGCGGTCTGGGCGGCGCAGCGCGGCTGGCGCCCGGCCGCGATCGGCTTCGCCCTGCTGACCCCGCTCGCGAGCCCCGTCGCGGCGCTGTTCCTGGCCTGCGCCGCCATCGCCCACGCGGTCGCCGAGCGCAGCCGCACCGGGGTCGAGCTGGCCGCCGCGGCGCTCGGGGCGGCCGTGCTGCTGGCCGTGGCCTTCCCCGAGGGCGGCGACCACCCCTTCGTCGCCTCGAGCTTCCAGCCGGCGCTGCTGATCGCGCTCGCCGTCTTCCTCGCGATCCCCAGGGAGGAGAAGGTGCTGCGCTACGGGGTCGCCGCCTACGCGGCGGCGCTCGCCGGCTCCTTCCTGATCGACAGCCCGATGGGGGGCAACGTGACCCGGATGGGCCTGCTCTTCCTCGGCCCCGTGCTCGCGCTCTCGCTCTGGCAGCGCCAGCGCTACGCGCTGCTGCTGGTCCCTTTCCTGGTCTACTGGCAGCTCTCGCCCGTGATCAGAGACCTGGAGACGGTGCACGCCCAGCCCTCGGTCCAGGCCTCCTTCTACGCGCCCGTCCACGACTACCTGCGCGGCGAGACGCGCTACTGGAGCCAGCGCGTCGAGGTGCTGCCGGTCGTCCACCACTGGGAATCGGCCTACCTCCCGCGCGGCCTCTTCATCGCCCGGGGCTGGGAGCGCCAGCTCGACCGCAAGCTCAACCCGCTCTTCTACGAGGACGAGAGCGGGCCGCTCACGGCCGACGCCTATCGCGCCTGGCTCGACGACCTCGCGGTCGGCTTCGTGGCGGTCCCGCGGACCAAGCTCGACTACGCCGGTGAGGCCGAGGCGAGGTTGATCGCGGAGGGGCTGCCCTACCTGACGCGGGTCTTCAGCAGCGCCGACTGGATCGTCTACCGGGTCGAGGACCCATCGCCCCTGGCGATCGGCGCGGCTCGCAGCGCCAAGCTGACCCGGGAGGGCTTCACGGTGGTCGCCGACTCCCCGGGCGCGATCCTGGTCAAGGTGCGCTGGACGCCCTACTGGAAGATCGAGGAGGGAACCGGCTGCCTCGAGCAGAGCGCGACGGGCTTCACGCGGGCGACCGTGACGGAGCCCGGCCGGCTACGGGTCGGGGTCGACTTCAGCCCCTGGCGTGCGCTCGACCGGGGCAGACGCTGCGCGGACAACCCGCCCGCCGTCGGCGGCTGGGAGAAGGCGGTCGTCCCGCCCGGAGGGTCTTGAGCGCCGCAGAGCTGCGGCGGCGCTTCCTGCCCCGCGGCCCGCTCGATCTGCTGGTGCAGCTCGCGGTCCTCGCCGCGGCCTACACCGCGTGGCGCTACGCGCGCGGCGCCGTCGACGGCAGCTACGCCACATCGCTCGCCCACGCCCGAGACCTGATCTCGCTGGAACTCGCGCTGCACAGCTTCGTCGAGCTCGACATCCACGACTGGGCGGCGGCCAACGCGGTCCCCGGCGAGATCGCGCGCTGGGGCTATGCGAACCTGCACTTCAAGGGCAGTGTGCTGGCGCTGACGCTGATCTACTTCGGCTGGAGGGGGAGCTTCGGCTTCGTCCGCAACACGCTGTTCGCCGCGATGGCGATTTCGACCCTCGCATACGCGCTCTATCCGACCGCCCCGCCCCGCTTCGTACCGGAGTTGGGCGTCGACGCCTCCATCACCGGCAACGAGCCGATCATGAGCGATCCCGGCAACCCGCTCTTCAACCCCTTCGCCGCCGTGCCCTCGATGCACGTCGGCATCTCGATCATCTTCGCCTGGTCGCTGGCGCTGCTGGTGCGGCCCCGCTGGCTCAAGGGGATTCTGTTCGCCTATCCGCTGCTGATGACCTACGTGGTCGTCGCCAGCGGCAACCACTTCTGGATAGACGGGCTGTTCGGTGCCTTCACCGCCGCCGCCGCGGCGGGCGTCGCGACGCTGCTCGCGCGGGCCAACCCGGACTGGGCGTTCCGCGGGCCGGCCGAGCGCGAGGGAGCGGGCGCGATCGCGCCCGAGGCGGTGGCGACGTGAACGAGCAGCCCCGCTCCACCGCGGCCAAGGAGCTCTCCCTGGTCGTCAGCAACCGACTGATCGAGTCGCGACTGACGCCGAACTCGATCTCGATGGTCGGGCTCGTGGGCAATCTGGCGGCGGCCGTGCTGGTCTGGCAGGGCTACTACTTCATGGGCGGGATCGCCTTCATCCTCGGCTCGATCATGGACACGCTCGATGGGCGCTACGCGCGCGCCTCGGGCAAGGGGACGCTGTTCGGCGCCTTCCTGGACTCGACCCTGGACCGGATCGAGGAGGGGATCGTGCTGGCCGCGGTGGCCTACCGTTTCGCGCAGAACGGCGAGGACTTCGCTGCGGCCATGTGCGTGGTGGTCGTGCTCGGCTCCCTGATGGTCTCCTACACCCGGGCCCGCGCCGAGGCGCTTGGAGTGGAATGCAAGGTCGGGATCGCCACAAGGCCGGTCAGAGTGGTCATACTGTCCATCGGCCTCGTATTCGCAAAAGGGGCCGGCGTCTTCGAGATCGAGCTGCTGGCCCCCGCGATCTATGCGATGGCCGTGCTCACAGCCTTCACAGTCGTGCAGCGCGTCTGGCACGTGAGAAACGCACTGAAGGCGATGGAGGGGACGGATCAGGCCCCGGAAGGGGCGGAGGGAGCGGCCGCGGACGTGTAACCGCGGCGCTCCGTAAGTGTCATTTCAGCGTCAAGACTTCGCATTAGGAGGAATTCTCAGGCATGAGTACCGTCAATGGCAGATCGAACGGAGTGGCGCGCAACGGTGCCCGCGACGACAAGGTCCGAGTGGCCATCGTCGGCGTCGGCAACTGCGCGAGCTCGTTCGTGCAGGGCGTCGAGTACTACAAGGACGCCGACCCGGCCGAGCAGGTGCCGGGCCTGATGCACGTGGACCTGGGCGGCTACCACGTGCGCGACATCGAGTTCACCGCCGCCTTCGACATCGACGCCGACAAGGTCGGCAAGGATCTGTCCGAGGCGATCTTCTCGGGCCAGAACAACACGATGAAGTTCTCGGACGTCCCCAAGCAGGGGGTCAAGGTCCACCGCGGCATGACCCACGACGGCCTCGGCAAGTACCTGAAGCAGAAGATCACCAAGGCGCCGGGGCAGACCGCCGACATCGTCGGCATCCTGCAGGACACGCAGACCGACGTCGTCGTCTGCTACCTGCCGGTCGGCTCCGAGCAGGCGACCAAGTGGTACGTCGAGCAGGCCCTGGCCGCCGGCGTCGGCTTCGTCAACTGCCTGCCCGTGTTCATCGCCCGTGAGGACTACTGGGACGAGCGCTTCACCGAGGCGGGCCTTCCGATCATCGGCGACGACATCAAGTCGCAGGTCGGAGCCACGATCGTGCACCGCCAGCTCGCGAGGCTGTTCGCCGACCGCGGGGTCCGCATGGAGCGCACCAGCCAGCTCAACGTCGGCGGCAACATGGACTTCTACAACATGCTCGAGCGCGAGCGCCTGGAGTCCAAGAAGATCTCGAAGACCAACGCGGTCACCTCGATCATGGATCACGAGCTGCCCGCCGACGACGTCTACATCGGGCCCTCGGACTACGTGCCGTGGCTGACCGACCGCAAGTGGGCGCACATTCGCGTCGAGGGCAAGTCCTTCGGCGACGTGCCCCTGAACGTCGAGCTCAAGCTCGAGGTATGGGACTCGCCGAACTCGGCCGGCATCGTGATCGACGCCGTGCGCACGATCAAGCTCGCCCTCAACAACGGGATCTCCGGCCAGCTCGACGGGCCGTCGAGCTACCTGATGAAGTCGCCGCACAACCAGCGGCCCGACCCCGTGGCCCGCGAGATGACCGAGGAGTTCATCAGCAAGAACTCCCGCCAGCGCGGCCTGCCGGCCGACGGCGAGAAGAAGGGCAAGAAGGGCAAGAAGAAGACGAAGGCCAAGTAGCCCTCGCCGCACCGAGTTGCGAAGGGCGCGCCCTGCCGGGCGCGCCCTTTCTCGTGTACGTCGTGTACGCCCGGCATGGCCAGGCGCTCGGGGGTGCGAGTCCCCGTGTTCGTCCGCTACGCGGAAGACCTCAGCAGCTAGGTTCGCTCCGAGCGAGCGGCGCGGAGGTTGATGCAGAGCACCTGCGAGTTCGCCAGAGCGACGCCTCGAGCTGGGGGTCAACCGGGGCAGCTCCTCGGCCGGCTCGGCCTTCAAGGTGACCCTGCTGGGTTCAGCTTCCTGCGGCGCGCGGGCGAGATCAAGGTGCGGGTGGACCCGAAGGCCCGCAACCGGGCCAAGGATCCGGGGACGGGCTCGCGACCGGTCTTGCCCTCGCGAAACGGCCTCGGTCATATCCTCAAGCACGTGAGCGCCGCTGACGGACTTGCGATCGCCCAGGTGAGCCCCCAGCGCTGGGGCTCGCGGCACGAGATCGCGGAGTTCGTCGAGCGCACCTCGGTCGAGTTGGCGCAGCGCGGGCACCGCGTGCTGGTCGCGGCCCCCTCGGACTCCCGCACGGCGATCCGCGACGGGAAGCGGGCGATTCGGGCCGCCGCCGCGGACCCCGATTCGCTCTTCGCCGCCGACAACCCGCGGGTGCTGGCGATCGGCCAGAGCCTGCCCCTGCCGAGCGGGCCTCGACGGCGCCCGGCGCCGATCCCGCTCGACGTCAGCGGCGCCCTCGAGCAGCTGTTCGAGGCGGTCCCGTTCGACATCGTCCACGTGCACGAGCCGTTCGCCCCCAGCCCGGGATCGGCGGCGCTGCGCCACTCGCTCTCGCTCAACGTCGCCAGCTTCCACGAGCCGGTCGAGCGCGTGCTCTCGACCCAGGTCGCGCGCATGCTGGTGGAGATGTTCTTCGGCCGCATCGACGCCCGCACCGCCAGCACCCTGGCGACGGCCGAGATGCTGGAGCGGTTCTTCCCCGGCCCCTGCGAGCTGATCCGCGCGGGCGCGGACGTCGCCGACCCCGTGCTGCCGGCGCCGCCCGCCGGACGGGTCCGGATCGTCCACTGCGCGGAGGAGGAGCGCGGCGCCCTGCGCCTGTTCCTGCGCGCGCTGCGGCGCCTGCCCGACGACCTCGACTGGGAGGGCGTGATCTGGTTCGACGGGCAGACCGACCCGCTGGCGCGCGTCAGCCGCAGGCTGCGCGAGCGGGTGCGCCTGCTCAGGCCCACCGACGGAGAGCCTCCGCAGGTGATCGCCGGCGCCGACATCGTCTGCCTCGCCTCGGGCGGGGTGCGGCCGGCGCCGGGCGTCGCCCGCGAGGCGCTGGCCGCCGGGGCCGTTCCCGTCGTCTCCGACCTCGAGACCTACCGCGAGCTGGTCGGGGACGGCGAGCGCGGGCTGCTGTTCCCGGTCGGCGACTCGCAGACGCTCGCCGCCCAGCTCGAGCGCCTCTGCCGCGAGCCCGAGCTGCGCTCGAGCCTGGCGTCGAGCGCGCGCTCGGGAGGCGAGGGCCGCGGCTGGGGCGAGGTCGGCGACGAGCTGGAGGCGGTCTACCGGCGGCTGGTCGCCAGGCGCCACGATCCCGCCGGCGACCCCGTGATCCGCAAGCGCCTGCAGGGCAGGGAGCTGATCCATTGCGACCTGCACATGCACACCGACCACTCGCCGGACTGCGCGACTCCGGTCGAGGTGCTGCTGGCGACGGCGAAGGAGCGGGGGCTGGGAGCGATCGCGATCACCGACCACAACGAGGTCTCAGGAGCGCTCGAGGCCCGCGAGCTGGCCCGGGAGATGGGCGGCATCAAGGTGATCGTGGCCGAGGAGGTGAAGACCGCGCAACAGGGAGAGGTGATCGGCCTCTTCATCGAGGAGAAGATCGAGCGGGGGATGTCGCTGGCCGAGACGATCGCCGAGATCAAGCGGCAGGGGGGCCTGGTCTACGTCCCGCATCCCTTCGACCGCATGCACTCGGTTCCCGACTACGAGCACCTGCTCGACGTGGTTGCCGAGATCGACATCCTCGAGGTCTTCAACCCCCGAATCGCGATCGACTCCTTCAACGAGGAGGCCGTGCGCTTCGCCCGCAAGTACGACATCGTCGCCGGGGCGGGGTCGGACAGCCACGTCGCACAGGGCCTGGGCAGCGTCATGATCAAGCTGCGGGACTTCGAGGGGCCGGCCGAGTTCCTGCAGGCGATGCGCGATGCGGACATCGTCCGCAAGCACAAGAACCTCGTCTACGTGCAGGCGCTGAAGTTCCTGCAGACGAGCGGCGGCCGCGGCGGCCGCTCGCTGGCGGCCCGGCAACGGTCCGGGCCCGGGGGTCGAGGCGGCTCTGGGCGAAAGCGCCCGGTCGGCAAGAGTTGATGCACGCGCAAGGGTCGGGCGGGGAGCCGAAGAAAGACCAGGCAGCCGTGCCGCCGACCACCGACGACGAGATCCGGGAGAAGTACCTGGAGCGGGCGATTCGTGAGCTCAACGACCTGGGCCACGACCTGTCCGCCTGCGAGCGCTGCCCCCGCGGCAGCGTGATGCCGGTGCAGGGCTCGGGGCACCCCCAAGCCGACATCTTCATGCTCAAGCACACGGCCACGCCCTCGGAGATCGAGGAGGGCGTCGCCTTCTACGGCCGCGCCGGCAACGCCCTGATGAAGAGCTTCAAGCGGCTCTCGATCGACCCGATCGTCGTCTTCGGCACGCTCTGCGTCAAGTGCCCCCTGAGCGACCCCGACGCCGCCGCCGACCCCTGCGTCGAGCGCGTCGCCGAGGAGATCGCGATCGTGCAGCCGCGGATCGTGGTCGTGATGGGGGAGGAGGCGCTCGAGGTGCTGAACGAGCTGCAGCTTCCGCTCGCCTCGACGGTCGAGGCCAGCGAGGGCGAGATCCAGCCGCTGACCCCCACGATCGACGCCCTGTTCGTTCCGGACATCGACGAGTCGCTCGACGAGCAGGGCGCCAAGCAGCGCTTCTGGTCGTCGTTCCGGGCGATCGGCGCCTGGTACGACCAGCTGCCGCCCTACTGATCCGGCGGCGGCTCCGCGTCAGCCGCGGTGCCGATGGTGCCGCCCTGGGAGAGGCCGCCGCCGAGTGGTTTCGTCTTCTTCGGGCAGGCCGTGGTGGCCGGGCTGGACCCGCCGCCTGACCTTGGCGCAGTGGGTGTGGACGTCGAGGCTTGGGCGCGCGACCGCCCAGCGCTTGCCGCTGCATGAGCTCGTGATCGAAGGGCCGAGGGTGAGCGCGGTCCCGGGATCGGCCTGGGTTGCGGAGACGGTCGCCGTCTTCGGAGCGTCGGCGCGGCAGTACGCTGACGCTGTGATCGTGGCCACGGAGGGGGCGCCGCGTCGATCAGGCCGGCGGAAGACCCACCATGAGCGCCGGCACAGCTTCCGTCCTCGCCCAACTGGACACGGCTGCCGAGTAACCGTAGTATCGGCCGGGATGGGGCTGCTCGGCGATTCCTTCAAGGCGATGCGGATGAAGGACCCGGTGGACGGGACCGCGCAGGTGGTCGGCAGCACGCAGCCACCGGACCACGCGAGCTCGGCGAACGTCAACCTGAACCTGGTGATTCAGGCGGAGGGGATCCCCGCGACGAGCGTCGAGCTCGATTGCATCGCCCCGACCAAGAAGTGGCCCTGGCCCGGCCATACGCTCCCAGTGACCGTCGATCGCGCCGATCCCGAGCGCGTCAAGGTGCAGTGGGACGACGTCCCCGACCAGCAGGAGGCCGCGCAGGCCAGCGCCGACGCGCTCGCCGCCCAGCTGAACCAGGGTGGAGGCGGCCAGGTGGTCTCGGGAGGCGGAAACGTCGACGATATCGTGCAGGCGCTGCAGCAAGCGATGCCCGGCGCCCAGGTCAGCGTGCAGGGCTCGGGTGATCCGGGCTCAGCGCTCGGCGCCGGCGGCCAGGCTGAATCCGGAGACGACCGCGTCGCGCAACTGGAGCGGCTTGCGAAGCTGAAGGAGTCGGGCGCGCTCTCCGACGCCGAGTTCGAGAAGGAGAAGGCGAGGATCCTCGGCGGCTAGGCGGGTCAGGCTCCCGGCGCCGCGGCCTCCGCGACGGCGCTCATGTCCTCGATCGTCGCGCTTGCGAGCGCCCTGACCACCACCGTGTCGAGGGCGCGGTAGCGGCTCAGCTCGGTCTGGGCCTCGCCGGCGTTCTCGGCGGCCACCCCGACCGTGCCCTCGGGCTCGCCGAGCCGGTCGAAGTGGTCGCGGTAGCCCTTGTGCAGATCGCGGTAGAAGGCCTCCTCCTTGGCCAGGCGCCGCTCTGAGCCGGAGCCGACGGCGGTGCGGACGTAGCCCATCACAGGCGGCGGCTCGCGGCCGGCGTCGGCGGCGCCCGCCTCGGCGTGCTCGCGCGCCACCTGGGCGTACTCCGGGGTCATCCAGTTGAAGAAGACCCCGTCCCACTCGGCGCCGGCGAACGCGCACATCTTGGGGCCCATCGCGGCGAGCACCAGGCGGACGCCCGGGAGCTGCTCGCGCAGGGTGGGAAGCGCCTCGCGCATGGTCGTCAGGGGCTTCTTGGTGAAGCCCGCCCCGACGCCGAGCCAGATCCGCTCGCGGTCGAGCCCGGTGCGCTCGAGGTCGGCGGCGATCGCGGCGGGTTCGTGGCGGTCGAGCGCGATCACGCCCACGCCGAGCTCGATCCGGTCGGCGCCGCGGGCGAAGTCGGCCAGCGTGTCCAGACCCTTGGCGCCAGGGTGGTCGTTGGACCAGATCGAGGCGTAGCCGAGCTCCTGGCAGCGGCCGGCCAGCGGCGAGGCGACCCCGGGGTCGAGCCCGGCCGCGACCCCGAAGCCGCGGCTCACGGGGCGCCCTCCGGCACGTCCTCCGCTTCGCGTCCGGGCGTGCCGGGCTCGGGCGCCGACCCCCTGGCGACCCTGGGCCGCTCAAGAAGTGCGACGCACTCGATGTGCGGGGTCTGGGGGAACATGTCAACGGGCTGCAAGAGCCGCAGCCTATAGCCGGCCTCGCCGAGCTGAGCCGCGTTGGGCGCGAGCGTGGTCGGGTTGCAGGAGACGTAGACGATGCGGCGGGCCTCGCACTCGATCAGCCTGCGGACGACCTTCTTCGAGAGCCCGGCCCGGGGCGGGTCGACGACCACGACGTCGGGTCTGCCCGTCTCCTCCAGCAGCGGGCGGATGCCGGTGCGGACGTCGCCGGCGCGAAAGCGCGCGTTGCCGACGCCGTTGAGCTCGGCGTTGCGCTCCGCGTCTGTGATCGCGTCGTCGACCAGCTCGATGCCCCAGACCTCGCCGGCGCGGCGCGCGAGAACCAGCGAGAGCGTGCCGATGCCGCAGAAAAGGTCGTAGACGCGCTCGCTTCCGCCCAGCCCGGCCATCTCCAGCGCCAGCTCGTACAGGCTCTCCGCCATCTCGGTGTTCGTCTGGAAGAAGGCGCGGTGTGAGATCCGGAAGCGCAGCCCGCAGAGCTCCTCCTCCAGGTACTCGGCCCCGAGCGCTCCGGTCGGCCCGTCGGTGCCGCTCGCGCGCGGGTCCTCGACGATCGTGTGCAGATCGACCGGCGGCCGGGGGATCTCGGCCGCCGAGGTGACCAGGCGGCTCTGCAGCTGCCCGGTGCGGCGGCCCTCGCGGATCACCAGGTTGCGCAGCACGCCATGTTGGGATCGGCGGTCATAGGGTGCCAGCGCCGTCGCCCGCGCCCAGTCGCGCAGCTCGTTGCGGCGCGCGTTGTTGCGCTCCGAGGCCAGCAGGCAGTCGCGGGCGTCCACGATCCGGTCCCAGCGACCCCGCGCGTGGAAGCCGAGGACCAGCTCGCCCCCGCTCGCTTCGGCATCGCCGCGGTCCCCGGCCAGGCCGAACGAGTACTCGAGCTTGTTGCGGTAGCGCCAGCGCTCGGCGGCGGGGAGGATCGGTGCCAGCTCGAAGCCGTCCAGCCCCCCGATCCTGCGCAGGGCGTCGTCGACCTGCCCCTGCTTGTGCGCGAGCTGGCGCTCGTAGGCGAGGCCCTGCCAGGGGGCGCCGGGGCAGGGCTCGCCGCCGTGGTCGCAGCGATCCGGCACCCGGTCGGGGCTGGGGCTGAGCAGCTCGACCGTCCGCGCCTCGGCGAAGTGCCGCTTGCTCCTGGTGATCGCCGCACGCACGCGGTCGCCGGGCAGCGCTCCGCTGACGAAGACGACGTACCCGTCGCGCCGCGCCACGCCCCGGCCGCCGTAGGCGAGCGACTCGATCTCCAGCTCCAGCTCGTCACGGGAGCGGGGGCGCTGGGCCCGCGTGGGGGCGCCGTCGCCGGGGTCGCCCGGGCTCGCCGGCGGTTCGAGTTCGATCTCGGCCATGCACCCACCCTAGAGAGTGGGGAGATAGGCTCTTTCCGCAATTTGCGCAAATCAAGAGCAGCGAGAAGGAGGTGAACCGATGGAGTCCAGCCAGAGCGGTTCGGGCGGTACCGAGGGCGGTGGCGTCATGGACAACGTGCAGAAGGCGATCGACGACCTGAGGACGGCCGGTGAGAAGGCGACCGGCGACGTGCGCTCGAACATCGACGCCGCCGTGGCGCGCCTGCGCGACGCCTCCAGCGAGGCGAGCAAGCAGGCCACCGATCAGGTCTCGAGCTGGCGCAGCACGCTCGAGGAGGCGACCGAGGATGTGCGCAAGGAGCTGGCGAAGCTCGCGGTCAGGGCGCAGGGGTCGGTC
>Ga0194131_10005847_pt1 | contig 17448 bp, 11 predicted proteins | sample TA2KigO120mmetaG_FD_148631 | JGI IMG/M metagenome (GOLD analysis project Ga0194131, IMG submission 148631) | Freshwater microbial communities from Lake Tanganyika, Tanzania - TA2015053 Kigoma Offshore 120m | ecosystem: Environmental > Aquatic > Freshwater > Lake | place: Tanzania: Lake... | reverse complement strand
CGACAGAAACTAGATAGCCGATTGATGATCGTGGATCTTCCGACCACCATGTCCGAATGCGTCGGGCGCACAATCTTGGGAGATTCATTCCAGGTGTTGCCTCTACTGCCGAGGCGAAGATCGGCGAGCGTGCATCTCGCTTCGAAGAGGTTCGTGCGTTCTGGTCGAAGAAGGCTGATGAATGACAACCAACAACTCGTTGCAGCGGACGTGCCGTATCCCTCGTGCGCTGAACGGCAGCGTTCAGCTTCTGCCATGGCCAGCGGCCACAGCAGTCACGAAGGGGCCGGTGAGATGACCATCCCTCATTGCCCTTGCAGTTCCAGCTTTGTTAACCTGGCTGCGTCGTTAACTTCGGTACTCATTCCCAGTCCCCATTCGGTGTAGCTGCTCCCAAACCGGGAAAGTTCTCGATTCCCTCTTTCGCGGAAACGACGGCGAGTCCGCGAAAGCAAGAGTTGACGCACTCACGAATAGCCGCAGTTAGGCTTTCTCTCATGCGGGCGCCAAAGACCGTGGAAAAACTGAAGATAGGCATCGTTGGTACCGGCAAAGTGGCCCATCTGCACGCAGCCGCTCTCGTGGCCTTGCCCGAGTCGGAGTTTGCCGGCGTGTGCAACGTGAATCTCGCAGGTGCTCAGGCGTTTGCCGAGCAGTACCGGGTGAAGGCCTACTCCGATGTTGCGGAAATGATCGCGAGTGGCATTCGGGCGGTCACCATTTGCACGCCTCATCCACTTCATGCCGGCCCTACAATCGAAGCTGTGCGCGCGGGTGCTCACGTGATTGTGGAGAAGCCGCTGGCCGCTTCGCTGGCAGATTGCGACGCCATGATCCAGGCTGCTAGAGACGCTGGAGTCAAACTAGCAATGATCAGCCAGCGCCGCCTGTATGCGCCCGTGCAACGCCTCAAGCAGGCGATCGAAGACGGCAAGCTGGCCCAACCGATTCTCGGCACGGTTAACATGCTAGGTTGGCGCGACCTCGCGTACTACCAGAGCAACGCCTGGCGGGGTACCTGGAAAGGCGAAGGCGGTGGGGTGCTGGTGAATCAAGCGCCGCACCAGCTGGACCTTTTGCAATGGTTCATGGGGCCGATCGATCAGCTCGTTGGCTGCTGGTCGAACTTCAATCACCCCTACATCGAAGTCGAGGATACGGCCGCAGCCATCGTTCGCTTCAGAAGCGGCGCCCTGGGCAACATCTTGGTGAGCAACTCGCAGAATCCGGCGCTTTATGGAAAAGTGGCGGTGTATGGGAGTAACGGTGCGTCCGCTGGCGTTCAGACCGATGGCGGAGCAATGTTCATTGCCGGCATGTCCAATATCACCGAACCGCCGATCAACGACCTATGGAACGTGCCAGGGGAAGAAGGGCTGCTGGCGATCTGGCAAAAGGAAGATGCTGCTTTTTTTCTAAGCATCGACGCCACGCGGTACTACCACCAGTTGCAGATCCAAGATTTTCTCCGAGCCATTCTCGAAGATCGCGAGCCTATGATGACCGGCGAAGAAGGCCGCAAGACAGTCGAATTGTTCACGGCCATCTACCGGTCACAGAGAGACCAGCAACCCATTCGGTTTCCACTGCTGCCGGAGGCTGATCGGACCGACTTCGACGGACGGTTGTGATCGTTCGAGTCCTCGACGACAGCATCCGCTCCACCGCATCAGTCAAGACAATGTATTCCAGCACCTCGTAGCGCGCACCCGGGGCGCTACGCAGCGTCAGCACGCGTGTGCCGTAGCCGTCGGGATAAAAATAGAAGTCTTCCGAAGGCGAGTCTCCCCATACCTTGTAGTTGAAGTCGTTGGATTGATATGTCCAGCGCACATGAATACGCGCAGCGGTCGACTCCACAATCTCCACCCGGCCGTACCGCAGCTCCTTGTCCATCAGCGGCTCGACGGAGTCCGTGAATCCGTCCGGCGGCGGCACAGTCTCGGCCCACTCGTAGCTGACCCCTGTGTTGTAGCGGCTGGCCCAGAATGGAATGTAACTCGACCCTCTCCAGAACACGAAACGGGACCCATTCGGCAGGAAGACAACCACGTCCTTGAACTCCGGCTTCCACGCCGTGGCATAGTCGATCGTGGACAGCGAGCCCGTCTTGGGGTCGCGCACCGAAACGGGAGCGTCGTAGCGCAGCCTGGCTTCCACCGCGCCGAATACAGGCCACTTTGGCGCCTGCGTAACGCGCATGGTGGGGATTTTTTTCTGCCAAAGCTCTTTCCCGCCTGCGTCGAGCAGCGCCAGGCGGAGCGTGTCTCGCTCGGCGGCCGCGCCGGCAGACGGTAGTGTCAACTGCGAGACGACCCGCTTCCCCTTGGGCATCTCGATCTGTGCCGACACTTTTCCTTGGGGTGAGGACTCAAACCAGGCTGTCATCTGTGCTCGAGCCACGTCACGAGAGCGATCGATTGCTGCCACGTCGACCAACGTCTTCTGCCCTGGCCCTAACAGCAGCCAGTCGTGCGGAACCAGGATGGTGCCAAGGTCGACCGGATTCACAACCTGCTCAGGCCTGGCGATGGCGTCCGCCTCAAGCCCCGCTGGGTCCAGGCGAACGCGCGCGATCTCGACGGACTCGCCTTGAAACCGGCACTTGCCGAACACCACCAGTTCTTCTGGACGGATCTCGAAGCTGGCTTGGCCAATGAAAGGCGGCGTGGGGCCGCTGTCGGGACGCCGGCTCAGCGCCAACATCTGCCGGGCGTTCTCCTTTCCACCCACATAACTGGCAAGCGAGTACTCGCGATAAGGCCGCTCTGCTGGCTTGAACTCCACAACCACTTTCAGAGGCTGACCGATTCGCTCCAGGCCAAAGGGAGGCCTCCAAGGGTGGTGAGACGGGAACCGGACCGCGGCAGTTACCTTCTCATCGCAGTCCGCCGCCTGGCCAGGCGTTTGGAAAGAAGAGGAAAGCAGAAAGAGGAGTATGGCAACCTCGAAGAGCCGGAGCTGCGATCGTATCATCGTCGATTCCTTTGGCGAGAGTGAGTGAAAAGGTTCGAGAGTTTGCTTTCAGTGCTCTGATCTGAACGAATTCCGGCGCTGCTTAGGCTGAAGACCCTGCTTGAGGCTCGGGCACGAAAAATACGGCTCCGCTCTTCTCAAGGCTAGAGAGCTATCGTGAATCGATCGAATCAAAGCCAGCTGAGTTGCACGGGCTCCACTTCCGCAGCTGAAAACGCGCACCGCACCAGATCGCGTTGCTTGGTCACTCCCTGGAAACTCCTGCCATGAAAAGCGCTTTCGCCAGAAGAACGGGTCACGAGATCCGCCTCGATGAACCTAGTTCAGTGTCCTGATAGCACTTTGAACAAGAATCATTATCGGAATTCCCTTTCGAACCTGTCAAGGTTGAAAGGTCCGACACCAGGTTGCGCCGCACGCTTCAGAGCAGGGTCGAGGCCAGAACAAGACCCCGCTGGCTACAGACGGCTCTTTGAGAAGAGCCCCTCTCTACGGGTGCATTAGCCGGCGTCTGATGGGGTTCGGAGGCGAGCGATGAAAGCGAGAAAGGGAAAGCCACCGCAACCGTTGCCAGACAAGTAACCAGAAAAACAACCCCGATCTGGGTTGGCACTGGAAGACGCTCCCGAAGAGACTGCCGCGCCAAGAGTGTATCTGGCCGCCAAAGACAGCACAATCGGCGGCGCCGCAATTCTCTCCCTCCTCTGCGGAGCCGGCTCGGCATATAATCCTCAAAATTTCTGATCCCAAGCGCCAGGGAAGCTGTCCGGGCGAAACAATGTCAGGGAGGCGGCGTGGTGAGTCCTGTTTCTTTGAGCTATTCCTGCGGACCGGCTGGACCTCCGCTTCTGGGTCGTACGATTGGCGAAGCGCTCGCAGAGTCCGCTGCCCGTCATCCCCGAAGCGATGCGTTGGTGGTGTGCCATCAAGGCGTGCGGCTATCCTACGCAGAGTTCCAGCAACGAGTCAGCGAAACCGCCAAGGGCCTGATGGCGGTCGGCATTCGAAAAGGCGATCGCGTGGGGATTTGGGCGTTCAACTGCGAAGAGTGGGTGCTGGCCCAGTTTGCCACTGCGGCGGTTGGAGCCGTTCTGGTGAATATCAATCCGGCCTACGGAACGCGGGAATTGGCTTATGCGCTGGAGCGATCGGGCACTAGCACGTTGTTGTTTCACTCCCACTTCAGGCAGTCGAACTACCCGGCAATGCTCGAAGAGATCTGCCCTGAAGTCGCTCAGTGCAGGCGGGGCCGTCTGCGGTCGAAGCGGCTGGCGCGACTGAAGCGAGTCGTATTCCTCGGCGAGGGCAAAAAGCACGACTGGCTGGTCTGGCCGGAACTTCGGTCGTTAGGCCGGAACATTTCTGATGAGTTGCTGAACATCCGCCAGGCCGAGCTGACTTTCGAGGATGCGATCAATATTCAGTACACCTCTGGGACGACCGGGTTCCCCAAGGGCGTCGTGCTCACTCACCATAACCTGGTGAACAACGCCCTGTTCATTGGCAATAGCATGAAATTGTCCAACAGGGACCGGATCTGCATCCCGGTTCCTTTCTATCATTGCTTCGGAATGGTCCTGGGCAATCTCGCGGCGGTGCTGGCGGGAGCGACGATGGTCATTCCGTCGCCTGTCTTCGATGCCGCCCGCACACTCAGCGCCGTAGAGCAAGAGCGATGCACCGCGCTGTACGGAGTTCCCTCCATGTTTATCGCCGAGCTGGAACATCCAGAGTTCAACCGCTTTCGGTCGGATACGTTGCGCACGGGCATCATGGCCGGTTCGCCCTGCCCCGTCGAAGTCATGAAGAAGGTGGTTGAGAGAATGCATTGCCGCCAGATCACGATCGCGTACGGACAGACCGAAGCCTCTCCTGTCATCACGCAGACCAGCGTAGACGATTCGCTGGAACGCCGTGTGGGCACCGTCGGGCAAGCGATGCCGCACACCGAAGTCAAGATCGTCGATCGCGCCACTGGAAGAATCATGCCGCGAGGGCAACCGAGCGAGCTGTGCACACGCGGGTACCTGATCATGAAGGGTTATTACAGGAACTCGAAAGCCACCCGCGAAGCCATTGACGCAGAAGGCTGGCTTCACACTGGCGACCTGGCCGTCATGAATAAAGACGGCTATGTCAATATCACGGGGCGCGCCCGAGACATGATCATTCGAGGCGGAGAAAACATCTATCCTCGGGAGATCGAAGAGTTTCTCCTCACCCATCCGAAGATTTCAGATGCTCAAGTCGTCGGGGTGCCAAGTGCGAAGTTTGGAGAGGAAGTCATGGCCTGGATTCGGCTGAAGGAAGGACCACCCATTTCGACCGAAGAAATCAGAGCGTTTTGCAAAGGGAAGATTGCCCACTTCAAAGTGCCGCGCTTCTTCAGATTTGTGAAGGAATACCCCATGACCGTTTCGGGAAAAGTGCAGAAATACAGGATGCGCGAAATCGCCATTGAAGAACTGGGACTTCAAGACTTGGCCAAGATCCGGACGGCGTAACCTGCCGCAGGATCCGTCGAAATCGGGTAAGTCCTTCGGGTCGAGTTTGAGCCCTTGCTAACTAACCAAGGGCTGCCGCCCTTGATCTGCCGGTTGCGATCGGATAGGGCGTGGTGCCCCCAAGTTACCACGCCTGCACGGATAGCCTGGCACGTTGACGCATCCTAGCGAGTGGCGTCCCGCGGCTCCCACCCAGAAATTGTTTTCGAGAAGCAGGATCGGTATCTTATACTCCCTGTCGCCCAGGGGTCGCTTGCAGTTTCCTTGCTTCCGCTTTCCTAATCCTCGGCCCTCCCCAAGGCACTCGAACATGGCACTGACAAAATCGGTCGAATGGCTCAAGCGTTCGCAACAAGTTCTGGCTGGGGGCGTTAGCAGCGACGTACGCCGTGCTGAGCTTCCTCATCCGTTATTCTTCCAGTCGGGCAAAGGTTCGCGAATCGTGGATGTCGATGGCAACGAGTACATCGACTACGTCTTGGGCCAAGGCCCTTTGCTGCTGGGGCACAGTCCCCGGCCGGTGGTGGAGGCGGTCCACGAGCAGCTGGAAAAGGGCCTGGTGTACGCCGCACAGCACGAGGCAGAAACCGAACTTGCCGAGCTGCTGGTGCAGGCAATTCCCTGCGCCGAAAAAGTCAGGTTTAACAGCACCGGTTCGGAAGCAGTCGTCTCGGCGCTGCGCGTGGCACGGGCTCGCCACAATCGAAAGCTCGTCGTCAAGTTCGAAGGGCAGTGGCATGGTTGGTACGACAGCCTGTTTGTCTCCACAGCACCAACGCTGGACCAGGCCGGAGCCTATGACCACCCTAACCCCGTCATGCCTAGCCGGGGCCAGGTGCAAAACGCCGCCGAAAACCTCCTGGTGATGCCATGGAACGATCTTGATGTGATGGAGAAGCTTTTTCGGCAGAGAGGCATCGAGATCGCAGCCGTGCTCACCGAGCCCATGATGTGCAATGCAGGCTCCATTGCTCCACTACCTGGATTCCTGGAGGGCTTGCGGAAGCTGTGCAGCGAGCACGGGGCAGCACTTATCTTCGACGAGGTCATCACCGGATTTCGATTGGGCTTGGGCGGCGCCCAAGAGGCTTTCGGCGTCACGCCGGATATGGCGACCTATGCCAAAGGAATTGCCAGCGGCTTCACGCTGAGCGCGGTGGTGGGGAAAGCCGAGTGGATGGACCTGATTTCGGAAGGCAAGGTGGTCCATGCCGGGACCTACAACAGCAACCCAGTCGTTATCGCCGCGGGCTTGGCGACCGTTCGGTATCTGAAAGAGAATCAGGATACGGTTTACCCACAGCTTTACCGGCTAGGAGAATTGCTGCGCGAGGGCCTCCGGCAACGCTTCGTCAAAGCGGGAATACCCGCCTTGTTGGGCGGGCAAGGCCCTGTGGTGCAGGCCAGCTTGACCGATGCGGCGACCTTGCGGAACTACCGCGATTGGGTGAGACGGGATGTTGCCACTTACAGCAAACTCGTGACCCGCCTTGTCGACGCGGGCGTCAGAACCATCACGCGCGGAACCTGGTATCTGTCTTCGGCCCACACTGAGGAAGACGTCGCCATCACGCTCCGGGAAGTCGAGGCCATCCTGAGCCGAGGGCTGTAACACGCAACGGGTATCCCCGACTATCGTCCTCGTGCTCGTCGAGGACGGCGACGAGCACGAGAAAAACGAAAACAAAATTGTCCTTTCAGCCCGCCTAAGGGACCGAAAGCTCCAGAGAACTGGAGCGCTCCAAAAACGCATGCACGGGGTTCGAGCAGCGTCTTGGACTGCGGCAGTCCTCTGCCGCTTTGGAACTGGCGAGTCGCGTTTGGCTGGGGGATGCACCGCGCTCTCGATGCTGTTCAGTTCGGGTTGGCCAGGACCCCAGAGAGTCAGACAACGGCGCACCGTCTGAAAGCCTGCCCTCGCGAAAGCGTGGGGTGGGAATCCAGGCTTCCTATGGCGGCCTGTACTTGAGGGACAGCCCTAAGCATCCCTGGGCTCCCGCCAGCGCAGGAGCGACGGTTGCACAGGCTGGAAGCCCGTGTACGGCTTTTCGCGGGAACGAGGTTGAAGATCGCTGGCTCGGCTGGAGGTGACGCCGATCTGGAACGATCGCCCATGTATAAGCCCTTATCTCTGCATCCACAATTGACCCATGCGCGCAGCACAGCCCAGCGCTGTGTTGCCACCCAATCACAGCCATGAAACTCAACGACCGCGTCGCACTCATCACAGGGGGTGGAACTGGCATCGGCAAGGGCATCGCCCGAGCCTTGCTCAAAGAAGGCTCCAAACTGATGTTGGCCCAACGCCGCCTGGCAGTCGCTCAGCAAACTGCTAGCGAGCTCGACCCAACCGGAATCCGTGTCAAAGCCAGGGCCTGCGATGTCTCTTCCCGCCAGCAGGTGCAGCAACTCGTCAAAGAGACGTTGCAAGAGTTTGGACAGATCGACATTCTTGTCAACAACGCTGCCATCACGGGGATGCCGGCTCTCTCGCCCTTCCTCGACTGCTCCGACGAAACCTGGGACACGATCCTGGATGTGAATCTGAAGGGAGCCTTCATGTGTTCCCAGGAAGCCGCCCGCCACATGGTATCGAGAGGCAAAGGGGTCATTCTCAACATCTCATCGGTGGGCGCTTTTGCAGCTCAGCAGCGAGCCGCTGCTTACTGTGCCAGCAAGGCAGGCATGGAAGGGCTCACGAAAGCAATGGCGCTGGATCTGGCAGACGCCGGAATCCGCGTGAACTGCATCGCGCCGGGAGACATCGTTGTGGAAAAAAACCGACAGATCGCCCAAGAGCTTGCCGAGGCGGGAGTCAAGCGCGACTACGTGCGTAAGACGCCTCTGGCCCGCCGCGGGCTGCCAGAAGAGATCGGCAACGCCGCGGCGTTTCTCGCATCCGATGGCGCCAGCTTTGTGCACGGAGCCACGTTGATCGTGGATGGCGGGTTCCTGATTTACTAACTAGGCAAGGGCTTCGCCCTTGATATCCGGGTTGCGACAGGTGGGGCGCGGTGTCCTTACCGCGCCGTTTTCCCAACGCATCGGCACTTCGCGGCGGGCTGAGGACAGCCCGCCCTACCTCCTGCCGTGTCGCGCCGACACAAGAACAAAATCCTCGTTTCATCGCGCATAACCGGCTAACTTAACCGGCTAACTTGTTCCTCACTGACTCGACCGATTCAATGCAGGGGGCTAGAAACCTGCGGTGGGCAGTCTCCGCGGCTCTGTTCGCAGACCGTGTGAACAGATCGCTAAGAATCACTGTTCCGAGTGACACGTCAACGAACTCCCACGGCAAAATCCGGCTTTCCGTCCGAAAGCGGCAGAAGACTGCTGCACTCCACGACGCGGGCGTGGCTGCCACCGCCTTCTAGGTTTGTTAGTTCTGGAGTGGGGCCGTCGTCTGACTCCTGTGGCGCTCGGCTGCGAGCGAGCGGGACCGGAGACCATCGTGCGAGGCAAAAACAGGCTCGTCATTATGTTGTCCAGGGCTCACTCGCTATTACAGTTTCCAAACGTCGCATGACAATGTTCAACGGCGGACGAAACCGGCCATGAAAACAAAACGGCGAATTCTGTTTGTGCTGCTGGCGCTGATTTCTGCAGCGTTTCACTTGCGGTCAACCGGGTAGCGAAGATCACGCAGCGAATGCCTCGTATCCTCCAGCAAATTGTCGCGCCGGCCACGCCCGAAAACCCTCCGAAAACCCCCGTCATTCCGAAGGGTCGATGGTCCGGCTCAAAGATGGACGTATTCTGTTGGCGTACACCGAATACTACGGTGGCGAGTCGGAAGATCATTCTCCCGCCAAAATCGTTGGAACTTACACGTCAGACCGCGGGCAAACGTGGTCGCCTACCTTCACCTTGCTCGAAAACATCGGACGGGAAAATGTGATGTCGGTGACGTTGCGGAGGCTTCACTCCGGGGACATTGCGTTCTTCTACCTGCACAAGAACTCCAGTTCCGATTTGAAAGTCTACCTGAAGCTCTCGCGCGACGAAGCGAAGACTTGGGACGCGCCGATCTGCGTCACCCCGGCGGCAGGCTATCACGTGATGAACAACGATCGGGTGATTCAGCTCAAATCCGGACGGCTGCTTGAGCCCATTGCTTTTTCGCCAGATTTTCGCAAGCGCGATCACTGGGTCTCGTTCTGTTATTGCTCTGACGATCGTGGCCGGAGCTGGAAGAAATCGCAGTCGGAGCTCGACCTTCCCAAGCGCGGTGCCATGGAACCTGGACTGGTGGAGCTTCGCGACGGGTCCGTCATGATGATCCTCCGAACCCAGATGGGTTGTCTGCGTAGCCGCCTTCGCGAGACCTGCGAGAGACTTCAGGAGATAGACGAGTCATTGGACAACGCAGAATGAATCCCCCCTTGAGAGCCGGCCGATTGATCGGCCCGTTCGTAGTGAAGCACGCAGTGCTTCAGAATGGCCGCACTGCGTGCGGCACTACGAGCGCATAGCCGGCTTCGAAATGTAGAAACTCCAGAGTGACGCACACAGTGCTTCGCCTGGCCGCGCTGCGTGCGGCACTACAAGCCCACGGGCGTCGCTCCCATGTCCCCATGGGAAAGGCACAAGCTCGACTCACGCGCCGGAAGCTCGTGCGATGGGCACGCGCGTCTTATCGAAGGCCCTGTTTCTCATGCGCCTTTCGCATATCGGAGCATGGCACCCGACACTGCTTCTGAATTGGACAACACGGTGAAGCGCAATCGAAACTGGCGGGTTTCTCCCGGTTGCAGCTGGCTGGGCTGGTGCCACTCCTGCCAACGCCCGCGTCCTCCCATCAGGGAATTGGTCGGCTCGACTCCGAGAACATAGTCGCCTTGGCCGCACATTTTCCACTGCCAGAGATAGGGCAAATCGCGCGTCGTGTAAGACAGCTCGACTGCGAAACTTCGCTCGGTGTCGTCCGAGACCACGAGAGCATGGCCCTCTTCCGGCGCCTTTCCTCGGTAGGAGTGAATGAAAACTTCTTCCTTGAATCCAGCCGTCGGCGGGAGAAACGTCCGCCAAGCGCCGGTCTTGGCTACTTCGTCGCGCGCTTCGACCTGGTTGGTCGTGAGATACAACCGGCTCTTCTCGTTGAGAAAGGGAAAGCCGAAGTTCCAGTGGTAGAGATGCAAGTGGATTTCCGGCCGGAATCCCTCGTTGGTGACGCGATCTTCCAGTTCGATCCAGTTGGCGCCGAACTCGGTTTTCCAGGTCCGACGCAGCGTGAGATTCGGGCCAAAAAGATAACTTTCACGAACCAAACCGGAAAGCTGGATGCGGTATCGATCTCCTTCCCAACCTCGCACCAGCGACACGTCGGTAGCCGGAGCATAGGAAATCTCCCCATGAATGCCGTAGGTCTCCAGACCCTCCGAACTCGGAGGTCCTACGTTTCTAAGCCCGCAAGTCGCCAGCATTCCGCTAAACCCGCGCAGCCAGCCGTTCCCCTGCCGTTCGTAGTAAGTGGGTGCTACGATGCCTGCAGGCGAGCGCCAGCACAAGGATCTCCCGTTGTAGTTCACGCCCGCCAGATCCATGGCGCGGTCGCTCAGGACCGTGAAGCCAAGCCCCGATCCGGTGTCGATTTGAAAGGCTTCGACCGACTTTGCTCGGCCGTCCAGGAAAGCGATGCGCTGAACAGACGCCAGTTGGTCCATCGAGCCCACGTGCTTTAATAGATGCTCCTTGGATAAGGCAAAATGGTTGTTCAAAGCAGTCGACCTCGTTTCTCTCGCGCCAGCCGGAATCTCCTCGGCCGAAGACTTCGCCCTGGCCCGAAAATTGGATATTCGATAAGCCGTTTCTCGGAAGCAGCCTCTGGCATTGCTCAACAGTTCTCGGGCGGCTTTACCAGCCGCCTCGCCGCGGTCACAGACCGCCGCTGCAGCAGGAAGGTTCTACGAACCACCCCCGAACGAGCAGCCCCTGGCGAAAGCAGCACTGGAGGATACGTTCCGTCTTCTCGAACGCAACCTTCACCCGACCTGCCTGGTGCGTCGAAGATGCGCGACGCACCCACCTCGTAGCCCGCAACACCGAGAACACCTTTCACAAGTGTTGCCCCTAGTCGCCTAGACCGCGATCCGATACAAATGGGCGTCCCCAACCCAGCCATCCTTGAACGCGAACAGGCGGGTCATGTGCACCAGGACCTGCCGCGTCTCCCGGTCCTCGCGCGCAACGAAGTTGGAGAGAGTCAGCAGTTCATCGTCTTCGGGCTGCCGGTCATCGACGATCACGAGCGTCTCCCGCTTGAGAAGTTCGGAGCGTCGGTCGACCTCGCCGGCGTAAAAGGGGTAGCGCGGGCGATTGCCGCGTGGATTGGCCTTGTTGATGTTGCCGAGCCAGCAGAGCTTGCCGCTCGAGTGCCGAAGAAGTTGCGAACAAGCGCTCGGCGAGTAGAATGCCTCTCCACTGGAGTCCGTCCAGGCCTCAGGCTGGGTCCACTTCCACCCGCCGTCGGAGGAGTAGGAGACCCAGCGATAACTGGGCAGCTCATGCTTCTTGTCGTTGGATCCGCGCATGACCATGATGAGCCGCCCATCGGCCAGCGTCTCGATGGTTGCTTCGTCCATGCCGCGCGTCGAACGCGCCGGATCTCCTTTGACGACTTCAGACATACGCCAGACCAGACCGGCGCCCTGCCAGCGACCGTGCATCACCGCCACATCCAGGTACGTGTAGCCACCCCCCGGATTGGCAAGGCGGCCATCAGGTGCAAGCGGCGAAATCTGGACGGGCAGAAGAATCGAGCCATCCTTGTAAGTCATCGGCAGGCAGGCGTGGTCGCCGATCATGACACAGTTCTTGCCGGTGTAGACCCCCGGCAACGGATGTTGAGGACCGAACTCCTTGCCTTCGTGAATGATTTGCTGGACGGCCGATTTCGTCTTTCCGCCATTCTCTGAAACCGAGTAGAAAACGTTCCACTGGCGCATCCCCTCGAGCGGGTCATCATTAGGCAAGATCCCTTCGTTCCAGATTTCCAGGAAACGGCCCGTGCGGGGATCGACATATCCTCCCCGTGGATGCAGCCGCCAGGTACCTCCGGGGCGTCTTTCTCCGGTGATCTTCCTTTCGGGCTCCGTCCAGGTGCGTCCGTTGTTATTCGAGTATCGGTAATAAGCAAGATCGATCGTGTCTGAGCGCGACCAGCGCTGCTCGATGGACATCAAGTCCAATCCCTTCCGTCGCGTGTAGTAAGCGAAGGCCATCACCGCGGCGCCCTTCCCGGGAGATTTGACAAACAATTCACGGCTGACTTTGGGTTGTGTTGCGTTCCCCTGCGCGATCAGAAATCCCGGTGCAACGCGTGCCATGGCGCTGGTGGAGATCATCTGTTTCATGAATGAGCGCCGGGGGAGCCATCTGGAGTGAGAAAGAGTTCCGTTCATGTGAGCCTCAGCCAACCCTCACCGTAATTGCCTCGCATCCTGGTCAGACCACCGCCTGCGCGGACGGCGCCGCTCATGCATCCAACGCGATCCTAAATCCAATGCCCTCTTCCCGCACAACAAAGACTCAAGGAGCCGCACGATGCAATGTCCGCGCTTCCGGGTTCAGGAGAGCGCGGCTGTCCAAGAAGCCACTCTGGAGGTAGGTACGACCGTCTCGCTATCGTAGATCATCCTTGCCATCGGTGAGCCACGCCAGGTTGAAGCGGGCAAAGGTCAGTTTCTGGTAGACCCGCTGTTCGCCTCGTTCGTAAAGGCAGCCGATGGTCATGTCGTTGAGAATCGCCAGATCGGAATATCCCGAGGGACCTGCGTTCAACAGCTTTGCCACTGGCCAACTCCGGCCTTCGTCGTAACTGAGTTTGATGGTGAGCCGTTCCCGCTTGAGGCTGGCAGGGTTTGAAAACACGAGGCGGTTTTTGCGATGAGCGCTCCCCTGCGTGAAGCGAACGAGCCCAGCCTGGCATTCCGGATCGATGAGGTTCTCGTCAGCAACGGCCTTCGACCAAGTGCTGCCGCCATCTGTGCTGTGTGCAACCGTCCGGCTTTTCCGCCTCACCACCCGCATGTTCAAGTGCAGGGAACCATCCGTTAACTCCTCCACCATCGCCTCATTGGCTTCCAGGCTGTCGCTGGCGATGACTTTCCCGGGACTCCACGTCAAGCCGTTGTTGTCGCTGTAGATCACCGCAGCACGGTATCGATAGTCGATGACCTCATTCGGTCCGCCTGCCGAAGACGGAAACACTTTATAGGAGTTGAGCCACACTGGAACCAGAAGTCGCCCCCTGCGTGTCTGAATGGCATGACCGGGTCCTGTCGCCAACCGGGTCACTTTGAAGGGCAAGCCGTCCTGCCGGTCACCGATCTTGGTCTGGGATAGATCGGATGCGAGCTGGGAATCGAAATCGGCAAACGCGGCGGTGATCTCCGTCGGGTGATGAAAGTTCGCGCCGTCGTCGGTGCTTTTGGTGTAGAACGCCTGCTGGTTGTCTCGACAGAAAAGGAGATGGATGGTTCCTGTTTCCCGCTCCACGATTGGAGTAGGTTGGCCAATCGTAATTCTGGCTGTGCCCCCTTCCTCGTGGACGATTTGCATTGGGCCCCAGGTTTTCCCATTGTCAAAACTCCGCCTCAGCACCAGATCGATGTCTCCGTGGTCAGCCGAACTGTTCTTCCTGGCTTCGCAGAACGCCAGGATCGTTCCTTTCTTGGAAATTACCATCGCCGGGATGCGGTAGGTATGATAGCCCTGTTCACCTTCCAGAAAGACATCGGTCTGCGTCAGCAGGGGCTCATCGGCGCGGGTCTTCTGTGAAACTAAGGCTGAGCCGTTCGCTAAGAGCGTAAACCAGGCGGAGGCTAGAACAACGGTGAGCTTGGTGGCTGGAGATCTCATTGTGTCCTTTATGGCTGGCGCTGTTGGCAGAGCACAGCCGATCGACAGAAATGAACGGATGACGCTGTAGAACAACTGGACGGGCGGGCCTCCTGGCGAACCATGTTCCCTATGGACAAGCTGCAGGCCTGTCAGTAGGGGATCTTGCGGGCGACGGAACTAAAGTGGTGGCAGGCAGCCGAGATTCTGGGAGTCAGCGGCCGGCCGATGCGGCGCTGCGCCGATCATCGCGCCCTTCAAACTCGCACGCTGGCTGAGTGAATGTTTCCATATTGCACGCGGTTACCCAAAGCAATCTCAGCCCACACAGCGACAAGATCTCCGTTCGCGAGCTCTGCAACTGACGGATAAGTCACCTGGCGACCCCAGATCTGCTCGTTTTCTCCAGGCGCCGCGATCTCCGCCAGCGTCAACGCGTCTCCCCACGACACTCCGTCGTCGCCGGAAATCCGCAGCGTTAGAAGCGTCCGCAATGGAGGGCGGCTGGCGTTATGGGTGAGAACGATGCGACCATCGCGCAGTCGCAGAAGATTGTGCGACGCCGCTCCGGCAACGAACGCCGTCTTCTCGGCAGCACTCCACGTCTCGCCTTTGTCTCGAGAGACGGACTTCCAGATGAACCCATCGTTGGTACGCAGGAACATGAGCACTCTTGCCGAGCTCAACTCCGCGATGGTTGGCTCGTCGGCCCCGGCGGGACAAGAAATATCGCCGCAGCGCCTCCACGATTTGCTCCGGTCCGTCGATTTCAAGACCCCGGCAGTTCTTCCGACGAACCCATAAATGGGCAGCAACAACTCCCCGCTGGAAAGCCTGAGGCCATTGGTTCGGCAACCCACTTTCTCGAATGCCACGCGCGGCTCCGACCAACGGCGCGCCGCATCGTCGGTGTAACTGCAGTAGGTCTTGAAAGACTCCGGCCCGACCTCATTCTCGCCTCGAACGAACGGATAGCGGTCCCATCGTCCGGCTGAGAAGAACAACCAAGTTCGCTTCCCATCCTGAATAAATGCCGGATCGAAGTCGGATGTTCGAGCGAAATCGTTCAGAACTTCTGCCGGCCCCCAACTCTGTCCTTCATCCGCGGAGTAACAGCCAAGGATGACCTGGCTCACAGAAGCCTCGAAAGGCCCGGAGAACCAAGCTGCGAGCAAGCGTCCATCTGACAGAAGCGTTACACTTGGAGCGTGATTGAAGCCGAAGCGATTCTGCGCATCGTAAGGATCCTGATCCGGATGTTGATACACGATACTCTGGGAAACAAGCGCAGGCTTTGCCAAGACCTTGGCTTGTAGCACGTCTCCGAACGACGGCTGCGCCTGCGCCAGCAACCGCTGAACAGCCAAAGTTGAACATGAACACATCAGAAACTGCCGGCGGTTCACGTGTGACTCCAAGCTCAACCGGCTGCCAGGAGTTTTCGTTCTGCTGCCACCAACGGACCAAAGACTCCACCCTGATTCCCACATATTGATAGCCACCATCATCGCGCCGTTTCGCAGGGGTTATGGGTAGCGGACCACAACGAAAGGCCCACGGCCACTAGGGGCTACGCGCGCTGAACCAGGGCTCTACGCAAGACTTGAGTGACTCGCGCTTCGGAACCCGGCCCAACCCAGCACCAGTCTTTCAGGTTCGTGTCGTTTTCTTCAAAAGCACGTTCGATCGGAACATAGCCTGGAGCACATTCCCCATACCCCACGGCCATCACAAACGAATCGGGCCGAAGCTGCTGCGCCATCAGTTGGAACTCCACGTACATTTCGCCGGGTAGTAGAAGAAGTTGCGCGGAGCCGAAGTCGACAACCGGCACATCGATGGCTCGGCCCGCCTCGCTGCGTCTTTGCCAGCTCAGGCCCAGTGCCGCCAGACATTGTCCAAAGGGCTTCGGATCGGTTCTGAGCCGCGTCTCCAAATCGACTTCGGAAAATCCCGCGTCGTTACGAGGCTCCAGGATCAGCGGCAGCGACCGAAACCGCAATCCGGCCAAGGGCTGGCGGCGAGTATTCTTCCAGGCCGCCGTCATTGCCTGGTGGATTCGATCTGCCAACACGGGTCGATTTTCTGGAGCGCCGTCGTTGTATCTGCCGGCTGTGACGTTGCCACTGCAACCGGAAACATAGATCTGTTTGACCCCAGGGTCTTCCTGCTGGCGCCGCTGGCGGGCCATTCCCATGAAGTCACTTGAGACGCCTCCTTTCCCGTAATAGCTCATGGGATGCGTGGCATAGCGGCTCAGCGCCAACACAGGCTGCTCGCCATCCCAGAAACTGAGAGTCTTCAGCCACGGATCCACCGTTCCCTCAGGCTGTGCTCGGATCCACGCATCTCGCGTGGCACTCGTTCGATTGAAGAGCAGCTTCCCATCCGGACCGACATATCTTCGGTTCGACGCGACTTTCTCGACCTTAGCCTGCCCGAGTCCCAAGTGGGTTACACGCCGGGGCGACCCTCGACTCGCCTGCAGCGCTTGAGCCACGCGCTGAACGGCCAATTCGTGAAACTCCAGGTCGCAGATGCTGCCTGCGGCTTTTGCTTCGTTTAGCAGCCGCTGCGCCGTGAGGTCCGCAATCGGCGCATCGTGCTGATGAATACAACTCAGCAGCACCCGTTCTCGGCGGGTTCCGGCAGCCTTGGCGAGCACTGCGCGCCAGCGGTCATACGCGTCGTTGCGCACTTCGCACCAGTCAAGCGAAACCAGCACGATCGGCAGCTCTCCGCCTTTGAGCACAAACCCATTCGCCCACAGGGGGTCGTCGATGCGCCGCGCGGGCGTAATGCCTCCACCCATGAGCGCGTGGCCCAGCGGCGGAGTGATGTCGGCACGAAACATCGATATCTCGAAGTGTGTTTCGGCGAAGGCTCTCGAGAACCCTAGGGAGCTAGCGGCCAGTCCTGCCACCGTTCCCTTCAAAGCCTGGCGTCGCGTCAATCCCGGCCGCATCGGCATCAAGACCTCCTTTCGTTCGCTACGAATGCCAGGCTGGCAACCACGAGCGTCGCGCCGGCTGCCGCAAAGATCCATTGGAACTCGGTAAGATCCGCCAGCAGCCCCCACAGGGGTGCTGTGAAAAAATTGAATTTCCGAAGGGGGGCTCTCCTCTGG
>Ga0194131_10005845_pt1 | contig 17451 bp, 11 predicted proteins | sample TA2KigO120mmetaG_FD_148631 | JGI IMG/M metagenome (GOLD analysis project Ga0194131, IMG submission 148631) | Freshwater microbial communities from Lake Tanganyika, Tanzania - TA2015053 Kigoma Offshore 120m | ecosystem: Environmental > Aquatic > Freshwater > Lake | place: Tanzania: Lake... | reverse complement strand
TGTGCGCGGTGTCCGTGCCTGACACGCTACTGTGCGCGGTGTCCGTGCCGACACGCTACTGTGCGCGGTGTCCGTGCCTGACACGCTACTGTGCGCGGGTGCCTGACACGCCGTGCTGCCCGAAGAGCCTACCCGACCCCGGGAGGCATCCCCGCCCAGCGCGTCAGAACGGCGCGGACATGCTCTTCGCGCAGGGGCTTGCTCAGGTAGTCGTCCATGCCGGCCTCGATGCAGCGCTCGCGATCGCCCTGCATCGCGTGGGCCGTCATGGCGATGATGGGGACGCGGCCCGTGGCCCCCGGCAGGCCGCGGATGGCGGCCGTGGCGGCGAAACCGTCCATGACCGGCATGCGGCAGTCCATGAACACCGCGTCGAAGTGCGTGTGCCCGACAAGCCGCAGGGCGCTCGCCCCGTCCTCCGCCTGGGATGTCCGGCAGCCCAGCCGGGCCAGCATCGCGGTGGCGACCCGCATGTTGATGGCGTTGTCCTCCACCACCAGGACGTGGGCCCACGACTCCCCGTCGACGGTCGACGCCTGGGGCGGCACGGCGACCTCCGGTCGTCGTCGGCCCGCACGATTCGCCCACACCGTGGTCAGAGCGTCCAGCAGCACGGATTGCCGCACGGGCTTCAGCAGGCACGCGGCGAAGCCGACCCGATGCAGGCGCGAGAGCTCGCCGCGGAGGTCGATGGACGTGAGCAAAATGAGCTCGGTGTCGCGCAGCGCGGGGTCGGCCTTGATCAGCCGCGCCAGCTCCTCGCCGTCGATGCCCGGCATGGTGTAGTCCACCAGGACCACGCCGTAAGGATCGCCCTCATTGACGGCAGCGCGCAGAGCGTCGAGGGCGGCGCCCGCGCCGGCGTGGCTGCCGTTGCGCATGCCCCAGGCCAGCAGCATGCCGTGCAGCACCACGCGGCCGACCGGGTTGTCGTCGACCACCATGACGCGCAGGCTCTTGAGTTCGGTGTGGTGGACGAGGTCAGATTCCACCGGCGTTATCTCGGCGGTCGTCGGCAGCGTCAGGCGGACCCAGAAGTTGGAGCCCTCACCCGGTTTGCTTTCCACGCCGACGGTCCCCCCCATCATGGAGACCAGGCCGCGGGTGATGGCCAGCCCCAGGCCGGTGCCCTCGAAAGGCCGCGTGGTGGAGGAGTCCGCCTGCGTGAACCGCTCGAAGACGTACTCCTGGAGCTCGGGCGCGATGCCGATCCCGGTGTCGCTGACGCAGATGCGGATGGGCGTCCCCGCCGCGGCCACCGGGTCGCCGAGGTCCGGCTCGACGCGCACCGCGACGTGTCCCGACAGAGTGAACTTCACCGCGTTGCCCACCAGGTTGACGAGCACCTGGCGCATGCGTCCGGGGTCGCCCACGAAGAGGTGCGGCAGTCCCGGCGGATAGTCCAGGATCAGATCCAGCTGCTTCTGCCGTGCGCGGACGGTCACCAGGTCCACCACGTCCTCGATGATGGCCCGCAGGTCGAGGGGCTCGTGGTCTAAGACGGCGTGCCCGGCCTCGATGCGCGACACGTCGAGGATGTCGTTGAGCACCGCCAGCAGCGCCTCGGCGCTGTGGTACGCCAGGTCGACAAACTTGCGCTGTTCCTCGTCCAGGGCCGTGTCCCGCGCCAGGGACAGCATGCCCAGGACGCCGTTCATGGGCGTGCGGATCTCGTGGCTCATGCTGGCCAGGAACTCTGACTTGGCGCGGCTCGCGCTCTGCGCCCGGGTGCTGGCGGCTTCCAACTCGGCCGTGCGCTCGGCGACCCGCTGCTCCAACGCGTCGTTCAGCTTGCGCAGCTCCTCTTCGGCCTGGTATCGCAGCCAGTCGTTCCTCCACGCCCCGAGGAGGGCGCCGCAGGACGCCACCATTGGCTCCAGGTACGCGACCAGCGCCTCGTCGTAGCCGCCCGGGCGGTTGGCGAGGCCGAGCATGCCCACCTGCTCGGCGCCGGAGAAGAGCGGCAGACCGAGAAAGGCTTTGAGCGCGGGATGACCGGGTGGAACGCCGCTGCGGTGCGGATGATTGGGCACGTCGTTGACGAGCACCGGCACGCCCCGCGTCATGGTCGGACCGTACACCGAAGTCGCATTGTGGAAGGTGAGCGAGCCGTCCTTGAACTGCTGGTACATCCGCTGGGTCTCTTCCGACCAGGCGATGTTCGTGATGGCGCGGGCCACCAGATGCGGGGCGCCGTCGGGCCCGTCGTGGAAGAGCTGGAAGATGACGCCGTACTCGCTGTCGCTGAGCTCGAGGAAGCTGTCGAGCAGGCTGTCGAAGGTCGCCGCCTGGTCCCGAGCCACGATGAAGTGCGACTGCGCGCGGCTGACGGCCTGGAGGAGGACGCGGTCGGAGGCGGCGCGCAGCTCCCGCCGGATGGCCGGCGCCAGCCGCTCCAGCCGGCCCCGGCGCATCACGTCGCACGCCCCGGCCCGCATGGCGGCGGCAGCCGACTCGTCATCCTCCGCGACGACGATGACGGGGAGGTCGCCCCTGTTCTCGCCCATCCGATGGAGCGCCTCCACGGCGCTCAACCCGGGCACGCCTCCACAGATCACGAGGCGCCACTGCGGCGAGTGGATCGCCTCGACCAGCGCCTCGCCCCCCGCGACCCGCCGCCACGTGGGACGCAGGCCCCCGCGCTCCATCTCGGCGACGACGGTGGCCGCGACCTCCGCATCGTCCTCGAGCACGAGGAGACGACTCACAGGGCCCCTGCCATACTCCACGGCCGCTTCCTCCCGGACCACACCTTCAATGAGGTTGTTCCACGTCGCCCGGAATGTCCTCCACCAGCAACGGCGTGACCCGCGGCGTGAACGCGACGTACCGCCGGGGGTTCACCGTTCTCCCAGAGGGCAGGTGCCACTCGAAGTGGAGGTGGGGACCGGTGCTGGTGCCGCTGCTCCCCACGTAGCCCAGGACGCCGCGGGACTGGATGCGGTCGCCCACGCGGACCTCCGCGAAGCGGCTGAGGTGGGCGTAGCGGGTCAGGTGGCCGCTGTCGTGGAGGACGTCCACGACCTTTCCGTAGCCGGAGCCTTCGTCCTCGACGTAGTCCACGGTGCCGGATACCACCGCGTGCACGGGCTCTCCTTCCTCGGCCGCCAGGTCGATGCCCCGGTGCATGCGCCCGTCGCGCGGGCCGTACTCGGAGGATACGAAGTAGGTGTCCACCGGCGAGGCGAGCAGGAGGGGCGCGGGACAGCGGGCCAGGGCGGCGGCAACGGCGGCCGCGCCAGGGGGCAGGGGACCAGGGGAGAAGGCGATGGTCACGGCGTCGGTGGCCGGTGTCTCCGACGGTGGTTCCTGGGCGGGCCGCTCTGGCGGGGACGTCGCCGGGTGGCCATCCATGCGGATCGGGCGGGTGTGAAAGACGATGGCCATGGTGGCTCCTCCAGTCGGTCCGGATGGGGCACAGTCTGACAGGTGATCGTGAAGCCGACGTCAGGGCATCGTGAGAGGCCCGTGAGCAGCGTGGGCGGGATTCGCGCCCCGGGTTACCATCGCGGCCCTCCATCCCCCTCCTTCCGGCAACAAGGGCGCCTCCCCGGCATCTCACCCCCCGTCCATCGCACCTTGCCAGCGTCCCCTTGCGCTCCGCCGGAGGATCGGCTGACGCCAGGCCTCTTAGACGGTAGAGTAAACACACGAGGGGTCCCAGGCATGCGATGAGACGCGTTGAGAGGAACTGTTGTAATGCCGATTCGAGGTGGACTGGCGCCGGTAGGTACCGTGGAAGGGTCGCGCGTGACAGCCGCGGCGAGGAATCAAGGTGCGGCCACACTCGCTCCGGATCAGCCCCGGGAGACCGAGGACGGGGTGAGGCTGTCCGATGACGCGCAAGCGCAAGCCGACGATGGGGCCGAGACGACGCCCCTGGCCAGGGCCCTCCGGGGCGTGACCGCCGAGACCCCCGAGACCGCCGAGAAGCCGACGCAAGCCGGCGAGCAGCCGGACGACCAGGCCAGGCCCCAGGAGCAGGAAGAAGACGAGAGCGCCGCGCGCTTGCGCGAACTCGAGCAAAAAGAGCAGGGCCTGCGCCGCGAGTTGTCCCAGCGTTACGACGGCGGCCAGGGCCGTCCGGTGATGGACATTCTCCAAGACCTCGCCGGGGTTCGCCGCGAGATGGAAGGGCTCCAGGAAGGCGCGGCCCCTCCCCTGGGCGGCGCGACGAACGCTGCCCCGCCGGCCGGTGGCGGCAGCTTCCCGTGGGCGCAGGCGCCCGCCGCCAACATCCCCCAGAGTTTCGGTGGCGCTGGTGGAGTCGCGCCGAACTTCGGCGGTTTCCCCGGGGCGGGCCAGACCTCGTTCCAGCCCGGCGCATTCAACGGGGACTTCGGTGACCTGGGCGGACAGAATCCGGTGAACGCGACCGGCGCCAATGTGGGCGCCACCGACCGCGGCCAGATGCTCGCGCGCATGGCAGAGGGGCACGCCACCGGCACCGGGGGGTACTGCTACAAGTACGTGGCCGACAGCCTCGACCGCCTCGGCATCAACCTCAGCGGCCGCAGCGCCTACATGGCGGCTGGCCAGCTGGCCAGCCACCCTGGCGTGCGTGAGATCAAGGGCCTGGGCAACGGCGACCTGACTCGTCTGCCGGCCGGTGCCGTGGTGGTGTGGAACCGCAGCAATCGCAATCCCAACGGCCACATCTCGGTGGCCCTGGGCGACGGCCGCGAGGCCAGCGACGTGGTCCGCAGTCAGATCACCAACTACGGGACCGCATTCCGCGTCTTCATGCCAAAGTAGCCCGAACGCCCTGAGAGGAACTCGGAAATGATCGTTGGCGGCGTCGTATCACCCTATCTCGTGCGCTCCCCCTGGACTGGGACCGTCGCCTCGAGCGGATCCCCCGCGCTGCCGGACGTGCCGGACGTGGTGGAGTTGTCCGAGGCCAGCGCGGTGGATCGCCCGGTCCGGCGCTGGGCGCTGGCGGGGATAGCGGCTGCCCTGGCGCTCGGCGTCGCCGCCAGCCTCTTCCCCGCGCCGGTTTCGGCGCCCGTGGAGGCTCCCCCCTCGGTGTCGACGACCGCGGCCCCGACGCAAACCGCGCCGCGGGAGCAACCCCCCGTGCTCGACGCCCGCGACGCGGCGGTCAACCGGCTTCTGGAGCGGGGCCGTCCGCAGGGCGTGGGCGCCGAGGTGGCATCCCGGGTTCGCCAGGAGCTGCGCAACGTTCCCCAGGGCGTGCTTGACCTGCTGGATGCCCGCGGAGTGCGCCTGGTGCCGCTGCGCGAGGGAGAGAGCCTGATCGAGGCTGGCGTGGTCCGTCCGCTGGACCTGGAGAAAGCGTACGGTCAGCCGGACGCCCTCCGCCGCGGGGTGGACCAGGCTCGCGAGCAGGCCGACGCGGCCTTCGGAGACCGGATTCGCACCCTCCAGATGCGGGTAGACGCCGGCGACACAACGGCCCGCATGGACCTCGACATCGCCCGCTCCGACCGCGCCGAGGCCTTCTACCGCGCCGTCTACGATGGCAGCGACGGCCTCGTGGATCAACAGAGCGCCACCCTCAGCGAGGCGGTGGACGTGGGGCTCGGGGCCGAAGCCGACCGCCTGCTGGCCCTCAGCGCACCCTCGCTGGAGGATGTTGCGCGGCTTCACGGGGCCCGCACTCCCGACGAGATCGACGCCTACGCGCGCCGGGTGATCGACCTCAACGGCGCGGAACGCATCCGCGCGGCCCAGGAGCGCTACGCCCAGGATCCGGACCCCGGAGACGCCCGCGTCGGCCAGGAACTACCGGAGGGTCAGCGCCCCCTGCGTTTCTGGCGCGAACAGGTGGCGGTCCCGGCCTATTACCACGTCCGTGACGGCGCCAGGACGGTCGCTCTCGACACCCACGACGCAACCTCGATGACCACCTGGGCGCGGGGCGAGATCGAAGGTCAGTATTTCTATCGGGGCGAGGTCAACGCGCTGGTCATCCCGGAGCGGAGCTTAGACCGGCGGGTGGACGGCGTTTCGGTGCTGGTCCACGAGTTGGGGCATGCCTTCGAGGACGCCATGTCCGAAACCGACCAGGGCGCCTTCCGCGCCTACCGCCAGGAGCGCGATGGGGCCTTTACGCGCCTCATGGAGCAGCACCCGGAACGCATTCCCACCCGCTATGGCCGCACCGGCGCCCACGAGATGTCGGCGGAGGCCTTCGCCCTCCGCTTCGGCGGCGGCGAGACGAAGGCTCCTACGGATCCCGCCTGGGAAGCCACCTTCAACCGGCTGCTGGAACAGACCTCTCCCACGCGCCGCTCGCTCGAGAACGCGGTGCGCGAGATCATGGCCATCCCGGGCGGGGATTTCGCTTCCGAGGACGGCGCCTGCCTCGACTACTCGGCGAAGTGGGTGGAGCCGCTGCGCTCGCGCGGCGTCGGGGCGGTCCTCACCCTCACCGATTCCGCCCGCGGCCGCAGCGAGGTGACCCTGGCCGACGGAACCCGCCGCCAGGCCCACAAGTTTCATGCCTTCCTGACGGTCCGGGACGGGCAGCGCGAGATCGTGGTCGACCCCACGTGGAAGCAATTCGTGGCCGACAAGGGGGCGGCAAGCCACCTTCCCACGGTGCTGGTGGGGACCCTCGACGAAGTGCGCGCGGCCTACCGCTCGGTCGCGCCGCAGATTCAACTGGAGACGACCGGCGCCGATCCCCTCCAGGGCCGCTACGACGCCGACTCCGCCGTGGATCTCATCTACAGCACGGGAGCCAGCGCGCACATTCGCATGACGCTGGATTGACCGCGCTCCCGTACTCGGCCATGGCAGCTCACTCCGAAAGGGGACAAGCCTTGCGTATCACCGCGCAGCCATGGGGGACGGCCAGCATGCCCGTCGCCCTGACCACTCCACTGCCTGACGAGGGCGTGCTGGCGCCCCGCGCCGCCGTCTCTCCACGCCCGAGCCCCGCTGCGCTGCAACCAGCGCCCGGCCCGGCGGTGTCCGCGGCCCAGGCCCTGGAAGCGCGCGGCTGGACCTTCTGCGAGGCTCGCCCCACCTGGCCTGAAAGTACCCGCCGGGTGTACACCGAGAGGAGGACGCCGCTTTCCCCGGCGGCGCTGGTCGAGGTCCTGTCCCACCCGTCGGCGCAAATCGTGCCGCCCGACGTGCGGGCGGAGCACCCCGTGCACGGGAGGACGTCACTGCGGACGGTCGACGAAGTGCAGGCCCTGGGCTTCTTCGAGGCCGACGCGGCCGCCGAAGCGTTGGACGCCCCGGACACGGCCCGCCGTCTTCGCGCCATGCGGGAGCGGGGCATCGACTTCCGGGTACAGCCCGGCCGGGTGGCCTGCGGAGGCGCGCTGGACGCCTATCGTCTCCTGAAACGCGGCATCTCCGCCGAGGCGACCCTGTGTGGCGCCGTGCTGGGGACCTCCAACCGGGCGGACGCCCTGGAGGCCGCCCTGGCGCCCCACACCGACCTGCTGGCGGCGTGGCGGGAAGTGGTGGTTCCGGCGTTGCGGGACGGCCTGCTGGACCCGGAACACCTCAAGCAGGGCGCCGGCGCCCTGCGTGATGCATCGCAGCCGCCCCGCCAGACGGCGGCCTGGTTGATCGCCCTGGCGCGCGCCTTACAGAAGCGCCCGGAGGCGGCGACCGACGCCATGGTCCGGACGCGCGCGGCCGCCGAAGCGTTGCAGGCCATGCTGGCGACCGGCCTGCCGAACGACAACCGCGACGGCGCCGCGGCGGAGTACGTCGGGCTGGTGGAGCGCCTGGGGGTGAAAGACGCCGCCAGCGCCGCCCGCTACCTGTGGCAGGACCTGCCGCTGCTGAGCGTGCTGGCGCCCTGCCGCGAGCGCCGGGCCGGCGCGCTGCACCGCTGCGTCGCCGCCGGGCTGGGCTGGCCGCGGGCCCGGGAGGCGGCGGACTGGGCCTCGCGCAGCGTCGATCCGGAGTCTCTGGAGGGGCGCCTCGCGCTCATCGAGCGGGTCGGCCAGATCGGTGCGGCGGACCCCCTGTCGGACGTCCGCGCCATCGAGCAGTTCCGCCGGCCCGAGGAGCCCCTGGCCGAAGCGGCGCGCCCCTACTTGCTCCTGCTCGGCGCCATGGCCGCGCGGGACGAAGCATCTCTCACGGCGGACGTGTGGGCCTCCCTGCACGAGATCGCCCAATCCGGCGGCGAGCCGGTCCAGGCCGTGCTGGAGCGCTTCTTGAGCGCTTTGCTCACCTCCTCGGCCGAGTGGAGCGAGGCGCTGCGCAGCGCGGCGGCGGCCCGCCAGGCGGCCGTGGGGGACGGTGTGGTGCGGGGCGACGGGTTCGTCGTCATCGGATCGGTGCGCGTCCCAGCGCGCGCCCCGGGGGGTGGCGACCGATGACTGTCACCGTTACGACGCAATCGCCGGCGACGGCAAGGGCGCAACCGCAAGCCACTTCATCCCCATCGGTGTCTTCCCCGGTTCCGGAAAGCGCCGGCGATGCGGTCTCCCTCAGCGCGGCGGCGGCCGAGCCCCCGGCTTCCCGCATGGCCGACCGCATCAAGTCGGCCGTAGACGCGCGCCTGCTGCTGATGCCGGGGCAACTGGCCGCCGCCCTCTCCCTGTGCGCCAGCGCCGCCCCGGAGACGGCGCGCAAAAAGGCCGGACCGGCCACGCGAGACGCCGTGGCCGCCCTGCAGCGCCTGGGGGCCGAAGTCGCCTCCGAGGTGCTCGCGGAGCTGCCCCCCGCCGTCGAGGTCGAGGACTCCCACCGCTTCGCCGAGGGCTTCCTGCTCCCCACGGACAATCCGCCCGCCCTGGTGGCGCGCGCCCAGGCAACGCTCGACGCGCTGGCGCAGGCCGCGCCCGCGAGCCTTTCCTGCCGGGTGAACGTCCTGGACGGCGGCGGCTTCCAGGCCTTCGCGAAGGGCGGCGACAACATCTACGTCAGCAGCGACTTCCTCGACATGCCCGAGGACGAGCTGGCGGCCACCCTTGCCCACGAGCGCGTTCACCTGCTCGAGCGGCACCTCCCCCAGACGAGCGTGCTGCGCCGGGTGGGGAAGGGTCTCGAGGCCCGCGCTCCGGAGGCGGCAAAGCCGGCCGTCAAGCGGGTGGCGGCGCTCGCCGAGGCGGCGCTGCAGCGCTCGCAGGAGTTCGAGGCGGACGCGGGGGGTGCCGAAGCCCTGGTCGCCGCGGGCTGGGACCGCCAGGCCATGGTGCGGCTCATCAGCCGCTTCGCCAAAGATGCGAGGACCCCCGACCCCCTCGACGACCACCCCGCGCCGGATGCCCGGATCGCGGCCCTCACGACGACCTGAACCGGTGTTAACACGAAGGGCAACAATATAGCCCGGTTTCACGCTGGCAAGGCGCTGGCCCTCACGGCGGCGTTGCGGAGGAGGCTTACCCTTCCAGGAAATCGGGATGCGCGTCATTCGCCATCCCCTGGCAGCCCTGCCGGGAGGTTTCCTCATGAATCTGAGTGTCAGCGATCTCGTCGAGCGCGAGTGCCTGCGTTCCCGTCTCCTCGGCAGCGACCGAAGTCCGGCCCGGCCCGCGCCCGTCGTGGAGCCGGCCGAGTGGACCGTGCTGGTCTACGCCAACGGCAAGGACGGAGCGCTCTCCCGACTGGCGCCAGGGGTGCTGCGCGAGCTGGAAGCGGCCGGCTCCGACTCCCGCCTGAGCATCGTCGCGCAGGTGGGCCGCAAGCGGTTCTGGACGGACCGCTTCACTGGCGACTGGAGCGGAACCCGCCGCTACGAGGTGCAGCACAATCCCAACCCGCCGAAGCTGCAGGACGAGATGGTCCATTACTTCCTCCCGCCCTACACCCGCGACATCATCTCGCCGGTGGCCCAGGACCTGGGAGAGCGGGACATGGGCTGCAAGCAGACCTTCCAGGAGTTCCTGGAGTGGGGCATCCGCACCCACCCCGCGAAGCGCTACGCCGTCGTGGTCTACGGCCAGGGGGGCGGGTTCACCGGAGCCCTGCGCGACGCGTCGAGCGGCAGCGTGCTGGGCAACGACGAGGTGGCGCAGGCCCTGGGGGCGGCCGCCGCCGTGGCGGGGAAGCGCATCGACCTGCTGGCCCTGGACGCCTCCTCGATGGGGCAGATGGAGGTGGCCGCGGAGTTCAGCGGGAGCGCCGACCGCCTGGTGGCATCGGAGTCGCCGCTCTCCCTGGGATCGCTTCCCCTCGACCTGGTGATGAAGGACCTCAAGTTTGATCTTTCCGACGGCAAGGAGGTCACCGCCGACGACCTGGCCCGCTGGTTCGTGTTCGAGGCGAGATACCAGCCCACCGAGCTGGCCGAGCTGACGGCGCCCTCCCTGGTTGCCGTCGACCTGGACCGGGTGGACGCCCTGAACGCTGCCTGGAGCCAGCTCGCGCACGCGCTGACGGCTTCCCTGGCCGGTCATCCGGAGCGGGTGGAGGCGCTGCGCGAGGACCTCCAGACCTCCCTTCCGGTGTCCCCGAAGGGACCCGAGCCCCAGCGCGACTTCCGCGACGTCGCCTCGCTCTGCAACACCCTCAAGGGGGATGCGCGCCTAGCGGATCCGGCCGTGCAGGCCGGCGCCGATGCCGTCCTGAGCGCCCTGGGCGACGCCGTTGTGGACAGCTTCCACGCGCCCTCGCTGAACGGCGCCGGAGGACTGTCGGTCTACCTGCCGTCCGACTACGGCTACGACATGCCGCGCCAGCCGTGGTACCCGGCCGGCTTCGATCCGACTCACGGCTACGGGGCCGGCGCCCTGGCCCGCGATACCGAGTGGGACGAGACCCTCCGGGCGCTGGCCCGCGACACGGCGTTCCATCAGCGCCTGCGGGACGCGGGACTGTCGGACGCGGCCATCCACGGCCTCGACACCGCCCTGGCCGGCGGCCTGGGTCTTGCCCGGCTGGCCGCGGACGTGGCGCGCCGGGCCGGCCACTACGAGTCCTACCGAGCGCTGCGCAACCAACCGCCGGGCCCGTTCATGGGCATGTCCGCCGAAGTTGCCACCCGGGTCGGTGCGGCCGGCGGGGGCTACGAGGCCTTTCAGGGCGCGCGCAAGGTGTACGACGCGGCCACCCGCGACGACCTGGCCAACCGCACCACCATGGCGGTGGACGGCGGGTTTGAGTTCACCACCGGCGCGGCCGTGGTGGCCACCGCCGTGGGCCTGAGCGTTGCCGCGGCGCAGGGCATCGCCCGTCCCGCCGCCGCCGTCGCCTTCGCGGTCCCCATCGCCAGGACGGTGTACGACCTCCTGGCCGCCCGCAAAAACGCCCAACAGGCTCGTGACGCGGCGCAGGGCCTTTCCGCCAGCGCCCGCGCGGCCACCGCTCCCGACCCCAGGCCGGTCTACATCAGTCCGACGGTCCGCGCCGTGGTCGACGCGGGCTCGCCCGCCCCGATCCCCGTATAAGGAGAAAGACGCCCATGGATTCCCCACGCAACTCGAACCTGGACGCGGCCGGACGCCTTCCGGTCATCGTGCGAGCCCGCTCGGGCGCGGACCTGTTCAAGGCCCGCGAGGCCGTGACCCGCCTGGAGGGGGCCGCCGTCGGCGACACCCTGCCCATCATCGACGGCTTCCTGGCAACAGTGCCGCCCCAGGAGTACCGCGAGCTCATGCGATCCCGGCCGACGGGGGTCGAGGTGTACGTCGACGAGAAACGCCGCTGGATCGATCCGCAGCCCTCGCCGCGCCGTCCCCTTGGGCTCGACAATGCCGCGCCCACCCTGGGCGTGAACGAGCTGTGGCAGCGGGGTCATCGCGGGCAGGGCGTGACCATCGCCGTGGTGGACACCGGCATTCATCCCCACCCGGACTTGAAGGACCGTATCGTTGCCTTCCGTGACGTGGTGAACGGCCGCCCGAAGCCCTACGACGACCAGGGCCACGGCACTCACGTGGCAGGGGACGCCGCCGGCAACGGCGCCGAGTCCGCCGGCCGGTTTGTGGGCACGGCCCCGGAGGCTAGCCTGGTAGGCGTGAAGGTGCTGGACGCGGGGGGCTCGGGGCGCCTCTCCAACATCATCAAGGGCATCGAGTGGACGGTGGCCAACCGCGCCCGTTACAACATCCGCGTCATCAACATGTCGCTGGGCGGACCGGCCCGCGGCTCCTACAAGAACGACCCCATCTGCCAGGCCGTCGAGCGCGCCGTGGACGCTGGTATGGTGGCGGTCGTCGCGGCCGGCAACTCCGGCCCCGGCGCGAAGACCGTGGGGACTCCCGGCAACGATCCGCGCGTCATCACCGTGGGCGCCCTCGATGATCGCGGGACCCTGGCGCGGGAGGACGACGACATCGCGAAGTTCTCCAGCCGGGGACCCACCCCGGTGGACGCCCTGACCAAGCCGGACGTGCTGGCCCCCGGGGTGGCCATCACCGCGCCCACCTCACCGGGCTCGCCGCTCGACACCAATCCGAAGGTGCCCCACGAGGGCCCCTGGTACATCACCATCTCTGGCACGTCCATGGCCACTCCGGTGGTGGCCGGCGTGGTGGCCGACCTCCTTGGCGCGGTGCCGGAAGCGTCGCCGCAGCAGGTGAAGGACGCGCTCATGGCCACGGCCCGCCCCCTGGTCCGCACGCCGCCCTACGACGGCAACCAGCAGGGCAGTGGCGTGGTGGACCCGTTGGCCGCGCTGTCCCGGCTCCAGGGAGCGCCGGCACGCTTGCAAGAATAGTCGCGCCGGCCACTCCGGAACCTAACCGGGATCGAAGTCCGACCGAGTCGCCACCAGACGCGACCACACGGCTGAAACCAGCCGTATCTCGGTCACGGCCGCTCGCATCTCGGCCACGCCCCGCTCCCAGGCGTGGAGGTCGCTTCCGGCGTCGAAGTGCTCCAGCGCCACAAAGAACCGCTCCAGGCCGTTCTCGACCGCCATCTGGGCCTGCTCCCAGGCTTCTATCTCGTCGGGCGGCGTGGCCGGCGGCGGAGCGGGGACGCTCTCAAGCATCTCCAGAGCGGATCTCGCGCGCCGCCGCACCTCCTCGATGGCGGCCCGGAGATCGGCGTCGGCCGCAGGATCGTGTCCCGCCCGCTCGACGAGGTCGGCAACCCGTCCCACGAACTCCGGGAGGTCGTCCGGCTCGACGCCTGTCGTCTCGGGCGACCCGAACCCCGCGTCGGGGGGATGGAGCGCCTCGCCCAGGGCGTTCGCGGTTGTCGAGAGCGCCCACAGAGCAGCCGCCAGCTCCGTCGTGCTCTGCAGCCCAACGCACCGCAGGACCTCGTCCTGCGCCTCGCCGTGCGACTCAAGCAGCCGTCGCACGGCCTGGGCCGTCGGATCGAAGGGTAGGGCGCGGTCGACAGCGTCGAGGGCGTGGTCGAATTCCGCCCTCAACGCGAGCATCCGGCCCTCCAGGGAGTCGAAGTCCAGCCGCTCCTCCACCACGGCCCGCCCCACCCGCAGCACGGCGTTCACCGCCGGAAACGGGCTCTCGACAGGCCGGACCTCCTCCGCCCGGCGGAGCGCCGCGAGGGCTTCTCCCAGCCCCCTGAGCTGTCCGATGGCCGCGCCGATGCCCGCTCCACAGTCATCCGCCTCTCCGTGCCGGGCGTGTTCTCGAACCCGGGGCAGGATGCGCCGCAATTCCTGGAAGCAGTCCATGACGTCGGCGGCGAGGTCATCTTCCTCAGGCGAGAGATCCTGGAAGCAAAGCTCGTGGCGGAAGCGGGCAAGCAGGTCGCCCAGCACCGCGTCAACGTGGTCGATCCGCTCCACCACGCGTTGCGGGCTCGCGGTGGGACCCAGGCAAGCCTCAAACGCCGCCACGATTTCGGGAAAAGGCGGGGCCTGCAACGGGTGGTCCATGGGCGCGCTCACTATCGTTTTTTCTTTTTTTGCCCCCTAGACGGAACCCTGCCCTGCAGTGAGGTAAGGTAAGGACTGTCTGGGAGGGAAGCGCCCTTGTTTCCGATCAACCCGTACTCTATGTCGTTTGGCATGCAGCCTGCGTGGGGGGGAATGCCCGGCTGCGGCATGCCGTCCATGGGCATGGACCCGATGGTCGGGTCGCAGTGGCTTGGCGAGATGTACATCAGCCAGTGCATGTCGATGATGATGCAGATCATGCAGCTGATGGCCAGCTCCGACCGCTTCGGCGCGGCCGGGCCAGGACCCGCCCTGGGCGCGCTGCAAGGCTACCTCTATCCCTCCGGGACGGCCGACGCGCTGCCCTGGGGTGGCGGCGTCCCCAGCGCCAACGGCGCGCCGCTCACCTTCCCGGGATGGGATGCGTCCCCGTCCGGCGGCGATGTCTCACCCCGCACCCGGCAGTTCATCGGGCATGCGCTGGACAAGCAGGGAACGCCGTACGAGTTCGGGGCCACCGGGCCGACAGCGTATGATTGCTCCGGGCTGGTGTACCGGTGCCTGAAACAGGCCGGCGTCGCCACGCCCAGGATGGCCGCGCGCTACTTGCAGTCCGACTACCGCAACAGTGCGGTGAGCCGCGAGAACCTCAAGCCGGGAGATCTGTTGTTCTTCTGGTATCCCAATAACCGCGGAATCAACCCGCCGCAGGCTTCCCACGTGGAGATCTACCTGGGGGACGGCAAGGCCATGGGCACCGACAGCCCGAAAGAGGGGGCCCGCGTGGAGCCGGTGGACTGGAAGGCATTCGTGGGCGGCGCCCGCGTCCCCGAACTGCAGGCCTGAGCCCGGGCACCCGGACTGTTTACATGTTCGCAACCCGCCCCCCGGCGGGGTCGTCTACAATAATTCCAACATGCTGGCGCGTCTTGCTCCGGGCGTAACCTACCGCGAAGACACCTACCTGGGCACCCCATACCACCTGGTGACCGTGGATCGATCCATGGCCGACGCTGCCCCGCGTCCGTATCGGACCGACCGTGACGGCGGCGAGACGGTGTCCGCCATCGACAGGCGAACCGATGCGGTGGCGACCCTGAACGGCACGTTTTTCGACACCGCGCGGCCGGGCCGCGTCATTTTCGGGGAAGTCAAGAACGACGAGACCGCCTACCGCCCCGCGATGACGAAGAAACGGACGTACTGGGCCGTGCGGCCGGACGCCACCATGGAAATGGAGGAGACCGAGCGCACGCCGGACGCCCTCTGGGCCATTCCTTCCGCGAAGTGGAACTCGTTCCGCTACGTCCTGGGCGGAGGCGGGCGTCTCATCCAGGACGGCCGCAAGACGTCGGTGGGGGCCGGAGACAACGACCAGCGATTCCAGCCGGACGTGCTGGCGCGCCGCAATCGCAGCGCCATCGGTTTCTCGGAAGACGGTCGGCACTTCTGGATGGTGGCTTGCGATCCGCCCGGCTGGACGCCGCAGCAGACCGCTGACTTCTTCCTCACGCTGGGCGCCGACGAAGCCATGTTCCTCGACGGCGGGGGCTCCACCGAGATGGTCGCGGACGACCGCATCGTGAACGACCTGACCGGCGGCGGTGAGCGCCGCATGCCCACGGCCATCGTGACCGCCTGAGTCGGGCCCGGGAGCCTGGGGCCTCGGCATCCCGCCGAGGGGCGCGATTTTACAAACCGGCAACATTTTGTTCACGGCTGCCGGGCTGGTTAACAAATCGGCAACAAAGCACGGCTGCAAATTGGGTCCCGGCATCGCCTCCTATCCCCTGGAGCCAGGCTCCGAGTGTAGAGGGAGAGTGCCAGCATGTCCTACCGCAGGCGCAGCAGTGCCGTGCACCGTGCAAAGCCGATCGAGCACAGAAAGCCCCGGCCGGTTCGCCAGGCACCGGCGGCCGCGGCGGCTTCCAACAATTCGCGGACGCGGCGCGCGGCCGACTCACACGGTGCCCAGGAGGCCAGCCGTCTCCACCGCCCCGAGGACCGCCTGTCGGTCCACGAAGCGCGCGACAGGTCGGACATTCGCGTCCACGCGACGCCGGACGAGGGGCGTGCGGACCGGACGGTGCTTGGCGGCATGGAGCGCTGGCTGCGCGGCGAAGACACCTCGGCGGGGGTGGCTGGCGAGCAGCCACGCCACGACGCCCGGCCGGACGGCGAGCAGAAGAAACCGGTCGAAGAGCGGCAGCCGGCCGACGACGCTCCGCGGCCCGATGGCGCCGGGAACGTCGCCCGGCTCAACCCATCCCCGGACGCAGCCCAGCGGGAGTTTGGCGACCCGCATGCCCCCCCGGCGGACGCGATCGGTCACCAGGGCGCCCCGGACGCCGTGGAGCCCGGGGAGTTCGTGCGCAACTTCTCCTCCTGGCTGCGCCCCGGCGAGTCGGCTGCGGCCGCCACCGCCCCGGAACCGCAGTTTGTGAACTTCGAGCCCCAGAAACCGGTGGACGGGCGCCTCCCCAGGGTGCTGGGAGACGTCGAGGCGCATCTTCCCGCCGGCTATGGGACCCAGTACCGGGACAGCGACCCGGTCACCTGGGCCCATGAGACCACGCACGGCATCAACTCGCACCTGCGCAACCACATGAACAATACCGGGCGACCGGCCAACGGGTTCTACGTGGGCGAGAACCGCGCGATCATCCTTCCGGAGCCGAAAATCACCAAGTCGTCGGTGGCCCCGTTCGTGCCCCAGAGCCTGCGCGGCAGTCGCTTTGACATGTACGTCAACGGCCAGAGAGCCTTCGAGCGCCAGCCCCTCTACCTGTTCGACGAGTGGACCGCCTACACCAACGGCGGGGCGGCGGGCGTCGATATGGCAAAGAACGGACAGTGGAACCGCGGCGGCCGCGATGCGGTCACCGGACAGGTGGAGTTCACCGGGTATGCCTTTGCGGTGGGCGCCGCCATCGAGCGTCAGGATCCGAACTATTTCAAGGAGAATCCGCAGTTCAAGGAGTTCCTGGCGTGGCAGGGTCTGCGCGCCATGGACGGCTACCGCGAAGGGTCGAAGGTGCCCGACTTCCGCCTGGGAAATCAGGACAAGATCGTCGACTCCTTCAAGAACAGCCCCGACGCCCAGCCCCTGCGCGACTTCATCACCCGCACCTACGGAGCGGACTACCTGACACGCCTGTTGGACGGACCAGGCGTGCAGCCCACGCAGGACAACAAGCCGCGGCCCCCCGTGGAAGTCCGGCCGAAGCCCCCCGTGGACAACAGGCCGCAGCCTCCCGTAGACAACAGGCCGCAGCCCCCCGTGGACAACAGGCCGCAGCCTCCGCAGGACAACAGGCCGCAGCCTCCCGTGGAAGTCCGGCCGCAGCCGGTCCAGCCGCCCAGTCCCGGCTCCGATCCCTATGCCGACAGGTCCCGCTACGCCACGTTCATTGACTATCCCCGGCAGGGAGACGGCACGCTCTTCGGCGACAAGGGCGCGAAGGTGGCGGACGTTGCGGCTCACATCAAACCAGAGCTGATGCCCTGGGTGCGGTCTCAGATTCTCTCCCAGGGCTTTGACACCGTCACGAAGGTACACGAGACCATCCACGGCATCGATGCCGACATCTCCACGAAGCGCAACGGCCGTGCGGTGGAGGGCTTCTACCTGGGCGACGGCAAGGCGGCCCAGGTGGAGAACCCGGCCATCCGCAAGAGCGACGTGGGGCGCTTCGTCCCGGAGAGCCTGCGGGAGTCCC
>Ga0194131_10005843_pt1 | contig 17454 bp, 16 predicted proteins | sample TA2KigO120mmetaG_FD_148631 | JGI IMG/M metagenome (GOLD analysis project Ga0194131, IMG submission 148631) | Freshwater microbial communities from Lake Tanganyika, Tanzania - TA2015053 Kigoma Offshore 120m | ecosystem: Environmental > Aquatic > Freshwater > Lake | place: Tanzania: Lake... | reverse complement strand
AAGTTGAGTCCGGGTCGTTCGGATTAAAAACTAGGGCGTATATTTCTCACACGTTCGCCCCTCCTGCGTGTGGCTCACTTATCCGCAGGCGCTTCGTTGTCAACCCAACTCATTTTAATTCGGGGTTGACAACGCCCAGCTTCGCGCCTGCGGAATGGTTCGAAATACACGCCTTAGTTTTTAATAATTACAAAATTTTAATAAAAGCCAGTTTTTCTTTACTGGTTTATTTGTTTGTGGTTAAATCAAGGGCATGAAAAAGAAGGTGTTTGTTGCTATGTCTGGAGGAGTAGACTCCTCGGTTACTGCCGCGCTTTTAAAGAAGCGTGGTTTTGATGTGGTTGGAGTATATATGAAGTGTTGGTCGGAGAATAATCCGTGTGCGATAAGCGATGAGGCAGATGCGCATCGTGTGGCAGCAAAACTTAAAATTCCTTTTTATACTTTTGATTTCGAAAAAGAATATTCAAAGAAGGTTGTGGGATATATGATTAAGGGGTACCAGGATGGGATTACGCCAAATCCCGATGTAATGTGTAATCGAGAAATTAAGTTTGGACTTTTTTTGGAGACCGCATTGCGTTGGGGGGCGGATTATATTGCAACGGGACACTATGTTCAATTACGAAAAATTAAAGATCAAAAATTAAAGATCAAAAATTATGAGCTCGCTATTGCTCGCGATCCCAATAAAGATCAAAGTTATTTTCTTTGGACGTTAACTCAAGATCAGCTTAAACATTGCTTGTTTCCTATTGGGAACTATACAAAGCCAGAGGTGCGCGTGCTTGCAAAGAAGTTTGGGTTGTCTACCGCGGCGAAAAAAGATAGTCAGGGTATTTGTTTTCTTGGGCAGGTAAAAGTTGAAGAATTTTTGGAGAAGAGATTGACTGGCGTTAAGCCTGGCCCTATCTGCACTCTAGACGGTGCAGTGATTGGTGAACATAGAGGTGCTGAATTTTATACTATGGGGCAACGGCACGGGCTTGGAATTGGAGGTGACGGACCGTATTTTGTAATTAAGAAAGACATAAAAAAGAACATTGTTTATGTTGGCAAAGAAGACGATCCTAGGCATTTTAAGAGAGAACTTGTGGCAAAAAAGGTGCATTGGATCGAGGGTTTTCAAGCTACTGGATCAATGAGGGTGTTATGTCGGACGAGGTATCGTCAACCGCTTGTTTGTGCTACTATTACGCCAAGAGATACGGGGGCGGTCGATGTTGTGTTTGACATACCACATCGGTCTGTTACTCCGGGGCAATCTATTGTTTTTTATAAAGGAAAAAAAATGTTGGGAGGAGGAATCATTACCTAGGATCTGGAAGCTAGAATCTAGTATCTAGAAAAAAGACAAAACATGTTTTTAAACTTCCAGATTCCAGCTACTAGATTCTAGATTCTCACGTTATGGATATAAGAAATTTTTGTATTATCGCGCATATCGATCATGGAAAATCTACGCTTGCAGATAGGTTTTTAGAGTTGACGGGAGCGGTTGAGAAACGAAAAATGCGTGAACAATTTTTGGATCAGATGGATCTGGAGCGAGAGCGTGGAATTACCATTAAGCTGCAACCGGTGCGGATGATGTATCGCAAAGACGAGGAGGAATATATGTTGAATTTGATCGATACGCCTGGTCATGCTGATTTTGCTTACGAAGTATCGCGTTCGCTCCTTGCGGTGGAAGGGGCGATTTTACTTGTAGATGCAACACAGGGCATACAGGCGCAGACGCTTGCGAATTTTAATTTTGCGAAAAAATGTGGACTTACTATTGTTCCCGCGCTCAACAAAATTGATGTACCTGTCCACGATCTTGATGCGCGTATCCTTGAGTTAGCCCATCTCGTTGGTACCGATGTAAATGATGTGAAACTTATTTCTGGTAAGACTGGTCAGGGGGTGCTTGAGCTCTTGGATGAAGTTGTGAAAAAAGTTCCTTCACCGACAATAGACCATCTAAAATCAAGTCGCGCGCTTATTTTTGATTCTCACTTTGATAATCATCGCGGGGTTATAGCAAACGTAAGGATACTTGATGGAATGTTTGTGGGTGGAGAGCGTATCGTTTTGTTCCAGAATGATAAGGACGCCGAGATTATGGAGGTGGGGTATTTTAAGCCGGCTCTTGAGAAGGCAGACAAACTTGTCGCCGGGGAGATAGGGTATATAGCAACCGGTATTAAAGATCCGGGCGTGGTTCGCGTGGGAGATACTATTGTTTTGAGACGTGATTTTGAAGCAAAAAAAGTTGCGCCTTTTCCTGGATACGAAGAGCCACATCCTATGGTATTCGTTTCATTTTATCCTGATAGTGCAGATGATTACCTGGATCTTCAGAAATCGCTTTCAAAGCTTAAGTTAAATGATGCAGCTCTTTTTTATGAACCCGAACAGTCGCTTATTTTCGGGCGTGGATTCCGTGCTGGGTTTCTTGGTTTACTCCATCTTGATGTTACCATCGAACGTTTGAAGCGCGAGTATAACATTGTGACAATCGTTACCACCCCATCCGTCTCTTACCAGCTTGTTATGAAAGATGGATCGGTGCGAACTATTTATCGCGCCTCTGATTATGATGACAATGGAAATATTCTTGAAATACGAGAGCCGTGGGTGAACCTCGAGATTCTCACCCCAAAACAGTACTATGGAAGCATTTTGTCGCTTGTTGAAAATTATCGTTTAGAGGTGGGCAATGTCGATAGTTTGGGGGATGCGCAGGTAATTCATTTTAAGGCGCCACTCGCTGAGATCATTATTAATTTTTATGATGCGCTTAAAAGTATTTCTCAGGGATATGCTTCTATGAGCTATTCTTTTTCTGAGTATAGGACAGGAGACCTTGAACGCCTTGATGTGGTCATTGCTGGGGAGCGATTCGATGGATTTTCAAGAATTCTTCCAAAGAGTAAAATAGAAAGGGAGGCGCGCGCGGTTACCGAGAAGCTTAAGGAACTTCTTCCGCGAGAGAACTTTTCCGTTGCTATTCAGGCAGCGGTGGGAAGTCGTATTGTAGCCCGAGAAACCATTCCCGCACTTAAAAAAGATGTTACGGGGTATTTGTATGGAGGGGATAGGAGTAGGAAGATGAAGTTATGGAAGAAGCAAAAAGAGGGAAAGAAAAAGCTTAAGCAGTTCGGAAAGGTTACCATAGAGCCTCACATCTTCTATGAAGTATTTAAATAAAACTTTCGCATTTGGCACATTACTTCGTCAAATGCTCCGGTGCTCGACGCAGTACTTCTTTTGTACAGCTTACTCCGCTCCTCGCGTTTTCCTCGTACCGCACTCAAATGCGAAAGTTTTATAGAACCAGTCTTAATTTTTTTATGCAAAGATTTCAAACATTGTTACGTTGGCTACCTATTGTGAGTCTTTTTTGTATTGGTCTTCTTGTGGGGCATCAGGCGTGGAAACGGTATGAAAATTATGCGGGGCTTAGAGAGAGGCTTAGTGTGCTTGAGACGGAAAAAAGGGTTGTCGCGAGCGAAAATAAAAGTATTTCAAAACAAATTGAGTGGTATGGTAATCCCGCGCATTTAGAAGAAAAGGCTAAAAAGGAACTTAATCTTAAGAGGGAGGGTGAGGGGGTTATTGTGATTGTTGATGATGGTGTTGTTGCCACCACTACACCAAGTTCATCGAAAAATTCCAAGGATAAGCGATCGTGGTGGGATTTTCTTGGCAGTTTTTATTGATCATGGGAATCAAGAATCATATTTTTCGCCAGTGTGACCTGCGAGGCGTGTATTCAGCGGATAATTGAAGCTTCAGATTTTTATGTTAATATCAGACCATCAGGTACGGAAGATTTAATACGTCTCAATGTGGAGGCGAAAAATGAGCGTATGCTACGAAAGATAATAAAAAATATTGAGGAGGTCATTGGTCTCTAATTATGGATCGTCTCGTTATTGATATTGAAACAAAAAATACCTTTCAGGATGTGGGAGGGGAGCATAATATTGATAAACTCGAAGCTTCTCTTGTGGGTGTATATTCGTATGAAAGAGACGCCTATTTTGGACTTTTAGAACACGAATTCGAACGGCTAGATGAGTTGTTTCGGAGTGCCGAGCTTATTATTGGATTTGCGACCAACCGATTTGATATTCCAATTCTTCGAAGGTACACATCGGTGGATATTAAAAGAATTAAATCACTTGACATGTTTGAGGAGGTACAAAAAAAGTTGGGTCGACGTGTTGGACTTGGTGTGCTTTGTGAGGCAAATCTAAAGATTGGAAAGACGGGGCACGGTCTTGATGCTATAGAATACTATAAAAATGGGGAGATAGAGAAGCTTAAGAAATATTGTTTAAACGATGTAAAAATTACGAAGGAGTTGTACGAGTTTGTATTAGACAGGAAAAAACTTTTTGTGCCGGATAAATTTAACCCACCCGGTGTCTTTTTTGATTTCGATTGGGCGTGGTCATTACAAACGAGTCCCCAGGGGATGCTATTTTAAGAAACTGGTTTTTTCTTCTTATTGTTTTTAGCGCCTTATCGATAAGGGGTTTTTTATCGATTATTTCTATCTGTATTTTTTGAATCTCCTCTTTTCTTATCACGTCTTTATTTCCATTATTGGTGCCGAATGTTGTTATTTGATCGAGAAGAATTTCGCACTCTATGTGTTCTTTTAGCGATATGGTGTTGAAGTTATCATTTTTTCACGGCCTTGTTGCGCTTGTTCTTGCATGTAGATGTATATTACGGGAGAATTATACCACTTTCGGGAGAATGATAAAAAGAGATAGTATTAAGTATATATGGGAACAAAGAGTTTTCATGGATTGTATAAAAAATTAAACCTTAAACAAAAGGAGGCGGTTGATGCTATTGATGGCCCTGTTATTGTCCTAGCGGGTCCAGGGACAGGCAAGACACAGGTACTTACTCTTCGAATTGCCAATATCTTAGAGAAAACAGACACCGCTCCTGATAGTATTTTGGCGCTTACTTTTACTGAAGCCGCTGCGGCAAATATGCGAAAGCGTCTATTTGAGATTATAGGTGTGCCGGCATATCGCGTCAGAATTTCTACGTTTCATGGGTTTTGTAACGATCTTATCCAGCTTTATTCCGATTCATTTTCAAGGATTATTGGATCTAAAAATATAACCGAAGCAGAACAGGTTGGAATTATTAAGGAGATCGTTCTTAATATTCCTTTGCTGTTGTTGCGGCCTCATGGAGACGAGCTGTATTATGTTCATTCAATTGTGCGTGCGATAGGGGATTTAAAACGTGAAGGGGTTGATGATGAAGAATTTAAAAAACGTGTTCTAGATGAGGAGAAAGAATTTTTTGCAATTGATGACCTTTATCATGATAAGGGTGCACACAAGGGAAAGATGAAGTCGGAGTACAAATCGATTGAAAAATCGATTGAGAAGAATAAGGAGTTGCTTGGTATTTATGAAGAATACGAGCGCGTACTTCGCGAGCGACGATGTTATGACTATAACGATATGATTATGGAGGTAGTGCGAACGTTTCGTACCGATCCAGATCTTCTCCTTACTTTACAAGAGAAGTATCAGTATATCCTTGCCGATGAACACCAAGACGTAAATAATGCACAAAACATCCTTCTCGAGTTTCTTACTAATTATGATTCAAACCCAAATATCTTTATTGTTGGTGATGATAAACAGGCGATCTTTCGTTTTCAAGGAGCATCTTTGCAGAATTTTCTTTATTTTTTAAAAAAATATCCACGCGCTAAGGCTATTGCACTAGAGGAGAATTATCGTTCGACACAGGTTATTCTCGATGCGGTACAGGGACTTGCGGATAGTATGGGTGGATCGGTTTCTGGGGTCGGTCGAGAACTTAGAGCGATGACTAAAAAACTTGGGGAAAAAGTAAGAGTTCGTGTTTTTAAAACGGTGAACGATGAACTCCTTTTTCTAGCACGGGAGATCGCGGAGCGTATTGGGAATGGGGTTTCTCCGCACGAGATAGCGGTGTTATACAGAGACAATAAAGACGCTGTATCTATTGTGGGCGCGTTAGAAAAAGTAGCTGTTCCTGTTTCTCTCCAGTCTGACCAGAGTGTGTTGCGAGATCCGAGTATTGTTGGTTTTATTACGTTGTGCAAGGCTATTTATTATTTCGGGGAAGATGGGTGGTTGCTTAAGGCGTTGCACCTTCCTTATTTAGGAATACACCCTTTTGATGTATATCGTCTGGTTGAGAGGGCGAGTTCTTCGCATTGTTCACTATACAAGACAGTATCTTCTCTTTCTCGAGACGAGGCATTAGCACTTGATTCGCGTGACGCTGTTTTGCAGTTTTATGCCAACCTTGTGCGTTGGAAAAGTTTTTCTGCAGAACACAGCGCGCACGTTGTTTGTGAAAGCGTTATTCGAGAATCTGGGTTTTTAGGATATCTTCTTAGCTGTCCTGACGCGGCGAAACGTTTAGATAGGGTAATGGCGTTATTTGGGGAGATAGAGCGTTTGGTAGGGAACCATGAGTCATTTATGCTCCCCGATTGTATTAAGTATCTTGAACTTATGGAGCGACATCGTATTGGAATAAAAAGCAGGGGAGACGATGCTCGGGCTATTGGGGTACAATGTATGACAGCTCATAAGGCAAAAGGACTTGAATTTGATTATGTATACGTTGTGGGTGCGATTGATGGACATTGGGGAAACAGGAAATCAAAGGAACATTTTAGGCTACCTCTTGGTATTTCAGGTTTTGATATTTTGGAAGAAAAAAAGAAAGACAACAGCGATGAACGAAGATTGTTTTACGTGGCGCTTACGAGAGCTCGAAAAGAGGTCGTGATAAGTTATCCAGCGTATGATGAAAACGGAGTAGATACAGTACCTTCCGAGTTTATTAGTGAAATAAAGAAGGTGCACATGGTGGAGGAGGATATGAAAGAAAAGGTTTTTTCACCTGAAGAGAGGGCGTCTGTATTTGCCCAAAGAGTTATAGCACCCGATTCCATTTACGATAAAGAATTTGTCCGTCATTTATTCGAGATTCGTGGTGTGTCGGCGACTGGATTGAATCGTTATCTTGAGTGTCCGTGGAAATATTTTTACGTTGATCTTCTGCGAGTTCCTCAGGCCAAAACAAGGCCTCTTATGTATGGTGTTGCGGCTCATGGTGCGCTCCATATGTTGTTCGAACATCTTAAGGACGGAGACGTCGTTTCTGTTGATACGTTTCTTGGGCGATTTAAAATTCTGTTAGAAAAAGAACCGCTTTCAAAGCGAGAGTTTGATGATCTTTTAAAAAAAGGAGAAAAGGAGTTAAGAGGCTATTACGAGTATTATAAACAGCAATGGCATACGAGCGTGCTCAATGAGTTTCGGGTTGAGGGGGTTGAGTTATCGTCTCTAGATGATGGATTAAAGGTTCGTCTCGTCGGGCGTATCGATAAAATCGAGTTATCGGGGCAGGGAAATAGTGTCAACGTGGTGGACTATAAGACGGGAAAACCAAAATCGAGAAATCAGATAGAAGGGTTGACTAAAGATTCAAATGGTGATTATAAGAGACAGCTTGTGTTTTATAAGCTTTTGCTCGATCGTTTTAATTCGGGGAAGTATCATGTGGTCTCGGGTGAGATAGATTTCCTTGAACCAAACGAACGCGGTCTCTATAAGAAGGAGAAGTTTTCTATAGATACAGAAGAGGCTCTTTTGCTTGAGAAACAAGTTTTAGAAATGGCGCATGCTGTGCAAAATGTCTCGTTTTGGGATAAAAAATGCGATGATAAAGAATGTGAGTATTGTGCACTAAGAACTATGATTAGGTAGAAATATGTATAAAAAAGATTTTCTTATTTTTAAGAATAACAAGGATCTGGTGTATCTCGATAATGCCGCAACTGCTCAAAAACCAAGAGTAGTTATTGATGCAATGAATGATTTTTATACTCATAATAATGCAAACGTGCATCGTGGTTTTTATGGTCTTGGAGAAAAAGCAGATGCGTTCTACGAGGATGCGCGGGCAACATTTGCCGGTTTTATTAATGCAAAACAAGGTGAGATTGTTTTTACAAAAAACACTACTGAGGGGTTAAACTTAGTAGCACATGCGTGGGGGAGGTCACGATGTAAAGAGGGGGATGAGGTTATTGTTTCGCTTATTGAACATCATAGTAATTTTCTTCCTTGGCAGCTTCTTGCAAAAGAAAAGAAGCTAACATTGCGTTTTTGGAAGCCAGATCGATTTGGGGTATTACACGTAAAAGACCTTGAAAGTCTTATTACTTCTCGGACAAAGGCGATCTGTGTTACGTATGTATCTAACGTACTTGGATGTGTTGTTTCCGTGGAGAATATTAAGGAGAGTATTGGTAAAAAGAATATCGCGCTTATTGTGGATGCCGCGCAGGCCGTTCCCCATATTCCCGTTGACGTACAACGTCTTCAGTGCGATTTTCTTTCTTTTTCGCTACATAAAATGTATGGGCCGATGGGACTCGGGGTACTTTATATAAAAGAAAATCGTTTGGCTGAAATGAAGCCGTTTATGGTGGGGGGTGGGATGGCGACTAGTGTTGGTATTTCTGGTGTAAAATATCTAGCCTCCTCACACGTGTTTGAGGCAGGAACGCCTCCTGTTGCCGAAGTCGTTGGGGGGGCAGAGGCGGTGCGTTATATAAATCATATTGGTTTTGATGCGATCCAAAAACACGAACATGGGCTTGTGAAGGAGATATTCCATAGATTTGAAGAATATTCGTTTATAAGAACGTTGAGTTCAAAGGAGAACAATATTGGTGTAGTGGCATTTGATATTTTGGGGGTGCATCCACACGATGCGGCCTCACTTTTTGCAGAGAGGGGGATTGCCTTGCGTGCCGGGCATCACTGCGCAATGCCACTCCACACGTTCTTAGGGATTAAGGCGAGTTTGAGGCTGAGCTTAGGATTGTATAACGATAAAAAGGATATCGATCGTTTTTTTGATGCCGTAAGAGATATAAAAAGAATTTTTAATTTGTAATAGTTCAGAATATGACGTATCAACACTATCTTGAAAAGTACAAACTTGGAAAACTTCCTTTTGAGGGAAGACTTGAAAAATACACAAAGAAAATAAAACAGGTGAGCGGGTCTTGTGGTGATGGGTTAACTTTTTATTTTTTAGTTGAGGGCGAGGTGATTAAAGACATAGGGTTTGATGGATACGGATGTTTTCTCTTACGTCTTTCCGCATCGCTTTTAGCAAAACAGATCATAGGAAAATCAATACAAACGCTTCTAGAATTTAATGAAGAGAGAGTATTAAAATTTTTGGGTTTTTCAGTAAACTCCGCACGCGAGCAATGTGTTCTTATGCCACTTAAAGCTTTTCAGAATTTTCATGATCAACAAAAAGCCACGCGATAGCGTGGTTTTTTGTTGATATCTTTGTGTTTCTATTGTGGCGTAGTTTCTTGGAATGATGGTTTTCCAACTTTGAATGTTTTAGTAATTGTTTCTGTCTCTCCTGCAGAGTCGGTAACAATGAGTGTTGTTGTCTGATCTCCTTCTTTGAGAAACGACACCCTCGGGACTTTTATATTCGTGCATCCAGCATGGGATGAAGGGCACTGTGCGGGGCTTCCATTACTAAACGTCCATACTCGGTTTGAGATTGTCGACCCTGGTGTTGGGTCAGACAAATCTTTGAGATACACAGAGCTTCCTGCCACCAATTTTATATTTGCGCAGTCTCCAAAAATAATATTATCTTTTGAACATTCTATTTTTGTGAGAAGGGTGTGCACCTTAAGTCCTGGTGCCGCTAGTGGTTTAGTAAGGCTTGGTGTTCCTCCTGGACCCGTGCAGGTAAGTGAGTAGTTTCTTGGTGTGGATCCTGCGGGAAGAGGTGGAGGAGTAATGGTTTGCGATCTTTGAGAACCTTGTCCTTGGGAATCATTGCCCACCTGTTTTGATCCCGACCACCCAGAATCTATTGGATTGGACGATGCGGTACATGAAATCGCATTTTTTGTTATCCATGTAAGTATCGCTGATTGGCCTCGATTGATCTTCTTTGGACTGACGTCGAAGAATGGGATGTCGAGGATTCGAATGGCGATAGGAGAAGAAGTTATCGAGGCGCTTCCGTTTTTACACGTAAGTGTATATGTCGTATCGGTTGTTGGATGTACTGTGTAGTTTGTTGCATTAACTGGCACCGATCCTAAAGGAGAGAGCGTGCACGATTGTGCGTTTGTGGTAGACCATGAGAATTTTACTGCTCCACCAGAAAGCACTGTCGTAGGGCCTCCGGAGAAAGATCCAATGCGTAATATTTTTACGGTAAACGGCGAAGAGGATAACGAAATCTCATTTCTTGTACACGTAAGTGTATATGTCATATCGGTTGTCGGATATGTACGATAACCGTTTGCGTTTGTTGGCACAGATCCCACAGGTGAGAGTGAGCATGAATTAGCATTGGATGACCAAGAGAAACTTACATATTCTCCCGGGGTAATGATGGGAGGAGTCGCGCTAAATGATCCAATATAGACAACTTGGATCGTGCGTGAGACCGGATCTGATGGTGTTCCCGACGCGCTGTAGCATGTAATGGTATACGTTGTGTCTTGTGTGGGGAAGACTGGTTTGCTTCCACTTGCCCCGACATTTCCTATTCCAGAGATTGTACAGTATGAGGCACCTGCCGAAGACCAGGAAAGTGTAGATGATCCACCTCGCGGAATTGTTGTTGGGCTTGCAGAAAAAGAGCCGATGGTTGGGCGAGGGGCCTTGACGCGGAAGGTCCAGGTGCCACTTCCTGACAATGCACCGCTAACACTAAGTGTTGCGTTGTAGAATCCATCAGAATTTGGAGCAGTGAAACAGGCTGAGGGAGGGGGGGTTCCTGGAATCCAGTTATCTATTTTATGGCACCAGGAGCCAGAACAACCACTATTTGCGCTATATCCACTCGAGACCGATGACCCGTACGGTGGCGTTATTGTCCATGATCCACTTCCGTTCGTATTTGCACACGCCATTTTACCTATACTACCCGATACACAGTATGATTGTCCTGGACGCAGTATTCCTGGTCCCATTGGTGATGCAAAGGCGTTACCTCCAGATGAGCTCACGCCATATATGATGGTCGTGATTGTTTTAGAAACAGTGCGCGTGCTGTTGCGACATGTAAGAGTATAATTCGTTCCCTCATCTGCCACTGGAACAGAAAGACTTCCCGAAGGGGTCACGGGAGTATTTGAATGAGAACCACCGGAAAGGGTACATGTTGTGGGAAGTTCCTCGAGGGTTTCTGTGGGTGGTCCTAGCGAGAAACACCAAAGCCCTTGGATGCAAATTTCAGCTGGGGTTGTTACAATTCGTTTTTCTGGTGCAACTTTCCAACTGAGTGTTGCGTTTTGGTTGTAAATAGTCGCTCCCGAAGAGGTGAAACCATCGCCGTCACAAATAGTAAGAGGGAGTTCTGTAAGGTTGAAGCGTTTCAAGAGGTCTATTAAAATCCCGTTTCGTTCCGTTTTTAAGGACTTAAGTTGGTTTGCAACGTATTGGCGCCATGCCGTTTCTCCTCCCCATACCCAAGCATAGCCGGGGTCGTATTGTTGGGCTTCAAGTTGTTGGAGTTGTTGGATTTGTGTTTCGATGTTTGCTAGCTGTGGTGAACTTTGGGTATAACAGGAGGGATCGGTCCACCAGTATTGTGCAGAACTAATTTGAGTTACAAATAGGCCGAGCAAAAGAATCGTGACGCCCAGTAGGAGGAAAAAGATCTTTCTTGAAATGTGTTTTCTGAATATGAACATGCAGAGAACGAGGAGTATGATAAGAAGGATTAGGACGATTTTAGAACTTGGAAGAAGAACAAGCAAAAGAGAGGGTTTTTGGGGTGGCGGGGGTATGCCTGATAGAGAGGTGAGGTTGGTTTCACTTTTTGCGAGCACTTTATCTCCTTGCACGATGTTTGCTTTTACATTGAGGATGTTTGCACTACGTTCGGCGATTAGGGAGAAGTTTTTTGTATTTGTTGTGATATTGTTTGCGTCAAACGTGCTCGAACCCTTTCCGACGAGTTCATCTTTTTCATTGTAGACTTCAACAGTGAGGGTTACCGTTCCAATTTTTGGTTCGGTATTTTGTTCAATGTCGAAAAGTGGGGGATTAACTACAACACTCACATTGAACGTTTCTCCTTTTTGAACTATTGTTTTATCTGCTGATAGAGACGCTATGCTTAGGGCTTCGCCATGTCGTATGTAGCGAAACATGGTGGTGCCTCCTACTAACTGATTTGTATCATCTAGCAAAACGAGCTCACCGACATAGGGGGCTGGCGCTTCGAAGATTGGTACTTCAAAGCGCACTTCTTTCAATTCGTTGGGTGCAAAGACAAGCGTCCTTTCTTTCACTGTTTTTAGAACGGGCGGCACCGGCCAACGGGTAAAAAACGCGATGTGCGGAGCTGCTTCTATTTTTTTATTCGAGGGATTCTTAAGCTGCACTCTAAATTCTACCTTGTCATTTTCGCGAACAGTGGGCCCTTCCTGGGGGTGGAAGCGTTTTTCATTTATAAACAGTGCCGCTCCTTCCGCAAAAATGTAGCTCATTTCTCCTGTCGAGGTAATTTTTTTGGTGTCTATTCCCAAAATGTTGCCACCCCTAAGAAAGGTAACCACTTGAATGCCTATGTCCCCTGACAGATTTGTGGGGATTGTGTGCTCAAAATCAAAATATTTTACCTCGGATGACGCAAAGGAATATGGGCCCACCACTTTTTGGGTATAGGTTGTTTGGGGCAGGTTATTTTTATCAAATTTTCCTACGAGGGCAATGGCATAATAGACATCAGAAATATAGGACTTGTCTGGGTTTACGAGTTGGAACGATCCTCGTATGGTTTCTCCAGATTTGTATGCGTCTTTTTCAATTTTTAAGGCTCCCAAAAATATTTTTGCGCCGGGTTGGAGTTCGTTTGTGGCGATTTGTGTTGGGACCGTGTTTTCGACTTGTGCGAAACCTCCTTGTGGGAAAAGAAGCATAATTCCCAAAAATACGACTGGGAGAAATTTTAAAATATACATTTTTTTAATTTCGTGTTTTTATTTTATCATACGTATAGATATTTATATTGTGCAAAAGGCTTTGTTTTTGAGATATAAAAATAGCGGGGAATTTCCCGCTATTTTTAGATACTACTTTTGTTGTAGCACAAAATGGGAAGAAAGAAATGTTTCTGTGATTACTCGAACCTCTGCGGCGTTTTGTGTCTCCATAAGACGAATGCGGAGCTCTTTTGCTTCACCGAATCCGGTTACATAAGCTTTGAAATGTTTTTTCATGATATCGAAATTTTTGATGCCCCCCTCTTTTTTATCGAGATCACTTTTAAAGAGTGTTTCAAAAAGCTCAACATGCTCCACCATACACGTAAGGCGTTCTTTCGTGGTTGGAGTATATCCAGAGAAGAACCAGGGGTTTCCGAAGATACCGCGTCCCACCATTGCGCCATCTATTCCCGATTCGTTTATTTTTTTCTGTGCCTCTTCTCGTGTGAATAAATCACCATTTCCAAGTAGGATCGTTTCCGGTGCATATTTATTTTTTAGTGTTACGATGTCGTTTGCGAGTTCCCAGTGGGCAGGTACGTCTGACATTTCGTTGCGTGTACGAAGATGAATCGTGAGCGCGGCAAGGTTTTCTTCTAAGAGGACTGGGATCCATTCCTCGATCTGGTTTTTAGAATAACCAATCCGTGTTTTTATAGAGACGGGGAGGTTGGGCGCACCACGTTTTGTCGCTTGAATGATTTTTTTTGCGAGTTTTGGGTTCTTGATAAGCGCCGCCCCAGCTCCTTGTTTTTCTACGCCTCGGTCGGGGCAGCCCATGTTTATGTCGATACCATCAAAACCAAGTTTTTGTATCATTGCCGCCACCTCTTCAAATTGTTCTGGTTTGGCTCCAAAAATTTGGGCCACAATGGGGCGTTCTTCTTCGGTGTACCAAAAATCTATAAGGAGTTGTTCTTTGCCTTTTGAAAGTAGACCCTCAACCGAGACGAACTCGGTCCAGAAGATATCCGGTTTCCCATACTTTGCAAACATCCTTCGAAACGCTGCATCGGTGACGTTAGCCATTGGCGCCATTGCCATAATGGGTTTTGTAAGTTTTTTCCAAAATCCTTGTTTCATGGGCTGGTGTTTAGTCTATCAAAATAACAGAAAAATACTATTAAGTTGGACTTAGATAATTGATTGAAGTAATATAAAGGTATTAATTAAAAAATATGAATAAACTTATTGTCCTTTTTGTCGTGTTTCTTGCGGGTGTGGGGTATTGGGTTTTCAACAAAAATACTACCGTAAGTAAGCCGGGAGATATTGATACACCACCAACACAAGAGATTTCAGAGCGTAAGGAAAAAGCGCCACTGTTGTCGGAACCAACAAAACCTTTGGAGCCCTCTTCTAAATCAAGTTTGCCCGCACCAACATCAGCTGCCCCCTCGCAGTCAATACAAAAATCTACGACTCATAACATTGCTATTCAAAACTTTTCTTTTGTTCAACCCACAATAACAGTTAAGAGGGGAGACACTATTGTTTGGACTAATAAAGATTCGGCACCGCACACAGTGACGGGGAGTAATGGGGGACCCACAAGCGAGACACTACAAACCAACGGAACGTATAGTTTCACTTTCAAAAATATAGGAACGTTTAATTATATTTGTGCTTTTCATCCTTCCATGAAAGGGGTCGTGATCGTTCAATAACATTATGATTTGGTTTAAAAGGGTGGGGCTTATTTTCTTGGTTATTTTTTTAGGAACGGTCATTGATTATATCGTCCACCAGATGGACCCTCGTTTTTCGGTACCAGATACTTACTTTTCTCATAAGATTTTTTATGGGATATTTTGGGCATTTATGGGATATCTTGTTTTCAGAAAACGTATCCACACCTATTTCCAGTTAGCAGTGACTATTGCAGCGGTTCCTGCCGTGTTGCTCCAGACAATGTATTTTATACAGGGACATCAATTACAGTGGGTGGTGCTTCTTTTTCTTATACTTCATTTTCTCATGTTCCTTTTACCAGGATTTTATATTTGTAGGAGGTTCAAGGATATATTTATAGATATTCCAACTCGTGCTTCGTAAGTATATTTGATACCACGTACTTGGCTGTGTATTTTAAAAATAGCTCGAATTGCATTCTCTCGGCCGCCGCAGGCGGCCGAGAGGATTTTCTTTTTCCTAACTGGCGGAGGAGGTGAGATTCGAACTCACGATACCCTTTCGGATATAACAGTTTTCAAGACTGTCGCCTTAAACCACTCGGCCACTCCTCCTTTTTGTTGTTTCTTTTTACCATAGAATCAGGTGAGGAATCAAACAGAGATTGAGTTGAAAAAAAGCATGTCGTGTGGTAAAAAGTAAGACTAGAGGCAGGGGGTCCCATCGTCTAATGGTTAGGACAGCGCTCTTTCAAGGCGTAAATACGGGTTCGATTCCCGTTGGGACCACTATGTATAAAAAGAAAAAGATTGCGAAGAAAAAGCACGCAAAGAAGGCAGGAAAGACTGTCGGTTTGCGTAATCGATAATTTGCGGGATTGTTTCTGGGAGACTCTTTTAAAATAGGTTTTTTTGTGGTACATTTTTGAGTAGTAATAAACTAAAAAATAATACTATGAATTTATTGTATGTTCTTCTCGCGGTCCTTGTGGTGACGGCCCTTTGGGTTATAACAACATATAACGGTTTGGTGGGACGGAGAAATCAGACGGATGAAGCGTGGGCAGACATCGACGTACAACTTAAGCGTCGATATGATCTCATTCCTAATCTTGTTGAGACGGTGAAGGGGTATGCTACTCACGAACGTGAGGCGTTTGAAGATGTAACAAAGGCGAGGGCGCAAGCGCTTGGTGCGCAGTCGGTGCATGATAAAGAGGTTGCCGACAATATGGTGACGAGTGCCTTAAAGAGCATATTTGCAATTGCTGAGGCATACCCACAACTTCGTGCGGTGGAGAGCTTTGCGAAGTTACAAGATGAACTTTCTGATACAGAGAATAAAATACAAGCAGCACGTAGGTTTTATAATAACAATGTGCGTGATTTTAACACTCAAATCGAAACGTTTCCGGCAAATCTTATTGCCGGATCTTTTGGTTTTCTAAAACGTGATTTCTTCGAGCTTTCTGAAGAAGCAGAAAAGGAACCTGTGACAGTAAAATTTTAAATGGCTAATATCTACACCCATAAGGCGTCTAATATACAAAAGACGTGGCTGATGTTTACGGTGTTTTTTGGCGTGGTGATCGGTGTTGGGTTTATTGTTGGGCAGATGTATGGGAACCCTATTATTTTGTATGGCGCGGTTATTTTCAGCTCGCTTATGAGCGTTATAAGTTACTGGTATTCGGATAAGATTGTACTTAGCATGTATCACGCGCAACCAGTAACTCGGGAGAATGCGAGAGAGCTTTATGTCATCGTTGAAAATCTTGCTATTACCGCAGGGCTTCCTACGCCAAAGATCTATATTGTACCCGAGAGTCAGCCAAATGCTTTTGCAACAGGTCGTGATCCAGAACATGCAGTAGTTGCAGTAACCGAGGGGTTACTTCAGAGACTTAGCAAGACAGAGCTCGAGGGTGTACTTGCGCACGAGCTGTCGCATATTGGAAATAGAGATATGCTCCTTTCAACAGTTGCGATCATTTTGGCAGGGTTTATTTCTTTGTTGGCAGATATGTTTATGCGCTCATGGCTTTGGGGTGGTTTTCACGATCGCGACAATGATCGTGGGGGAAATGGAGTTTTTATTGTTATTGGTATCGTACTTTCTATTCTTGCGCCTATTGCAGCGACATTGATGCAGCTTGCGATTTCAAGAAAGCGTGAATTTTTGGCTGATGCTTCGGGCGTTCTCCTTACTCGATATCCAGAGGGGCTGGCGAGTGCTTTGGAGAAGATATCGAGAGATTCAACTCCCATGGCGACGGCAAATAATACTACTGCTCATCTTTGGCTTGATGATCCTTTTGATAAAAGAAAGAAAACGCCATGGCTCCACACTCTTTTCATGACGCATCCACCAATCGAAGAAAGAATAAAAATCCTTAGAGAAATGTGAAACAAACAACCAGGAAATTTCCTGGTTGTTTGTTATTTTACAAAGACTAATTTTATCCACATATTGCTTTGCACCACATCTGTTACAATAGAGATAAGGAGTATACTCGTTCGACATGGGTATATTCATAAATTCGTAGAGTATAAAAAGGTCGGAACAAACAAACAAACAAACAAACAAACAAATGAATACTAACTATACAATTAACCGCGAGGTTCCCACACAGAGTATCGCTGTTCTTCTTCTCGTAAGTCTCCTCGCATGGACGTTAGGATTTTCTGTGTTTACAAAGATGAACCGTGCTCATGCGGCAGGATTAGCATTAAAGA
>Ga0194131_10005841_pt1 | contig 17458 bp, 10 predicted proteins | sample TA2KigO120mmetaG_FD_148631 | JGI IMG/M metagenome (GOLD analysis project Ga0194131, IMG submission 148631) | Freshwater microbial communities from Lake Tanganyika, Tanzania - TA2015053 Kigoma Offshore 120m | ecosystem: Environmental > Aquatic > Freshwater > Lake | place: Tanzania: Lake... | reverse complement strand
GACCGATAGCGCTGCGAAACGGCGAAGGCGCGCCGCACGTTCCGCCGCCGTGCGGCTCGGCCATGCGCGCCCTGGCTTGGCGTGCGACGCGTGCGACGCAGTAGATCCGGAATACACGCGCGCCCACTGGCCTGCGCTACGGCGTGAGCAAGCAGCGCCGACTGATTGTAGCGGCGCCACGCTAAGCGCGTCCAATGCAGCGGCACCGGCGCGACGAAATCGGCATCTGCCAGGAGTTCGGCGCCGACCCGTGCCAACCAATGGCCGAAGGCCGGCGCAGAATGAGTGCGATCCGCGTGTTTGAACGCCAGAACGAGGCCGCGGCTGGCCTCGTCGTATCGGAACACGGCGCGTGCCCGCACAAATGAGGGAGGATCGGCCAGGCAGGCCGCGCAGAGAAGCTCCCCCGTGGCGCCGGGCGCCGGATCGAATTCGAACGGCACGCCGCAGCGGGCGCAGAGCGGCGGCGCTAGCCAGGCGATCCTTGCCCAGCATGCGGCGCAGAGAGCGCCTTGCGTCTGGGTGATACCGGCGCATGCGAGGCACTGAGGCGGCAGCACCGCGTCGAGCGCGACGCCGGCCGCCCGACGGAGCCAATGCCACGCTGGCCGCCCGGGATCCATATCACAAAGCCAGCCTCAGGCCGGTCCGCGAGTCAATGCTTCATCACAGGAAGAATCCTGTCGGCTAACGGCCGGGCATGCCATAGTGGGAACGATGACGCCGGCTGTTTTTGATCGCCGCGCTGTTCGCCAGCATCGCAACCGCGCCGCATTGCGACTCTCGGAGCATGATTTTCTGTTCCGCGAAGTCGCACAACATCTTGCCGAACGCCTCGACGACGTGAATCGAGATTTCCATGTAACTCTCGAACTCGGTGCGCACGGCGACACGCTTACGGAGCATCTCGCGGGCCGTAATGGCATCGAAAGGCTTGTTCGCTGTGACCAGTCGGCGCCGATGGTGACGCACGGGCAGCCGGCTTCCTGTGTCGTCGCTGACGAAGAGTGGTTGCCGTATGCGCCTGCCTCCTTCGATCTGATCGTGAGCTCGCTGAGCCTGCACTGGGTCAACGACTTGCCGGGGGCGCTGGTGCAGATCCGCCGCGCACTGAAGCCTGATGGCCTTTTCATCGGCGCCCTGTTCGGCCGCGCCACACTCGGTGAGCTGCGCGAGGTCCTGGTCGAGGCCGAGCTCGCGGAGTGCGGGGGTGCCGGGCCGCGCGTTTCGCCCTTCGTTGATGTGCGCGATGCCGGCGGCCTTCTGCAGCGCGCCGGATTTGCCCTGCCAGTCGTCGATACCGATACAATCACGGTCAGCTACACCAGCGCGCTTGATCTTATGCGCGATGTGCGCGGCATGGGCGAGAGCAACGCGGTGGCTGAACGGCGCCGGAACTTTACCCGGCGCAGCACACTGCTACGCGCCGCTGCCATATATGCTGATCGCTACGCCGATGAAGAGCATCGTATCCCGGCGACATTCCAGATCGTGACACTGACCGGCTGGGCCCCGCACGAAGCCCAACCGAGACCCCTGCGCCCGGGCAGCGCGGCGCGCCGTCTCTCGGAGGCGCTGGAAACGGCAGAACTCTCCGGCGGCGAGAAGGCCAGCCCGCGCCGCAGCCACTAGACCCTCAGAGAAAATCCCGCAGCATCGCGACCAGCGGCTTGTCCGCAGGCGGCATCTCGTAGTCTCCGAGCCGGCTCGGCCGCGCCCAGGCCAGCTCCTGCCCTTCGCGCGCGGTCAACACGCCGTTCCAGCGTCGGCAGAGATAGAGGGGCATGAGCAGCTGGAAGTCGGAATAGCGATGTGAGGCGAAGGTAAAGGGTGCGAGGCACGAATCGCTGACGTCGATACCGAGCTCTTCGCGAAGCTCGCGGCAAAGCGCCGCCTCAGGTGACTCCCCCGGTGCCAGCTTGCCTCCGGGAAACTCCCACAGCCCAGCCAGCGGCTTGCCCGGGGGCCGGCGCGCCAGCAGTACACGGTTGTCCGCGTCGAGCAACGCAACAGCGGCGACAAGGACCAGCCGTACCGGGTGGTCATCGACCGGCCGTGCGGGATCGCAGCCCTCCGGCGCGCCAGCCGGCGGCTCAGCTGCGGTAGCTGCCATTGATCTCGATGTAGCCGTGCGTCAGGTCGCAGCCCCACACGGTCGCGCGCCCTTTACCGACACCGACATCGATCTCGATGACGACATCACGGCCTTTCATATGCTGTGTCACCGAGGCCTCGTCATAGCCCGTAACGGGCTCACCGTTCCTGGCGATCAGGATACCGCCGATGCCGAGCTTCATCCGATCGCGGTTGGCCTTCTCGCCCGCCTTACCGACGGCCGCCACGATGCGCCCCCAATTGGCATCGGCGGCCGCCACGGCAGTCTTAACCAGCGGCGAATTGGCAACGCTGAGGCCAATCTTGCGCGCGGCCTGGGAAGAGGCCGCACCGTTGACCCGCACTGTGATGAGCTTCTGCGCGCCTTCGCCGTCGCGCACGATCTGCAGCGCGAGGTCGAGCAGCACGGTGTCGAGCTTGGCGCGGAAATCCTTGAGCGCCGGATCGCCGGCACGGGTGATCTTCTTGTTCCCGGCCTTGCCGGTCGCCGCCAGCAGCAGCGTATCGCTGGTCGATGTATCGCTGTCCACGGTGATGCTGTTGAAGGAGCGGTCGGCCCCCTCGCGCAGCAGCTGTTGCAGCACCCGGACGGGTAGCGCGGCGTCGGTAAAGACATAGGCAAGCATAGTTGCCATGTCGGGTGCGATCATGCCCGAGCCCTTGGCGAAGCCGCCGATAGTCACCGTCACGCCGCCGATCTTCGCCTGGGCCGTCGATCCCTTGGGGTAGGTGTCGGTGGTCGTGATCGCCCTTGCCGCTGCCTCCCACGCCTTGCCGTCGAGCTGCGCCTGAAGCCCTGGCAGCGCTGCAACCACGGTTTCGACCGGCAGCCTCTGACCGATAATGCCGGTGGACGAGACGAAGATGTCGGCCGCGGCACATCCCAGCAGCTTGGCTGCGGCTGCCGCGGTCGTCTTGACGTCGGCAGCTCCGCGGCTGCCCGTAAACGTATTGGCGTTGCCGGCGTTGACCACCATCGCCCGGCCGCGACCACGCTTTGCGCTCGCCCGGCACCAGAGTACCGGCGCTGACGCGGTCGCTGACCGGGTGAACACGCCAGCGACAGTGGTCCCGGGCGCCAACTCGGCGAGCATCAGGTCGTCGCGGTTACGATACCGCATGCCGGTGCAGCCGGCCGCGAAGCGCACACCGGGGATGACGGGGATGTCCGGAAACCGCTCCGGAGCCAGCGGGGAAACAGCGAGAGCCATGGTTTGAACCGAATCGAAAAAGGGGAAACGCGCAGCCCAAAATACCGCGCCGGCCGGGTGCGCGCCAACGGCCGGCAGCCTGGCTAAATGACTATCGTCGCTGCTGCAGCGGCCGTGCCGGTGTCACCGGACCGCCGGGCGCCTGGGCCGCGGCGGGCGTCCCGTCGAGGTTGAACACCTCGATCTTCGCATTCTTGCGCAGATTGCTGACGACGCCGCTCATGATTTCCTGCGACATCTCGCTGACCAGCTTGTCGCGCACCTCTTCCATCGGCTGGCTGGCAGTGCGCCGGGCTTCGACGCGAATGACATGGAAGCCGAACTGCGAACGCACCGGCGCCCTGCTTGTTTCGCCATCCTTCATCTTGAAGGCGGCCTCGGAGAACTCGGGCACCATCTCCTCGCGGCTGAAGAAGCCGAGATCGCCGCCCTGCTGCTTGCCGGCCGGGTCGATCGAGCGGGTCTTGGCCAGCTCAGCGAAATCGACCCCTTTGCCCAATTCGGCGATGACCTCACGCGCCTGCGCCTCGGTCTGCACCAGGATATGGCGGGCGCTGATCTCCTCCTTGGCCGGGTTCGCCTTCGCGAACTCTTCATAGCGCCTGCGGATGGCCTCCTCGGTGATCTGCTTCTCGATCACCCGATTCAGATAGACCTCCTGCACCACCCGCTCCTCGAACTGGCGCACGCGGCGCTTCACCTCGTCGTCGGCGTCGAGTTTTTCCTTGCGCCCAGCCTCGAAGATCAGCTTGGCATCGATCATGCGCTCAATCAGCGCCGGATAGAGAACCTCCAGCGGCAGCTGTTGGAACTGCGGCGGCAGTGCGCGCTGCATCATGCCGAGGTCGGAGCGGTAGATGGCCGCCCCATCGACTATGGCCACCACGGGATCGGTCTTGTCGTCTAGGGCTCGTATCTGGGCGACAGCGGCAACATGCAGCCCGGCCAGCATCCCGAGGCTAAGCGCCACGGGGCGCATGGCGGTAACGAAGCTCATGATAATCCTCACAAGGCGGCGCTGGCCCTAGGGCGCGCGGAAAGCGCCATCATGCACGTCTCTTAACCATGGGACAAGCGCGCCGCGGCGGCCGAAATGCTCCGCTGGCCGCGTTGACAGGCCGGTTCCGGCCGCCTATGTCTCAACCCCGTATGGCGGCGGGAAAACCGGTCCGCAGCAACCGGATAGGTTCCCGTCCGCTCTCCTACCCCGAGGTCTCGTCCCGCAATGTTCGCCGCCATCGCCCGGAAGTTGTTCGGCAATGCCAACGACCGGGTTCTCCAGAATCTTCGGCCTCTGGTCACGGCTATCAATGCCGCCGAGCCCTCCGTCGTGAAACTGTCGGACGAGGAGCTGCGCGCCCGCACGGGCTGGCTGAAAGAGCGGCTGGCCAAGGGTGAGGGCCTGGATGACCTCCTGGTCGACGCCTTCGCTACCGTGCGCGAGGCCGGCAAACGCACTCTGGGCCAGCGGCATTTCGACGTCCAGATGATGGGCGGCGCTGTCCTCCACCGCGGCATGATCTCGGAGATGCGCACCGGCGAAGGCAAGACGCTGGTCGCCACCCTACCGGTCTACCTCAACGCTCTGGCCGGCAAGGGCGTCCATGTCGTCACCGTGAACGACTACCTCGCCCGCCGTGACGCGGAGTGGATGGGCCAGATCTACCGCTTCCTTGGCCTGACGACGGGCTGCATCGTCCATGGTCTGACGGACGACGAGCGGCGCGCCGCCTATGCCTGCGATGTGACTTACGGCACCAACAGCGAGATGGGCTTCGACTACCTGCGGGACAACATGAAGTTCCGCCTCGAGCACATGTGCCATCGCCCGTTCAACTTCGGCATCGTCGACGAGGTCGACAGTATCCTGGTCGACGAGGCGCGCACACCGCTCATCATCTCCGGCCCGTCGGAGGATTCCTCCGAGCTCTATATCGCGGTCGACAAGCTGATCCCGAAGCTCGCGCCGGAGGATTTCGAAAAAGACGAGAAGGTCCGCGCCGTCTCCCTCACCGAGGCCGGGGCGGAGAAGATCGAAGCGATGCTGCAGGAGAGCGGCCTGCTCAAGCAGGGCAGCCTCTACGACATCCACAACATCTCCCTGGTCCATCATGCGAACCAGGCACTGCGCGCGCACAAGCTCTTCGCCCGTGACACCGACTACATGGTCAAAGACGGCAAGGTCGTCATCGTCGACGAGTTTACCGGTCGTATGATGGAAGGACGCCGCTACTCGGACGGCCTGCATCAGGCGCTGGAGGCCAAAGAGCGCGTGCAAGTGCAGATGGAGAACCAGACGCTGGCCTCCATCACCTATCAGAACTACTTCCGCATCTACCCGAAGCTCGCCGGCATGACCGGCACAGCGATGACCGAGGCTTCGGAGTTCGCCGAGATCTACAAGCTCGACGTGGTCGAGATCCCGACAAACCGGGACATGATCCGTATCGACAACGACGACGAGGTCTACCGCACGGCACGCGAGAAGGCTGACGCGATCGTCACCCAGATCGAGGAATGCCGGAAGCGCCAGCAGCCGGTTCTGGTCGGCACGGTGAGCATTGAGAAGTCAGAGGCGCTGTCGACGATCCTCAAGAAGAAGGGCGTCCCGCATCAGGTGCTGAACGCCCGCTATCACGAGCAGGAGGCCTACATCATCGCCCAGGCCGGCAGGCCGGGGGCGGTAACCATCGCCACGAACATGGCCGGCCGCGGCACCGATATCCAGCTCGGCGGCAATGTCGAGATGCGTCTGCGGCAAGAGCTGGAGGGTGTGGCCGACGACACCCAGCGCTCGCAGCGCGCAGGGGCCATTCGCGCCGAGGTCGAGGCGGCGCGTCAGCAGGTGGTGGCGGCCGGCGGGCTCTATATCATCGGCACCGAGCGGCACGAAAGCCGCCGCATCGACAACCAGCTACGCGGCCGCTCGGGCCGCCAAGGCGATCCCGGAGCCTCAAAGTTCTTCCTGGCGCTCGACGACGACCTGATGCGTATCTTCGGCTCCGAGCGCATGGACACCATGCTGCGCAAGCTCGGCCTCAAGGAAGGCGAAGCCATCATCCACCCCTGGATCAACAAGGCCCTGGAGAAGGCGCAGCAGAAGGTCGAAGCGCGCAACTTCGAGATCCGGAAGCAGCTGCTGCGCTACGACGACGTGATGAACGACCAACGCAAGGTCATCTATGAGCAGCGCAAGGAGCTGATGCGCGTCAGTGATGTCGCCGATCAAGTCGCCGACATGCGCTACGAGGTGATTGACGAGTTGATCGAGCGCTGCATTCCCGAGAACGCCTATGCCGAGAAATGGGACACTCATTCGCTGCACGAAGAGGTGTTACGCGTCTTCGGACTCGACTTGCCGGTCGCCGACTGGGCCAAGGAAGAAGGCATCGCCGACCAGGAGATCAAGGCCCGCCTCACCGATGCGGTCGACCGCAGGTTTGCCGAGAAGGCCGCGAATGTCGGGCCCGAGATCATGCGGCTGGCTGAGAAGAGTATCCTGCTGCAGTCGCTCGACCAAGCCTGGAAGGAACACCTCCTTCACCTCGACCATCTGCGCCAGGGCATCCACCTGCGCGGCTACGGCCAGCGCGACCCACTGAACGAATACAAGCGTGAAGCCTTCGAGCTGTTCGAGAAGATGCTGGCCCAGCTGCGCGAGACCGTCACCGCCATCCTTGCGCGGGTCGAGGTGCGTGTGAGCTCGCCCGAGGAGCTGCAGCCGCAGGAGCGCGACCTCTCGCGTTACAGCGAGAACCATCCAGATATGGCCATGGCCCAGGCCGGGGCGGAGCGCGCAAGCGCTGCCTCGTCGCCGCGCCCGCCGGCAGGTGCCAAGATAGCGCGCAACGCCGCCTGCCCGTGCGGCTCCGGCAAGAAATACAAGCACTGCCACGGCCGGATCTGAGGCGGACCGGCGGCACGCCATGAACACACGCTTCTGGTTCGCCACGCCGATCTACAAGGGCGCCCTGTCGGAGGCGGAGCAGACGCTCGTCGCGCAGGAAATCGATCAGGCGATCCGGGAGTCTCAATCGGCTTCGGCCTTCAACACGCCGTGGCGCGAGCCGGCTCTGTCGACGACGTTCAAGTACGACGGCCAGAGCAACATCATCATGGAGCGGAACCTCCGCCATCTGGCCGAGCAGATCGCCAAGCACGCGCACCAGTTCTGCGTCGAGTTGAAGATCGACCGCTACCAGTCCATGCACATCGAGAATTCCTGGATCAACGTGTCGAAGCCGAACGGCTTCCAGTTCTCACACACCCACGAGCCCAGCATGGTGTCGGGCGTCTACTATCACAAGACGTCGGGCAAGGACGGCAACATCATCTTCGAGTCGCCCAACCCGTACTTCACACCTTACGAATTTCCGAACAACGGCGCCGAATGCAGCCGGCTTGCCGAATACACGCCCATCGCCGGGCGCATTCTCCTCTTTCCGTCCTGGCTGAGCCACTTCGTCGACGTCAACAAGACCCAGGAGGAACGTATCTCGCTCTCCTTCAATCTGCGGCTGACGCAGAAAACGGACTAAGCCGCCTTGTTGCGGCCGAGGATCGTCGACAGCACGAGATAGAGCTTGCCGACATCGGCGGTGAGGAAGGTCGCCGAGAGGATGTTCTCCGGATCGATCTCCTTCGCCTCGTTCAGCACGCGCTCGAACTGCGCCAGGTATTCGTCGGCATATCGGCGGAACTCGTTGTCGTCGCGATAGCGGTCGCGGATCTTGCCTTCTGCGTCGCCGAAGCTGAGGCGCAGCAGGCGCCGGACGAAAACGCCGCGGTCGCCGCCGATGAAGTCGCGCAGAAGCCGCTCGGAGAGGCTTGGATCCAGCGTGCGGCTGAAATCGATGGCCAGAGAGTTCAAGCTGTCGACGATCAGGCGTGAGGCGCGCAGGAAGCTCGCCCGCTTCACTGTCAGCTCGTTCGAGGCCAGACGATCGGCCTCCGCCCGGGCAGTCGACGAGGCGGTTACCAGCGCCGTTGCCTGATTCTGGAAAAGCTCCGCCGCTTGGCGTGCCTCGCTGGCGCTGCGGTCCCCGGCACTGGTCAGCAGGCGCGTCTCTTCGGCGAGACGCCGCTCGGCTGCGCCCAGCTTCTCCTGCGCCTGGTCGGCGGCGATGGTGAGCGTGCGGGTCGTGCGGTCGAACGATTCGCCAACCGACTGGATGCGCGAAGCGGCCTGCGACACGGCGAGCGTGATCTCCTCGGCGAGCCGGCGGAAAGCGTCGCCGAAGGCGTCGACGCGGGCGGCACCCGTCTCCGTCGCGCCCGTGAGATCCTGGGTCCGTCGGCTGAACACCTGGCCGGCGGCGTTGAGGTCGGCAACGGCGCGGGCAGAGGCCCCGGCCAGCGTGTCGGTGCGGTGGTCGAAGCTGGCGCCGAGTTCGCCAAGACGGGCACTGGCCTGGTTGATCGTCGCGACCAGCGCCTCGGCCTGTCCGCGCAGCTCGGCGCTCATCTCGGCGGCCTGCGCCGCCGCCCGCCGGATCGCCTCGTGCAGCCGCCGCTCGTCGTCCTGCATCGCCTGATCGACGCTGGCGATACCGGCCACCGATTTCTGGCTGGCCTCCGCCACGTCCGTGGCGCGGCGCAGCAACGCCTGGCCGATGGCGTCGATCTGCACCGCCGCTGTATCGGCGGTCGTCGCAAGTCCCGTCGCGTTGCGCTGCAGGGTCTCTGCCATGGCCGAGAGCCGGGATTCGGCGTCGTTCGCCGTCTCGCCGAGTTCGGCCGAACGCCGGCGCAAGGCTTCGCCGATCGACGAAACACGCGCCGAAGCCTGATCCGCAGCGACAAGAAGCTCCTGCGACTGCTCGCGGAACAGGCCGCGCGCCTCGGTGACCATTGCCCGCGTCGTGACCGCGGCGCGCGCGAACTCGCCCATCCGCTGGCGCAGCGCTTCGGCGACATCGCCAAGCCGTGCGACCGCATCGTCCGACACACCGCGCAGTCGGACCAGCTGTCCCTCGAGCTGCGTATCGACCCGGGTGACCTTGCCGGCGATCTCCTCTGCGCCGTCGATCATGGCCTGCGTCCGCTGGCGGAACTCGTCGCTCACGTCGCGCACGCGCATCGCCGCCTTGTCGGCCGATTCAGCCATGGCCGCCGCCTGGCTGTTCATCAGCGCGGCGATCTCGTTGGCACGTACCGCTGACTGCTCGATCGACTTCAGCAACTGCGTGGCCTGATCGCGCAATGCGTGATCGACCGCACCGATCTGAGTTCCTGCCTCAGCGGCCGCGTGCAACAGTTGCTGGCTGCGCTGCTGCAGCCCATCGCCGCTTTCGCGCAGCCGCGTCGCCGCCTGGGTCGCGGTTTGGGCGAGCTCGGCCGAACGCTGCTCAAGCAGCGCTTGCATATCGCCCACACGCCCCGCCGCACCCGTGGCGATGACTGAGAGCTCCTCGGCCTGGCGCTTGAGGCCGTCGCCGGTGCCCGCCAGTACAGTGGCGGCCTGAGCCGCGGTGTCGCCGACATCGCGGGCGCGGTCCCGGATCGTATCGCCCAGGCGGTTGATGCGTTCGGCGGCCCGGTCGGCCGCCGCGTCTATGTCGAGAGCGCGTTGCCCGAAGGCCTCGCCCAACTCGGCGGCCCGGGCCAGCCCGCGATCCCAGGCGTGGATCAGCTCCTGGGTCTGAATGCGGAAGCCGTCTCCCGAGACGCGCACACGGGTCAGGCCCTGGTCGGCGGCGAGCACCAGCTCCTCGGCCTGTCGGCGCAGCGTCTCGCCAGTCGCCAGCACGCGCGCCGTTGCCTGGTCGAGGCTAGCGGCCAACCTCTCAGCGTCGGTGTTAAGTTGCTGGTTGTGCCCGCCGATACGTGCCGAGGACTGGTCGAGGTCGACGGTGCGGCCGCGCAGCGTGGCGCCCAGCGCCTCGAGCCCGGCCGAGGCCTGAGCGGCGACGGCCGCCAGCGCCTCGGCTTCGCTGCGCAGACGTGCCTGCGTCGCCTCGGTCTCGCCGCCTAGCGCGTTCGTCGCGCGTGCCAGGGCATCGGCTTCGACACGCAAGGCGTCGCTCGCCGCGTTCGCCTGACCGGCTACACGGCCGAGCTCGTCGGTGCGCTCGCGCACCGCGCCGGCGAGAGCATCGAGCTGCCGCGTGGCGCGGTCAGCGAGAGCGTCGACGTCGTGTGTCCGTTGCTCGATGGTCGAGGCCAGCTCGCCGGCGCGGGCGAGTCCGCGATGCGCCGATTCGCCCATGGCCTCGGCCTGCAGCTTGATCCCCTCGCCCGCCGTGCGGGCGCGCGTTATCGCCTCGTCCGCCTCATCGCCCATCGCCTCGCTACTGGAGCGGAACAGGGCGTGCACGACTTCGATCCGCTCGCTGGTCTCATCGAGGCTGGCCGTCAGGCGGCGGGCCTCACGACCCAGCAGCGTCTGCGCCTCTTCGAGACGGGCGCTGACGGCGTCGATCTCCTCGTTGCGGGCACGCAGGCCGGCACCCAGCGCCTCGACCCTGCCGCTCGACTGCTCCGCCGCCGCGGCTACCGCCGCGGCCTCGCGCTGCAAGGCCGCCTGAGCCGCCTCGGCGCCGGCGGCCATGGCGGCGGTAGCGTTGGCGACCTCGCCTGCCTCACGGCGCAGCTGCTCGCCGGCACCCAGCGCCCGGGCCCGAGCCTCGTCGGCGGCGCTCGCCAGAACCTCGGCATCTCGACGGAACGAGTCACCGACCTCCCTCGCCTTGCCAGCCGCGGCCTCGCTCGTCTCGGCGATAGTGCGGCTGGTTTCATCGAAGGCCACCCGCAGATCTCCCAGCCGGGAGAGGCCGTCGCTGGCGGAGGTCTGCATCTCCTGCGCGTGGCGGCGGAAGGCCTCGGCAGCGGCACGCACCCTCATGGTCGCCTGGTCGGCCAGCCCGCCCAGCTCCTGGCCCTGGCGCCGCACCGTGTCAGTCGTCGCCTCGGCACGGGCACCGACGCGTTCGAGAGTTGCGCCGAGATTCTGCGTCTCGCTGCCCAGCAGCGTAGCCAGCTCGCCGGCCCGCGTGCCGGCAACGCCGAGCTCCTCGGTCCGGCCACGCAGGGATTCGCCCATCGCCTGGACGCGCTCGTAAGCCTGACTGGCGGTCAGCACCAGCTCGCCGATCTGCCGGCGCAGTACCGTCTCCGCTGCCTCGCTGCGGGTCACCAACTCGGCAGCGAACTGCGACAGCGTCTGCGCTGCCTTCTCCAGTCGGTCGCTGGCCTCGCCGGAACGCTCGCCGGCCTTCCCGGCAGCGTGCCCCATGACCTCGGCGTAGTGGCTGAACTCGCGGCCGAGCTCGCGCGCCCGGGTCATCGCCTGGTCGGTGGCCTGGATAAGATCCGCGGTCTGCTGACCCAATGCGGTCCGCATCTCCTCTGAGCGCGCCACGGCGCGCTCGGTCGTTTGCGTCAAGTCCTGCGACTGCTCGCGCAGCGCACCGCGGATCGCCTCGGCGCTGGCCGCCGTGCGCTCGGTCACCGCAGAAAGATCCTCGATCTGCTGCCGCAGAGCGGCGTTGATCGCCCGCGACTGCGAGACAGCACGCTCCGAGGCGCCCGTCAGCAGTTCGGCCTGCTGGCCGACGGCGGACTCGACGGTCTGCACCCGCGTCGAAAGAAGGGCTGAGATTCGCTCCAGCCCGTCGGCGTGGCGGCGCAGGGTGGCCATCACCTGCATGGCGCGCATCGTGGACTGGTCGGATACCGTCGCCAGTTCGGTCGTCTGGGCGTGCAGCGCCTCGCGGCTCTCGCTCAGGCGGGTTACCGCGAGCTCCGAGGCCTCGTTCAGATTCCGCGCCTGCTCACGCAAAGATTCGGCGACCGTGCGAACGCGCGAATCGGTTTCCTCCGCCGGGTAGCTGAGGGTCTGCAACTCCCGATGCAGAGCCCGCGCTGTCGTCTTGAACTCGCGGCCGCGGTCTACGAAGGCGACCACCAGCCAGAGCACGAGCAGCGGCGTGGCCACGCCTGAGAGCGCGGCCCCCAACTCATGCGGTAGCAGGGCGCCAAAAAGGCTCGACCAGCCGATCTGTGTCTGCACGTACCAACCGCAGGCCGCCAGCCAGAGGGCAGAGGCGACGAGACCGACAAAATAGCTGACCGGCGCGCGCCGGCGCGGCGGCTCTTCGGCGGCGGCGCTGGCCGCAACCGCAGCCTCGGGCTCGGCCGTAACGACACGCAGGAAGTTTCGTGGACCCGAACCCTGCTCCATAGACCCGCTCCCTCGCGAACTCGTCAGGCCGCTTTGCGGCGGCGGCGGATCAGGCCGAGGATCTCGGCCGCCGCGTGCGGAATGTTGGTACCCGGCCCGTAGATCGCCGCGACGCCCTCCTGCAGCAGAGGTTCGTAGTCCTGCGGAGGAATGACCCCGCCGCAGACCACCAGGATGTCATCACCTCCGGCCTTCTTCAGCGCCTCGATCAACTGCGGCACTAGCGTCTTGTGGCCGGCAGCCTGCGACGAAACGCCGATAACATGCACATCGTTCTCTATCGCTTGGCGCGCTCCCTCGTCCGGCGTCTGGAAGAGCGGCCCGACATCGACATCGAAGCCGATATCGGCGAAGGCCGTGGCAATGACCTTGGCACCACGATCATGGCCGTCTTGCCCAAGCTTGACCACCAGCATGCGCGGCCGGCGCCCCTCGTCGGCGGCAAAGGCCTCGACCTCGCGGCGGATGCGCTGGAAGCCCTCGTCACCCTCGTAGGCCGAGCCATAAATGCCGGTGACGCTGCGGATCACCGCCCGGTGGCGGGTGAACACCTTCTCCAGCGCGTCGGAGATCTCGCCGACCGTGGCGCGCGCGCGCGTGGCGACGATCGACAGCTCAAGCAGGTTGCCTTCGCCACTTTGGGCCGCTCTGGTCAGAGCCTCGAGTGCAACACGGCACGCCTTCTCATCGCGCTTGCCGCGCACGGTCTTGAGCCGCGCCACCTGCTGCTCGCGCACGGCGGTCGCGTCGATATCGAGAATGTCGACTTTCTCCACCTTTTCAGGCCGGTACTTGTTGACGCCAACGATCACCTCGTCGCCACGGTCGATACGCGCCTGGCGGCGCGCTGCCGACTCTTCGATGCGCAGCTTTGGCATGCCGGCCTCGATGGCCTTGGTCATGCCACCCATCGCCTCGACCTCCTCGATCAGCTTCCAGGCATGCTCGGCGACAGCCGCGGTCAGGCTCTCGACGTAGTAGCTGCCGCCCAGCGGATCGATGACTCGCGGGATGCCGGTCTCCTCGGCGATCACCAGCTGCGTATTGCGGGCGATACGTGCCGAAAACGGCGTGGGCAGAGCCAGCGCCTCGTCGAACGAGTTGGTATGCAGCGACTGCGTACCACCGAGCACCGCCGCCAGTGCCTCGATCGTCGTGCGGATGATGTTGTTGTAGGGGTCCTGCTCGGTGAGCGAGACGCCCGAAGTCTGGCAGTGCGTGCGTAGCGACAGGCTTTCGGGCTTCTTCGGCCCGAAAGGTTGGATCATCCGCGCCCAGAGGAGACGCGCCGCACGCAGTTTGGCGATCTCCATGAAAAAATTCATGCCGATGTTGAAAAAGAAGGACAGACGCGGGGCAAACTCGTCGATCGACAGGCCCTTGCCCAGGGCGGCCCGCACGTAGTCGAGCCCGTCGGCCAGTGTGAAAGCGAGCTCCTGCACGCTCGTCGCCCCGGCTTCCTGCAGGTGATAGCCGGAGATCGAGATCGAGTTGAACTTCGGCATGTGCTTCGCCGTGTACTCGATGATGTCGGCCACGATCCGCATGCTTGCCGTCGGCGGATAGATGTAGGTGTTGCGGACCATGAACTCTTTGAGAATGTCGTTCTGGATGGTCCCCGACAGAGAGCTCCGCGCGACACCCTGCTCCTCCCCTGCCACGACGAAGCCGGCGAGCACAGGCAGCACGGCGCCGTTCATGGTCATCGACACGCTCATCTTGTCGAGCGGGATGCCGTCGAAGAGGATCTTCATATCTTCGACGGAATCGATGGCCACACCGGCTTTGCCGACATCGCCGACGACGCGCGGGTGGTCACTGTCGTAGCCGCGATGGGTAGCGAGGTCGAAGGCGACCGAGAGACCCATCTGGCCGTTGCGCAGGCATTCTTTGTAGAAGGCGTTCGAGGCCTCGGCGGTGGAGAAACCGGCATACTGCCGCACGGTCCATGGCCGGTTGGCGTACATCGTCGCGCGTGGACCGCGCACGAATGGCGCGAAGCCCGGTAGACCGCCGAGGTGCTCGAGGGTTTCGAGATCGGCGGCCGTGTAGACCGGCTTCACCTCGATACCTTCCGGCGTGCGCCAAGTCAGACTGTCGGGGGAGGCCCCCTTCAGCTCCTTTGCGGCCAGGCGCTGCCAGTCGGCGAGCGAGGGCTTGGGCGATTCGGCCAACCTGGAACTCCCTATTGAAGACCAACAATTTAACGCAGGAGTCCGAAGGCTGCTCTGTGGAAATCTGTGGATAACTTGCCCCTGGCCATGCCCGCCCCCAGGCCGCCATACCCCGATCCGGATGCTTGCACCCCCCGCCGGCCGGTGCCATGTTCCCGGCCGCCCGGGCCGGCAACCGGCCCGCTTTCGGGAATCCCGGCGCCCGCGCGCATACTCCGTGAAATATCTTCGCTTATCGACGTGGCGCCAGCTCATTCTGGGTCCGCCGCGTAACCCCCTGTCGCCGGAGACCCGGCGCCATATCCTGCTGGTGGCGTTCTTTGCCTGGGTGGGGCTGGGCGCCGACGGCCTGTCCTCGGCCAATTACGGCCCCGAGCTTGGCTTCTTAGCCCTCGAAGAGCATTACAGCCTCGCCATCTTCCTGGCGATCATCACGGCCGCGACCGTGTTCATCATCGCGCTCAGCTACAACCAGGTTATCGAGCTCTTCCCCTCTGGCGGTGGCGGCTACAAGGTGGCGACCCAGCTGCTCGGCCCCTATGCCGGCCTGGTTTCCGGTTCGGCGCTGGTCATCGACTACGTCCTGACCATCGCCATCTCGGTGGCGAGCGGCGTCGACGCCATGTTCAGCCTCCTGCCTGTCGGCTGGCAGGCCTACAAGGTGCCGGTCGGCCTGCTGATGATCGGCATCCTCATCGTGATGAACCTTCGCGACATGAAGGAAAGCATCGCCATCCTGATGCCGATCTTCCTCGGCTTCCTGATCATCCACGTTCTGCTCATTCTCTACGGCATCTTTGCCCATGCCGAGCGTCTGCCAGAGCTCGTACCCAACGCGGTGCAGGACGCCACCCTGATGGCCAACCACCTCGGCTGGTGGGCAGTCATCTCGGTGATTCTGCTCGCCTACTCGCTGGGCGGCGGTACCTACACCGGCATCGAAGCCGTCTCCAACAACATCGACCGCCTGGCCGAGCCGCGCGTCCACACCGGCAAGGTGACGATGCTCTACATGGCGCTGTCGCTCTCCTTCACGGCGTCGGGCATCATCCTTGTCTACCTGCTGTGGGACGTGCGCGAGGTCCCGGGCCAGACGCTGAACGCCGTCGCCTTTGGCGCCATCATGCGGGACTGGACGATCTTCGGCTGGCAGGCAGGCACGGTCCTGCTGACCATCGTCCTCGCCTTCGAGGCCGGGCTGCTGATCGTCGCGGCCAATACCGGGTTCCTCGGCGGTCCGGCGGTTCTCGCCAACATGGCCGCCGACGAGTGGATGCCGCACCAGTTCACCTACCTGTCGACGCGGCTGGTGACGAAGTACGGCATCCTGCTGATGGGCGGTGCCGCCCTTGCCATCCTCTGGCTCACCGGCGGCGAGATCCGCATCCTGGTCATCCTTTATTCGATCAACGTCTTCATCACCTTCTCGCTCTCCCTGCTCGGCCTCACCGTCTATTGGGTGACGCACCGCCAGGGAGCCTGGCCGCGCAAGCTGGCGCTCTCGGCGACGGGCTTCCTGGTCTGCGTCAGCATTCTTGTCGTGATCGTCTACGAGAAATTCCTCGAGGGCGGCTTCCTCACCATCTTCATCACCGGCCTGCTCGTCCTGGTCTGCCTGCAGATCAAGCGGCACTATAAAGAGACCCACGCCCAGACCGATGCAGTCGACAAGCTGCTGGTGGTCAAGGAGCCCGCGCCGGTCGCCAGCCCGCCGGTACCCGACCGCGAGGCGCCGACCGCCGCCTTCCTGGTGACCCGCAGCCGGGGGACCGGCATGCATTCGCTGCTCTGGGTGCAGCGGCTCTTCCCGGGCCAGTTCAAGAACATGGTGTTCATCAGCGCCGGCGAGGTCGATACGCATGCCTTCGGCGGCGAGCGGGCGCTCGAACGGCTGGAGACTCAGATCGACGGTACGCTTGCCTACTACGTCAACTACGTGAATAGCCGCGGCATCGCGGCGAAATCCTACAAGAGCTTCGGCACCGACGTTTTCGCCCAGCTCACCGCGCTCTGCGAGAAGGTCGTCGGCGAGTTTCCCAACACGGTGTTCTTCGCCAGCCAGCTGGTCTTCGTCCCGGACAGCTGGTGGAAGCGCCTGCTCCACAACCAGACGGCCTTCACCCTGCAACGCCGGCTGCATCTGCGCGGCTACCAGATGGTGATCCTGCCGATGAAGCTGGGCTGAACCCGCAAGGACGACCGATGGCCAAGAAGAACCCGCTGAACCTCAACCCGCTGCAGCTGCGCACACTCACCCTGCTACAGGCCCTGGCAACTCTTCAGGGTCACGGCACCCCGGCGGACGAGCCGGGCTCGTTCATGGTCGCCAACCTGCCGCGACCGCACGGCGACCATTTCCATCTCGGCCCCTGGGTGGTGATCGCCCGCGACGCCAGCGGCCTGGCCAACCAAGCGGCCTGGACGGCGCTGGAGCGCAAGGGCCTGATCAAGGGTATGTTCCCGCTCTCCTGCGTCGTCACCGCCGCCGGCATGGGCTACGACACCGGGGTGAAGGAGCAGATCCTGCACGGCAGCGACCATTGAGGCTGCCGTCCGACCCCGTATTCACGATGAGAAAGAACCACGGGGCATATGGGCAATCGCAGACGTTATGTCCAGAGGGCCCCGGCAAAAAATCTCTGCCGCAGCCTAATTAATAAGGCAGGCCGAGCGTTCTATTAGCCATATTGGACACGATTGGACATAAGCGCTGCCAGCAATTTCAAGAGCTTGCAGGCTAATAAAATTGCCTGCACCTTTTTGACACAATGTGGCGG
>Ga0194131_10005838_pt1 | contig 17460 bp, 23 predicted proteins | sample TA2KigO120mmetaG_FD_148631 | JGI IMG/M metagenome (GOLD analysis project Ga0194131, IMG submission 148631) | Freshwater microbial communities from Lake Tanganyika, Tanzania - TA2015053 Kigoma Offshore 120m | ecosystem: Environmental > Aquatic > Freshwater > Lake | place: Tanzania: Lake... | reverse complement strand
CGACCGTACCGTCCGGCCGCACCGTGCGCGAAACTGTTTCGCGATCGGCTGGCGCCGGATGAGCATCGCGATAGATCGCCCCCATCACCACGCCGAGCGCCGGATCGCCCGAGCGCGATAGCACGAGCACCTGCTCGCCGATTTCGGGCGCCCACCATGTCCGATCAAGCCCGGCGCGCAGCGTCGTCCAGGGCAGCCAGCCCGTGAGCAGCGCGCCGATACGCACGCGAATTCGCTGGGCCGGATAATCCGCCTCCTCGACCACCCCGATCATGACAAGGTTGTCGAGCCGGCGTTGCAGTTCGGAAACCTCGAACTCGGTGCGCATCATGGCCGATCCGGCGGCCAGGCGGGCGGCATATCGCCGAGCCCGGTGATATCCACATAGTCGGGTTTGTGCGGCACGCCGATCCGCGGCGACCAAGATCCCAGCACCTGCGAGGGCATGCTCCCGTCCGCGCTGTCGGGTCGATGGGTCCAATAGACGATCTGCCAGGTCATGCGCAGGATACCAAAGGCCTTCTCGCCCTCGCCCGAGAGAAACGGCTCGGTCTCGACGAGGTCGATTGCGGCGGTTCGGTGGTCCTCTACCTCCAAATCCGCCAGGGCCGCCTCGACTTGCCAGGCGACCCGATTGAGCACGACATCGAGACCTTCATTGACCGTCGCCACGATCTCGACATGCGCCAGGAGGACGCGCTTGAGCGGCCCCTCGCCATCGGCGCCGGAATCATCGGGGTCGATCTTTTCCCGGCCCATATAGACCAGGATCGCCGGCAGATCCTTGGCAAAGAGCGGCTTGGTCCGTCCGGTCCAGCAGCGCGGACCCGCGTCGGTCCGATAGGACGTCGTAGAGGCCAGCGCGATCGGTGCCTTCAGCCGTTCGGCGACCGCCTCGATGATGGTCTGGCGGGGATGGGTCACGTGCGTTGCAGCACCAATGTCGCGCCGCCAGTCCCATCGGGCCTGACATCGACGACCTCGTAATCCCGGCTGTCAATCGTCACGCCATCTCCTTGTCCCGGTTCGGCGGCCAAGTCGGCGAGCCTGACATGGAGCGCGGGCGCGGATGTCGAGACAGCCGCGCCCTCCGCGTCACGGCCCGTGCGCGGGTCGATTTCGGTCCAGGCCTCGTCGAAGACCGCGCGCAAGGCGATAGCGCCGCTTTCACCCGGTCGATACACAACGATTCGGCCGAACGAGCGCATGAATTCCCTCTGCGCGCGGTCTTGCAGGGCCGGCCAGTGCATGGCGCTGCCTGCCGAACGTCAGTTCGACGTCACGAGTTTCACCAGCACGCCCGGCCGGCGCACGACGGGCAGCGGGTTGGACTCGGTCTTCACGTCGATCGCCGAGCCGTCCTGCCGCATGGTCTGCCAGGCATAGAGCTCGATGCCGATGGTGTTGACGAACTGCATGTGATTGGCCGGGGCATAGAAGAGCTGGAAGGTGTCCTGGGTCCCCAGGGGAAAGGCGTGGCCCTCGCCGGCGGCGATGAAGCGCGCGGTCGAGCCGTCGGGGCGTGGCGCCGAGCCCCGGTATTCCTCGAACACGATGCCGCGGAAAGGAAAGCGCCGGCGGACATCCTCGCGCAAGGGCTGGGCGCCGGTGGCGGCATAGTATTTATAAGCCTCCTTCACCGTGGCATGCGCGATCAGCTTGTCGAAGAACTCCGACGACACCAGCGCTTGCACGCCGGTCATGACGTCGCCCAGCAGATTGTCCTCGATATGGCGCAGCACGTCGGCGCATTTGGCGCCGACATCGGTGCCGGCGGTGCCGAGCACGAAATCGACGGTCTTCGGCGCGATCGAGAAGGCGGCGAAGTAATCGACGATGGTATTGCCCGTTGCCCCCTCGACCACCCCCTTGAGCGCGCCGATCAGCAGAAATTCCGATGTGATCGCGTGCTTGTTGCGCATGGCGCGCAGCCGGCGCTCCATCACGGTGGCGAGCGGATCGGGCTGGTCGGATAGCCCATTGCCGCGCACGCCCTGGATGTCGGAGGGCAGGATGATGTCGGTGTGCGGGATGTGGGGCACGGAGAAGAAGAGAGTCTTGCGCCGCTCGGTCGCGGCCGGCGTGGCCGGCGCGCTCACGGGCACGTCGGGCAGCAGCGTGATCTTGCCCTCGATCAGGTCGAGGGCGACGGATCTCTGGGTGATGCCCTCGTCGCGGAACAGGCCGAGCTGGCGGACTCGGCCGTACTGGTTGGGGATGAGATTGACCGCCTGGGTCATATGGGTGAGGTCGTAACCTCCGGCGGCATCGAAGGGATTGATCATCTCGGGCATGGGTCAGACTCCGGTGTGAGCGATGATGCCGCGGGCGGCAAGAAGAGCGAGGGCTCCGGCTTCCTGGCCGGCCGAGAGGCCGGCGGGCCAGACCAAGGCGGTGGGATCGACGATGGCGGGCCCGCGCACCAGGGCGACGCCGGGCACATCGGCGCCATCGGGCGCGGTGACGGCGGCGAGCAGGACACCGAAGGGTTTCTGCCGGCCGTCATCGGCATCGGGGTCGATGGCGGTGACCTTGCCGGCTCCCGATGTCACGGCAATTGCGAAGCTGTCGCCCGGAGCAAAAGCCGTTACCCCCGCTGAGATGGTCAGGGAGAGATGGCTGGACGCATAGGCCTGGCCGACCGTGAGCGTCTTGAGGGCATCGCCGGCGGGCGTCGTCACCTCGAATTTGGTCGCCGACGTAGCGGTCAGCGCATAGGTGCCGATTTCGACATCCTTGCCCAAGGCAACCGGTCCCGCCATGCCATTGCCGGTATTGCCGGCGCCGGCGCTGACGGACACGGCATCGGCCACGACCTGGGCGCCGAGCACGGCACCGAGCGCCAGCGCGCGGGGCGATCCCGTGCCGGCGAGCACCGTGACCGCCTCGCGACAGTAATCGGCCGAATACTCATGCTTGAGGACGCTGGAGGAGATGGCGGGTTGCGTGGCGACGAGCATGGATCAGGCCTCCTGCTTGGCCGGCGCGTTGACGCGCCGGATATGGGCGATGAGCGGGCTCTCGCCCGCCTCGGCGAGTGCCGAGGGAATCCGGGTGTCGAGGACGGGGGCGGCCGATGCGCGCGCATCGACCAATTCCTTGCGCGCCTCGTCCACGGACTTTCCCTGGAGGAAGAGCGCCATGGCGCGCTCGGGCGTGCCGGCGAGGACCGCGAGTTCGTGGATGGAGCGGGCGCGCGCCAGCATGGCGCCTTCGCCGGCCTGGAGACCTCGGGCATAACCGGTCTGCTCGGCCCGCACGAGCGCATCGGCTGCCGGCGAACCCGGGAGCGGTGGCTCAGGGACTGGCGGTTCCGGTTCGGGCGGCACGATCGCGCCAGCTGTCTCAGTTGATAGCTCTTTGGGCTCGGACATGGTGGATACTCCCGTCTGTGCAAGCGATCGGTTGGTCGGCGGCGAGACGCTGCGCGTGCGCGCGGCGTGGCCAAGCATGGCGAGCGCGGTCTCGCGTCCGGCGATGGCATCGGCGAGACCGGCATCGATAGCGGCGGGTCCCCAGAACACGGCGGCTTCGGTGGCGCGGACGCGCTCCTCTTCCATGCCGCGCGCCGCGGCGACATGGCGGCAGAACATGCCCCATTTGCGGTCGACCTCGGCCTGGATGTCCTGGCGGGCCCGGGGCGACAGGGGCAGATGGGGATCGCCGTCGATCTTGCGGGCGCCGGCGTGGATGAGCGTGAAGCGCAGACCGTAATCGGCATCGGCGGCGCTCCGGTCGGCATGGATGGCGACCACGCCGATCGAACCGATACAGGCGGCTTCGGGCAGCAGGACACGGTCGGCGCAGCAAGCGAGCGCATAGCCCGCCGACAGCGCGCGCTCGTTGGCGATGGCCCAAATCGGCTTTCGCCCGCGCCCCTTCGTCAAGCTCAGGGCCATCAACCGCTCGGCCGCGCTGAAGCATCCGGCCGCCTCGCCGCCGGAGCTATCGACCTCGAGCAGCACGGCGCGCACCGCGGGATCGGCAATGGCGGCCTCGACATCGCCGGCGACCCGATCGTAGGAGGTCAGGCCCGACGCCGCCATCAGTCCGAAGGCGCGCTGCACCAGCGTGCCCATCGCGGGCACGATGGCGATGCCATCGATGACGGTCATACCAGCGCGTTCGACCGGCACGAGCGCATCGCCCGCGTCGATCCTTTCCTGGCCGAGCAGTCGAGGCTCTAGCCTGGCCCGGATGTCGCCCAGCTTGGCGTCAGCGATCATGAGCGGCGCGCCGAATAGGCGCGTCGCCAGGTGCGGCAGGTCGAACATTGATGAGCTCTGGAAAATCAGTTCTGGCTATCGGCTGCGTCGGCACTCGCATCCGGCTGCGCCGCGCCCGACCGCGTGCGCAGGCGTCCATCGCTGTCGAAGCGGAGATCGAGGCGGTCCGCCCGGGCATTGTCCGCCGCGATCTCCTGCTCGACCTGCTCGGGGTCCTCGCCGTTCTCGGCGATGACGTCGGAGCGCGAGCGGAAACCGTTGCGCACGGCCGCTTCCGCCGCCTTGCCGTCCTTGAGCGGATCGACCCATTTCCAACCTTGGGGCACCCAGCGCACGGATTCCCAGCGGCGCCGCTCCCTGGAATTCCGGGCATAGCCGGGCAAGTCGAGGGCGCCCGCAAGCACGGCTTCGGCGAGCCAGCGCTGCCACACCGGCCGGCACATCTGCCAGACCAGCACGGCATGCTGGAACTGTTCGCAGCGCCGGCGGAACTCGAGCACGCCCGCCCGGATGCTGCTGTAGTTGACGCCGGTCAGATCGCCCGAGACCTGCTCGTAGGTTTGCCCCATGCCGACCGCCACGGCGCGGATGTGGTGGCGCACGAAGGGATCGAAATCGGCTCCGGGGCCGGCGGGCTGGGAGAACTTGACATCGGTGCCGGGCGGCAGCTTCTGCATCGTGCCCGGCTCGAGCGACACCAGCGCCGCGCCATCCTCGTCGGTCTCGGCGTCGTCGGCATCCTCGCCGAACGCGTCCTGGGGCAGATCCTCGGTGACGAAGCCGGTGAAGAGCGCCGCCACCTTGGCCTTGACCAAGGCCGCGTCGTCGTATTGGTCGAGTTCGTGCAGCTTCAAGAGCACCGGCGCCAGCCAGGGCACGCCGCGCAGCTGGCCCGGCCGAAGCGGCTTATAGAGATGCACGATCTCGGAAGCCGGCACCGGCACGCTCTCGGTGGAGACTCCCAAGCCGGGATGGCGGCGCAGGAAGTGATAGGCCCTGCGCCGGCCGATGGCATCGAACTCGATGCCTGATCTGATGCTGCGTCCGCCAGGCTCATCGCGGTCGAGGGTGAGCGGCAGCTGCTCGGCTTCGAGCAGTTCGATCTGCAGCGGAACGGCGAGCCCATCCTCCAGGCGGCGCGGCCGGAAGCGCAGGAAACACTCGCCCGCCTCGATCATGGCGCGGCAGGCCAGCGCCTGCAGGCCGTAGAAATCGGTGACTCCAGCCGCGTCGGCGTCGTCGGTCCAGTCGAGCCAGAGCGCCTGCATGCGCGCCTTGGCTCCGGTATCGTCAAGCACCGGCATCGGCTTGATGCCGGTGCCAACCGCGTTGGCCATATAGGTCTCGACCGCATTGGCCGCCCAGGCGTTGCGCCGGATGATCTCGCGCGACCGGGCGCGCAGATTGGGCAGGCTCGCGACGAGCGCCGTATGCGCCGTATCGATCCCGGGCGCCCAGCGGTGGAAGCGCCGGCCCGTACCGCCCGCTTCCCAGCCGGTACTCGCATCCATCCGCGCGCCGGCCAATCGCGACAGCCAGCGCGCCAGCATGCCGGGCTTCCGCGTCGAGCGTGATTTCACCGAATTCCCTTCGACGTGCGAAACCGGATGACGCGGCGGCGCGGCTTACCCTCGGCCGAAGCCAGCTCGGCGCGGACCCGTCCGATCGCGGCTTCGATGGCTTCGGGGCCGTGGTATTCGACCGTGTTGCCCTTGAAGCCCACCCGGGCGACCGGACTGCCGCGCTGCGCCTCCAAGGCTTGCAGCTGCTCCCGAAGCTCTGCGAGTGTTGCTATGACGCGGCGCTCCGGAAGGCAGATGCCAGATTTCAGATGTCAGATGTCGGATGCCAGGGGACAGGAAGGAGCTGTCGTCCCGTGCCGGTTATCCGCCCATGAATCTGGACTTCGCCGTCACCAGCGGACGGCGCCGCACCGGGCGCGGTGAGACGGTGGTCTCGACGGCTTCCATGAGCGGAGCTGCCGCAACGCGCGCGGCCTCGCGGTTGAGATGCAGCCCCATCGAGAACAGCCCGTGCAGCGCCGCCATGGCGTAGACACGGGCGTCCAGCGCCTCGTTGCGGTCGGCATCGCGCTTGAACCAGATCCGCTTGGGCCGCCCACGGTCGTAGCGGGTCACCGCGCGCTCGGCCGTGAGCTGGCGGAAATACTCGACGTCGCGCTCGGCCGGGAAATGGCAGTAGCCGGCGCCTGGCGTCTCGATCTTGAGGCGCGCCAGGATCGCCTCTTTTGCCGCATCGACATTGACGGCGAACAGCGGCACGCGCCCCTTGTTGTTGCGCGAGGGCCGGCGCGGCCAGATCGGATCGCCTGGACGGCTGACGCCCTTGATCGCGAAGACGCGGCGGCCGAGCCGGGCGCGGCAGAAGCGGTAGACCGCGAGCGTGTGATGCCCGCCCGTGTCGATGGCCGCGGCCTTGATCTGGAGCGGCGGCAGCGCGCGCGCATGAGGCCAGGGAAGTTGCAGCAGCGTGTCCAAATCGGCCCACACGGCGGGTGCCGAGGGATCGCCCCAGAGCACGCGGTAGTCGATCGACCAGCTCTCCTCGTCCCGGCCCCAGCCGACGATTTCGATCTCGATGCGATCGTCCTGGATATCGACCCCGGCGGTAAGGAGTGCGACGCCCTCGGGCAGGCGCGGCCAAGTGCCTTCCCGCCGTCCGAGCAAGGTATCGCCGTCGATCCCTTCGGCATCCTCCTCCCAGGACTCCGCCAGATAGCCGTTGACCCAGGGCTTGAGCCGGACCGGATCGCCTTTGCAGGCGAGAAACTCCGTGGCGCCCTCGCCCCAGCTCCGCCAGGGGCTGTAGAGGCCGGAGAGATGAAAGCCGGCGGTGCGGCCGTCGCCGGGCGCTTCCGCCTTCCAATGCCCACCCACCAGCATGGCCGGCTTCAAATGCTCCGAGATCGAGCATTCCTTGGCCTCGCAGAGATAGCAGGCAGCACCGGGATCGTTGGCCGGCCAGCGCATTTGCGCCCATTTGAGCGTCTGGAGCGCGCCGCAATGCGGGCACGGGACCCAGAAGCGCCTTCGGTCGCTTTCGAGGAAGGCCTGCTCGATGCGCGAGAGCAGATGGATGGTCGGGGTCGAGACCATCAGGATCTTGCGCCGCGCGAAATTGACCGTGCGCTGCACCGCCAGCGCCACCGGGTCGCCCTCGGTGTCGAGATCGCCGGGATAGGCGTCGACCTCGTCGAGGAAGAGGTAGCGCGCCGGGGTCGAGCGCAGCCCGGCCGCGCTGTTGGCCCCGGTCATCACGAGATGGCCGCCGGGAAAGCGCTTGCGGAAGATGCTGTTGCCGCCGTCCTTGGAGCGGAACGGCACCACCAGGTCCCTCAGCAGCGGCGTCGCCTCGATCATGGGGTCGATGCGGGTCGCGGTGTTGCGCCGGATCATGTCGATCGAGGGCATCACCAGCAGCATCAGCCCGGGCGCGTGCGCCATGCAGTAGCCGACGCTGTTCAGGAGCGCCTCGGTCTTGCCCAGCTGCGAGCCCGCCATCAGGACGACCCGCTCGACCGGCGAGGTCGCGGACAGGCAGTCCATGATCTCGCGCAAGTATGGCGTGCGCTCCGTACGCCAGGGCCCGGGCTCGGGCGAGGTCGGCGGCAGCACGCGGTGGCGGTCCGCCCATTCCGACACGCTCAGTGCCGGCTCGGGCCTAAGCCCGCGCCGCCAGACCTCGTCGGTCCACAGCGCGTCTTCGGTCAGCAACATGGGGTCATGACCATGGCGTCAGTCCGTCTCGCCCCTTCGTCTTAGTTCAGGGCAACCTCAGCGGCATGTCCGCCATCTCCTCCAGCTGGACGCGCACGAAGCGCTCCAGCGCGGCCATCAGGCGACGCGGCTCGACCGCCAGTTCGGCCGCCATGGCAGCACCGTGGCGATCGGGGAAGTTGAGCCAGGCCTCGCGGTCCTGGCGCGCCCGGTTGAACACGGCGATCTCGACCTCGGCCTTCTTGACCGAGCTGCGCCGCATCTCCTGCAGCTCGAGCTGGGCCTTACCCGCCTCGGCCGCGGTCTTGGCAATGCGCGCGCGCAGAAAGGCGCCGGGATCCGCCGCAGTGAACGAGGCCGGCGGCGCCTCCGAGCCGGCTAAGCGCGGCGCCGGATTCGGGCGCGCCGCCGGCTGCGCATGCGCTGGTGCGGTGGCCGGAGCGGCCCCAACGGGACGCTTGGCCGGATCGACATTGGCCCAGCTTCGATCCGCGTCGACCGGGTCGATGCGTCCGTCGGCCAGCGTCTTGATGCGCCCGCTGGCAATCGCCTTGCGCACCGCCGTGTGCGACACGCCGCGATGGGCCGCGTAGGCACGGATCGAAAGCGCCATGGTTCAACTCCGGCGCTAGGCGATCATCGGATGATCCGGCCGCCCCCGACAAAGCAATGAAACGATCGCGATTGGGCTTGGATGATCGCCGCCCCAGCGCGATGTATGTACGCGACGAACATTTGAGGAGACCGCGATGGCGACCGCCACCCTTCCGACCGCCAACACCGCTTGGGGCTTCTGGGGCACCATCCGCCACGACGCCGATCCCGAGCGGGCCTGGCCCCTGACGATGACGGCCATCGCGGCCGCCACGGGATGCCCGGATCACGCGGTCCGCGATTTTCTCGACAGCAGACATGGACGGCACTTCGCCGACGACGTCGCCAACGGCTTATTTGCCGGGCTGGCTCTCGAACCCGCGATCGATGCGGCGGTCGCGCGCTGGATGGGCTGGACGATCGGCCGCCAGACCGCGCGCGAGACCGGGATCCCCAAGGGCCTGTCCTACCTGACCGGCTTCGTCGCGCACTTCGAGATTCTTGCCGAGACCGCGGCGTAGATCACGCGAAGCGCAGCATCCGATCCGGAGAGATCAGACATGAACACGTTCCTTGTGATCGCGCCCGATGGCCGCAAGCAGCGGCTTTCCTTTCCTACCGAGCACGAAGCGGAGGCCAATGCGGAGGCCATGCGCGAAGCCGGCATGGCGATCGTGCCGCTCTATTGGGCTCGATCCCTGCAGCGCTACGTGTCGGTCCCCGAGGACTGATCTCCGCCATACCGGCAGACCCGGCCCGGACAGGTCCCTTCGACAAGCTCAGGGCCGTCGGGGCTCAGGGCCGTGGAAGCGCCGCGATCGTCGCGGCTGCCCGACACGAGGAGACGGTTCCATGTCCCGCAAGGTTTCGAAGGCCGGCGCCGCTGGCAGCGTCAAGCTCACGGACACGCAAATGGTGATCTTATCGGCCGCCGCCGGACGCCCGACCGGCTGCATCCTGCCCCTGCCGGCGTCGCTCAAGGGCGGCGCCATCGCCAAGGTGGCGACGGCGCTGCTGGCCAAGAAACTAATCGAGGAGACGCTCGCTGGCACCGACAATCCGGTCTGGCGCGAGGACGAGACGTTGGGCCGGCTGACCCTGCGCATCACGCCCACGGGCGAGCGCGCGATTGGTGTCGACGACGCGGCGGAGGCTCCGGCCGATCGTCCGAAGACGCCGAAGCCGGCCCCGAAGGCGAAGGTCAAAACCAAGCGCGACGCCCGGGAGCCCCGCAAAGGCACCAAGCTCGCCCAGGTCATCGCCATGCTGCGGCGATCGAGCGGCGCCACCCTGCAGCAGATCGTCGATGCCACGGACTGGCAGCCGCACACGGCGCGCGCCGTGCTCAGCCATGCCATCGGCAAGAAGCTCGGACTGCCGGTCAGCTCGGAGAAGACCGGGACGCGCGACCGGACCTACCGAATTGGCGGATGAAGAAGATGTCCATGAAGTTCATCCAAATCGGCGACGACGCGATCCCGCGCCGGGTGAACAACCGTCTCGGGCGACGGCCCAACTGAACTTCGCTTTCGAAGAGCACCGCCGGCTGATGTCCCGGCGGTGCTCGTCTTATCGCGCCACCGTCCCTGCGGCTGTTCGGTCCGAATCCGCCGCGATGTCGTCGAACCCGCGACCGTCATCATCGCGCGACGCTTGCAGCCCCGTGAACCGCTGCCAGCGCGCGACGACGATGTCGCAGTAGGCCGGCTCGATCTCCAATCCGACGCAGACGCGCCCACAAGTCTCGGCCGCGATGAAGCTGGTACCGGAACCGGCGAACGGCTCGTAGACGGTATCGCCATCGGCGCTGTTGTTGAGCATGGGCCGGCGCATGCATTCGACCGGCTTCTGCGTGCCGTGGGTCGTGGCGTCGTCCTCGGTGTCGGCATTGCCGATTTGCCACACCGTGGATTGGTCGCGCGCGCCCTGCCAGCCGCTTTTGCCGCCCTTGCGCACGCCATACCAGCAGGGCTCGTGGCCCCAGTGATAGTCGCCGCGGCCGAGCGCGAAGCGCGGCTTGGCCCAGACGATCTGGGCCCTGATCTGGAAGCCCGATGCCTCCAGACTTTCGGCGACCATGCGGGCATGGACACCGGCGTGCCAGACATAGACGGCATCGCCGAGAAACAGCGCCCAGGCCTCGCGCCAGTCGGCGCGGTCGTCGTTGCGCACTGTGCCCATGCGATCCGAAAGATTGACGCCCGCGCGACGGCGCCAGGACGGATCATAGTCAACTCCGTACGGCGGGTCGGTCACCATGAGATTGGGACGCCGATCGCCGAGCAGGCGCTCGACGTCGGTCGCGACGGTAGCGTCGCCGCAGAGCAGACGATGGCGACCGAGCAGCCAGAGATCGCCCGGCTTCGTTACTGCCTCGGCCGGTGCTTCCGGCACCACGTCTTCGTCGGTGCCCGCGCCGTCTCCGAGACCATTGATCAGCCGGTCGAGTTCGTCGTCGTCGAAGCCGAGCACGCCGAGGTCGGCGCCGTCGGCCTTGAGGCGCTCCAGTTCGGCCGACAGCATCGTCTCGTCCCAGCCGGCATTGAGCGCGATGCGGTTGTCGGCAACCCGGTAAGCGCGAGCCTGGGATTCGGTCAGGTGGTCAAGCCGGATGACCGGGACGTTGGTCAGTCCGAGCCTCCGCGCGGCCAGCAGCCGGCCGTGCCCGGCGATCAGCACGCCACGCTCGTCCACCAGGCAGGGTACGTTGAAGCCGAACGCCGCGATGCTGCCGGCGATCTGCGCCACTTGCTCGTCCGAATGGGTACGCGCATTAGCGGCGTAGGGCAGCAACCGCCCGACCGGCCAGCGCTCGACGTGGACATCCTTATCGGGCTGCAACATCATGACCCGTATCGTGCTTGGCGGCCGGATCGCCTGAGTTTCGGAGGGCTTTTGGCAGCAAGAGCCGAACGGGCTTTGCGTGCTCACGCGTCGGTAGCCCCACCGTTCCGGGGAGCAGCAGCATGGCTTGGTGGCAGTGGCTTGGCGTCGCCTGGATCGGGCTGGGAGTTCTCACCGTTGCTGCAATCGAACTCGCGGCACGTTCGAGCGATTCGAAGGGCCCGCTGTCGCAGGATCGCCTGCTGTTCTCGATCGGGTATAGCGGCGCATTGATCGCCGGCGCGCCGGCGGTCGCCCTATTCAGCCTTGGCGTGTGCGCGCAGATCCTGTGGCAAGGACGGCTCCCCCTCAACAATCGCGCCTGGTGGCCAGCTCGTGCGGCGAAATTCGGGACCACGGACCGTCTGCCGCCGTCACGGGAGTCGACGCTATGTCGGATGATCGACCTGCGGCACCGATCCGACCCGCGACTACGTCATCGCAAGCGGCCATCGCATTGGCCGATGTTTCAGCTCTGGAACACGACCGAGGCGGTCATCCTGCACACGACGGAGCAGTATTTGTGGCTCCGAGACGGCGGATTGATGGAGCAGATCGCGTTGGAGAAGATCGAGGTCTTCCGAACCGGCTCGACCGACTGCGACCTGCAGCAGAATTCAACGCTTGCCTCTTACATTGCTCATCGGCTCAAGATCGAAGATCCGCAATATCTCGATCTCGGAGACGCCATACTCGGCGAGGCAATCTCAATCGCGGAAGAATGGGCATGCGCGGAGATCCAGCGGACAAAGTCGGACCGGCCGTTCCCGCCCAAGGAATGGCTCAAGGCACGAGTGAGCATCTCCGAGGTCGAGAGCGGCAAGAGTCTCCCATTCGGTGACGGTGGTCTCATTGCGACGACCTTGGATGGCCGCACAGAGCGGCCCGGAACCACCGTGCCCAATAGCAAGGATTGGCAACGGCTCAAGCTGCGCATGCTGCCGAACGACGAGCTATGGACCTTCAGCAGCCCCGGAGAGTACTGGCAGGGTCTCGCCGGCCGAATGGGCGTTGCTCTGATTCGGAATGACCGTTCGATCGATCACGTCATCACGATGATGAATTGACTTCCGGTGGCGCTTCGGTCCGGCCGTCCATCGGACCTGTCCTATCCCTTCAGTCTTGCGAGACCGCATCAAAGCTCCGACCGTCGCCGTCGCGTTCGATTGTCCCGGTAGGTTCGGACCGGCTGATTTCACGCAACGCGGATGTGGAAACCCATCCCCGGTGGAAACCCCAAGTGGAAACCCGGAAACGGCGGATTGCTGCGGCTCCCGGGGTGGAAACCCGGGGTGGAAACCCAAATTCGGCGGGGACGCTAGCGGGGGGTCGCGCTCGGGCGGACCCCGAATCCAACTCTCTCCGGAAGGACCCAAGATATCAATGGCTTACAAGCTGCGGACTCCAAGTTCGAAAGCAATCTCGACCGATTTCCGCGGTTCTCCGAGGGTCGCCGTCATCGCGCGGTACAGAGGTCGCAACAGCGCGCATCCCATTGATGCCAAATAACTTCGGCAGCGGATCGCCTCGCACCTGTCGTTTTTTTGTTTGGTTGCTGTCGCCCCACCGATCGGCGCCGGCATCAACCGGCCGAGCGCTCGCGAATGTAGAGCCTGTCGTCGAACAGCGCCGCCACGGCGACGGTCTTGAGCAGGCTTGGCACATCGAGCGCCTGGATTTGCGCGTGGGGCGTCGGGCCCATGTCGAAGCGGCGCACGATACGCCAGCGCCGCGTAACCACGCGCCTGAACAGCGGAGCGCTCCGCGCGCGAAAGACGATGTCGGCATCACCGGAAACGGTGGATTGGTTCATAGCTCGAAGTCTCGTTCGCCACGACCAATCCATCCTAGCGCAATCCGATGTGACCGATCGTCTCACCCAAACGTACAGCAAAGCGATCGAGCGCGACGCGCGTCACGGTGTCACGGAAGCCGAAGCGCGGCTCGACCGCAACGGACGGGCGCAGCACATACATGAGCTCGGACCGCGACCGCCGCCCATGGCCTGCGCGCCGAAACATCAGCACGCGCTCGCCCTCGTCGATGACGTAGCTGCGCCCGCGCCGCATCAGCGCGCCCGGGAATATTCCGGGCCGCGTCACCGCCGATGGCGTCGGCCGCGCCCCGATGGGCACGCCGAGCCGACCGCCTTGCCGTGGCGTCTTCGCGCCGCCGGTCTCCTGCAGCGCCATGAAGTGGTCGAGCGACAGCACGGTGGCGACGAGGTTTGCTTTGGTCGCCGGACGGATGCGGATGCCCTTGGCGAGCCATCCGGTTCGGATGGTGAAGCGCCGGGGCAGTTCGGCGACGATCTCGGCCTTGGCGTCCTGGGCGGTGCGCGTCAGGGCCAGCGCGGCGGCGAAGCGAGTCTGCCGATGCAGCCAGCCGAGGACTCGACCGGCATCGCGCGCATCGATATCGAGGCGGATCATCGGCAACTGCCTGCTCGCGTTGTCCGTGCGGGAGAGAATCGCGCCACGCGCGCCTCTCCCGAGGCTAGCCAGAATCCTGACGATTTCCGGCGAATTTGTCTCTGCGAAAAGTGTCTCCGAGACATTTTTCACATTCCTTCTCAGGATTCCGCGTCACGCACCATCACAATTACGCTTTGGCGCGTGCGGCTTCCCGGTAGCCTTCGCCCGTTAAGCCGCCAGACGATTGCCGCGAGAGCGAAGAGCCAATGCCGATGAGCTGTCGCGCGCGCCATTCCGGCCTTCCAGCAAATGACTTTCCATCGCTCTCCAGAGGCCCGCAGCCAGACGATCCGTGCGTCATCGGGCTCCAGCCAACGCAGCCAGGCGAGCGCCTCATCCAGGCGGTCGATCGCCGCGGGCGGCGGTGGCCCACGGCGAAGACGGACATCCTCACGCCCGAACGCCTCCCAAAAATCCCTAATCACCGGCGGCCAGGTGCTGAAATACCCCCGCGCCCGCACCGCCGGCAGCCGCTTCAGCACATCGGCCGCCTCCACCAACCTCGCCTCGACCTTGGCAGGCGTCCAGTCACTCATGTTTGGTCTCCCGCCGTTTGCGTTGCTCGCCGTAAAGCTTCTCGCCAAGCTGGCACACCAGCTCGCGCTCCGGCCATGTCAGCCGGTCGTCATTGGCGGCGATCACCAGCACGCCCTGCTCCTGCCAGCCCGCGCGCTTGACCGCCTCGGGCGAGCACCGCTCGCCGCCATAGCCTCGAGGTATCCATCTCATCGTTGATCACCCGCGGTTGCCGCTCGACCAAGACCGTGCTTGGCTTGCCCATCGCTTCGGCAATCGAGGACGGGTGCGATGGGCAAACGGCGTTTCAACACCGAGCGTACGCAGGCTGGATTGCAGTTCGTCATTCCGGGCACGGAAAAGCCGGCCGAGATGCCAAAGAGGAAATACGCCCGGGATGGCAGCCAGCTGGTGATCCCCGGCGCCGAGCAGGTGAACACACGCACCCTGCTGGACCGTATCGCTAGCAAGCCGCTACGCTCGCGCGCCGGCCAATCCGGCCCCGCAGGCACGCCGCTGTTCAGAGGCGTGCGTTCGAGATGAACGATCGTGTTCATTTCGTCACCTCGTGCAGCACGGCGGCATAGCCAGCGACGTCGAGCGCGCTGTCGAAATGCCGGGGATTGTCGGTGAGCCGGGCGAGCTTCAGGTCGATCATGCAGAGCGCGACCTGCGCCGCCGTCACGGGAAAGCCGAGGGTCAGCGACCAGCGCTTGGCCGTGCGCTCGAACAGCACCGATGCCGGGCCGTAGGCGTCGGCACGTTCACCGACCACGATCGCCGCCTGTTTGAGGAACGCATCCGCCTTCATCGACCGGCCTCCGCCTCGTGGATCGCCCAGTCGAGCAGCGCCAGCGCATCGGCTTCGTTGTCGTCGGCGGGCGAGAACCCACGCGCCCGCATCGCGGCGATCACCGCCTCCTTGGGCGCATTTCCCTTGCCAGTGACATGGCGCTTGATGGTTCCAACCGGCACGCCCTGATAGGCGACCCCGCGCTGCTCGCAGCAGCTGGTCAGCGTCGCCAGGAAGCCGCCGTAGATGTGAGCTGCATCGGTACCGGCGTGAGCGCGGACTTCCTCGAAGTAGATGGCATCGATCGGTGCCGCTTGCTGCGCCAGCTTCGCTCGCCTGGTGTTGGCGAGCAGGTCGCTGAGCCACCGGTGAAACCTCAGATAGCGCATGCCGCCACCTTCGTAGCGACCGGGCCTGAATGTGATCGAGCCGCTGAAGGTCGCGCCATCATCGTGCAGGGCCCAGCCGGTACGCGTACCGAGATCGAGGCAAAGGATGGATGGCGCGCTGTCGTTTGCGATGTGCCGCGGCATCGGAGGCACGCCTCCAGCAGCGAGAAGCACGTTCGATGGTTCGGCATGAGGAAACATCTGGACCTCCGGCTAGAAAGGGATGTCGTCGCCACGCGACCAATCGATCGGCGGCTTGCGGCGGATGCCGGTGATGGCAGCGCCCGGGAATTGGCGTTTGACCTCGAGGACGGTTTCGCCGAGGCCGGCGATCAGCTTGGCGATCTCGGCGAGCGTGAAGACCGTGCACTCGCGCGCGATGTGATGGGCCTCGGCTTCGTCGCGCACGAGCGAGACGACCTCGCCCGTGTCGGGCAGCACGCATTCCCAGACCTCGGGTGCGAGCGGCTTCTCGCCGGCCTCGACTGCTGCGCGGTCGAGCGCCTGCCAGGCGCGGCGCATGCCGTCGGCGTGGATGCGAACGTAGCGCTCCTCGTCGCTGGCGATGGCGGCATCGAGCCGGTCCTTCTGCTCGTCGAACTTTGCGCGGAGCAGATCCGACACCAGCAGCCGCAGTCGGCCGACGCCCCACTTGCGCTCCATCGCGTGGGCCACCTGATCGAGGCCCTCGATCATCGCCTGGATGCGATAGGCCGACGGCGCCATCGGGTCGCTGCTGGCGTCGAAGGTGCTGCGCCGCGCTGACGACCAGCGCGTCATGGCCGACCTCCGAGCATCGGCTCCTCGACCGGACCGCGGTCGGGGATCGGCCCCGGTCCGAACGAACGCCGGAGCGCGTTCACGCGCTCCGGAAGTTCGTAGGGGGGTATGGGGGGAACAACGTTCCGTAGAACCTCCGTAATGTTTTCAAGGGCTTGCATGGGGACCTCCGTTCACTTCCGGCGACTTCCGGTTCAATGATTTCAATGGGTTACAAGGCACCTTCCGTAACCTCCGTAACCCCGAAATCGGCTTCGTTCGGGTGCTCAGCCGGGCCATCGGAGCACCTTCAGGCCGCGGGCCTTGCTGTCGGAGTTGTAGGTTTCGGAAGCCACCATCCCGTTGGCGATCCAGTCCCTGAGAAGCCGCCGGGCATCCCTGGCGGAGCAGCCGAAGCTCTGCACCATGACCGGGACCACGTAGCGCGGGCTTTGCACCGAGGCGCTGAACGGGTTGGCGTCGCGCCAGCGTTGCTCGATCAGCTTGAGGGTCTCGATCGCGGCGTGGGTTGTGACCCGATCGCTCGCAGGTTCGAAGACATGCGGCGCCAGAACGCCGACCTCGTCACCATTCGCCAGCTCGACGCCGACCTTGCGGTACCAGGTCGCGTCGGGGCTGATGAGGCCGAGACTTGCCTTGGCGTCATCGAGCCGCAGATAGAGGTGGCGCTCCTCCTGCAACACCCCGTTATGCTCGGCATCCGCCTCGCTCATGCCGAACAGCGTCTGCACGACGCGGGCGACACCGACGAGCGCGCTCGCACCCCGCGCCGTGTTCATGTTGCCGGCATGACCGTCGCTCATACCCTGCGGCGGCTTGGCGGTGTGGTGAACCAGCAGCACCGAACAATTGGTCGTGCGCGCCACATCGCGGAACATGGCTGCGACCGCCTTGATCTGCTCGTTCGAGTTCTCGTTGACCTCGTGGGTTTCCACGAACGGATCGACCACGAAGAGGCCAATCTCGTGTTCCCTGATACGCGCGATGCAAGCATCGACATCCGGCAAACGGATCACCATGTCGGCGCGCTCGATACGCGCGAACAGCAACGGGCGATCGGCCCCGGAA
>Ga0194131_10005834_pt1 | contig 17465 bp, 14 predicted proteins | sample TA2KigO120mmetaG_FD_148631 | JGI IMG/M metagenome (GOLD analysis project Ga0194131, IMG submission 148631) | Freshwater microbial communities from Lake Tanganyika, Tanzania - TA2015053 Kigoma Offshore 120m | ecosystem: Environmental > Aquatic > Freshwater > Lake | place: Tanzania: Lake... | reverse complement strand
GCATCCCCGCCAGCACGATCCGCAGCTTGTCCGCCGAGCTCCACTTCCGACGCCGGTCCTGGTTCATGCTTCTCTCCTTCTGAGGGTTTTGGTTTTTCCTACCCGTGGAGAGAACCATCGCCTACCTGAGCCGATGTGCCAGTTGGGATGAAACACTACATTTTGTGTAATCAGTTACCTGCGTGCCTGGGGGAAACTCAAACTCAAATAAACTTGAGTCCATCGGCTCGTTAAGTTCAAACTGAATGACCTCCGCCGACGCCGTCTCGTCAAGAGTCTTGGTCGCCGCAAGTAACCGGTCTATCCTCCAGCGGAATGGAACCCATCCCCGCGCGCCTTCGTCACGAGAATCTATTTGCAGGCGCAGGAAAGTTGGATTGTCCGATGTTGCGATCTCGTAGCGCACGATTGAATAATCACGCGCCACGTCAACCCAGCAGGTCTCTGTCCTGTGTCCTTTCGTTTTGGCCAACAATGCGCATGCACGTCCATTGACCATCCCTTTGTCATCACGTAGCTGCCATTGTCCGGCAGCGAACCTGCCCATGGTCGGGTCCGTGGCGCGGTAAGTCAATAAAATAGGCCAAATGTGATAATCCACCACATCTTGATTGCTTTCGGATCGAGAGAGGTGTCCGCTTGGCCGGACTGCTCGTTCGTGGTTGGGCTGGTCTCCAAAAAACATTCTACAATGCTTCCCGTCATAGACACTGGTGTATCGCCTGGGAAGAAACTTCTCCATACGCATGTCCCACTTGGGTCCGTCCACCGTGTAACGCATTAAGGATTCTTTTATCCAGAGCTGCTCTTTGCTCTCAATCGTCGTGTCTACCTCAGGTGTCAACTTGGGTTTTTCTGGGTTGACCCCGGGAATGCCCAAGGCATCCTTCGATGGCAATGAACCTTTACCATAGGTGCAAGTTTGCACCCAGCTGAAATGTAAACTTCGCACACGCTTCTGCCGCTTCTTCCAGACCTCGAAGATCTTGTCCAGCGACGTCTCTTCCTGGGAATGGCAGGGAATTGGCGTCGCCAAAGCCAAGACGGTAACCGCAATCGCGCAGAGTCCGATCGATTTGTATGCGGAGTTCATCAGTGCTGCTCCTCTGGAAACCGCCTCTCCTGAACCGGCCTCGTGCGCCAACGATCGAGTCCGTGATACGACACAGGAACGTGAACATTGAAACGATCCTGTCCCTGCTGCACCACAAACGTCACATTCTCTTCATGTTTGCCGGCTACTGTAATGTCTTGGCTGATTCGGTATCCGCGGTCGCGCTTTGAGTCAAGCGCTATCGCTTCGACAGTAAGAGACGTCGACGACGTAGTGTGACGGCCCACATTGAATGGATGTCGGGTCCTGGACCTGAGAATGATCACCTCCGAGCTCCTCTGCCCAACCGGCACTCCTCCCAAGAAAACAAGCGACGGAACACTTACCACCCCGTTGTGGACCGTCCCTTCCACACGAACAGAGCTTTTTGCGACTTGGTTGGCTTCCGAGCCCTTCCCTTCGAGCCCGATATCAAGCTTAAACAGTCCGGCCGATATCGTACTTACGGGACGAATGGTCATTTCGTATGCCCGCGGACCCAGTCGCTTTAATTTGAAGGCGATCTTGCTGGTATCACAAGTGGCGTTCAAGTCAACCAGAGGCACCGCAGCGACAATGTTCACTTTCCGTTCCGGAAACGGCTCGCCGCGCACCAATTGGTCGGGAAACGAAATCACGCGCGGCGACACGTCCAGAAGTTTGTGAACTCGACCTCGGATCAGCCAACCCTTCTGCTGCGCGGTCTGCCTCGCAATCTGTGGTTCTATCACCACCTCAAAAGGCCATTGCCAGGCGCCTTCGTGCCCTTTTGGAACCCGCTTTAAGTCTAAGTTGAATTGCAGTTCGCGCGTCTGGCTCGGGCCAAGCGAGAAGGAAGCCGGCACAACTGCAACGCACAGACATGAAGGGACGAATCCCACGACGTGAATCTCTCGGGTCGCGCTATTATGGACGGGCACCTTCAAAGATAAGAGCTCATCTTCCACGGCCTTGCCAAAATTCAGATCCTGGGGATCGATCGTCAGCCCACCATTGGCAAGGGGTGACAAAACGCTCTGGCTGCCCAACCAGTAAGCGCCCGCGCAAGCCGCAGCCAGCACCAGTGCCACACCCGCCTTGGCGCGCCACGGCCCTCGCACCACTCCTGCCTCATTGTCCAGGGACTGCGCCATCTTGAGCTCGCCCGGGAATCGCTAGCGCCCGCTTCTTGAAACGCGGACGCGAACGACGGTGTCCATTGCCATCTCTTCCGCGTGCGTTCTTGCAATCAGCCGAATCCTCAGCTCGCCGGCAAACGCCGGCTCCTTGCTCAAATCCAGTGTCAGCTGGGCGGTTGTTTCTTCCATTGCCGAGAAAGCACGCGCCAGCCCCGCGCCGTTCAGACACGCGCAACTGGCATCCAGATGGCTGATAGTTACAGCATGGTTGTGGGGGTTTCGCACACGCAGCGTAAACTCGCGCCTTTGACCTTGACGAATCGTCCCCAGGTCAACGACCGATTCCGTTTCCAGCAGCGGTGCCTTGGCAAGCAATGTCTGGCTGGTCGCGAAGACCACGGGAACGATTGCCAGCAAGGCCAGCGATCCCGCGACGATCACTCGTAAAGCACGTGGCCGGATGCGTGATCCATCTTCCGCCGGCCGCCAGCGCCACAACAGCAGCAGTACGCCGGCATCCAGGCCGACGGTCAGCCAGGGGTGGACCTCGAGCCAGCCGAAGCAGGCGCACGATCGCGCTCCGGAGGCCGCCTTCGACAGTGCCAGCCCCAGGAAAGCGCTGAAGAGGACCATGGCCAGCACGCGCACGGCATGCGGACGCAGGCCGCACAGCAGCCCCACCGCCAGGCCCGCCTCAACCTCGATGACGATCATCTGCAACCAGGGGGAACCCAGCAGCCCGGACTCGTCCGTCACGCTGGACCAGAGGGATATGGCCTTCAAGACCGCCGCGGCCAGGAGGATGAACGCCACAAGCAACGGGATGCCGGCGGACCACCGCGCCAGCAGAGAGCGGAGGCGCTGGGAATCTACCCCCCCCCAATGACAATCTCAATGCTGAAGTTCCTGAAAATGCTCGCCACATTGACCTCCTGGGATCAATGTCACAGCCCAGCGCCGTCCCCGGCCTGGCTCTTTCGCCGCCTTCCGATATGTCAACTTTTGGTGATCCTACATGTCCGCGCTGGCGGATGTCAAATTAAAAATCGATGATTAGCAGGAGACACGTGGCGCATTGTTCGCTTTCTCCGCCGCCCTGCGTGCGCGGCTCGGACGAGGTATCACCCTCGCTCACGCTTCGGGCTCTGAGCTTGCCGCTGAATAGGTGGGAAGGTGGGAACATGAATCACGCGAAGAGCGCCAAGAAAGAAATGCCGGAGCCTGCAAGGTCTTGGCTTTCTTGGCGCTCTTTGCGTCTTCGCGGTGCAAGGCAGGACCTCAACCTGGCCAACGCAATGAATCCTTGGCATGGCGGAGCGAGGCGGTTGCCAATCGCACGGCCTTCCGGTTCCTATAGAAAGAAGAGATAGACCGAGGAGCCAGCCATGACTGCGACCGCTTCCGCTGCCGACCGCTTGTCTGCCGACTGTCTGTCCGCCATTCGCCGCAAGGTGGAGGCCGGGCAGCGGCTGTCGTTTGACGACGGGATGTTCCTTGAGGAACATGTAGATCTGTTCACTCTTGGCGAGCTGGCCAACCAGGTTCGCGAGCGGAAGAATGGCAACGTCGCCTACTTCAACGTCAACACGCACATCAACCCGACCAACGTCTGCGTCTATCGCTGCATCTTCTGCGCCTTCCGGGCCGACCTGAAGAGTCCGAAGGGCTACGTGATGCCGGACGAGCAGATTCTGCAGCGGGCGGCCGAGGCGGAGGAGCGCGGCGCTACCGAGTTGCACATCGTGGGCGGGCTGCACCACCAGTTGCCTTACGACTGGTACCTGAACGTGGTCCGCATCATTCACCGCGAGCATCCGCGGCTGCACTTGAAGGCGTACACGGCCGTCGAGTGGGACTGGTTCGCCCGGCTGACGGGCCGGCCGACGCGCGACATCCTCGCCGAGTTTCGGGACGCGGGCCTCGGCAGCCTGCCCGGCGGCGGGGCGGAGATCTTCCATGCCGACGTCCGCGACAAGATCTGCGAGCACAAGGCCGACGCCGGCGCCTGGATCCGCATTCACCGCGAGGCCCATGAGCTGGGCCTGCGCTCCAACGCCACCATGCTCTATGGCCACATCGAGGAGGCCCGTCACCGCATCGACCACCTGTGCCGGCTGCGCGAGCTGCAAGATGAAACCGGCGGCTTCCAGACGTTCATCCCGCTGGCGTTTCACCCCGCCAACACCAAGCTGGACCACCTGCCCAAGCCGAGCGTGCTTCGCGACCTGCGCACCATGGCTGTCAGCCGGCTCATGCTCGACAACTTCGCGCACATCAAGGCCTACTGGATCATGCTCGGCATCCAGACGGCACAGATCGCACTTAGCTACGGCGCCGACGATCTCGACGGCACGGTGGTGCACGAGAAGATCTATCACGACGCCGGCTCGGACTCGCCGCAGGAGCTGACGGTCGCCGAGATTCGCCGGCTGATCGAGGAAGCCGGCCGCGACCCGATCGAGCGCGATACGCTCTACCGCGAGGTGGTGCGGGACGAAGGCAGCTGGCAGACGGGGCGCGTGCTGCTGCCGCTGGCGTGATGAGCGAGCGATGACGGTATAATGAGTGCAGCCCTTCCGATCTCGCGAGGCGAATGATGAAGAGTCTGGCTGACGATTTGCCACCTGAAATTGCAGAAAAAATCCATCCCGACTGGCGCAAGAACGAGGCAGGATACTGGATGGTTCGCGATCAGCTCGTGGGCCGATTACTCGGCCAATGGATCGCGTTCGCCGATGGTGCGGTCGTTGCCGCAGCTGCCACGCCGCTGGAGGTCTTTCTTGCCGTCAAGCGATTAGGGGTCCATCCTTTCATTGGCCGCGTCGGCCACGAGGGCGAGCCATGGTATCGCATTCGCCGGGCAACCTTCCAGTATGACGCCGCCTATGCCAGCGCTGCCCTTCCAGTGTTGAGTGCAGAGTTCCGATCGGCAAGCGGATCAACCGGCGTTCTTCTGGATCGTGTCATACCGGATACAGGCGCGGATACAACGACACTGCCGTGGTCGGACTGTCAGCAGATGCAGCTTGATCCAACCCTCGGCGTCCCCGGGATGATTAGCGGTGTGGCCGGCGGCACGGCGGTAACGATGGGTTTCCTCGTCTGGGTCTGGTTGGATGGCCAAGAGTATCCCTGTCAACTCCAGGCCGACTTCGGCGGCCGGGAACGTATCCTGGGACGTGATGTGCTCAACGGCCTAGAGGTACTGTTCCGTGGTCCCAGCGGCGAGGTCGTTGTCAACCCGTGAAGCATTCCTAGCTGATGAACTGCTGGGCGGGCCGGTGCGGTTGCTTCGCCGTCCGCTGGCCGTACATTCTCCCTGTCAACTTGCATGCCCGTCAGGGCGCACAGCGGAGAACATACACCCATGAAACAGGTCATCGAATGGTTGAAAGCCAACGACGCGACGCTTGTCGATCACCTCGCCAGGCTGGTCGCCGTGCCGAGCATCAGCACGGATGGTGCGCATCAAAAGGAAATCGACCAGTGCGCGAGCTTGACCTGCGACCTGATGCGCGAGGCGGGCCTCAACAATGTCGAGGTGTTGCGTTGCGGCAACTCCAATCCCTATGCCTACGGCGAATGGCTGGGAGCGCCCGGCAAGCCGACCGTGTTCCTGTACGCGCATCACGACGTGCAGCCGATCAACTTCGCCCAGGACTGGCTATCCGATCCATGGACGCTGACGGAGCGTGACGGCCGCCTCTATGGCCGGGGTTCGGCGGACGACAAGGGAGCCATCGCCGTCCAGCTTGGCGCCATCGCCGCCTACCTCAAGACCGCCGGCAGCTTGCCCGTCAATGTCAAGATGCTCGTGGAGGGAGAGGAGGAGGTCGGCTCCGGCAATCTCGGCTCTTTCTTCCAGCAGCACAAGGACAAGATCCACTCCGACGTGATCGTCGTCTGCGACACGGAGAACATCGACACCGGGTTGCCCAGCATCACCTACTCGCTGCGCGGCATCGTCAGCCTGCTGGTGGAGGTGGACAGCGGCAAGAAGCCGGTGCACAGCGGCCTGGCCGGTGGTCTGCTGGCCGATTCGGCCCTGGCGCTCAGCGTCATCCTCTCCAGGCTTTACTGGAAGAACGGCAAGCTGCCGGTCCCGCACCTGTACGACAAGGTCCGCAAGATGACCGGGGCCGAGAAGCGGACGCTGAAACGGCTCCCGGGAGATGAGGCCCGCTGGCGTGAGGAACATGCCGTGCTGGAAGGCGTCCGCTTCGCGCTGGAAGGCAAGACGCACAACTACGAGCAGACCTGGCGAAAGCCGGCCATCACGATCATCGCCCAGGAAGCCAGCTCCATCAAGGGGGCGTCGAACCAGGTATTGCCGCACGCCGCCGCCATCGTCAGCTGCCGGATTGTGCCCGACCAGGACCCGGACGAGGTCTATCAGCAGATCAGCGAGGTGCTGACGAAGGACCCGCCATGGGGCGTGAAGGTGACGGTCAAGCCGCATGGCTCGGCCAAGTGGTGGATGACCGAGCCGACCGGTCCGGCCTTCTCGGCGGCGATGGCGGCGTTGAAGAAGGGCTACGGGGTCAAGCCGGTGGCGATCGGCTGCGGCGGCTCCATCGGCTTCGTCGGCCCGCTCGCCGAACTCTTCGGCGGCGCCCCGGCCCTGCTGCTCGGCATCGAGGACCCCAAGACCAACGCCCACGCCCCCAACGAAAGTCTCGATGGCGGCGACTTCCGCAAACTCACCGTTTCCATCGCGCATCTGTTCGAGAATCTGGGCGCCTTGCCGGACGGCAAGGTGAAGGCGGAAAAGCCGGAGGCTCCGCCGGAGCCGCCCGCTCCGTCAGCACCCGCACCCGCAGCGGCGCAACAGGCGCAAGAACCGCAGGAGCCGTCCCACCAGGCATGAAACGCTGAGGGATCCCGGTAGAATCCTGGCGAAAACAAGGTGACTTCCGGGAGGATGCGCGTGTCGATTGCCGCCCCATGGTCATTTCGGTAGAACGACGAGCAGGCCGCAATCCCGCTCAACAGGTACCATTCGTGACGGAGCCAACCGCATCGTCGTCGGCGGTCCGACGGCTGCTGCTCGTCGAAGACAGCGCCGCGGACGCGCAAATCCTGCAACGGGTCTTGAGAGACACCGGCCCGGCAAAAGTGGAGCTGCGCATTGTCCGCGATGGCCAGGAAGCGATCGACGAATTGACGCACCAGGCCAGGGAGAAAACGGCGGTGCTCCCCGAACTGGTGCTGCTCGACCTCCACCTGCCCAAGCTGGGCGGTCTCGATGTCCTCAGGAGCATCCGCAAGCTTCCCCAGACGCGTCACCTGCCGGTGATCGTCTGGTCCACGTCGCGGCGGGACGAGGACGTGCGTGACGTCTACCAGTCGGGCGGCAACAGTTATGTGCAAAAGCCGCGTGACTTTCCAGAGTATCGCCGGGTCATCGATGGCTTGCTCCACTACTGGTTTCGGATTGTGCAGTTGCCCGCACCCTAGTTGGATGGTCGAATTTCGGGAGGGCAAGGCTCTTGCCAAGCCGTCGAGCGACAATAACCAAGTGCGTTCACGGCTCGGCAGAAGCCTCGCCCTCCCACCGCCGACCGCTGCTCAGGGACTTACGAAACAATCATCTGGCGGTGAGCGTTTCCGCGTGCGAGAAACCTGTCCATGACGCATGACGAGGCGATCGCATTCTGGTTCGGGCGCGTCAACTACGAGCAGCGCACGCCGCGGCCGACCGACCTGAGCCTCGATCGCATGCGCTCGCTGCTTGCGCTGCTTGACGATCCCCAGGAAAAATACCCCATCGTGCACGTTGCTGGCAGCAAGGGCAAGGGCTCGACGTCGGCGATGCTGGCCAGCGTGCTTGACAAGGCGCGATTGCGCACCGGGTTATTCATCTCGCCGCACGTGATCTGCGTCGAGGAACGCATGCAGATCAATGGCCAGCCGATCGCGCGCGCGGAGTTGACCGCCTGCATCGAAGAAACAGCCAGCGCCATTCGCCGGCTCGAGCACGAAGCACGCGACTCGGCGCCGGTGACGTTTTTCGAGATTGCGACCGCACTGGGCTTCCTGTACTTCGCGCGGCGCGGCGTGGACGTGGCGGTCATCGAGGTTGGCCTGGGCGGCCGTTTCGATTCCACCAACGTCTGCGTACCGTTGCTGTCGATCATCACCAGCATCAGCTACGACCATACCCAGGTGCTGGGCAACACGCTGGCCAGCATTGCCCGCGAAAAGGCCGGCATCATCAAGCCTGGCCGGCCGATCCTCAACGGGGCCCGCGAACCCGAGCCGCGCCAGGTTATTGAAGAGATTGCCCGGGAACGGCAGGCGCCGCTCAGACAGCTCGATGTGGATTTTCGATACGTATACGAACCGGCCTCATTTTCCGCTGTCGAGGAGCGCTGGCCGCGAGTGCAGGTGACGACAGAGACGCGCGTGTGGCCCGCGCTGCCGATGGGCCTGCTGGGGGAACACCAGGCTGCCAACGCGTCGCTCGTTGTGGCCGCGGTCGAGCAGCTCCGCGGCCAAGAGATTGCGATCAGCGACGATGCCGTGGCTGCCGGGATCGCGGACGTGCGCTGGCCGGCACGGCTGGAAATCGTCGGGCGACGGCCCTGGGTGATCCTCGATTGCGCGCACAACCTGGCCAGCGCGCAGGCACTCGTGGAAGCGTTGCGGACATCCTTTCCGGCGCCGGCGCGGGGCGGACGGTGCAGCAGGCGGTTGATCTTCGCCGGCAATCGCGACAAGGATCTGGCGGGCATGTTGCGAGTGCTGTCGCCTCACTTCGACCACATGTACTTCACGCGATTCAACAACAACCCGCGGCACGTCGCCCCGGAGAGGCTGGCCGAATTCCTGCCGCCGGAAACGCCTCAGGCATTCAGCTCATGTGCGACTTCGTCGGAGGCCTGGCAACAGGCCCGTGCCGCCGCCGGGCCGGACGATCTGATCTGCATCACCGGTTCGGTGTTTCTCGCAGCGGAACTGCGACCGCTGATCCTGGGCGAAAACCGGCGCTGAAGGCGCTGAAGGCGCTGAAGGCGCTGAACGTGCTTTCGATCAGCGACTGGCCTCTCACGCCACCGCCGATTCCAGATACTCCCGTCTGGAAAACACGATGATGCCGACGAGCAAGCATGCCGCGGTGAATCCCGCCAGATACAGGTAGGCCGTCGGGCCGGAGACCGGCAGGTAGATCCAGGGCCTTTCGGGGCGCATGCCGAAGTCGTGGGCGCGGTCGAACATCAGGCAGCGCGTGTAGAAGCTGATGCTCAGCCGCTTCGAGTAGCCCGGCAGGTTGCCCATGATCGTTTCGAGAAAGAACGAATACAGCAGCGCGACCATGGCGGGGCGGCGGAGAACCGCGGACATGAGGTGAAACAGCGCGCAGAACGCCAGCGTGCCCCACAGGATCGCCGGCCAGTAGACGACGAACGCCCGCCGGCCAGGCGTGCCGCCGGCCAGGCACAGCAGTGCAAAGCCGCCGACGTTCAGCAGCAGGCACCAGGGCAGGATCGACAGGTACTTGGCCAGGTAGATCGCCGGCCGTGACAGCGGGCGCGTCAGCACCCACAACAGGTTGCGGGCCTCGCGCTCGCGGCCCAGCGCCTCGGTGGCAAAGCTCAGGCTCCATAGCGGCATGAGAAACGTCGTGAACAGGCCGAAGACGATCCACGTCGAAAACACGAAGAAGCCGGAAGCGTGCTCGAGATAGCTGCGGAAGCTGGCGGTGATGGCCGCGTAGACCTCGCCGCCGCCGGGACTCCATGGCAGCGCGGCGGCGTTCTCCAGCACCAGCATGTGCTGCTCGAACGTCGGTCCGACGCGGCGCGGATAGCGCCAGTAGCTCATGCTCCAGCGGCCGGCCTGCGTGTTCAACGCGACAATGAACAGCGTGAACGCCAGCAGGCCCAGCGCGATCCAGATCATCATGTGAGCCCGGGCCTGCCGCTGGATGCTCAGGCGGATGAGATAAACCCAGGCGCGGAACGCCGAGGGGGCCGCCTGCGCGGCCGGCTCGCGCTTCAACGACGTGGTTGGCGTCATTTCCCGGCTCCGAGAAGGTAGCCGAGGATGGCGTGCGTCGAGTCGTCGAGCGTCTCGAGATGCCGCAACTCGACATGCTCTTCCAGCACAAGGTCGGCCAGCTTCTGAAAGAAGCGGCGCGGCTGGCGGGCCAGCACCTTCAAGCGATCATCTCCTTCAATCTCCACGCCGACGACCTCCTCCAGGTCGAGCAAGGCCATGGCCAGCTTGCGGTTCTGGTCGCTGGCCACCAGGATCGACAGCGGATGATTGTCGAGCAGGTCGCGAATGCGCACGAGCGGGCCGACGGCGGCGATCCGCCCATAGGCCATGATGGCCACATGATCCGTCAGTTTTTCCAGCTCCTCCAGCTCATGGCTGGAAACGAGCAGGCACTTGCCGGCCTCGGCGAGCTTGAGGAAGAGCTCGATGGACTCGCGGCGGCCGATCGGGTCGATGCCGCTCAACGGCTCATCGAGAATCAACAGCGGCGGATCGTGGATGAGCGCCTGCGCGAGCTTGATGCGCTGGCGCATGCCCTTGGAATAGCCGGCGATGCGGCGATTGGCCCGGTCGGCCATGCCGACCAGTTCGAGGGTTTGCTCGGTGCGGCAACGGGCCGCGCTTGCCGAGAAACCTTGCAAGCGCGCCATCGTCTCGACGAAGCGGCGACCGGACATCTCCTCGTAAAAGATGTCCAGCTCGGGACAGTAACCAAGGCGATGCTTGGCGGCGGCGCTGGCTGCCTCGCGGCCGCAGACCTGGACGGAGCCCAGGTCCGGCCGCAGCTGTCCCGCCGCCAGGCGCAGCAACGTGCTCTTGCCCGCACCGTTCGCGCCGACCAGGCCGGTGATGCCCGGCCGCAGCTCCAGCGTCACCTGATTGACGCCGATCACCGGCCCATACCACTTCGAGACGTTCTCGAAGTACAGCACCGCTTCGTCCGTCGTCGCCTGTCCGCCGTCCGTGGAAACTTCTTCCTTGACGGACAGCGGACCGTTGACAACCGAAGACGCTAGCGTACTACTTCGACGGCCCGGGTCCGCAGACTCAAGTAGGTCAGGCATGAGAGGCAGAGCCCTCCAAGAACGATCGCGGCCTCGAACATCTGCGGCTGGGGCAAGGGCAGCGGCATGGCCCCCTCCTCGAACCCCAGGAACGTGAAGCCGACGAGGCACAGGTCATTCCACAGGTCGATGAGCCGCCAGCGCGGGTCGTAGCGCAGCCCATCCACCAGGATAGCAGCCAGCAGCCGAAAAAACAAAAACAGCGTACTCCAGAGCATGATGAGCGGCATGGTGCGCCGCAGCCAGCTCGCCGCCGCCACCAGCAGGATGCTCAGAAACACGGTGAGGACCAGGCCGAAGCCGAGGATGCCGGCGAGCAGCGGCAACCCCGCCGGACCCCGTCCGCTGCCGTCTCGGAAGAAATCCGGATCGGTCAGATAGTTGATGTCGCCGCTGGCGTGCTGGAAGAACAGCAACACGGCGGGCACGGTGGTGAGCAGGTTGACCACGACGCCGACCGCCAGGCATTTGCCGGCAATGTAATGCCAGCGCGACATCGGCTTGGCGAGGTAAAACGCCAGGCTGCGATGCGTGAAGTCGTTGCCCACCAGCACGGCGCCCGTCAGCGCCAGCATCACCATCACCATCGTTCCCTGGTATGTGAAGAAGACCGCGAAGGTGTCCTGGCTGCCGTTGAGAACGCGCAGTCCCTGGCGGACCAGCTTGACGATGCGATCCGGGTCGGTCTTGAAGTTCCCGACCTGCACCGGTGCGGCCGGCACCTGCGACTCCAGCCAGTCCAGCAGGACGGTCCCGAAGAAGAACATCAAGAACAGCAGCAGGCCGAAGGCGTACAGCGCCCAGAACAGCCGTCGCCGCAGCAGCATGGCAAGCGCGCCCCGGCAGATGGGCAGCACCGCCCAGATCGGTCGGTGGTATTGCCCTTGCCATTCGCGGTAATGCAGGAGGCTGCTGCTCATGCTCCTCTGGCCGGTAAGCGCATCTCAAACAGGTGTCTCAAGCAATCAAACACGCATGACACGGATAGCAGAATCCGCAAGCGACTCACCCTGCCATTGTCGTGGCCTGCGCGCGCCCCTTCAAGGCGCAGACCCTCCAGAAACGGCAACGTTCAACCTGAACCTGTAAACAGTAACGGTCGTGACGGCAGCGCAATCCAGGTCACGGTGCAAGTAACGGTTGGGCGGAGGTTGCCGGCCTCCCGGTCGCCGCCAACCACCTACCCTCATGTGGCGGAATGCTCAGCCTGGACGCGATAATGGGCGCGACTCGGTTGCCGCGTCATCATCAACGAACGGCGCCGCCGTTCACGCGAATCACCTGTCCGGTGATGAAATCTGCTGCTGGTGAGACGAGCCAGCGAACGGTGCGCGCCACGTCGTCGGGCGTTCCCCAGCGTTTGAGCGGCGCCTCGCGGATGGCTCTCTCTTGCCAGGCTTGCGAGGCGTTTTCTCCCCAGGCCGTGCGAATCCATCCCGGGGCCAGGCAATTCACGCGCACGGCCGGCGCCAGCGTCAAGGCGAGACTCTTGCTGAACGCCATGATGGCTGACTTGGCGGCCCCGAACAGTTGACCGCTGTCGCCCTCCATCCCGGTGTCGGCCTGGTCCCAGCCCATGTTGATGATGACGCCGCGGCCTTGCAGTTTCATCCGCTCCCCCGCCGCGCGCGCCAGCAGCATCGTCGCGGTCACATCGACGGCCAGCAACTCCTGCAGCTTCTTCTCGAAAGGCCAGCGTCCGGCCGCACCCGTGAGAGTGTCCGCGCCCGCGTTGTTGACCCAGACGTCGATGTTCCCCCAGGCGGCGAAGGCGGCCTCGACAAGATGAGTGCATTCCTCGGCCAGATGCAGATCGGCGAGCATGACGCGCGACTTCGCCTGCCGTTGAGCGACTAGCCGGGCTACCTCCTCGGCGGCGTCGGCACGCCGGCCGTGAATCACGACGTCCGCCCCGCCCGCCGCGAGTTCCAGGGCGATCGCCTTGCCGATGCCGCTGGTGGCGCCGGTGACGACGGCCTTTCGCCCGGCCAGTTCGCGGGCCGCCGCAACCGGACCGCCTGTGACGGCATCGACGCGCAGATCCTGCAAGAGTTCGCGGAGCGTACGGCGCAAAACGGGATGCACCAGGTCCGGCGCGATCTCGGCCAGGGGAGACAGCACGAACCAGCGCTCATGCAGCCGCGGATGCGGCACGGTCAGATCGTCCTCGTGGAGGATGCGATCGTCATACAGCAGGAGATCGAGGTCGAGCGTGCGCGGCAGGTTGCGTTCTGCGCCGCGCACCCGGCCCAGCCGTCGCTCCACATCGAGCAGCACGGCAAGCAACTGGCGCGGATCCAGGTCCGTGCGCAGCTCGGCGGCGGCGTTGATGTATGCCGCCTGTCCGGCGGGGCCGCCGACCGGCATCGTCTCCACAGGCGTGGAAACCTTGCCGACGCGGATGCCCTCGTGCGACGCCAGCGCGCGCAGTCCAGCCTGCACGTTTTCTCGGCGCTCGCCAAGGTTGCTCCCCAGGGCAATGTACGCGGTGTGGCTCATGACCGGCGCGCGGCAATGTTTCGGTGACTCGCCCGGAGATATTCTACGTGCTTCTACTTGCGTGACGCCGGCAGCCGCCAGCGCACGACTTCCAGGTGGGTCTTGTCGTCCTTGCCACGATACGAATACGAGGTGACCAGCGTGCCGTCCTTGAGTTGCACGGTCGGGCCGAAGCCGCCGCCTTGTGACTTGCCCAGGGGTGTGCGGGTGTCGAGCATGATGCGGTCGCGGCCGAAGGCGAACTCGAAGCCGTCCTCGGTCTCCACGCCGGGAATGGCACGCACGCCCAGCGGCGGCTTCAGGTCGCGCACCGTGAACGTCAACAGCAGTCGTTTAGCCTGTAGACGCAGGATCGACATGTACATCTCGCCGTAGTCGCCGAAGTCGCGGATGCGGTCGAAGGTCTTGCCCTCGTCCTTGGACGAGAACAGGATGAAGTGATCGGCCTGGTCGTTGCCCGCCTTGATCACCCGCCCCTTGATGGGCAGCTCATTGCTATCGACGCGAACGAGAGCCCAGATCTTGCCGGACCTGGCTTGCCACAGCCAGGTCTCGCCGCCGAAGAAGCCGTACTGGCTCTTGAAGTCGTTGGGCCGACATCTGCCCGTCTTGTCCCAGGTCTTGCCGTTGTCCCCGGAGCGCCACATCAGGAACGGGCCGTCGCCGCCGTCGTAATCGACGCCGAGCAGCAGCGTGCCGTCCGCCAGCCGCAGCACGTTGCGCGTCGAGTGGTTCGACGCCTTCGGCTTGATCCCTTCGGACTCGATGCGAATCGACTGCCAGGTCTTGCCGGCGTCCGTCGAGCGATGCAGGAAGCCGCAGGTGTAGCCCCACTTGTTGCGGACGTCGCCGGCCAGCAGGTGCCCGGTCATGAACAACGTGCCGTCCGGCAACACGGTGAGGTACGGCTCGCGTCCGAGCTGGTCGAGCTTTTCCGGCTTCGCCCAGGTCTTGCCGCCGTCCCTGGAGCGAAAGAGCAAGTTCTGCTCGAGCACCTTGCCGCCCGGTCGCTTGTGCTGATGAAAGGCGACGAGCAGCAGTTCGCCGCTGGGAAGCAAGACGAGATCGGGCTTGTAATCGTCATCCTCGCCCAGGGCAACGCGTTCGCAAGGAATCGCCGCGGCCGCCAGGGTCCTGGGATTGACGACAGGGATGGACGCGTCCGGTTGTGCGATGGCGGACAGCGGAGCCAGCTGGATGATGGCCAGCAGGCATGCCGTTGCTCGAAGCATGCCGTTCATGCCGCCATCGTATGCGCGGGCCCGAGAAAGGACAATGTCGGACGGTTGCGGTGTTACGGAGTTGCGGACGATGGCGGTGACTTCACGCGGCGCGCGACGGCCTGAGCAAGTCCGCCAGCGACGCATCGATGAACAGATGATGCCACAGCTGCGTCGCCACCACGCCGACCAGGCCCATCTCGACCGAGGTGCGGAAGTGGGAGCCGGGGCGAAGCTGGCAGACGCGCTGCTTCCAGTGCTGCACGGCGTTGACGTCAAAGTAACCGGTCTTGGCGATCGACTCCGGCGCCAGGAGCTGCTCGACGTAGGTCGGGACCTTCTTTGCGAAGAAGCTGTCGAAGGGCGCGCGGAACATGCCTTTGGGGGCCCAGGCCGTCTCGCGCGGCAGCCAGCGCTGGCCCATCAGCCGCAGCAGAAACTTGTCCTTGAAGCCGCGCAGCTTCCAGGTCGGGTCCAGCCTGGCGAGGAAATCGAACACCTTCTCGTCCAGGAAAGGATAGCGCATCTCGACGGACGAGTGCATGGCGATGCGGTCGCCCTTGAGGCTGAGCAAGTGGCCACCCAGGTGCACGCGCGCCCCCCAGTACAGGGCACGGTTGAGCGGATGCCAGCGTGCGCAGCGTTCCAGGTCGGGCTCGAGGGCCTCGTAAGGCAGATAGCCGGCCAGGGCCTCCTTGGTGGCGTCGCTGTAGAAACGCAGCCGCGACAGGCTCATCAGGCCATAGACGTTGAGGAAGGCGTGGTGCCCGCCGCTGGCCTCGCGCGCGCGGCGGAGATACGCCGACGATCCGCGTTCGCCGGACAGCCAGCCGAGGTAGCTGCGCCGGACCAGCTCGCTGAGCTTGAGTCCGGGGATGACGTCGATGAAGCCCAGGGCGCGGTCGATCTTGTACCAGGGGTAGCCGGCCAGCCATTCATCGGATCCCTCGCCGGTCAGCGCGACCTTGTAGCCGTCCTCGTGGACCTTCTGGGCGAGCAACATCAAGGCTGTGCAGGAAGTGTCGATGACCGGCCCCTCGGCGGCCCAGGTGAGGCGCGGGTATGTCTCCAGCACCTCGGCATCACCGACGCTGACGACGACGGGCGTGGCGCCGATGTGCCGCGACACCAGCGCCGCCTGATCGGTCTCATCGAGCCTGGGGTCCATGATGCGGATGGTGAAGGTCGGGATCGCCTGGCCGCGAACGTGGCAGGCGAGCGCAACCACGGTGCTGGAATCGATGCCGCCGCTCAGGTATGAGACAACGGGGACATCGGCACGCAGGCGGCGCTCGACGGCGCCCATGAGGACTTCCTGAAAGCTCTCGACCAGCTTGTCCGGATCCTGGCCGCGCTCCTCCTCCCCGCGGTCCGGAAAATCGATCTGCCAGAAGACGCGATCGGCGACACGGCGTTCCTGTCCCGAGCCACCCGGCTGGATCGACAGATAATGTCCCGGCAGGAGCAACGACACGCCCTCGAAACAGGTGGCCGGTCCGGGCAGGGCGAAGAAGTTGAAGACCTGGTCGATGCCGCGCAGATCGGTGCGCGCGCGGACCAGGCCGCTGGCCAGCAGCGCCTTGATCTCGGAGGCGAATAGCAGCCACTCCGAGCCGCCGAATTTCTGCCGCGTCCAGTACAGCGGGCAGATGCCGAAGCGATCGCGGCCCAGGACCAGCTGTTGCTTCCTGTCATCCCACAGCGCCAGCGCGAACTGCCCGTGCAGATGTTCGAACATGCGCTCCTGGTGGTCTTCCCAGAGGTGCGGGATGAGTTCGGTGTCGCAGTGGGTGGCGAAGCGATGGCCGCGCGCCTCGAGCGCCTGCCTCGTTTCCGGGTAGTCGAACAGCTCGCCGTTGTAAACGACGGCGACGGAGCTGTCCTCGTTGAAGATGGGCTGCCGGCCATCGTGCAGGCCGACGATGCTCAGTCGCCGCGACGCCAGGCCGAGACCGGGCCGGAACAGAAAGCCATGCTCGTCGGGGCCGCGATGAATGATGGCCGTCGCCATTCGCTCGACGGCCTCCCTGGGCGCCGGGCCGCGCCCGACGAGATCCACCATGCCAGCGATTCCACACATAAGCCATCCATGCCTTGAGGTCGGTCCATTCCGGGCCGACATAGTGTACTTTGTTGCCGCCGCCGGGTGAAGAGAACTCTGATCCTTGCGAGCCCGTTGCGATGTACGACGAGCCAGTCTTTTTTCGGTTCTCACCAAGGGGCAAAAATCTCTTCCCCCGCAGAACTCTCGACTTCGTAAGAATAAGCCCGCGGTTGCAGTTTTTTTCAGAATTTTTCGACCATCCTCCAAACCAAACGGGGATATATTGTGTTGTAATGGTGGCGCCCGCCACCTTCCCCGTTCGGCATTGGAGGCCGTCATGAAAATCGCGATCACCAAACCACTTTTCGCCTGGGACGCCCTGGAGGATTCGCCGTCGCTGCAATCGCTGCGTGTCCTTCTCGAGGC
>Ga0194131_10005833_pt1 | contig 17468 bp, 14 predicted proteins | sample TA2KigO120mmetaG_FD_148631 | JGI IMG/M metagenome (GOLD analysis project Ga0194131, IMG submission 148631) | Freshwater microbial communities from Lake Tanganyika, Tanzania - TA2015053 Kigoma Offshore 120m | ecosystem: Environmental > Aquatic > Freshwater > Lake | place: Tanzania: Lake... | reverse complement strand
CGTCCTCAACCTGGTCGCAAATCGCCACGCGATGCCCGGCATGGAGCAGTTTGTGGAGATACGTTTCAAGCGAATGATGCGGGAAACCCGCCATCGCCACTGTCTTGTCGCGGGTCGTGAGCGTGAGCCCGAGGATCTTGCTCGCCGTCTCGGCGTCTTCATGGAACAGCTCGTAGAAGTCTCCAACGCGAAACTTATGTGGTGCACCACATAATTTCCGTAATGTGGCGAAGTAGGTTATGTGGCCTCCGGGTCGCGAAAGTCGAGAAATTGCTGGCAAACACGTCATTTCTGCCAAGTTGAACGCCACATAACTGCTTGATCCATAGTCGAACCATTCGCTCTTTTCCTTCCTCTTGGAGGTTCGACTATGTTTGACCAACTGTTTACGAGCTCGCGTGGACTGGCGGCGCATCAGAATGGCCCCGTGGCCGAGGAACGTCGCCGTTACCTCGCGCACTGCGCTTCCTTGCAAATGACGCCTGGCGCGTTGCGGGTGATCGCGGTCTACACCCTGATAATTGCCAGGACACTGCGCTTGGCGGATCGGCCCAGTCAACTGTTCACGCACCCCGACATCGAAGCTGGGGCAAGCCGCTATGTCAAGCTCGCCGATCGGCGGCGCCACCCCAAAGAGCCGATGAAGCGTAAGGGTGGCTGCCTTTGGTACAGCTTCAAGACCTATGCCACTCGTTGGCTTAAGTTCATGGGCCGATTGCACATTCCCCGCGAAAACCAACGACCATACGCCGATCAGATCGCCCGATTTGGGGAATACATGCACCGAGAACGTGGGTTGTCTCCGGAGACCATCGCGTACAGCACGCGGACAATGCAGCAGTTTCTCAAGGAGGTCGATGATGCCGGTTTGCGCCTCAAGACGCTGACTGTGGCGCAGGTGAATGACCTTCTGGCCAAGAAAACTCAAGACCACCGCTATACACGCAAAACGGTCAGAAGATGGGCTGGCGTCCTTCGCCCGTTCTTTCGGTTCGCTGAAGCACGCGGATGGTGCCGAGGGGGATTGGCGAACGGCATTGCGACGCCACGCGTGTATCAACACGAAGATTTGCCGATCGGTCCGTCCTGGGACGATGTGAAAAGTCTCCTGGGGGCAGCCGAGGGGGATCGGCCCACGGATGTCCGTGACCGCGCCATCCTGATGCTGCTGGCCGTTTACGGTCTGCGAGGCGGGGAAGTCAGGGCGCTGCGATTGGAAGACCTTGATTGGCAGCAAGAAGTATTGATCGTCCGTCACGACAAACAAAAGAAGGCACGGACCTATCCTCTGTGCCGTTCTGTCGGAGATGCCGTGCTTCGCTACTTGCGCGAAGTTCGACCTGGAACGGACCACCGGGAAGTCTTCCTGACGAGGGTAGCGCCGTTCCGCCCATTGGGGCGCGGAGGGTTGAAATCCATCGCCCGAAACCGGCTGCTCGCGCTGGGCTTGAAGTTGCCACATTATGGCTCGCACGTGTTGCGCCATGCCTGTGCCACGCACTTGCTGGCGCAGGGCTTGTCGCTGAAAGAAATCGGCGACCATCTTGGACACCGATCGCCTCAGACGACGCGCATCTATGCCAAAGTCGATCTGAACGCACTGCGGACGGTTGGGGACTTCGAACTGGAGGGTCTCCTATGAATATCAAGAATCTTGTCAGGCAATTTGTGGCATTCCGCCGAGCGCTGGGAGAAAAGTGCAAGACTCAGGAAATCCACCTCCGGGCGTTTTGCCGCGCCATCGGTCCGCGGACGCCGATCAGGCGGATTCGGCTCAAGGATGTCAATGGCTTCTTGGCCGGCACCGGCCCGTTCACCAATACGTGGTTCAGCAAGCACACCGCTCTGAAGGGAGCGTTCCGGTTCGCCATCAGTCGGGGCGAATTGGCTACGGCCCCACTGCCGACCGATCTTCCCAAGCCATTGCCGACGCTGACGCCCTACATCTACTCACGAGAAGAAATCCGCCGCTTGCTGGATGCGATCCCGACCTGTCGGCGCTTGCCGACAAGGATTGCGGCGCCCACGATGCGAGCGATTCTGTTCCTGCTCTACGGCGCGGGGCTGCGGCGAGGCGAGGTTCTGCGTTTGATGGCCGCCGATGTCGATTTGCCGAATTCTCTCCTCACCATTCGCTACACCAAGTTCTTCAAATCTCGCCTGGTTCCCATCGGCCGGGATTTGACGAAGGTGCTCAGCGATTATGCAGCTTGGCGGAGCGCCAAGTATACGGCGGCCGGCGCCAACAGTAACTTCTTCCTCGGTGAAGACGGGGAGGCACTACCCCCGATTACGTTGGGAAGGGCGTTTCAGCGGCTTCGGAAATACGCCGGCGTTCGGCGTTCCGACACCACGCGCTTCCAGCCTCGGATGCATGATCTTCGACACACCTTCGCCGTCCATCGGCTGACGGAATGGTACCGGCAAGGAACGGACGTGCAGCGGCTTGTTTATCACCTCTCCGTCTACCTCGGGCATGTCAGCTTGGTCAGCACCCAGGTCTACTTGACCATGACGCCGGAACTTCTGCGGGAGGCCTGCACGCGCTTTGAGCGGTACGCCTTCGGGGAGGACATCCATGCGTGATCCTTCCCTACTGGGGCCGTGGATTCGTCGGTTCTTGATGGAACACGTGGTCAGCGAACGGAATCTTGCCCGCAATACCCAGCGGAGCTACCGAGACGCCTTGCGATTATTGCTCCCGGCCATTGCTCGGCGAGCCCGCAAGCCGGTCGATCGCCTGGCCGTGACCGACGTTTCAGCTGATCGGGTGCGACAATTCCTGAACGAGTTGGAGGAGAAGCGCGGCTGCGCCATCTCTACCCGCAACCAGCGTCTGGCCGCAATTCATGCTCTGGCCCAGTTCATCGGTCGGCGCGCCCCCGAACTGGTCGAGTGGTGTGGACAACTGCACACAGTGCCATTCAAGAAGGCACCACAGACATTGGTCACCTACCTGGAGAAAGCAGAAATGGATGCCCTACTTGCAGCGCCAGATCTGACGAGCACTCAAGGCAGGCGTGATCATGCGTTGCTGCTCTTCTTGTACAACGCTGGCACGCGCGCAGATGAAACCGCCCAAGTCCGTATCGGTGATCTGACCTTACCCCAGGTTCCCGAACGCGATTTGGCATCCGTTCTGGTCCGGGGCAAAGGGAATAAGCCTCGCCGGTGCCCACTGTGGGCGAAGACGGTCCGCGAGCTGACCGAGTTGATTCAGGACCGTGGTCCCAGCGAACACGTCTTCCTCAACCGTCGCGGGCAACCGCTAACTCGATTCGGGATTCACGCGCTGGTAGAACGCTACGCCGCGAAGGTGGCAACAATACTACCTTCGATGGCGAAGAAACGCGTGAGCCCACACACAATCCGCCATACAACGGCGACACACCTCCTCCGGGCCGGGAACGATATCAACACGATTCGGGGTTGGCTTGGCCACGTCTCCGTCGACACCACCAACCTATACGCCGACGTGGACGTGGAAATGAAGGCCAAAGCCTTGGCGACCTGCGAGATCAAGGACGAAAAGCCACAGAAGCCGTGGCGCGAAGACAAAGGATTGATGGAGTTCCTGCGAACGCTGTAGCACGATCAGTTATGTGGCGTTCAAATCACCCTTGAGTCGATGGAATGGCCAGTGCCCAGCCGAACGCCACATAACTTACTTCGCCACATTACGAAAGTTATGTGGTGCACCACATAATTTCCGAAGTCGAGAGTTCTGCGGGGGAAGAGATTTTTGCCCCTTGGTGAGAACCGAAAAAAGACTGGCTCGTCGTACATCGCAACGGGCTCCGGCTAAACGCTTTTCTCTTGCATCGCGTACTGTTCATTTGTATACTTTAGGCGCACCCAGGAGTCTGCAACCATGCGCTCTCGTCTCGAGCTTCTTCGTGAGCGGAAAGACCGTTTGAGCCGGATCGAACGGCCGCGGTTGAGCGGCGGAACGGTCGTCTCGACGGGGGTGGCGGCGCTCGATGGGGTGCTGCCGCGCCGCGGGCTGGAATGGGGCACGCTGATTGAATGGTTGAGCCAAGGCGAGAGCGGTGTCATGGCGTTGACACTGGCCATCGCCCGCAACATCCTGCAAGTGCGATTTCGGGAGGGCGAGGCTCCTGCCGAGCCGTGCACCCCCTGGAAACGTGACGCTTACACGGCTCGGCGGGAGCCTCGCCCTCCCTTTTCGGACAACAAAGAGAATGATGTCCTGGCGGTGATCGACGGCCCCGGCGAGTTTTATCCGCCGGCGGCGGCCGGGCTGGGCATTGCCCTCGAACGGCTGGTGCTGATTCGGCCGCGAAACGAGCGCGATGCGCTGTGGGCCTGGGAGCAGACGCTGCGCTCCGGGGCCGTGGCCATCGTGCTGGGCTGGCTCGACGTCTTTAACGACCGCGCCTTTCGCAAGCTGCAGCTGGCGGCCGAGACCGGCGGCAGCCTGGCCTTTTTGCTACGCCCGGCCAGCCGTCGCGACGAGCCATCCTGGGCGGAGGCGAGATTTCTGGTCAGTTCGCGCACCCGAGCCAGCAGCGCCAGCAGCGCCAGCAAGGCTGGTGCGTGCCATCCCTCGCTAGCGCTTCGGGCTCAGCGTTTGTGTGTCGAGCTGCTTTATGCCCGTGGCGGAGCCGGCGGCGGCATCATCGAGCTGGAGTTGAGCGATGAAGAGAATGAAGCGGGTCTTGTGTCTGTGGTTTCCGGGCTGGCCCATCCAGCGGCTGCGCCGCACCAGGCCCGAGCTTGACCGGCTGCCGCTGGTGCTTTACCCCTCACCCCAACCCCTCTCCCGGGAGGGGCGATGGACTAAATTGTGGGTGACGGCGCGGTCGCGCACGGCCGGACGGCACGGGGTGGCCGTGGGCATGCCGCTGGCCGAGGCCCGGGCCCTAACCAGCAGGTCCGGCACACGCTTCGAGATGCACAATCCATGCGCGGACCGTGAGACGCTGCGCAAGATCGCCGTCTGGTGCCAGCGCTTCACGCCGGTGGTCGCTGTCGAGGAGCGCGAGCCTGCGGAGAGCCTGCTGCTGGACATCACCGGTTGCGGGCCGCTGTTCGGCGGCGAGGAAGCGCTGGCGCGAAAGGTCGTGAGCGAGTTTCGCCGCCGGCGTTTCTGGGTGACTGCCGCCGTCGCCGACACCATCGGTACCGCCTGGGCGGTCGCGCATTTCCTCCCCTCTCCCGGAGGGAGAGGGGCCGGGGGTGAGGGCGAGAGTATCCACAAGACAATCGCGAAGCATTCGCGAGGGGAAAAAGACCCTCACCCCCAACCCCTCTCCCGGAGGGAGAGGGGAGAAACCATCGTGCCGCCGGGGAAACATGCCGAGGCGTTGCGGCCGTTGCCGGTCGAGGCGCTGCGGTTGCCCGCGTCGACCGTGGAGCTGCTGCGCGAGTTCGATATCCGCTGCGTCGGCGAGCTACTGGCGTTGCCGCGGGCCGAGTTGCCGGGACGTTTTGGTCCCGAGCTGGTGCGACGGCTCGATCAGGCGCTGGGTCACGTGCCCGAACTGCTGACGCCGGAGCGGGCCGACGAGCCGATAGAAGCGAGCTGGACCTTCGAGCCGCCGGCCACGGAGCGCCGGGCGATTGACGCTGTTTTCGATCATCTGCTGGAGCAGACGCTGGCCCGCTTGCCGCGGCACATGGGAGTGCAGCGCCTTTCGTGCATGCTGCGGACGGCGGCGACGCCGGTGTCGGTCGGCGTCAATCTGCTAAGGCCCAGCGCCTCGGCCCGGCATCTGGGCGAGCTGGCCCGGCTGCATTTCGAGCACGTTCGCCTGCCGGCGGAGGTGTCGGCCATGACGGTGCGGGCTGATGCCGTTGCACCGCTGGAGTTTCGTCAGGGGCAGATCTTCGAGGATGATGCTGGCGACGAGCGCCGCCGCAAGTTCCAGGTGCTCATCGAACGCTTGAGCAGCCGCCTCGGCGAGATGTGTGTGCTGCGGCCGCGGTTGTGGCCGGATGTGCAGCCAGAGCTCGCCTGGCGCGGCGAGCCGTGGCTGAGTCGAAGCAGCCCCAACGGGGCGACCGTCAATAGCCAGGGGCGCAAGCCCCTGGAAAAGAATGTGGCACGAATAAAGTCCCAACGGGACGACAGTATCGACACCGTTTACACCGATGGACAACACAGCAAGTGCGATGGGACTTTCGCCCCTTCGGGGCTTGAAGAACACGCTGCTGTCCTCCAGGGGCTTACGCCCCTGGCTATTGACGGTCGCCCCGTTGGGGCTGCCAACGCCCAGCTGTGGCACGGTCTCGCGACCGTGCCACATTCCTCGACCGAAGGTCTCCACAAACAGCTCCGGAAGCGAAAGAAAACGGAGACCTTACCGTGCCACAGCGAGGATCGGTCGCCCATCCGTGCTCTCCGTGCCATCCGTGGTTGTCGGCCGACGTGCCTGAAGCCGCAGCCGATTGCCATCGCCGTGACGTCGCTATTTCCGGGCGGCCCGCCGATGCGCTTCGAATGGCAAGGCCAGACCCGGACGGTCGCCCGCTACCGCGGCCCGGAACGCATCGAAACCGGCTGGTGGCGCGGCCCCGACATCCGCCGCGACTACTACCTCGTGGACACCGACGACGGCGCACGCTGGTGGCTGTTTCGCACGCTGCGCGAGGAAAGTTGGTTCATGCAGGGCGCTTTTTAGACAACAGAAGTTTTCTGCCATCGTTCATCATTCGTCGTTATTCCATGTAGCCATTCGGGGATAGGCTCATGCACATGCCGGAGTTGACCGTGCTCGAAAACGACGACCAGGCGGTATGGCAAGTTCAGGTCGCTATTGTCGTAGATCAGCACGTGCGGCAATTGACGGATGGCCGATTGCAGATTGTCAAGCGTTCGAGGAAACCGCGAGGCCAGCTTGTCATCGGGAACGTCGTGACCGCCCTGCGACACGCGCATGGCGACACGCTCCATCGATTGGTCCGCATCGGCGAGGCCGATATAGCACAGCACCACGGTGTGCCCGGCCTGGGCCGCTGCCGTGAGAAAGCCGACTTTGTCGCCGGCGGGATCGGAAAAGACGGTCTCGAAGATAAAGCTCTCGCCGTTCTTCAGCAGTTCCTGGCGCAGGGCATCAGCCACGCCGGCCGCCTGGTAGGGAGACAGGTCAAGCTCGGCGGCGAGCACATCGGCGTTGACAAACCGCAGACCGGCGTCTGCGAGGTGCGCATGATAGAAGGTCGTCTTGCCGGCGCCGTTTGGTCCGGCGATGGCCACCACGATTGGCCGTTGATCGTAGATGGAGAGATCCATCGGTCACCGGGGGCCGGGTCACTCGACCGCCTGGAACTTGCGGCCGACGAAGCGACCCTTCGTCCGGGTTCCATCCTCGTCGATGCGGAACAGCAGGCCCGGCGAATCGGACACCGGCTCATAATGGGGAAAGGGCCGCGAATGGAGAAACATTTGAACCCGCTGACGCCCTTCCGTGGAATCGACCGAAGCGAGGCATTCGGACAAAGGCCGGACAGCGCCCGCCCGTCGCAGGGCCAGCGCCCGAGCCCCATCCAGCAAGGGCTCGATGGCCCGCCCCAGCTGCGCCCAGAATTCGATCTGACCCGCCAGCGACCGCTCGGCGACTTCCGCAGTCAGCCGGGCATCGAGCACGATGTCATCAGAGAGCTTCACGGGCTGGCTCATGCCGACATGGTAGCATTTTGCTACCGACAAGGCAATGCTTTCCATTTGCTGTCTCTCTCTGGACGAATCTTTGGACGAATTTCTGCCAGGTAAGCAGCCAATGCCGGAGCAGCCGCCTGCCAAGCGTTCGCCTTCGATTCGCCGACCGGGGCGGTCCGCGCCGGCGGGCTACGCGGAGCTGCATTGCCGGACGAACTTCTCCTTTCTGGAGGGCGCGTCGCATCCGGATGAGCTGGCGGCACGGGCGGCGGAGCTGGGGTACACGGCGCTGGCGGTCACGGATCGACAAAGTCTTTCCGGAGTCGTCCGCGCGCACGTGGCGGCGAAGGAGGCTGGCCTCAAGCTCCTGGTCGGCGCCGAGATCACGCCCGCCGACGCCGCGTCGGTCTCGCTCTGGGCCATCGACCGGGCAGGCTATGGCCGGCTGGCGCGTCTGCTCACGGTCGGCCGGCGAGCAGCGCCGAAGGGCCAATGTCATCTCACGTTCGACGAAGTCGCCAGTCATGCCGACGGCTTGCTCGCCGGCGTCCTGCTCGGAACGATGAATGATGAACGGCGGGCTACTTCCCGTTCATCATTCATCATTCATCATTCATCGTTGCAGCGCTACCGCGATGTCTTCGCCGATCGCTGTTACGCCGTTGCCGAGCTGCATCGCGGGCCGGATGATCGGCGTCACCTGCAACGGCTGCTGCGGCTGGCGGAGGCGGCGCATGTCCCGCTGGTCGCCGCCAACGATGTGCATTATCACGTCCGCGAGCGCCGGCCTTTGCAGGATGTCCTGACGGCGATCCGGCACGGGTGCAGCGTGGCCGAGCTGGGCGAGCGCATCTTCGCCAACGGCGAGCGGCATCTGAAATCGCCGGCGGAAATGGCCGAGCTGTTCGCCGACTGTCCCGATGCGGTCGCTCGCACCGTCGAGATTGCCGGCCGCTGCAACTTCTCACTCGACGAGCTGCGCTACGAGTATCCCGAAGAGCTGTGCCCGCCCGGCATGACGCCGCTGGAGCACCTTACGCGCTTGACCTGGGACGGCGCCCACGAGCGCTATCCGGCCGGCATTCCTGACAAGGTTCGCGGGCTGATCGAGCATGAGCTCGCTCTGATCGCTGAGCTGCGTTACGAGGCGTACTTCCTGACAGTGTGGGACCTGGTGCGTTTCGCTCGCGGCCGGGGGATTTTGTGCCAGGGGCGCGGCTCGGCGGCCAACTCCGCCGTCTGCTATTGCCTCGGCGTTACCTCCGTCGATCCGGAGCGCATCGATCTGCTCTTCGAGCGTTTCGTCAGCAAGGAACGCGACGAGGCCTCGGACATCGACGTGGACTTTGAACATGAGCGCCGCGAGGAAGTGGTGCAATATGTCTACGAGAAGTATGGCCGCGAGCGCGCCGGCATGACGGCCGAGGTCATCACCTACCAGGCCCGCTCCGCCGTCCGCGACGTCGGCAAGGCGCTGGGATTATCGCTGGACCGCGTCGATGTGCTGGCCAAGGCGACGGACCATCACCACGACGAGGAGAAGCTGGCGGGCCGATTCGCCGAGGCCGGTTTTCCGCCGGACTCCACGCTGGGCCGGCAGCTCATTCGTCTCGTCGGCGAGATCATGCACTTTCCGCGGCACCTGTCGCAGCACGTCGGCGGGCTGGTCATCACGCACGGCCCGCTGTGCGAGCTGGTCCCCATCGAGAACGCCGCCATGCCCGGCCGCACCGTCGTCCAGTGGGACAAGAACGACCTCGACGCCCTCGGCATCCTCAAGGTCGATTGCCTCGCGCTGGGCATGCTGACGGCGATCCGCAAGTGCTTTGACCTCATAAAGGATGAAGGAGGAAGGAGGAAGGATGCACAGAAGGCAGATGATTCATCCTTCCTCCTTCCTCCTTCATCCTTGTCTTCCGTCCCTCCAGAGGATCCCGCCGTCTACGAGATGATCGGACGGGCCGATACCATCGGCGTTTTCCAGATCGAGAGTCGCGGGCAGATGAGCATGTTGCCGCGGTTGCGGCCGAAGTGCTTCTATGATCTGGTGATCGAGGTGGCGATCGTTCGGCCGGGGCCGATCCAGGGGGACATGGTGCATCCGTATCTGCGGCGGCGGCGCGGCGAGGAAGCGGTCGAGTATCCCGACGAGCGCATCCGGGCGGTGCTGGAGAAGACGCTGGGGGTGCCGTTGTTTCAGGAGCAGGCGATGCGGCTGGCGGTGGTGGCGGCCGGCTTCACGCCCGGCGAGGCCGACCAGCTCCGCCGCGCCATGGGCGCCTGGCGACGCCGCGGCGTCATGGAAGCTTTCCGCAAGAAGCTCATCGACGGCATGCTGGCCAACGGCTACTCCGCCGACTTCGCCGACCGCGTCTTCCGGCAAATCCAGGGCTTCGGCGACTACGGCTTCCCGGAATCGCACGCCGCCTCGTTCGCGCTCCTGGTCTACGTCTCCGCGTGGTTGAAGTGTTATTATCCCGCCGCCTTCACCGCCGCGTTGCTCAACAGCCAGCCGATGGGCTTCTACGCGCCGGCGCAACTGGTCGCTGATGCGCGGAAGCACGGAGTGGAGGTCCGGCCGGTGGATGTCAATGAGAGCGCTTGGGATTGCACGTTGGAAAAAGTGGTGAGGGGTGAGGGGGCAGGGGTCAGCCCTGATCGATCCTGTTTTCTGACCCCTGCCCCCTGTCCCCTGCCCCCTGTCCGTCTCGGCCTGCGCCTCGTCCACGGCCTGGCGAAACGGCATGCCGACGCGATCGTGCGCGGCCGGCGTGATGGGCCGTATGTCTCCTTTGATGATTTCGTTCGCCGCACGGCTTTGAGCAGCGCGGTCTTGCGGAAGCTGACGCAGACGGATGCGTTTCGGTCGTTGCGGCTGGATCGGCGGTCGGCGTTGTGGCAGTCGTTGCCGTCGCGCGAGCCGTTTCCACTGTTCGATCACGTCGATGAAGCCGAAACCACGCCCGCCTTGCCGGCGATGGGCCCGCTGGAGGAAGTCCTGGCCGACTACGGCTCGGCGGGGCTATCGCTGCGGCAACATCCGATGGCGTTCCTGCGGCCGCGGCTCGACGAGCTTGCCGTGATGCCGGCGAGTCGCTTGCCGGAGCTGGACGTGGATTGCTGGCTCAAGGTGGCCGGCGTCGTCCTGCTCCGCCAGCGGCCCAGCACCGCAAAGGGCATCACCTTCGTCACGCTGGAAGACGAAACCGGCATGCTCAACCTGATCATCCGGCAGCGTGTCTGGGAACGCAACCGCCGCGTGGCCCGCAGCGCCTCGGTCATACTCGCCCACGGCCGGCTGCAAAAAGAAGCCGGCGTCATCCACGTGCTGGTGACGAGGCTGGAAGATCTGTCGGCGAAGCTGGCGGAGCTGCATGCGACATCAAGAGATTTTCGCTAATGGATACGTTTCGCGGAACGACTTGCGCGAGCAAATGCACCTGCACGTGTTGGACTTGGCCTCTTGACGCTCGTGGCTATAAACTAGCGAGGCTTCGCCTCAGACCGACGAGGCGTGCCCCGGAGTCACCGGCACTGGATGAAGCGGATGAGGCGAAGCGCAGATTCGAGGTTGAGCGAGCCCAGGTGCGAGCACGAAACAGTAAGAGGCGTGATGCCTACGAAGAAGAGTCACGAGCCTTCAAGAAAGCGAAGGCCAATTACGACAGTATACGTGCACTGCGCTTTGCTGAAGGGCTTGAGAGGAATGCCCGAAACGCAGAGGATGACGGAAAACTTGAGATCGCGAGAGTTTTGTGGGAGCGTGTGCAGAACTGGTATCGTGAACTTATCAAGGATTATCCCAACTCGATTGGAGCCAATGAGGCACGAAATCGCCTGAGCGGAAAAACGGCAATCGTTTTGGCTCTTCCAGAAGTCCCAATTCCACCAATACAACCGGTCTACGAAGACGAGCCAGTCCCGCAAGTCGATTCTCCGCGTCTTGCTGATCGGCCGGCAATCGAAAAGTCGGCTCCCGCCAAGTCCATCATTGTTGGTTCGGCCGGCCCAGGTACTCTTCGGCCAATCATGGGGCCATCATCGGGACGAACGGTGCATGTGAAGGGGCACTACAGGAAGAATGGAAGCTATATTCGACCGCACTATCGTTCACCGCCTGGATCGGGATCTTCGCGAAGGCGGTGATCGCTTCTTTAGCGAGATCCGTTCCCAAGCCGGGCGGAAGGCCGCTCGAACTTGCCTTTTTCCGTCTGGCTGCTTCACTCAACGGTTTCGCCCTTTAGGTCGCCGATCACCTGCGCGACACCTTCGTGGTCGAACAGCACGGGCACGCCGCCAGGACCGACAAACACCGCCACCCCATCCCTAACGACCAACGCGTCGTGGTGGTCCACCTCGAATCGATCTCCGTTGACCAGCACGACGGAGAATGAGCGGTAAGGCACCCGGCGCCGAAATGCCATCATAGTACGGTCGAAATTGCGCGCTTCCACATCTGATCTCCCTGGGTCAGCCGGCGGACAGCCGATTGAATCTTACCAGGAATTCTCAGCCGTTTCGAGGCAAGCAACGAGCCTCACCGATCAATCTCCCCCATCACAATATCAATGCTCCCCACAATCGCCGGGATATCCGCGATGAGGCAGCCGGCGCAGATGGGGTTGGTGACGCTGAGGTTGGAGAAGCTGGAGGAGCGGGCGCGGACGCGGAAGGGGACGAGGTCCTTGCCGGGGCGGGCGATGACGTAGAAGCCCATCTGGCCGCGGGGGCATTCCGTTTCCATGTAGGCCTCGCCTTGCGGCAGGTGGCGCGGCACCTCGATGCGGTGCGAGCCTTCGGCCGTCTTGTAACGCTTGAGCCCCTGCTCCACCAGGCCGATGCTTTGCACGACCTCGAGCATCCGGCAATAGAAGCGGTGCCAGCAATCGCCCAGCACTGCTTGCGGCGGCTTCTCCGGGAATGGCGGGAGGATGACCTTGAAGCTGTACTGCTCGTAGCCGCAGTACGGCTCGATGCGGCGCAGGTCCCACTCCGGGTCGCCGGCGTCGCGATTGAGCGAGCCGCGCAGCATCGGCCCGGAGCAACCGTAGTCGAGGGCCATCGCCTTCGACATGATGCCCAGGTTCGCTGTGCGCTCGATAAAGATGTGATTTCTCGTCAAGAGCGTGTGATACTCCTCGATGCGCGGCTTGAAGTAGTCGAGGAACTGCTGGCAGCGGTCCACCCAGCCTTCCGGCAAATCGTCGTGCACGCCGCCGATGGTGATGTAGCTGTATGTGAGCCTGGCGCCGCAAACTTCCTCGAACAGGTCGAGGATCATCTCGCGCTCGCGGAAGGCGTACAGGAATGGGCTGAACGTGCCCAGGTCGAGCCCGTAGGCCCCCATGCCGACCAGGTGGCTGGCGATGCGGTTCATCTCGGCGATGATGACGCGGATGACGTTGGCCTTCTCGGGCAGCTTCATGCCGCACAGCTTCTCGACGGCCAGCGAGTAGCCGAGGTTCATGTTCATGCCGGCCAGGTAATCCATGCGGTCCGTGTACGGGATGAACTGGATGGGCGTGACGTTCTCGCCGATCTTCTCCGCGCAGCGGTGCAGGTAACCCAGATGCGGCGTGACTTCCGACACGACCTCGCCATCGGTGCGCAGAACGAGCCGCAGCACGCCATGCGTGCTCGGATGCTGCGGGCCCATATTGACCAGCATCTCATCCGTGCGGACGTCGAACTCGACGATGGTCTGATCGGGAAGAGTGGCCGTGGCCATGCGTGCTCCTGTAACCGCTTGGAACCGGGCAAGGGTAAAAATACGGATCGGGGTGCGAGATTCCAGCCGGTGCTTGTTTACGTTTTCGCGTTCGCGCGGTTCTTCATCGACAGGATCGCGCGACCGCGAAACAGGATGGGTCGCTGTGTCACTCGGCGAAAATCTCCTGACGTCGCATGCAACTCCGCCAGCGTTGAGATGCGAATCAGTCCTTGCCGGGAACTTTACAGTCGCAACAGAATGCCGAGATGGTTGTCCGCCCCGACGCTCAACAGTGCCTCTATTGTCCAGTAATGCGGCGCATGAGAGAAGCAAGGAATGTCCGGATGCCGAAATTGCGGTTAGCACCCAGGCTTTCCAGCGGAGCGAAGTTCGCCCTGGAAATCGCATCGCAAAGGGCGAGTACTCCGTCAATCTGTTTTTCCAACGGCGCGTCGGAAACGCCCATCAACAACCGGGTCTTGTTGGGAAAGCCATAATCAAGCAGGATGCAGGACCGCGTGTAATTCTCCAGTCGCGCTGTCTTTTTGCAAGCCACGTAGTTGGCGAAAAGATAGAAGGCAACGAGCACCGGTATGGAGAGCGACGCTAAGAAAACGAGGAGCTTTCCGAAAAAATTATCTCCTGGTTGGGTCATGCGTCCGATGCCTGCAATCAGCGCGGTCCAGAAGAAACAAATAGTAATGCCGACAGCCATCGTAATCACCCAACCGACCACGATCGGGAGAAGCTTTTCCCATCTCACCTTCTGTCGCAGCGTGATCCGCACCAGCTCTGTTTTCGAATAGGGCAGAAACTGCCAGGACGAAAGTGAGGCTCGCAGTACATACCCGATGTACAAAAAGGAGAACAGGAGCGACAGCACCACCCCGCCCAGCGTGTTTAGCATGGCAAGGGAGGTACCGATGTTTCGTCGGCCGCCGAAGTAGAGTTCTTGCAAGAAGATCGCAGGTTTGTGGGCGTCAGCGGCCAACGTCTGGTCGTAAATCAGTGCTTCCCCGGCGAAGTTGCCGGCCCGATCGGCCATGTCAGCGATCTTCGACATGAATCCCCGACCGGCCTGGGCGACCTTACCGCTGACCTCTCCGGCGGCCTTCAATACATCGTCTCGCTTCGACTGTGGGCCGGCCGTCGTAGCGGACGCCTTCTTGCTCCCATCCGGCGACGACGCTCCTGCGCCGAACAATCCGGGTACAGTCGCGGCCGGCTTCCATTGCGGCATGCTCTCATTCCAGACGAGATCGTCCGGCTTGAGTTGCCCGGAAGCGGCCAACTTGCTGAGTTCGGCCGTGGAGTGCGGTCCGAAGCGTTCGTTGTTGTGGGCAAAATACCACTCTTCAGCCATGGGGGTTGATTCCTATCTCGGTATGGTCCTGCTGGGTGATGTCACGATTCGGGCAACGGCGGCGGCAAGGGTTTGCCCGGCCCAGGCAACGGTGGCGGCTTTGGCTTGTCAGGTACGGGCAAAGGTGGAGGTACGGCCTTCGCTGGTGCGGGTGGCGGCAACGGGGGCTTTCTTTTCTCCGCGACTTTGGCCACGGGCGGGACAGCCGGTGGCACACTTTCAGGAACGGGCTGGGCAAGTGGGATCGACGGCCGATGGCTTGCCACTGAAGACTCCAGAAGCGCGGAGGCCTGTGCGGCCGATGCGGTGCTCAACGCGTGCTCGGATATCGGACCGAACGGGCCTTCTTGCAAGCGAAGTTTTTCGGACCATTCCCGCAAAATTCCCTCGGACAGACCGGTTTCTCTTTCGATCGTCAGGCTTGCTTGCTTGTTCAAGTGCGGCAACCATGCCTTCACCTCCAGGCGCCCATTTTCCTCATAGCTGAACGCCACGTCCACCGGGGTTCCAGCCGGAAGCTTGGGCGGCAAGTCACCCAGAATACACTTGCCGATCGGTGTCGAGTTTTGTCCGCTGGCATCGCCTCCCTCGACAACCCTTACTTCCACAGTTCGCTGGTTTGCCCGATGGGTCTTGAAGCGGGCTCGTTCCGTGGCCGGCAGCGGAGTATTGCGCGGAATCATGACCCTATTTCGAGGGCGGCCAGTGGCCGGCTCGATTGCGAGTACCCCGAGGCTATGGCCATTGACGTTTCGAATTGCGACGCGCGGCATTGAGCCGCCCGCGGACTCAAGAAGCAATCCGGCATAAATCGCCGCCCCGTGGGCGACCGCCTCATCGAAAGACAGAGACCGATCCACGCTTCGGCCAAATTCCTCCTCGATCATGTTCTGCACCATTGGCATTCGGCTGGAGCCGCCCACCAGCAAGACGCGAGTAATCACATCCCAGTTCAGATGGGCGTCTTTCAAGAGGTTGCGAATGGTAAAACGCGTCCGTTCTAGCAAGTCGGCGCTAATAGTTTCGAATTGCTTTCGAGTGATGGGAACGCGAATCCCCTGTCCGGCATGCTCGAAGGCGATCGTGGCGGTCTCACGCGCCGACAAAGCACGTTTGGCGTCTTCTGCCTCGCGAAGCAAGCGCTGCAGGCCCGCCGGGCTTTGCCTGGGGTCGATTCCGCGAAACTGTTTCTCAAACACTTCGGCCACATGATTGGCGATCCGCTGATCCCAGTCCATGCCGCCCAGGTAAACGTCGCCGGCCGTTGCCAGCACGGTGCAGTTCTTGCCGTCAATATCCATGAGCGTCACGTCAAACGTGCCGCCTCCTAGGTCGTAAACCAATATCTTTTCCCGCCGCTTCGATTCGCCTTTCGGTGTCAAGAAGCCCTCTTGCACGCCGAAGGCGATGGCGGCCGCTGTCGGCTCGTTGATGAGGTCCAGGACCTCCAGTCCGGCGAGGCGCCCGGCATCCTGAGTCGCTTTGCGGCGCGGCTCGTTGAAGTATGCCGGTACCGTGATCACGGCTTTCTGGAAAGGACCGAGCTTGGCCTCGGCATCGCGCTTCAGTTTTTCCAGGATCAAGGATTGGATCACTTCGGGAGGCAAATGTTCGCCGTTGATGGCCTTCGAGTAGGTGGAACTGCCCATGTCCCGTTTGGCGAATGGGGCAACCCGATCCGGTTCCAGAGCGGCAGCTTTCACCGCCTCCTTGCCGACCACCACGGATGACCCCTCGAACAAGACGACGCTGGGGGTCAGCAAATCGCCCTCGGCGTTGCGAATTGTCTGCGGCCGCCCCGCATCGTCTAGGTGTGCGACCAGGGAGAACGTGGTCCCCAGGTCGATGCCCACAGCGGGTGTTGAAGGGCTTGCCATGGTCAAAGAATATTCAACTTCCTGGATGAACGTGATGGGTGTGCCTGGCAGACGCGTTTTTCTTGACCGCTTTCTTTGCGGGAAGCTCATCGGGTCGTCTGGGAGACCGCGATGATTTGAACTTTCCGAGAGATACCAGGGCCAGGACAATCAGGCTGCCGAGGAGGCCAATGCCTCCTAGCACCGCGATCCATTTCCACCGAGTTCGTGAACGATTCGCCGCGTTTTTGATGCTGCGGAAATGTTCCTCTTCTTCCGCTGTCGCTATCTGGTGGGTCAAATCCTGAAACAGTCGAGCCGGCGGCGCTGCCGTGTTCCGGCTGAGTTGGGGCGATTGCGTCGTGCTCCCACTTGCCGGCAGAACTACCAGCTCGACATCTGAAGTTTCGGGACCCGGTTGCAACCTGGCCTTCAAGGCGGTATCGTATGCTGTTTTCCGTGACGGGTTCAGCAGCGTGAGTCGAGCGGCAGCAATCTCATTCAACAACTTCTGCGATAAAGCGATGTGCGGCCCTGTGGCACATCCCTGGATGTATGCCATCTGCTTGTTGGCGGCGATGTCGATAACGTCGGCATCGGTTTCGAAAAGGTCGATGCCAAGTAGTCGATAGTGATTCGGAGGTTGGTCCTTGGGCGGTATGCCAAGCCATTTGTGGTAGGGGTCGAACATCGCATTTCCCGAGCTGCTTGAGCTCATTCCGTGCTGCCAAGCCCTACGCCTTTCCCGCTGGTCGGGAGCGCACGGCCGCAGCATTGCCGGCTATGCGGGGTTGCGTCCACTGCCTTACAGTTACCTAGCGTCCTTGATCCCCAGAAGTTATCTCGTTTGAGTCAAGTTTCATGCAGGCACTTTCTGGGCCTCGATCCAATGGTCGATGTCTGCGTCAAGGCGTTCGA
>Ga0194131_10005830_pt1 | contig 17473 bp, 17 predicted proteins | sample TA2KigO120mmetaG_FD_148631 | JGI IMG/M metagenome (GOLD analysis project Ga0194131, IMG submission 148631) | Freshwater microbial communities from Lake Tanganyika, Tanzania - TA2015053 Kigoma Offshore 120m | ecosystem: Environmental > Aquatic > Freshwater > Lake | place: Tanzania: Lake... | reverse complement strand
CGCTCTAGAGTTCCTTCTCCGCCAGCTCGCGAAACGCGTCGGGCACCGAGCGGTGCGCGCCCAGCGCCACCGAGCCGTAGCCGATCGCCGACCAGCCGAAACGTTGGCGGATCTTGTCGATGGCGCAGTCGGCGGCATGGCGCGCCAAGCCGCGTCGGGTGCCGGGTCGGCGCGCTTCATTGGCGAGTCCGAGCCCGAGTTCCAGCTGCAGCGCCGACTGCTTGGCGAGATGCGACACCGAGATGGCGAGCAGCGAGATGTGCGTTTCCGCGGGATGATCGGCGAGGGCGGCGCGGACCAGCTCCTCGGCGATCTCGGCGAGGCTTGCGGTCGCGGCGATCGGCGCGTCCAGGGTCAGCGATCGCGTGACGGCGCGCAGATCGGCGAAGCGCACACGCACGGTCACGGTGCGGCCGGCCAGCGACTTGGCGCGTAGCCGGGTGGCGACGCAGTCGGCGAGATGGGCCAGGGCCGGGCGGTAGATCCGCTCGTGCGCAGGCTTGCGGCCGAGGGCCGACTGCGCGCCGGCCGAGCGCGCGCGATGGTGCGTCCTGATCTCGCGCGGATCGCGGTTCCAGGCGAGTGCCGCGAGCTTCTCGCCGGCGGCCGGCCCCAGCAGACGTTCGAGAGACTTGCCCGGCGTGCGCGCCAGCTCGCCGATGGTCGCTATGCCGAGCGCCGCCAGTCGCATCTTGGTCACCGGCCCGACGCCCCACATCAGCTCGACCGGTAGGTCGTGCAGGAAGGCAAGCTCGCGCTCGGGATCGACCACGACCAGACCATCCGGTTTGGCGACCTGCGAAGCGATCTTGGCGAGATGCTTGGTGCGGGCCACGCCGACCGAGATCGGCAGGCCGAGCTCGGCCCGCACGCGTCGACGGATGGTCGCCGCTATCTCGGCCGGCGGCCCGAAGAGATGCGTACAGCCTCTGACATCGGCGAAGGCCTCGTCGATCGACAGCCGCTCGACCAGCGGCGTGTAGTCGTCGATCACCTTCATCGCGGCATCGCCCAGGCGCTTGTAGTCGTCGAAATGACCATCGACGAAGATCAGCGCAGGACAGAGCTCGCGCGCCCGCCGGCCGGGCATGCCGCTCGCCACCCCGAAAGCCTTCGCCTCATAGGACGCCGCCAGAACGACGCCTCCGCCTACGGCGACGGGCTTGCCGCGCAACGTCGGGTCGAGCAGTTGCTCGACCGAGGCGTAGAAGGCGTCGAGATCGGCGTGGAGGATGGTGGCGGTCATTCCGGTTAGGCGTGCGGCTCTACGCGCCAATGGGAACAAAATGAGAACTTTTGGCTGGCTCGTCAAGCCAACGACCGGCCAACCCGCGGCGCTGCGGCTGCTAGGCGGCCTTCTCCTTTACGCCGGGGCCGATCGTGAGCTTGGCCTTGGTCTTGGCCTTGACCTCGTCGACCGTCACGCCATCGGCCAGTTCGACCAGCATGACGCCGCCGTCGCCGGTCTTGTCGATGGTGAACACGCCGAGTTCCGAGATCACCATGTCGACCACGCGCCGTCCGGTCAGCGGCAGGGAGCATTCTTTCAGGAGCTTGGAGGCGCCGTCTTTGGAGACGTGCTCCATGGTGACAATCACCTTGCGCACGCCGGCCACCAGATCCATGGCGCCGCCCATGCCCTTCACCATCTTGCCCGGGATCATCCAGTTGGCGAGGTCGCCGTTCTCGGCCACCTCCATGGCACCGAGGATCGAGAGATCGATATGGCCACCCCGGATCATGCCGAAGCTGTCGGCCGAGGAGAAATACGACGTGCCCTTGAGCTCGGTCACGGTCTGCTTGCCGGCGTTGATGATGTCGGGGTCGACCTCGTTGTCGAGCGGGAAGGGGCCGACACCCATCATGCCGTTCTCGCTCTGCAGCGTGATGTCGACATCCTCGGGCACGTAGTTGGAGACCAGCGTCGGAATGCCGATGCCGAGATTGACGTAGTAGCCGTCCTTCAATTCCTTGGCGGCGCGCGCCGCCATCTGCTCGCGGGTCCAGGCCATGGCGATCTCTCCTCAAGCCTTGCGCGTGGTGCGCTGTTCGATCTTCTTGTCGTAGGGCGCACCGCAAATGATGCGCTTGACGAAAATGCCCGGCGTGTGGACATGGTCGGGATCGATGGCGCCCACCGGCACCAGTTCCTCGACCTCGGCGACGCACAGGCGCGCCGCCGTCGCCATCATGGGATTGAAGTTCCGCGCCGCCTTGCGATAGACGAGATTGCCCGCGGCATCGCCTTTCCACGCCTTGACCAGCGCCAAGTCGCCGAACAGGCCGCGCTCCATCACGTACTCGACGCCGTCGAACAGCTTGGTCTCCTTGCCCTTGGCCACGTCGGTGCCGACGCCGGTCTTGGTGTAGAAGGCTGGGATGCCCGCACCACCGGCGCGGCAGCGCTCGGCCAGCGTGCCCTGCGGGTTGAACTCGATCTCGAGCTTGCCCTCGAGATAGAGCTTGGCGAAGGTCTTGTTCTCGCCGACGTAGGAGCTGATCATCTTCCTGACCTGCCCGCTTTCCAGCAGCAGGCCGAGCCCATGGCCGTCGATGCCGGCGTTGTTGCTCACGCACGTCAGATTTTTGACACCCGAGTCGCGCAAGGCATGAATGAGCTTGTCGGGAATGCCGACCAGGCCGAAGCCGCCGCACATCACCATCATGCCGTCGTGCAGCACGCCCTCGAGCGCTGCCTTGGCATCTTTGTAGACCTTGTTCGCCATTCCACCGTCCCTCGTTCCTTGTCGTCATACGGCGGCAGAGGGGGCGTGGGCAACAGACTCGCGGTCGCTGTCCGCATACCGGTGGCGGCGCTGGCCAGCATATATGTGCATATATATGGTCACCATCGCCAATCGACGAGCCGAGAAGGCGCCCCGCAAAGAAGCCCAGAGCGGCAAGCGCCGACGCCAGCAGCTCGACCGTGTGCTCGTCGAGATCCGCAAGCGGCACAAGCTCAAGGGAACTCCCGAAAAGCGGGCGCGACTGGCCGACCATCGCGATCTCTACGGGCTCGACGGCTTGCCGCGATGCCGGCCGTTGCGGTTGACACATCGGCCATCGTCGAGTGGATGATCGACGGGCCGCAGGTGGTGGCGCGGGTGTCGTTGGACGTGGAGCGAAGCATCGTCGTGATCTCGGTCGCCATCCTCGCGATCGATGCCTGCGAGCTCTGGGGCAAGGGTCGCGCCAGGGCGAACCTGCACTTCGGCAACTGCTTTTCCTACGCGCTCGCCAGCGGTCGCAATTTGCCCCTGCCGTACGTCGGCGACGACTTCAGCCAGACCGGTCTTCTAGAGGCTCAAAGCAGCAACATGAGCTGCCGTGTCAGGATGCCGTCCTTGTCGCGCAGCTCGTGGGTGATAGTGAAATGGTCGGCACCGGCCACCGCGATCAGCGGCCCGGGCAGGTGCTGGGCCGATCTCCTCTCGTGCAGCGTGCGGCTGTCGGCGACTAAAGGCGGCAGCTCGGCCGTGCCGTAGGTGATGGCCAGCGGCTTTTGCACCATCGGCAGGCGCAGGGGCGAGAGCTGCACGATCTCCTGATCGCTCAACCGCAGCTTCTCGTCGAGATAGGTGTCGCGGATCGGTCCCAGCTCGAACACGCCCGACACTGCGAGCCCGGCGCTGACGCTAGGATGGCCAAGGCACATCGCCGTGAGATGTCCGCCCGCCGACCAGCCCGAGAGGATCACCTTGCCCGCGATGCCGTGTGATGGCCCGTTGGCCGCGAGCCAGTCGAGGGCGGCATGGATCTCGGCCACGATCTCGCCGAGCGAGGCGTCGGGCGCCAGCGTGTAACCCGGCAGCGCCGCCGCCCAGCCGTGGGCATGAACGCCCGCCACCAGGCTCGCGAACTGATCGCGACTGTTCCTCTGCCAGTAGCCGCCATGGATGAAGACCAGGCAGGGGGCGTTCGCCGTCTTGGCGGGAAAGAGATCCCAGACATTGCGCTCGCGTGGGCCGTAACGCAGGTCGAGATGCCCAGGATGGGCCTTGCGGAATGCAGCGGACGCCGCTTCGCGCGCCGCGTTCAGCTCGGCGCTGTTCGTGACCGCCTGGCTGTTGTTGTAGGCCGCGTCGCGCTCGGCTCGGCTCATCGTCCCCCAGTCCATCGTCGTTCCCCGTTAGTCCCGGATGGTGCGCTTGCCGTCGATGAACTCGCGCATCAGGCGATGCCCGTCGTCGCTGACGGCAAGGTCCATGAACAAAGTGCGCTCGTGGGCGAGCCCTAGGCTCAACGGCATGTCGGCCGCGCCGCGCACCAGGCACTTGATGTGAGCGACGGCTTTCGGTGGCTGCTTGGCCAGCCGCTTCGCCATCGCCAGCGCATGATCGAGCACCGGCGCGTCGACAGCGGCATGCACCATGCCGATCGCGGCGGCCTCGTCGGGCGACACGGTGCGACCCGTCAGTGACAACTCGAGCGCCCGCGCCTCGCCGACCAGCCGCACCAGGCGCTGCGTGCCACCGGCTCCGGCCAGGATGCCGATGTTGATCTCGGGCTGGCCGAGCTGGAGCGGCCCGCGCTCGGCGAGGCGGATGTCGCAGGCCATGGCGAACTCGAAGCCGCCGCCCATGGCGGTGCCGTTGATGGCGGCGATAACTGGCTTGGGCGAACCCTCCAGCCGCGCCAGGATCTTGTGGTAGGCACCTTCCGGCGACAATCGATCGAGCGAGAAGCTGGCACCCTTGGCGCGCAGCCGCTCCGACAAGGCGACCAGCTCCGCGACATCGTAGTGCTCGATGAACACGCCCCTCAGGGCACCGGTGAAGACGAGCACGCGCACTCCGCAATCGGTCAGCAACGCTTCGACCGCCGCGCCGAGCTCGCCCACCATCTCGGCATTCATGTAGCCCTTGGGCGGATTGTTGAAGCGCACGATGGCGATGGCATCGCGCCGCTCGATCTCGATCTTGGCCATGGCTGTTCTCCAGAGCACGGACCTGAAGGGCCGCGCTCCCGACGTCAAGCGCGCCTTGCCTGCTTGCGTTCGAGCGGCACCGGCAGGCGCGCCAGCATCTCCTTCGGCACAACTTGCCAGAAGCGCTCGACCTCGCGGTCCCAGTCGTTCAGCAGTCGCGCCGCCAGCGGTGACTTCGTCGCGACCGCGTGCTCATCGACCAGCGCCTTGAGCACGCTTTCCCAGTGAGGATGGCCGATGCGTTGCCAGATCACCGTCTCGGGGTTGACCTTGAGGGCGAAGACATCCTCGGGGTCGTAGACGAAGGCCATGCCACCGGTCATGCCGGCAGCGAAATTGGCGCCGAGCGGGCCCAGGATCGTTGCGATGCCGCCGGTCATGTACTCGCAGCCATTGCAGCCGATGCCCTCGATCACCGCAACGGCGCCCGAGTTGCGCACGGCAAAGCGCTCGCCGGCGCGGCCCGCGGCGAACAGCTTGCCTGCCGTGGCGCCGTAGAGCACGGTGTTGCCGATGATGGCGTTGTCGTGCGGCACCAGCGGGCTCGACACGGTCGGCCGCACCACGATGGTGCCGCCGCTCAGGCCCTTGCCGACATAGTCGTTGGCGTCGCCGAACACTTCGAGCTTCATGCCCTGCACAGCGAAGGCGCCGAGCGACTGGCCGGCCGTGCCGCGCAGGCGCACCGTCACGGTGTCGGGCTGCAGGCCAGCCATGCCGTACTTGCGGGTGATCATGGCGGCCAGCCGGGTGCCAACCGCGCGATGGGTGTTCCGCACGCTGTACTGAAGCTGCATCTTCTCGCGATGGGTGAACAGCGGCTGGGCGTCGCGAATCATCTGAGCGTCGAGCGTGTCGGGCACCTCGTTGCGGCCCTCGACGGTGCAATGCACGGTCTCGCGCCCGCCGTCGGCGCGGCTCAGCAGCGGATTGAGGTCGAGGTCGTCGAGATAGCGCGCGCCGCGGCCGACCTGCTTCAGGAGATCGGAGCGGCCGACGATCTCGACCAGCGAGCGGTAGCCCAACTGGGCCAGGATCTCGCGGATCTCCTCGGCGACGAAGCTGAAGAGGTTGACGACCTTCTCGGGCGTGCCCGCGAACTTGGCCCGGAGCTTGGGGTCTTGTGTGCAGACACCGACCGGGCAGGTGTTGGAGTGGCACTGCCGCACCATGATGCAGCCCATGGCGATCAGCGAGGCCGTGCCGATGCCGTACTCCTCGGCACCCAGCATGGCGGCGATCACCACGTCGCGGCCGGTCTTGATGCCGCCGTCGGTGCGCAGCAGCACCTTGTCGCGCAGCCGGTTGAGCGTCAGCACCTGGTGGGTCTCCGACAGGCCCATCTCCCACGGGATGCCGGCATACTTGATGCTGGTCTGCGGGCTGGCGCCGGTGCCGCCGGAATGGCCCGACACCAGGATCACGTCGGCCTTGGCCTTGGCGACGCCGGCCGCGATGGTGCCGATGCCCGAGCGCGCGACGAGCTTCACCGTCACCCGGGCCTCGGGGTTGATCTGCTTCAGGTCGTAGATCAGCTGCGCCAAATCCTCGATCGAGTAGATGTCGTGGTGCGGCGGCGGGCTGATCAACGTCACGCCGGGCGTCGAATGGCGCAGCCGGGCGATCATCTCGCTGACCTTGATGCCGGCCAACTGGCCGCCCTCGCCAGGCTTGGCGCCCTGGGCGACCTTGATCTCGATCTCGCGGCAGTTGTTGAGATACTCGGCGGTGACGCCGAAGCGGCCCGAAGCGATCTGCTTGATGGCCGAGGAGGCGTTGTCGCCGTTGGCGCGGGGCCGGTAGCGTGCCGGATCCTCGCCGCCTTCGCCCGAGTCGGACTTGGCGCCGATGCGGTTCATGGCGATCGACAGCGTCTCGTGCGCTTCCGGCCCGAGTGCGCCCAGCGAGATGCCGGGCGCCACCAGGCGCTTGCGCAGCTCGGTGATCGACTCGACCTCGTCGATCGCAATTGGCGCCCGGTCGGCCTTGAAGTCCAGAAGATCGCGCAGGTTGATCGGCGGCAGGCGCCGCACTTGCTCGCTGTACTTGCGATACTTGTCGTAGGATTCGGTGGCGACCGCGTCCTGCAGCAGGTGGATCAGCGTGCCGTCGAAATTGTGCCGGTCGCCGCCCAGCCGCGCCTTGTAGAAGCCGCCGATCGGCAGGGCGATCACATCCTCGTCGAACGCCTTGCGGTGCTGCTCGGCGATCTTCTCCTGGATGCCGCGCAGCCCGATGCCCGAGATCCGCGAGGGCATGCCGGGAAAGAACTCCTGGACGAGCGAGCGCGACAGGCCGACCGCCTCGAAGTTGCAGCCGCCGCGATAGGACGACAGCACCGAGATGCCCATCTTGGACATCACCTTGAGTAGACCCTCGTCGAGCGCCTTCTTGTAGTTGGCCAAGCACTGGCCGAGCGTCAGCTTGCTGAACATGCCGCGCTGATGGCGGGCGGCGATCGTCTCCTCGGCGAGGTAGGGGTTCACCGTGGTGGCGCCGACGCCGATGATCACCGCTGCATAGTGCACGTCCAGGCACTCGGCCGAGCGCACGTTGAGCGAGGTGAAGGTGCGCAACGACTGGCGCACCAGGTAGGAATGGACGCAGCCGGCGGCCAGGATCATGGGCAGCGCAGCGCGTGCGACGCCGACATTGGCGTCGGTCAGCACGACATGCAGGCAGCCCGAGCGCACGCCGTCCTCGGCTTCACGGCAGATGCGCTCGAAGGCCTGGCGCATGGCGTCGAGCCCACCGCCTGCTTCGAAGGTGCAGTCGATGCGGCAGGCCGTCTCGCCCATGTACTTGCGCATCGCCTCGAACTCGGCGTTGAGCACGATCGGCGACTGCAGCGACAGCATCTCGCTCTGCTCGGGACTCTCGTCGAGGATGTTGCCGAGATTGCCCAGCCGCGTGCGGATGGTCATCACGTTGCGCTCGCGCAAGGAGTCGATCGGCGGGTTGGTGACCTGGCTGAAATTCTGGCGGAAGTAGTGGTGCATGCCGCGATAGGTGTCCGACAGCACCGCGAGCGGCGCGTCGTCGCCCATCGAGCCGACGGCCTCCTTGCCGTCCTCGACCATGGGATGAAGGATGGTCTCGAGATCCTCGACCGACCAGCCGACCGCGAATTGGCGGCGGCGCAGCTCGTCGGCGGCGAAATGCTCGGTGGCCGGCGCGTCCTGCTTGATCAGCGAGTCGAGCTCGACGGTGCGGGTCGTCCACTGGGCGTAGTCGTGGGTCGCCGCCAGCATGTCCTTCAGCTCGCGGTCCTTGTAGAGCTTGGGCTCGTCCATATCGACGGCCAGCATCTCGCCCGGCCCGAGGCGGCCTTTCTCGACGATGCGGGCCTCGTCCTGGGGCACCATGCCGGCCTCGGACCCCGCGATCAACAGCGCGTCGTCCGTGCGCACGTAGCGCATCGGCCGGAGCCCGTTGCGGTCGAGCCCGACCAGCGCCCACTTGCCGGCGACGGCGGCGATGGCGGCCGGTCCGTCCCACGGTTCCATGACGCCATTCACGTAGTTGTACATGGCGCGGTGCTTGGCCGGCACCGTCGGGTTCGAGGCCGAGGCCTCGGGGATCATCATGGTCTTGACCATCGGCAGGTTGCGATGGCCGCGCACCAGGAGCTCGAAGACATTGTCGAGTGCCGAGGAATCCGAAGCGCCGGGCTGGATGATGGGCTTGAGGTCTTCGATCGACCGGCCGAATCCGTCGTGCGCCAGCCGCGCCTCGTGGCTCTTCATCCAGTTGACGTTGCCCAGGATGGTATTGATCTCGCCGTTGTGGGCGAGCACGCGGAAGGGCTGCGCCAGCTTCCATTGCGGGAAGGTGTTGGTCGAGTAGCGCTGGTGGAAGATCGCGAAGCGCGAGACGAAGCGCTCGTCCAGCAGGTCGGGGTAGAATGCCGCCAGGTGCTCGGCGAGGAACATGCCCTTGTAGACGACCGAGCGGCAGCTGAGCGAGCAGACGTAGAACTCGCCGATGTTCTCGGCCAACGCCGCCTTCTCCATGCGCCGCCGCAGGATGTAGAGCTGCTTCTCGAACTCGCGGTTGTCGAGCCGGGGATCGCCACGGCCGATCAGGATCTGCTCGATCTCCGGCCGTGTCGCATTGGCCTTCTCGCCGATCACCGAGATGTCGACCGGCACCTGGCGCCAGCCGAGGATGGAATGGCCGAAGCGCAGGATCTCGGTCTCGACGATGGTGCGGCAGCGTTCCTGGGCGCCGAGATCGGTGCGCGGCAGGAACACCATGCCGACGGCGATGCGGCCGACTTGCGGGGCCTCGCCGCTGGCGTCGCGGATGTAGTCCTTGAAGAAATCCTGCGGGATCTCGACATGCAGGCCGGCGCCATCGCCGGTCTTGCCGTCGGCGTCGACGGCGCCGCGGTGCCACACCGCACGCAGCGCGTCGATGCCCGCCGCCACCACGTCGCGCCGCCGCTTGCCGTCCAGCGCCACGACCAGGCCGACGCCGCAGGAATCGATCTCCCGGGCGGGGTTGTAGCCGTAGGCGGCGGTCAGGCGGGCGGTGCCGTCGCGATATGTGCGCACGAACTCCTCCCCTGCGGAGCCGGGGAGGTAGGTCGAAGGGCCGAAGGGGTCATGACCCTCACGACCCGCCCGCCGGCTGGCGCGGGCACCGTCCCACACATGCGCGTGGGGAGGAAGGCGAGATGCAGAGCGACGGTTGTCTGTCATGGCGTCCCTAGTCCGAAAATAGCTTCCCGGCCTCGGCCCAGTTCTCTTTCTTGATGTCGGTGATGATGATCTGCACCGCGTCAGGCGTGCAGCCGAGCGCGCGACAGGTGCCCTCGGTCAGTTCCTTCGCCAGTTTTCGCCGCTGCTCGGTGGTGCGGCCCTCGAACATCTGGACGTTGATCATCGGCATGGCTCTCTCTCCCTTGCTCAGTTGCGATGGCTGATGGTGACATGGCCCGGCTGGTTGGCGACGCGTGCCAGCCAGGTGTTGACGTGTGGGAAATTGTCGAGATTGAAGCCGCCTTCGCCCGCGACATGGGTGTAGGCGTAGAGCGCGATGTCGGCCAAGCCGAACTGCTCGTCGACGAAGAAGCGGCGACGGGCGAGGTGCTGTTCCATCACGCCCAAGGCGGCATAGCCCTTGGCCATGCGTTCGGGCAGGTCCATCTCCTGCAGGGGCGAGAGCTTGGGCAGGTAGTGCCGCCAGAAGCGCGCCACGGCGATGTAGGGTTCGTGGCTGTACTGCTCGAAGAACATCCATTGCAGCGTCTCGCCGCGCGCCTTGCGGTCCCTGGGCGCAAGCTTGGTGCCCTCTGTCAGGTACCAGACGATGGCGCCCGATTCGGAGAGGTGGGAGCCGTCTTCGAGTTGCAGGGTGGGGATGCGACCGTTGGGGTTCTTGGCGAGGAACTCCGGCGTGCGTGTCTCGCCCTTCAGGATGTCGCATTCGACCAGCTTGTAGGGCAGGCCGAGATGCGCCAGCACCAGGCGCACTTTGTAGCCGTTGCCGGAGTCGAGATAGTCGTACAGCGTCATCATGGTCGGTCACTCCGCGGCGATCGCGACGGCGGCGGCTGCCTTGGTCACGAGATAGGAATGGATGCGTTCGGCGGCGTCGCGGCCGTCGCGCACCGCCCACACCACCAGCGAGGCGCCGCGCACGATGTCGCCGGCGGCGAACACACCGTCGAGGCTGGTCATCAGGCTCTTGACGTCGATCGCAAGTGTGCCCCGGCGCGTGACGCCGAGGTCGGCGACGCCGAGCCGCGTCGGCAGATCCTCGGCATCGAAGCCCAGCGCCTTCAGCACCAGGTCGGCCGGCACATTGACAGGGCTGCCGGCGATCTCCTGCGGCGTCTGGCGGCCGGTGGCGTCGGGCATGCCGAGATGGATGCGCACGGCGCGCACGTGGCTCACACGGTCCTGGCCGAGGAACGTTTGCGGTGCGGTGAGCCACACGAACTCCACACCTTCTTCTTCGGCGTGCCGCACCTCGCGTTGCGAGCCCGGCATGTTGGCACGGTCGCGGCGATAGAGGCACTTCACCGACTTGGCGCCTTGGCGCACCGCGGTGCGCACGCAGTCCATCGCGGTATCGCCGCCGCCCAGCACCACGACATGCTTGCCGTTGGCGTCGAGCGCGCCGGAGTCGAAGTCGGGCACGGCATCGCCCAGGCCATGGCGGTTGGCGGCGGTGAGGTAGTCGAGCGCCGCGGCGATGCCGCCAAGGCCTGCGCCGGGGGCGGCGATGTCGCGCGCCTTGTAGACGCCGGTCGCCAACAGCACCGCGTCGTGGCGGGCGCGCAGGTCGGCAAAGCTGATGTCTCTGCCGATCTCGCAATTCAGCACGAACTCGACCTTGGACTGGCGCAACAGCGTTTCGCGGCGACGCACGATCGCCTTGTCGAGCTTGAAGTTGGGGATGCCGTAGATCAGCAGCCCGCCGACGCGGTCGTAGCGATCGTAGACCGTGACGCGATAGCCCTTGCGCCGCAATTGCTCGGCCGCGGCAAGGCCCGCCGGCCCGGCGCCGACGATGCCGATGCTCTCGGGCCGCTCGCGGCGCGGCCGGATCGGCTGCACCCAGCCCTGTTCCCAGGCCGTGTCGGTGATGAATTTCTCGACCGCGCCGATGGTGACCGAGTCGAAGCCCTTCTCGATGACGCAGTTGCCTTCGCACAGCCGGTCCTGCGGGCAGATGCGGCCGCATATTTCGGGGAAGTTGTTGGTCGCTGCGCTCAGCTCATAGGCCTCTTCCAGCCGGCCCTCGGCCGTGAGCTTCAGCCAGTCGGGGATGTTGTTGTGCAGCGGGCAATGGATCTGACAGAATGGCACGCCGCATTGCGAACAACGCGCGGCCTGCTCGGCCGCCTTGTCGCGCGCATAGTCGGCATAGATCTCCTCGAAGTCGCGCCGCCGCAGGGCTGCCGGGCGCTTGTCCGGCAAGGCCTGGGGTGTGGCGACGAACTTCAGCATCCTCTCGGCCATAGTTTTGTTCACTGGAAGGAGTGGATCGGTAATTTTCCTGCGCTGAAATGCGACTTGCTGATTCTTTACAGCAGCCGGCCGTCTATATGTCAATATACTTGACCTATTATCCGGAGCTAGAGATTCTCATCGCAGACGGAAAAGAATTCCGGGGTCTCTAGAGAAGGCAATAGATCCGAAAAAGGACTATATCCGTTTGGCATGCAAGGGCATGTGCCCGACCGGCTGCAGTAGATCAGGCTGGAGCGTGCTTGTTGTAGCGGCCGCCGGCGCGGAAGCGATCGAGATAGGTCGGCAGAATGGCTTCCGCCGCGGTCGGCTGGATACCGAGATCGGCCAGCGTCTTGGCGCCGCCGCGCACGACATTGTCTTCCGTCAGAAGATCGACCTGGTCGTGCGTGAGCGGCGGCACGGGCAGGAACTCGGCAAAAAAGCCCGCGATTTTCATCAGGCCGGCCGGCACGCCGACGATCGGCTTGTCGCGGCCGATCTCGCGTAGCGTGAGAGCGGCGATCTCGCGGTAGGTATAGACGCGCGGGCCGCCCAGCTCGAACACGGTCTTGGCGGTATCGGGCCGGTGCAGCGCGGCCAGCGCCGCGGCGCCGACATCGCCGGCGAACACCGGCTGCACGCGCGCCCGGCCATTGCCGACGACCGGCACGAACGGCGCTTGGGCGGCGATCTTGGCCAGGCGATTGAACATCGCATCGTCAGGCCCGAACACGACGCTCGGGCGCAGGATGGTGGCGCTCTCGAAGCCGGCAATGATCGCGTCCTCGGCCGCGATCTTGGACTGCACAAAACGGTTTTTGGCGCCGCGATTGTCGGTGCCGAGGCCGGAGACATGGACCAGGCGCCGCACGCCCGCCGCCCGCGCCGCTTCGGCGGTCGCCCGCGCGCCCTCGACATGCACGGCCTGATAGCGCTGCCGGCCGCGCTCGAACGGGATGCCCGCGGCGTTGATCACCGCCTGGCTGCCGGCGACGGCGGCGGCCACCGACTGCGGCATGCGCAGGTTGGCGACCATCACCGTGATCTGGCCGACATCGCCCGCGGTCTTCAGCGACTCGGCGAGCCCGACACGGCGGCACGCCACCCGCACTCGCAGGCCGGCTTGCGCCAGCGCCCGCACGATCGCCCGGCCGACGAAGCCCGAGCCGCCGAAAACCGTGACTTGCTTGATCTCCATGATCGCTGCCTATAACCCATCGTCGCTGGCGCGCAAGGGTCGATGAGGGTGTATGCTGGCCGCCTCGGGATGGCCTCGAGACGGAGGAAGATATGGCGCCGGATACTGTCACGACATCGGCCGCAACCGCATCCCGCCAGAAGGTGGCGCATGCTCGCATCGCTGAGCCGGTGCTGGTCAAGGGCCGCCGCGAGTTCTTCAAGTATCGCGATCTCGGCGTCGCCGAAGCGAGCGCCGGCAGCATGCGAGCCCAGGTCATGATGGCGAGCCAGGGCATGAGCCGGCCGACCGGCTGGCACTACCACGAGTGCGACGGCCAGTTCGTCTACATCCTCAAGGGCTGGGTCGAATTGCAGTTCGAGGATGGCCGCACGCTCAAGGTCGAGGAGGGCGACTCGCTGTTCATCCCGGGCTACCTGCGGCACAACGAAATCCGCACCTCCGACGCCATGGAGATTCTGGAAGTCTCGGTGCCTGGCCAGATGGGGACCGTGCCCTGCGAGGCGCCGGCCGGCTTCAAAGCCTAGATGGGGCGGCGGTTGACATCGGCCCGGACGGGCCCTAACTCACCGCCCTCTAGCCCGCGTGCCGTGCCCAGGTGGCGGAATTGGTAGACGCACTAGTTTCAGGTACTAGCGCCGCGAGGCGTGGAAGTTCGAGTCTTCTCCTGGGCACCATGCAGGGCTTGCGGGATTCTTCCTAAGATGGCGATCACTCTTCACCGTGGCGACTTGCCGGCGGGCCTCTCGTTCGGCTCGGTGGTGGCGGTCGACACCGAGACCATGGGGCTCAATCCCCACCGCGACCGGCTTTGCCTGGTGCAGCTCTCGGCCGGCGACGGCAATGCCCATCTCGTCCAGATCACGCGCGGGCCCGTGCAAGCGCCGCGCCTTGCCGCGCTGCTGGCCGACCGTGCCGTGGTGAAGCTCTTTCATTTCGCACGCTTCGACATCGCCGCGCTCGAGCACGCGCTCGGCGTGCGCTGCGAGCCGGTCTACTGCACCAAGATCGCCGCCCGCCTCACCCGCACTTTCACCGATCGCTGGGGGCTGAAGGACCTGTGCAAGGAGCTGCTGGGCATCGACCTCTCCAAGCAGCAGCAGACCTCCGACTGGGGAGCCGAAGCGCTGAGCGACGAGCAGCTCGCCTACGCCGCATCGGACGTCCTGCACCTGCATGCGCTCAAGGCCAAGCTCGACACCCTGCTCGAGCGCGAGGGCCGCGCCGAATTCGCCAAGGCGGCCTTCCAGTTCCTGCCGAGCCGCGCCCGCCTCGATCTGGCCGGCTGGTCCGAGGTCGACATTTTCGAACACTGAAATCGCAGCCCTTCTGAGTGTTGGCACGTTTTTTGCTTGAAGCTCCCTACGGCGAGGTCTAACGACCTTGGAGTGGGGGCATATGCGTATCGGTCCGAGTCTCGTTCTGGCGCCACGCCACACCCTGGCGATGACGCCGCAACTGCAGCAGGCGATCAAGCTGCTGCAATTCTCGCATCTTGAGCTCGCTGCCTACATCCAACAGGAACTCGAAAAGAATCCGCTGCTGGCCGAAGCTGCCGCCGACGATGGGCCGGCCGAGCCGCCGGATGTGCCACTCCCTGCGACATCGCCTGATACGGCCGAGACACTCAAGGCAGCTGCGCCGGCCCTGGCCGAGGTCGACGAGCGCTGGACGCGCGAGCATGCCGATCGCGGTGGGGACAGCGCCACGGCGCGGCTGGGGCCGCGCGAGGATGCGCCCGAGGCGCTCGACTTCGTTGCCGACCGCCCGCGATCGCTTGCCGTCCATGTGCTGGAGCAGATCGAGCTTGCGTTCGACGACGCGGCCGAGCGGCGGATTGCGCTGAAGCTTACCGAGGGGCTCGACGAAGCGGGCTATTGCCAGCTCGATGCCGCGGTCGCCGCCGCCGCCATCGGCGTCGACACGGCCGTCGTCGAGACGGTCTGGGCGCGGCTGCGCCAGATCGAGCCGGCCGGGCTGTTTGCCCGCACCGTGGCCGAGTGCCTCGCCGCCCAGCTCGCCGAGCGCAACCGGCTGGATCCCGCCATGCAGGCGCTGCTCGACAATCTCGACTTGGTGGCGCAGGGCGAGCTTGGCGCGTTGCGGCGGCGCTGCGGCGTCGACGCCGAGGACCTACGCGACATGCTGGCGGAGTTGCGTGCACTCGATCCGCGTCCCGGCCAGGCCTTCGACTTCGAGCCGATCCAGCCGGTCGTGCCCGATCTCTTTCTGCGCCCGGTCAAAGATCCCGAGAGCGGCGAGGAAGGCTGGCACATCGAGCTGAACAGCGAGGCGCTGCCGAGAGTGCTGATCGATCGCAACTACCACGCCGCCCTGATGGCCGGTGTGCGCGCCAGGGCCGACCGCGACTTCGTTGCCGAGCGGTTCCAGTCGGCCAACTGGCTGGTCAAGACTCTGGAGCAGCGCGCCACCACCATCCTCAAGGTGGCGCGCGAGATCGTGCGTCAGCAGGATGGCTTCTTCCGCAAGGGCGTGGGCGCATTGAAGCCGCTGGTGCTGCGCGACATCGCGGCCGCCACCGAGCTGCACGAGAGCACGGTGAGCCGTGTGACATCCAACAAGTACATCGCCACGCCAAGCGGCCTCTTCGAGCTGAAATACTTCTTCACGTCGGCGCTGCCCGCCCGTGCACCCGGCGCTGTCGTTTCGTCCGAAGCGGTGCGCTCGCGCATCCGTCATCTGGTCGGCGGCGAGAACGCGACCGCCCCCTTGTCGGACGATCGGCTGGTCGTTCTCCTGAAGGGCGAGGGCATCGAGATTGCGCGCCGCACCGTCGCCAAGTATCGCAAGGCCATGCGCATCCCCTCGTCGGCGGAACGTCGCCGGCTTGGCCGCATGGGCCTTGCCCGCGTCGTACCGCCAGCGATTGCAAACGCCGCACTGGCATAGCTGGCCGCGCCTGAGCCGGCCAACCGATCGCCGCCCGGTCAGGCCGAACGAGCGGCTTGACCGCTCCGGAGGAGGCGCTTATAGGGGCGCCTTCGCGCCGGGCGCCGATCTGGTCCCTGCCTGTTAACCCACTGGTGACATTGTGGAAATTGCCGATTTGCTGCCCGGGCCGGACGCCGTTCTGGCCAGCGTGAAGGCATCTGGCAAGAAAGCCCTGCTGGCCGAGCTGAGCGGCCGCGCCGCCAGCCTGTTCGGTGTCGACGAGCGCCGCCTGTTCGATCGCCTGCTCAAGCGCGAGCGGCTGGGCTCGACCGGAATCGGCGGCGGCATCGCCATCCCGCATGGCCGCATGGGCTCGCTTACCCAGCCGTGCGGCGTGTTCGCGCGGCTGATCCACCCGGTCGACTTCAACGCCATCGACGAACGGCCGGTCGACATCGTCTTCCTGCTGGTCGCGCCCGAGGGCGCCGGCGCCGACCATCTCAAGGCATTGGCGCGCGTCTCGCGCCTGCTGCGCGATCACGCCCTGGTCGACAAGCTGCGCGCCACCGACAGCGCCGATGCGCTCTACGCCCTGCTGCTCGACAGCGTTCAAGCGCAGAGCGCCGCCTAGCGCATGTTGGGTTCAGCTGGGCGAAGCTGAACCCATCTTGCCCGCTGCGACCCGCAACACCACTCTAGCCTCGTATCAATGCACCAGCGCTGGCTCGAGATCGTGCTGGCGAATCAGCGCCTGGGCGAGCTCGACCGATGCGGCAGCGGCCATCGGTTTGCCGTCGGCTGAGAAGATGCCGATCGCATGCTCGCCGTCGGGAAGGTTGATGGCCTTCACGTAGGCGATCTGCTGGGCGCCGAGACTGAGGAAGGCGTCGTCGGCGAGGGGGATGTAGGTCGTCTGCCCGTTTTCCATAGCTACCTCCTTGGCAGCATTGGCACGATCCGATCAGCGTGATCCGCTGCGACGCGCATTGATATCGATGGTGTTGCCGGCCGAAGTGGCGGCTCCGGTGTCGATGTGGATGGTGCGTACCCGCGGCTCGATCGCCGGGCGCACGAGGTCGATCGACAACAGGCCGTTGTCGAGCCGGGCACCGGTCACCTCGATGCCGTCGGCCAGCATGAACGACCGCTGGAACTGGCGGGCAGCGATGCCACGGTGCAGGAACACCCGGTCGCCGTCGTCGGCTTGCTTGCCGCGCACCGTGAGTTGGTTCTCGACCAGCTCGATGGTGAGGTCATCGGCCGTGAAGCCGGCCACGGCCAGTGCGATGCGCAAGCCGTTCTCGCCGATCCGCTCGATGTTGTAAGGTGGGTAGCCCTCGGCGCTCTTGGCCAAGCGGTCGAGCGTGCGCTCGAGCTGGTCGAAGCCCAGCAGCAGGGGCGAATTGAACATCGACACACGACTCATAGAACCCTCCTCCGAGGAGCGAGCGTCCGGAAACCCGAAGCGGCGTTTCCTTGCAGCGAATCTGGTGT
>Ga0194131_10005828_pt1 | contig 17474 bp, 19 predicted proteins | sample TA2KigO120mmetaG_FD_148631 | JGI IMG/M metagenome (GOLD analysis project Ga0194131, IMG submission 148631) | Freshwater microbial communities from Lake Tanganyika, Tanzania - TA2015053 Kigoma Offshore 120m | ecosystem: Environmental > Aquatic > Freshwater > Lake | place: Tanzania: Lake... | reverse complement strand
AGGCGGGCGCGACTGTCCCACCGGTGGTGGTGGCGGCAGTGGGGACAGACCGCCAGCTGCTCCATTAGCGCCGGGCGGAAGAGCACTTGCTCGCAGCCAGGGCAGCGAACCCAGAGGTCCTTGCGCACCGGCGCGGTGCGGGGCTCGGCCTGGATCGGCGCGGGGGCCTGCTCGAACCAGCGGGGACTGTCCTTCGGCTCCGACATGACGCGCGCTTAGCCCGGCGGCCGTGAACTTGTGGCGAGCAACCAGGCCTCGCCGTGCCATGCGTGACGCAGCGCGCGGATTCTCGCCGGGTCGCGGCCGTAGGCCACCCGGTTGCTCAGGAGCACCGCCACCACGCCCAGCGATCGCGAGAACCACGCGCTGGTCCCCGTGAAGCCGGTGTGCCCCAGGGCATCGGCGGGCGGGCAGGGACCGGCGCTGGACAGCTCGCCTGAGGGCGTGTCCCAGCCGAGCGCGTGCGAGCCCGCGCCGCGCGCGTGGATCTCGGAGGACAGCGGCACCTCGCCAGCGATCCAGCGCGACACCTGCCTCGCGACGGCCTCGGCGGTGCCGAAGAGCCCCGCGTGCGCCGCCACGCCGCCCAGGGCGCGAGCGTTCTCGTCGTTGACCACGCCGTCGGGACCCTCGCCGGTGGGCTCGGCCGCCGGGTGTCCCCAGGTGAGGCCCGGGGCCGACCAGAGCTGGTCGATGCGGGCGCCCCCCACCGCCTCGATCGCCGCGCCGAGCGCCAGGAAGCCGAGGTCGGAGTAAGCGTGCCGGTCGCCCGGCGGGCTGACGAGCGGCTCGCGGAGCGCATGGGCGACGATGTCGGCGCGCGCCGGGACACCCGGGAGCTTCCACAACTCCTTCCACCACAGGTAGCCGGCGCTGTGCTGGAGCAAGTGACGGGCGGTGACCCCGGGCGGCCAGAGGGGGTGTCCCGCGTCGAGGGGCAGCCGCCCCTCGTCGGCGAGACGGAGCGCAACTTCGGTGGTGCAAAGTACCTTCGTCAGCGAGGCGAGGTCGTACACCCGGCCGGGGTTCCACAGCAAACGCACCTCGCCACCCACCATCACGCAGGCCGAGAGCGAGGGCGCCACCACGCCCTCCGCCTCCTGGAGCAGCCGCGCGATCACGACGGCTCGACGGCGAGAAGATCGTGATCTAGACGCGAGCGCGTGCCCAGCGGGAGCGCGAGGTTGCGGCGCCCGTGCCCCACCGGGAGACCGGCAAGGATCGGCACCCCGAGTGGGCCGAGAATGTCGAGGAGCACGTCGTCGACCGTCCACGCGGCATCGTCCGGGGGGCGCGCGTCGAGGAAGTCGCCCAGCACGAACCCCAACGCGCCGTCGAAGGCGCCAGCGTCGCGACACTGCACGAGCAGCCGATCGAGCTTGTAGGGCGCCTCGCCCAGGTCTTCCAGTAGCACGATCTTGCCGTGCGCATCGAGCTGGTAGGGCGTGCCGCAGAGCGAGGCGAGGATGCAGAGGTTGCCGCCACAGAGCGGGCCCTCGGCGCGCCCGGCGACGAGAGGTCGCCCCGCGACGCGGACCGGCTCCCCAGCGAGCACCGCGCGGATCGCGAGGCGGCTCTCCTCGTCGTGGTAGCCATCGAGCGCGTGCAGTACCGGCCCGTGGATGGCCGGCCGGCCCCTCGCCGCCAGCCCGTTGAGCAGCGAGGTGGCGTCGGAGAAGCCGATGAATGGCACTGGAGCCAGCGCCGCCCACTGGATGCGCGGCATGAGTCTCGAGAGGCCGTAGCCTCCGCGCGCTGCCCACACCGCGTCGAAGCGCCCGGAGAAGGCCTCGTGCAGGTCGCTCAGGCGCTCGTCATCGGCGCCGGCCAGGTAGCGGCACTCGGCGCGCGCGTGGGGCAGTTCCACGAGGTCGAAGCCCCAGGACCGCGCGAGGGCGATGCCGCGGTCGAGCCGATCGGGGTCGGAGATCCCCGAGGGCGACACGACAGCGATGCGCGCAGCGGCAGCCAGCACGGCCCCGCATATATTCCGCTCGTGCTCATGTTCCTCGGCTGCTACACGCCCCCGCCCTTCGTGCACCCCGCGCCCGCAGAGGTGACGATGAGCGACAGCTTGCCGGCGACGGAGCCTGCCGATCCTGCGATCCCCGCAGAGGTCGAGGCCCCCACTGAGGAGCCGGTCGCCGCGACAACCAGCACCTTCGACGACGCCGAGGTGGAGCCGTACAAGGGCTTCACCGTGAAGACGCCACTGTCGATCGTCGACGAGGCCGGGCAACCGGTGGCCGTGCTCGGCAAGCCGGGAGTGGAGGTGACAGTGTTGACGGAGGCGGCCCTGCGCGTGAAGGTACGTTGCGACGGGTGCGACCCCGTCGTCACCGGCTACCTCCAGAGCGACGCGGTGCGGCGATGAGGATCATGCCGGTGGAGGGCAACCGCCAGCGCCTCGACGGCGGCGCGATGTACGGCAACGCGCCCCGGGCCCTCTGGGCGCGCTGGTCGTCGCCCGACGAGCAGAATCGCATCACGTTGGCGTGCCGTGCCATGCTGGTGGACGACGGCCGTCGCCGGGTGCTGTGCGAGGCCGGCATCGGTACCTTCTTCGCCCCCGAGCAGCGCGAGCGCTACGGCGTCACAGAGTCGCGACACGTGCTGCTCGACTCGCTGGCCGAGCTCGGGCTCCGGCACGACGACATCGACGCCGTCGTCCTCAGCCACCTGCACTTCGACCACGCCGGCGGGCTGCTCTCGGCGCACGAGCAGGGCGCGCGACTGTTGTTTCCCAGGGCCCGTTTCATCGTGGGCGCCCGCGCCTGGGACCGCGCGCGACACCCGCATGCTCGCGACCGTGCCAGCTTCATCCCGGAGCTCAACCGGCAGCTAGAAGACAGTGGCCGCCTCGAGATCCTCGACGGTGAGCGATCACCGTGGCTGGGCGACGCGTGGCGCTTCCACCTGTCCGATGGGCACACGCCGGGGCTTCTCCTGGCCGAGGTCGCGAGCGACGAGGGACCGGTGCTGTTCGCAGCCGACCTCATCCCGGGCAGGCCCTGGGTCCACGTGCCGATCACCATGGGCTACGACCGCTTCCCGGAGCAACTGATCGACGAGAAGGCGCGGTTGCTCCCCGACCTGCACGCGCGCGGCGCCCGGCTCTTCTTCACGCACGACCCCGGCGCAGCGATGTCTGCAGTGCACCGCGACGAGAAGGGCCGGTACTTCACGTAGGTTGGCGACAGTTTGAGGATGAGGCGATAGACTGGGCGGCGGAGACACCCCATGCGCTGCTTTGCACTAGTCACTCCCTTGTTGTTCCTCGCGGCCTGCGGTAGCGATACGGCCACCGCCCCCTGCGGCGACGGCTTCGGCCGCGCCGACGACGGCAACTGCTACCTGCTCGACATGGGTGAGGACGACACCGGCGACGCCGACACCGACACCGACACCGACACCGACACCGACACCGACACCGACACCGACACCGGCCAGCCCCCCGACTCGGGCGACACCGGCCAGCCCCCCGACTCGGGCGACACCGGCCAGCCCCCCGACTCGGGCGACACCGGCGAGCCCCCCGACTCGGGCGACACCGGCGACACCGGCGAACTCACCGAGATGACCATCTCCGGCTCGATCACCCTCGACGAGGACTCCACCTCCTCGATGAGCTGCCGCGTGGGCGCCTTCAGCGGCTCAGACCCTATGACCAGCACTCCGCTGGGCGTGGCCAGCATCACGTGCCCGGCCACTGCGGGCTCCGCCGAGGCGATCAGTACCTCGATCCAGCTCAATCCGGGGTCGGCCACCATGATGTACCTCATCGCGAGCGTGGAAGACGGCGGCGTCATCACCGACACCCTCGACGACGCGAGCCCGCACGCCATCAGCAGCGGGGGCACGGCCAGCGGCGTCAACTTCGACGTCAACCTGCCCTAGTCGCGACTCGAGCGCATGGGCGCCAGCGCCTCGTTCATCGCGGGGCTCGGCTCGCAGTGGATCCTCGGGGGCAGCGGCGCCGCCTACGAGACCACGCTGGCCGAGCGCTTCGCGCTGGTGGGCCACGTCGGGCGAGTGACTGCGCTCGGCGTGGAGCTGCGGCACGCCCGCCCAGACCTCGCCGAGGGCGGCGCGCTGTTCCACGACGACGGCAGCGGCGCGGACATCGCGAGCGCGGGCAGCGGCTACCGCGACGAGCTCTACCTGGGCCTCAGCCTCGGCCTGTCCTTCGACGCCCGCGCCCGGGTGCCGCCGAGCCGACCCCGGCTGGAGTTCAGGCCGTTGCTCGGCTTCACCGCCGGGGCGTTGTTCACCGACACCCAGCTGAGCCTGCCGGGCTTGGACGGGCCCACCGACTACCGCGGTCGCAGCGTCGACCCGCAGGTGGGCGCGGGCGCCGGCGTGGAAGCGCGCTTCGCCGAGTGGCTGTCGCTTTCGCCCCGGCTCGACGCGGCGGTGACCGTCGCCAGCGACGAGCGCGAGGTGGCGGCCGGCGAGCGCTGGGGGGTGGAGTGGCGCCTCGTACCGGCGGTCGAACTCGGCGTGCGGTTCTGACGGGGCGGGGCTAACGGTCGCGGCATGGCCTCACCCTGGCGCGTGATCGCCGAGGGCCTCGGCACCCGGGTGGACGAGGACCTACTGCCGGCGATGTACGCTGCGGCGAGCGTGTCGACCTCGCAGGTGCGCGAGGAGCTGCGCCGTGCCGGGTTGGCATTCGTCGACGAGGAGGCGGGGCTCGTGCCCGAGCCGGACGAGCTGCGCCGCGCCGTCGATCACGTCGTCCGGAGCGCGCAGATCCGGGCCAGCGCGATGGGTGCCGTGACCGGACTCGCGGGTGCGGCGGCGATGCCGCCAGAGTTGGTGGCGGCGATGGTCAACACCCTGCGCCTGGGCCAGCGGCTCGCCGTGGTCCACGGCTTCGACCCGGAGACCGACCACGGCAAGATCGTCCTCACGCGCGCCCTCGCCGCCGCGATGGGCGTCGAGCTGCCCGACTCGACTCGAGTTGCGACGAGGGTGTCGGAGTTGCCGGTGCTGGTGCGCGCGGCAGCGCCGGGCTCGTCGGGCGCGGTGCAGTGGGCGGCTCGCTACGTGGTGGAGCGCTCGGTGGGCTCGGCGGCGGCGCGAGTGGTGCGGCTCGTGCCGGGGCTCGGGGCGGGCATCGCGGCGCTGAGCGCCTGGCGCCGCCAGAAGCAGGTGGCGGCGCGGATGTGCGCCGTCTTCCACCGGGCCATGGACGCGCTGAGCTTCGACATCGAGGGCGAGCAAGACGCGATCGAGGTGCGTTGAGTCCAGCGCCGCTCGATCCGATCTACGAGGCATGCTCCTCGACCAGGCTCGCGACCTCGCCGAGCTGATGGGGTTCATCCCCCTCAGCTCGTTTGCCGCGTTCACCACCGCCACCGCGTTCAGCGGCACGATGAAGGCGGCGGAGTGGCGCCTCGATCGCGTGGTGGAGCCCGCCAAGGTCGCCTAGCTCGTGCTAACCATGAGCGCCTGGAGAGCCTTCCATGCGCATCGTTTCCCTCGTGGCCCTCGCCCTGGCCTGCACCCCCGACGAGGAGAAAGACAGCGGCGGCACGCTCGAGGCCGACAGCGGTGACCCGGCCTGCGAGGGCACCCCGCCCGACATCACCAGCTTCTCGGTGAGCGAGGGCGAGATCTACACCGACGAGAACGGCAACGACTACCCGACGCTGGTGATGGTGGTGGAGTTCGAAGACGTCGACGGCGACGCGCACCTACTCTCGGCCAACCTGTGGTGGGACGACACCGTCGACGGATCGATCGACGGCGCTGCCGAGCCCGATGCCGTGCTCGGCAAGTCGGCCATGACCAGCGGGGGCGAGGTGGTGGATGAGTGCGAGGGCGAGGGCGGCACGCTCAACATCAGCATTCCCGTGTCGGCCGCCGACTTCATGTACAGCACCCAGTACGACTTCGGCGTGACCCTCATCGACGCCAACGGCTACGAGTCGGAGATGGCGGTGGCCACGGCCACGACGCCCGAGGAGTTGTAGGAGGGGAGGGCTTCCACCCTCCCCTTGGTGCTGCGCGCTGCGCTCGCTGGACGCTCGCTCCTCGCTCCGCACCACCCCTCCCGCGACCTCGCTAGGTCGCGCAGATCAAAACCAAGATAGCCCCGCGCGCATGAAACGCGACCGGTACCGCGACGCGGGGGTAGACATCGACGCGGGCGACGAGGTGGTCGACCGCATCGGCAAGCACGTGCGCAGCACCTACCGCGACGGCGTGGTGGGCGACATCGGCGGCTTCGGCGGCTTCTTCCGCGTGCCGGAGCGCTACCGGGATCCCCTCCTGGTGGCCGGCACCGACGGCGTGGGCACCAAGCTCCTGCTGGCACAACGGCTCGGTGACCACTCGGGCATCGGCATCGACCTCGTGGCTATGTGCGCCAACGACGTGGCGGTCTGCGGCGCCGAGCCCCTGTTCTTCCTCGACTACTTCGCCACCGGCAAGCTCGATCCCAGCGAGGCCGAGGCGGTGATCGCGAGCATCGCCGAGGGTTGTCGACAGGCGGGCTGCGCGCTCATCGGCGGGGAAACCGCCGAGATGCCGGGCATGTACGCGCCGCGCCACTACGATCTCGCCGGCTTCTGCGTGGGCGTGGTGGAGCGCTCGGCCGTGCTCGACGGTCGCGACATTCAAGCGGGCGACAAGCTCGTCGGCCTGCCCTCGAGCGGCGTACACAGCAACGGCTACTCGCTGGTGCGCCACCTCCTCGACAAGCTGCCCATGGATGTCGACGACTGGGGCCTCGGCGCGCCGCTCGGCGAGGTGCTGCTCCGTCCCACGCGCATCTACGTGAGGCAACTACTGGCCTTGCGCCAACAGTTCGGCCTGCTCGGCGCGGTGCACATCACCGGCGGCGGTTTCACCGGAAACGTCCCCCGCGTGCTGCCGCGCGGCCTCGGCGCAATCATGCAAAGGGGGAGCTGGCCCGAGCTGCCGATCTTCGCGCTGTTGCGCGCCCAGGGAGAGCTGTCCGACGACGAGATGTACCGCACGTTCAACTGCGGACTCGGCATGGTGCTGGTGGTGCGCGCCGGGGAAGCCGAGGCGCTCGCCGCCGCCGCCGCCGGCTTCGTGGTGGGCGAGGTCGTCGCCGACGAGGGCGGCGAGGCCAGGGTCGTGTAGGTGAGCAACCTCGCCCGCGTGGCCGTGCTGGTGTCGGGCCGCGGCTCGAACCTGCAGGCCCTGCTCGACGCCGCCGCCGACCCCTGGTTTCCCGCCGATGTCGTGCAGGTGGTGTCGAACGTGCCCGGCGCCTACGCGCTGGAGCGCGCCGCGCTCGCCGGGGTCGCGGCTAGCACGGTGGTGTCGAAGGGCCGGGCGCGCGAGGACTTCGAGGCGGAGTTGCTCGGCCACCTCGACGGCATCGACATCATCTGCCTCGCCGGCTTCATGCGCGTGTTGACCGGGGGCTTCCTCGATCGCTTCCGCCACCGCGTGGTGAACATCCACCCGGCGCTGCTCCCCGCCTTTCCCGGCACGCACGGCATCGCCGACGCGCTGGCCCACGGCACCACGGTGGCCGGCGCCACCTGCCACCTCGTCGACGCCGGCGTCGACACCGGGCCGATCCTGGCCCAGGGCGGCGTCGCGGTACAAGACGGCGACACCCAGGAGAGCCTCGCCGCCCGGGTGCTCGCCATCGAGCACCGGCTGTACCCGATGTGCCTGCGCTGGATGGCCGAGGGGCGCGTGAGCGTGGAGGGTCGGCGCGCGCGGGTGAGGTTGTTGCCGGGGGAAACGCGGTGGGTGGGGGGCTAGGCGCGCGCGGCGGCACTGTCCCTCGCGGGGACAGCGACGGCGAGAGCGGCGACGCTGGCGACGTCGGGGTCGAGGGCGGCGTCACACGCGGCGTCGGCGCGAGCGCGAGGCGGCTCCTACTCCTCGACTCCCACCCCTCCGCCGAAGCTCTCGATCGCCACCGGTAGCTCGTAGAACATCAGCTCCCCGAGGCGCTCCGGCGGCCCCAGCCGCCGGGCGATCCAGCCTTCCACGTTGTTCCAGACGAACGGCGGCACGGCGCCGCGGTCGATCACCAGGGCCCTCACGCCAGCGTCGCGCGCGGCGATGAACGGGAGCGCCTCGGAGCGGGTGAGCCACAGCGACTCCGCCGCCGCGATGTCGAGCCCGTACTCCATGCGCCAGCCGAGAGCGGCGGCCAGCGCCGGCGAGGTGGCCGACTCTCGATCCGCCGCGCCGAGCAAGGCCGTCCACCGGTCGGCCGAGATTCGACCGGCGTAGTAGGGCGCCCCGGGCGGCGGGAACAACATCACGGCGCCCGGACCCGCCGCGTCGAGTAGCGACACTACGGCCGCGAGGTCGGCGCCGACCGGCGTCGGCACCTCGGGAGAGCGAGCCGGCATGGCGAGGCCGATACCGGCGGCCCCCGCGAGGCCCGCCGCGGCCATCAGCAGGCGGCGCCCTCCGTGCCTGATGACAAGCCAGGCGACGACGCCCCAGAGCGGCGCCGTGGTGCCTGAGAGGCCGATCGCGCGCAGCTCGTCGGCCACCACGGTGCCGCGGGCGGCGTCGAGGGCAGCGCCGCGAAGCTGGTCGAGTCGCGACACCTCCGGGGCCGGAGCGTCGGGACCGTACTCCACCGGCTTCCCCTCCCCTTCCACCACGCGGGGGTGAACCCAGCGACCGTACCCAGCGGCCGCGCTCTCCCAGCGGCGGGCCTCCTGCGGCGGCATCGGGAACCACGCGCCGCCCTCGCCGCCGTAGGCCGGCCCGAGCGAGGGCACCTCGGCGGCGCGGAGCGCCCCCCCCGGCGACGACAACGGTTCCGTGGCGAGCGCGCCCAGGCCGATCACGCCGGCCAGCAACCACGGTTGCCGGCGCGCGAGGCCCAGGAGCACCGACGCCGCTGCCACGGGAGCGCCGAACAGGGCGCCAAACAGGCCCAGCCGCGGGGCCGCCAGCGCCAGCAAGAGCCCGGCGAAGGCGAGGCCGGGTAGGTCGGCGCCGAGCAGCGGCAGCGTGGTCCAGGGGCCGAGTTGCACGAGAATCACGGCGGCAACACGCTCGTCGAGGGATCGGGACGCCGCGATGCGCCACGCCGCGAGCCCGCCCAGGCCCACCGAACTGGCGATGACCAGCCGCGCCGCGGTCACCCCCGGCAACGGCAAGATCGCCCCGAGCAACACCGGGAGGGGCACCGCTGGCCACGCGCCGTCCCCCTCCCGCCACGCGGAGAGCGCGCACACGAGGCCCGCGCCGGCGTCGCTGTCGAGCACGTCGGGCAGCCACCCGCACGCGGCAGCGAGGCACCAGAGGGCCGGCAGCCCGAGGGCGGCGAGCGCGCCGCCTACCAGCTCCCGGGATTCGACGCGCTGCACGCCGCCTCGCCACAGAAGTTGGCCACCTCGCCGGTCGCCAGGAAGTGGGCGGACTGCTGGATACAACCCGGCCAGTTGCGCGGGATCGAGTGCGCCCCGCTCGACGCGCCCGGCCGGTTCACCGGCTCGGGGTAGCCCACCTCGGGGTCGTACTGCACCAGCGTGGGCGCGGTGGTGGGCATCGCCGCCGGCACCAGCTCGTAGGGCGTCGTCACCGAGGGGGTGGCGAGCGTGCCGCCCACGCTCCGCATCAACAGCTCCGTCGTCAGGTTCGGCACCTGCTCGTCGCCCATCGACTCCTGCCAGATCATGTCGCGACCGGACATGCGGTCGGCGTGCGCTGCCGGGTCGACCGGGTCCCACAACACCTGGGTGGTGGCGTAGAGCAACTGGCGGTCCCAGGGGTCGGAGTACTCGCGGCTCGCGACGATGTCGAAGGGTGGCCACTGGGCCGAGCGCTCGAGCATGGTGGCCCAGGCGGCCCCGCCCACGTGGAACACGCCCCGGGAGATCGACGCCTGGTTGGCGAACATCACCGACCCCTCGATCCCACCGAGTGAAATCCCGTAGTAGTGGAGCTGCGATTCGTCGGCGAGCCCCTCGAACACCTCGTCGTCGAGCAAGCTCCCCTCGGCCAGGTACATCACCAGCGCGCGGGTGTCGGCCACGCCTTGCACCAGCATCTCGGGCACCTCGTGGAAGCGCGCGAAGTCGGCGGCCACCTCGAGCGCGTGCAGGCGATCGTCGCTGGTGAGGCCGGTCCACTTGGTGGCGATCACGATGGCGCCGAGCTCGTCGGCCAGCGCGCGCACGCCGTTGCTGTCGTCGCCGGCGAGGTAATTGTCGGGCTCCTCCATGATGCCGTGCCCGAAGATGAGCACCGGCACCGTCCCCGGCTCGCGGTCGCGCACGCTCTCCGGGATGGTCACCCACAGGTAGGCCTCGCGCGTGCCCTGCACCACGGCGGCCCCGCTGGAATCGAGCTCCACCCGGGTCTCGTCCACCAGCCAGTTCGCGGTGGTGAAGCTTCCCTCCAGTTGCTTCCACACCCCCTCGGGCGGCGGCGCGTCGTCGCCCGAGGTCCACGTGCGGCTGAAGGCATGGGCGCTCGGCACGGGGAGCGCCGCGAGCACGCCGTCGACCAAGGCCCGGCCGTCGCCCACCGGGAAGTCCCAGGCCACCGACACGTCGTCGTAGCCAAGATCGGCGAGCCGGGCGCGGAGGTCGGCGTAGTGACCCTCGGGCGCCGGCAGGTCGAGCGGGGCGCCGCCGCTGCTCACGCCCGAGGTGACGACGACGGCGACGGTGTGACCGGGGGTCATGGCCAACATCGGCCTGACGATGAGCGTGCGCTGGCCCGAGGCGATGGCGTCGTCGGCCGCGTCGAGTTCGGCGAAGCAGGGAATCGGCGCGCCGCTGTCGAGGTCGACCATCCGCACGCTGCCGTCGATGCCGATCTGCGACTCGCCCCCCACGCTGTCCTCGTCGATCGGCACCTCGAACATCGCGATCGACGGCTGCACCACCGAGAAGCCGTCGCGGAGGTTGAAGAGCGTGAAGTCCCAGTCCTTTCCCCCGTCGGCCACCGGGAGGTCGCCAGCGACCATCGCCACCTTCCCGTCGGCGACCAGCTCGGCGGAGGGGAAGGGGTTGCTGCGGCCGAGGCCGAGCGCGCCCACCGTGGCCTCGACCGGGGCTTTCTCCTCAGCGCTGCAGGCGAGAAAGGCGAGGATCATGGACGCCGGCTATCCCGGGGACGGTGGTTCGAGAGCGGCGGCCAGCTCCCCGGCCACGCTCGCCCGTAGCCGCTCCACGAACATCTCCTCCATCGGGACGGCGCCCGCCTGCTTCCTCAGGCCCTGGAGCAGCCCGCCGAGCGCGCCCTCGTCGGTCGGCTCGCCGAGCGGCGGGCGCGGGTAGCGCATGATGAAGCGGGTGACCGGGCTCCACCGGTGCCGCCCGAAGCTCACCTCCATCGCCTCGCGCACCTCGCGCACGCGGCCCGGCAACCAGCCCCGGTCGCGGGCGATCCGCGCCATGGCCACCACCTCGGCCGAGCGCGCGGCGATGTCGATCACGTCCTTGACGGTGAGGAACCACAGCACAGTGCGGAACAGCTTCTTCACGGGCCAGAAGATGGCGGCACGCAGGCATCCCACCAGCATGTTCGTCCGGTCCTCGGTGAGCACGTCGAGCGTGGCGTCGTCGAGCAGCTGGCCGCAGGCCTCGGCGTCGGCCTGCAGTGCGCGCCGCAGCGCCTTGCGCGACAGCCAGTCGTCGAGGATGGGCAGCGGCACCATCATCGCCACGCCGGCGAGGATCACGTGCGGGTGCGCGGCGGGCGACATCGCCGGGGCTTATCCCGAGCAGCCGCGGAGCCACGCCACCGCCCCCTCGGCGTCGCTCGCCGAAACCGTCCACCAGGCCGCATCGCGACGAGAGAGGTGTACGGAGAGCGGCGCGGCACCGTCGGCCAGCACCACCGTCACGCGGCGCACGGGGGGATCGCGGTCCAGGCGCGCGAAGCAAGCGGCGAGGCCCGGGCCGTCGTCAGCGGTACACGCGATGCGACCACCGTCGTAGGGCACGCCCTCGAAGGCGCCCTGGGCGGCGGAGGGGTCGGGATCGCCGGGCAACTCGGTGCGGCCCACGGCCACGCGCCAGCCGGGACCGAGGCGGGCCGCCGTGCACGGGGCCAGCGGCGACCACGCGTCGAAGGCCAGCTCGACCGACTCGAGATTCCGCATCGGCGCGCCGCTCAACAGCACGTCGGCCGCCGCCATGTCGGCCAGCACCTCGAGGCTGATCCAGTCCTCGTGGCGCGCCCGCCGCGCGAGCGCCTGCACCGAGGGACGGCGCGGGTCGATCTCCACGCCGGCGCGGGCGATCGCCTCGTCGATCTTGCCCTCGCGCAAGAGCGCGTCGGCGCTGGGCGGGTCGTCGCAGGCGAGCAGCCACCACATGGGGCCGCACGTTATCCGCGCGCCGTGGTCACCGACGCCTTCGTCACCCTCGGCCGCGGGCAACCGGGGGGCTGGCTGTTCTCCTGCGAGCACGCGTCGCGCCGCATGCCGAGGGGCTACCCCGTCTCGCACCGCGATCGGCACCTGCTCGACACCCACTGGGGCTGGGACATTGGCGCCGCCGACCTCACCCGCGCGCTGTGCAACTCGATGGGCGGCGGGGCGGTCTTCTGCAACTTCACGCGCCTGCTGTGCGACACCAACCGCGCCCCGGGCGACCCGACGATGTTCCTCGACGACACCGACGATGGCGCGCCGAGCTTCAACAGCGCCCTCGACGAGGCGGAGCGCGACCGCCGCTCTCGACGATATTTCCACCCCTACCACCAGGCGCTGGCGCGCTTCGCCGCGCAGCGACCGCGCCTGTTGTTGTCGATCCACAGCTTCACGCCGAGCTTCCGCGGGCGAGCCCGGACCATGGAAGCGGGCGTGCTCTTCGACCGTCACGACCCCCTGGCCCACGAGCTCGCGCTCGCGCTGGCCGGGGAGGGACTGGCGACGGCGCTGAACGAGCCCTACTCGGGCAAGGACGGGCTCATCTACTCCGCCGCGCGTCACGGCCAGGGCGCCGGCATCCCCTACCTCGAGCTCGAGGTGCGCCAGGACCTCATCGACACCCGGCCGAGGGCCGCCGCCGTCGCCGCCAGGGTCGAGAGGGCCCTGCTGTCGTGCGGGATCTGAAGCCCGCGCTCGCCGCGCTGCTCGGCACCGCGCTGTTCCTGTGGCCCGCGCGCGCCGGGCTGCTCGGCGACCCCTTCGGCGAGGCCCACAACCACCTCGCCGCCCACGGGCAGGCGCTGCTCGACCTCCGGGTGAACTACCCGGCCGGCTGGGACGTCCCCCTGATGGACCCGCCGAACCTGCCCATCTTCGCGCTGGGCTGGCTCGTCTCCCCGGTGGTGGCCTACAACGGCATGGTCGTGGCGAACGTGTTGCTCGCCGCGCTGGGCGGCTGGCAGCTCGGGCACGAGACCGGCGGGCGGCCCGGCGCCTGGGTGGGGATGGCGGCCGTGGCCTGGAGTCCCTTTCTCTCCGGCGTCATCGACTTCGGCGTGTCGGAGTCCTGGCCCCTGGGGTGGTACGCACTCCACCTCGCCGCGATGCTACGACTGCGTCGCGAGCCGAGCCTCGGCCGTGCGGCCTGGGCGGGCCTGTCCCTCGGGATCTTCGCGCTCAGCGGCTGGTACCACGCGGCCTTCGCGCTGGTGGTGGCCCCCCTGCTCGCCCTGCACGTTCGACGGCGCGAGCTCTGGCTCACCGGCCTGGTTGCCCTCGCGCTGGTGCTGCCACGGTTCGTCGACCTGTTGCCCCACCTCGACGTGTGGGCCGGTCGCGCCGCCGGCCTGTCCGACCCCGGCGACATCCGCGCCTGGACGCGCACCGAGCGATACGGCATCGATCTCTTCATGTTCGGCCCAGCCACCGAGGTGGTTACGCCCTCGTACACGGTCTACCTTGGTGTCGCGACCGTCGGCCTGGCCGTGCTCGGCGGGCGCGCGGCGCTCCCCTACCTCGGGATGGCCATGCCCCTCTGGGTGCTCGCGCTGGGGCACTGGCTCCGGGCCGGCGGCGAGCTGCTCGCCGACTTCCCCATGCCGGCGGGATGGCTCGTCTCCACCTTCGACAGCGCGCAGTTCGTCACCCACTGGTACCGCGCCGCGGGTCCCGCCACCGTCCTGCTGGCCGCCGCGGCGGCGACGGGCGCGTCCCGGGCGCGCCTGCCCGCGGCCGTCCTCGCCGCCGGGATCCTCGCCGACAGCCTGTGGCTCTCGCACACCCGCTGGCCCCGGGTGGCCGCGCCGTTGAGCTTCCCGCCCGAGGCGGCGGAGATGTCGGCTATGGAGGGACCGATCTTCGAGCTCCCCGTCGATGCCAACCGGGGCTCGCCCGAGCGGGCGGGGTCACGACGGCCGTACTGGATCTACCAGCTGCGCCACCACCAGCCGGTGGCCGAGCACTACGAGGGGGCCGACGCCGCGCTGCGGCTCTCGGGCCAGGCGCGCGCGCTGCAAGCCGCCTGCGGGGGCCTACCGCGCCCGCGGCCCGGGGCGCCCGACGAGGGCAGCACGGCGCCGGGCAGCGAGGGCGTGAGCCTCCACGATCTCGGCTTCCGCCACGTGGTGGTCCACCCGGCGCTGGCGCCCAGCGGCTGCGCCGACGCGGTGGAGGCGGCCCTCGGCCCGCGCGCGGGGACTACGAGCTGGACTCTCCGAGCACCCGGCTGAGCGCGACCGCGTCGATCTCGCCTCGGCCGTAGGCCTCGTAGGCGCGTTCAAGGTCGCCGAGGCGCTGCCGGAGACGGCGCCGCTCTCGCCGCACCCGGCCAAGCTCGGCGTCGAAGGCGGCCCGGAGCGCCTCGGGCAAGTCGGGCAACTGCAGCGCCGCGATGTCGTCCGTGCGCGCCCGGGGACGGGTCTGCCCCGCCGTGGCCGCGAGACCAGGAAGCGCGAAGCTCGAGCGCAAGGCCGTGAGCAGGAAGTCGGGCTCCTTCTCAGCCTGCACCCTCACGAACTCGGGCGAGGCTACGAGCCCGGTCGGCAGGGAGTCGTCGGGACGCTCGGCCACCGCGATGTTGCGAAGCTCGGGGCGCATGCGGCCGAAGAGCAACTCGCCCTCCACCACCGGCACGAGGCCATCCACCTCGTGGCCGCTCTTCACGGTCGCGTGCATGAACTCGCCGGTGCTGGCATCCACGTCGGCGAGGGTAAGCACCGTCGCGGGCGCCTCGGAGCCACGCCGGGCGCCCCCGCTCCGCACCCGCGCGCGCTCCGACACCCGGAAGCGCGGCACGCCCAGCCCCTCGTTGCCCGCGAGGGCCTCTTCCGGCACCCACGGCGGGTCGTGTACCCGCGCCGCCCGCGCGTAGGGCGCGCCACGCAGGTGAAGCCGCAGCGCCACGATCTCGTCCACCTCGGTGCGCCGGAACCGGCGCCGGGTCGTCTCGTATCCGGGTCGCGACACGACGGCGCACAGGGTCGGCGACACCCTCGCCGGGAGACGTCGCAGCACGAGCACGGCGGCGCGCGTGAGGGTGCCGCCGAAGGGCAGGAACACGCCCTCGGGGAGCGAGACGACGGCCTCGCGCGCGAAATGGGCGAGGATGAAGGCGCGGAGATCGTCGTAGGCAGGCCCCGTGAGCAGCGACCATGGCACCACCACCGCCACTCGACCGCCCGCCCGCACCCAGCGGACCGCAGCGCGCAGGAACAGCTCGTCGCTGGTCACGCGCGCCCGCCGCACGCCGTGTCGCGACAGCACGTCGGGCCGGTGGATGTCGACCGAGAAGGGCGGGTTGGCGAGCACCACGTCGTAGGCCTCGGCGGGCTCGCTGGCGAAGAAGTCGGCCACGGTCACCGCCCGCGGCGAGGCGCCGTGGAGCGCGAGGTTGAGGCGGGCCAGCGCCGCCAGGTCGGGGTCGACCTCGATGCCCTCGGCGTCGGCCCCGCGCGAGGCCGCCGCCACGAGGAAACCGCCGGAGCCGCAGGTGGGATCGATCACCCGCTCGCCAGCGCGCACCTGGGCGAAGTCGGTCACCAGCTCCACCAGGGGGCGGGGCGTGAAGTACTGGCCGCGCTTGCCCTTGAAAAGATCGGTGAAGAAGCGCTCGTAGGCGAGGCCGAAGAGGTCGAGGTCGGGGGAGAGCGGGATCGACTCCAGCCGTGCCGAGGCAGGCGCGTCGGGGCCGTCCGGCCAGAGCTCCGTCGCGATGCCCAGGCGCGCCGCCAGGTGACGGACCAGCGCCACGAAGGCGCGCCGTCCCCCGAGGCCATGCGCGCGGAGGCGCTCCTCGGCCAGCCGCAGCTCGGCCGCGAAGCGCTCCGCAGGGTCGGCGAACAGGCTCACGGCGCGCGTCTAATCCGGGGCGCGCTAAGGGCTCCCGGTGCAGGGCGCGGTCGTCGGACTCTGGCTCGGAACCCCCTCGGCGGCGGCGGTCTTCGTCGACGGCGAGCTGCGCGCCGCCGTGCGCCAGGAGGTGATCGACCGGGTGCCGGGCAGCGACGCCTTCCCCTCCGGCGCGATCGACGCCGCGCTCGACCTCGCCGGGGTGCGTCCTTCCGCCGTTCGCGTCGCCGTCGACCAGGGCGGCGGCCTCTCGGCTCTCCTGCACCGTCGCACCCTCGCCCGAGCCCTGCGCGCCGCGCGCACCGGCGGCGAGGTCCAGCTCGTGGCAGGGGCGCAGGTCCGGGCGTGGCTGGCCGGGCGCACCGAGCCCTGGGCACGGGCGCCCCAGGCCCAGGCCATCGCGGTGGCGGCCATCGTCTCGGGGGGCACGCCGCCGCCGGGAAGCCCGGCCTGGGGGCCCGGCATCGAGGAGATCGCCGCCTTCCGCGCGCTGGGGAACGCGAACTTGCCGCGAGAAAAGTTCGAGATCGAGAGCCGCCACCTCGTCGTCGCCCGCGGCCGGCTGTGGTTCGCCGGCCCGGATCCCTCCCGCGCCCGTCGCGAGGGGGACGCGCTTCGCGAGCTCGTCGGCCCCGACGGCGTCGTCCCCGCCACGCCCACCGACGTGGTGCGCGCCTGGCGATTGTTCCCCGGCGCCGACCTGCAGCTCGGCCCCTGGGGCCTGCGCTACTCCTCGCTCGCCAGCGGCGGCAGCTCGTAGAAACTCGCGAAGGAGTTCCAAAGCTCCCCCGCGAGGTAGCGGGTCCCCGGCGGGTCGGACTTCCTCGACTGCCGGAGGTAGTCGTTGATGATGTCGCCGGCCTCGTTCTCGCGGCGCGCGGGGTGGCGCAGGTTCATCCTGAGCCGAACGACGCCCTTGCTGCCCACGTGGACCATCTCGACGGTGCCATCGGGGAACACGCGTTCCACCACCGCGGAGTGGGACAGGGGGTCGTCGAGCAGGCCGTTGTCGTTGCGGTCGTAGGTGTCGTCGAAGAAGGCGATATCGCCGGGGCGGGGCAGGCGGCGGTGGTGGAGCACGCCGCTGGCAGCGGCCTCGTCGCGAAGCATCGCGGAGCTGCCACTGCGCGGAAGGTCGGCCTTGGCCAGGGCCGCCTCGACCAGCCCCGAGCAGTCCATGCGGTAGCTCTCCCCGTCCACGCGCAGCTGCGCGTCGCCGACGAAGCTGGCCGCCGCGCGCGCGATGTCGACGCCCGCGCCGCCGGGCCGCGCCTCGGCT
>Ga0194131_10005826_pt1 | contig 17477 bp, 16 predicted proteins | sample TA2KigO120mmetaG_FD_148631 | JGI IMG/M metagenome (GOLD analysis project Ga0194131, IMG submission 148631) | Freshwater microbial communities from Lake Tanganyika, Tanzania - TA2015053 Kigoma Offshore 120m | ecosystem: Environmental > Aquatic > Freshwater > Lake | place: Tanzania: Lake... | reverse complement strand
CCGATCGCCTGAGCCTGCTCGGCGGGCGTCGCACCGGCCTCGTGCAAGCGCTGCTGAAGCAGCGGAGAGAACATGCCGTAGAGCAGCGACGAGCTGACGGCAAGACCGAGAGCGAATCCGAGCTGGACGAACGCGGTGCGCGACGAGCCGATGGCGCCGACCAGCTCCGGCGGCGGCTTGGCCACGAATACATTGGCCGCCGGCGTCTGCGCCAGCATCAAGCCGGCGCCGGCGACGAGCAGCGGCACGACGAACAGGGAGTAAGGTGTGTACGGCTTGGCCACGAATACATTGGCCGCCGGCGTCTGCGCCAGCATCAAGCCGGCGCCGGCGACGAGCAGCGGCACGACGAACAGGGAGTAAGGTGTGTACGGCTGGGCCAGCGCCATGGCTGCGAGTGAGGCCGCCATGGCGAACAGGCCGCCCGGCACCAGCAGCCGCATCGACACGCCGCGCGCGACAAGGCCTCCTGCCCAGCTTGCGGCCGCGATGCAGGCAACAATGAAGGGCAGTTGTCCTAGGCTGACATCGAAGGGCGTGAAGCGATAGACATACTGCCACAGCAGCGAAAGCTGGATTGCCACCACGGCGTTGCCGATGTTGAAGGCGATGCCGGCGAGCGCGCCGACCAGCAGCTCGGGATCGGCGAAGCAGCGGATGGGGAAGGCTGGCCGGTCGAGGTGCCACTCCCATAGGGCGAACCCGACAAGCAGGATCATGCCGCCGGCCAGAGGGGCAAGCACGCGGACGCTGCCCCAGCCCGCGGACGCCGCGTTGCTCACCGCGTAGAGGCTGCCGACGAGGCCGAGCGCCACCAGGATCAGGCCGACGCCGTCAAAGTGTCCGGCCGCAGGATCACGGGCTTCCGGCACCGACTTCAAACACCCGAGCAACGCCACTACGCCGACGCCTGGGCCGAGCAGGTAGGCCGCACGCCCGATCACGCTTGCAAGGTAGCCGCCCAAGACGCTCAACGCGACGATCCCGAGGGTCTGAAGGGCGAGCCAACGTGCGACCGTTGTTGCCAGCGCGTCCGGCTGCGGCGCGATTGATCGCAGCAGCGCGAAGGAAAGCCCGAATGATGCCGCGAAGCCGACCCCGGACAACGAGCGCCCGACGAAAAACATGAACGAATTCTGTGCCAGCGCCGTGACGGCGCCGCCGGCCAGGGTTACGACCAGGCCAGCCAGCATGATCTTCCGACGGCCCAGCCGGTCGCCCAGGCTGCCAGTCGCGAGGATGCTGGCGGCGATGCAGAGCGTGCCGAGGCTGGCCGCTAGCGAGCGCTCGGCACCGTTCATGTGCAGGGCGTTGCCGGCGGCGACGACGGCAACGTTGTGAACCGCCGGATCGAGATTCATCGGCAGCGAAGCGCCGACCAGAGCGAGCAGCGCTGCAGCACTTGTCCGTGGTGCCGTCGATGTCATGCGTGATCCCGTCGAACCAAAAGGTCAGCAACAGCGAGCTCCATGCCGACCGGCAGAGCCGGCGCAAACAGGTCGTGGAGATGCTCGGTGTCGAGCTGGCCTGCGAGCCCAATGACGACGATCTCGCTGGACCTGGCGAGGGCCGCACTGTCAACCATCCCGGCGGGTTCGAGCGACCAGCGGCGGCCGACCGCCTGCAGCACGAACTGTCGGCTCCCTGCCTCCGCCAGCCGAACAATGCCCTTCGCTCGCAGCACGGTCGGCGGCAGCGCCGCCAGCGCCCGCCGCAAGACGTTGCCATCGAGCGGCCGCGCACTGGCAAACCGCCACATGGCGAACAGCGCGGCGTGCCCGTCCGCCGGCGGCGGCACGACAGACGGCGCGCTGCCGACCAGCAGGAGCTGGGCGAAGCGGCCAACTGCCTGGCCGTCCAGCACGCGCGTGCCCGACGTCTCGGCCTCGATCCATCGTCGCACGGCCAGCGCGGCCGCGTCGTCGAGGAGATCGGTGTGGCTGAGCACGATGAGGTCGGCGGAGACGAGCTGCTGGCGGACGACATCGCCGACGTACTTGTCATGGGCCCGTCGCTGCACGGTTTCCGCGTCGGCTATCACCACGATGCCGTCGAGGGCAAGCCTGGGATGGCAGCCGGCGTAGCCTGCGATGCGCGCAGGATCGGCGACGCCGCTGGCCTCGACGACGATGTGGTCCGGCCTGTCCGGCCGCTCGGCCAGATCGTGGAGAGTCATGCCGAGGTTGTCGCCGATCGAGCAGCAGACGCAGCCATTGGTCAGGCTGATCGTCTCGCCATCCCGGTTGGCGATCAGCGCGGCGTCGATGTTGACCTCGCCGAAGTCGTTGACCAGCACAGCCAGGCGTACGCCCCGCGCCTCGGCCAACAGACGGTTGAGCAAAGTCGTCTTGCCGGCACCAAGATAGCCGCCGAGCACCGTGACAGGCAGACGATCCATGGACCTCAGGCTCCCGCGCCGCACACTCGGCCGCCGACGATCGTGCCCCGCACCTCGATGTCGCGCAGCCCCATGGGATCGATCGCCAACGGATCCTCGGCCAGCACCGCAAAGTCGGCACGCTTGCCGACCCGGATGCTGCCGATTTCGTGGTCGCGGTGGAGAAGGTACGCAGCATTGAACGTCATCATCCTGAGCGCGTCGTAGGCACTCACCCGCTCGCGTGGGCCGAGCACTCGACCGGCGGCGGTCACCCGGTTGGCGGCGCACCACAGGGTGAGCAGCGGGTCGACCGGCGACACCGGCGTGTCGCTGTGCGCGGCTACGACCAATCCAAGCCGTAGGGCCGTCGCCGCGGGATTCATGGCGCCAGCACGAAAGGCGCCGAACGTATGGGCACGATGGAACTCGCCCCAGTAGTAGAGGTGGTTGGAGAACATGGTGACGTGGATGCCGAGCGCCGCCATGCGGCGCATCTGCGACTCGTCGAGGAGCTGGCCATGCACGATGAAGTGGCGGTGATCGAAGCGCGGGTTTTTCGCCTGCGCCGCTGCCACGGCCTCTATGAAGAGTTCCGCCGCTTGGTCTGCGTTGCAGTGGGCGACGATCTGCAGGCCGGCATCGTGCAGCGCCGGGACGAGCGTCTTCAGCTCCTCCGGTCCGGTGTTCCACAAGCCGTTGGCGCCGCTGGCAAGATAGCCGGGCGGCCTCAGGCGCGCCGTGAAACCCTGGTTCGAACCGTCGAGAATAATCTTGATCCCCTGGAAGATGAGCTTGTCGTTGCCCTTGCCTTCGAGCGAGGCGGCGAAGCCGATCATCTGGTCCGCCGTGGGCACGGTGATGCCGTTGTGATGAGCGACGATGCGGGCAGGAGAGGCCGGGTCGCCGGTGGCGGCCAGCGCGGCCTTCAGGAAGGCCGGATCGAAGTACGTGCTGCCGCCACCGTCGACGATCGTGGTGGCGCCGCGCGCCTGTGCGACCTTGGCGAAGTTGTAGAACTGGGCCGCATCGGTCGAGCCGCCGATCATGTCCGCCGCCACCGCTTTGATGGCGGCCATCATCGCCGCCATCTCCTGCAACTCGCCGGTCGGCTCCCCCGACGAATCGCGCGTCACGCCCGGCACCTTGATGGCGGCATAGTTGGCGAGCGTCAGCGTGGCCGAGTTGACGTAGGCAATGTGGCAGCTTTTATGCAGGAGGAAGATCGGCCGCGTCGATGAGATCTGGTCGAGTTCGTGGCGCGTGATCGGTGCGATCGGATCGTTGAGCGAGGGATCGACGCCCCAGCCGATCAGCGGCTGCGCCGGATCCTTCATGGTCACCTCGAGCGTCTTGAGACGCTTCACCAGGCTCGCCATGTCATTGATGCCTTTACGCCGCCTTCCCGACGGGTCGTAGCGATCGACCGGCCCGACATACTCGGCCTTGGCCCACAACAGGCCGTCGAGAAGATGGGCGTGGCTTTCGATCATGCCGGGAATCAGCACGCTGCCGCCGAAGCGATCGTCGAGCGTGTAGGGCCCCCAGGCGGCGCAGTCGTCGAGGTCACCGACCTCGATGATGATGCCGTTGCGCACGGCGACGTGCGTCGCCTCCTCGACAGCGGTGTCCATGGTGATGATCTTGCGCGCGCTGAAGACTGTGATGGGGCCTGGCATGTCGCCTCCTTCAGAACTTGATGCTGAAGCCGATGAGCGGGCCATGGAGCACCAAGTCGACGCCGTTGGTGTTGATGCCTGTTCCGCTGACGTAACTGACGCCAAGCGCGCGATAGCCGATCAGGCCGCCGAGCCCATAACCGCTGAACTGCCACGAGTAGTTGTAGACGGCGACTGCCTGCCAGGCGAACTGGCTGGCGAGGCCGAAGCCGCCGACATCGCCGCGTATCATCAAATGCTGGCTGGGCGTGAACTGGTGGCGCAGCCTGAGGCCCAGCACTGGATCGACCCAGTCGAGTCCGCCGTTGCGGGCGATCGAAAAGGCGCGACCGCGGTCGATGCCGAGACTTGCCACGTCCACCGCCCCGACAACGTTGAGGTTGAGGTCGGCAGTGTTGTTCCAGTACCGGAACCCCAGCACGGCATCGATCGCGGTGAAAGAACCAGGGGCATTCTGCCAGCGTGCCACCTCGTAGAGGCCGCCGGCTTCGATGATGGTCATGGTCGTGGTGAGGGCCGTGTTCGTGGTGGCGCTGACCTGCACACCCGGCACGGGATTGCGATAGGACACCAGCGACTTGTCGAAGCCGAGCTTGGTCCAGACGATGTCGGTGTAGAAGCCGACCTTGCCCTTGTCGGCCTCAAAGTAGCCCATGAAGGCGGCGATCGAGTCGCTTTTGTCGACTACCTGGAGAAAGTTGGCATTGACGTCGACGGTCTGGCCGCGTGCCGTCAGGTTGCCCGACACGCCGATCGCCCAGCCGTAGAGCGCCGACTGGAAGCGCCAGGCGTCCGGATCATCGGTCGTAGGGGTGCTGCGAACGGTCTGCGCTGCCTCGGTGCCTTGCGCCGTCGCCCACTGCACGCCCGCGGCCGTGGTCATGCACCCAACCAGAGCCGCGATCAGACCCGCCCGCAATGCCGTCGACACCCAACGCACCGTATCCACCCCGCCATGTCCGGGACGACGAATGGTTACGGCGAAGGCAGCTGCGGTCGCTATCCAGTTTGCGCAGAAAAAGTCAGTGCATGCTCAAGCGGTTGGCCCGCGCCAGCGTGGCGCTCGGCCGTTCCCCGAAGATCGACGCATAGGCTGCGGCGAACCGGCTGAGGTGCCAGAAGCCGAGCGCGAAGGCTACATCGGTCACGGTCGTGTCGTCGGCTGGCCGGCGCAGCATGGCCCTTGCGCGCCGCAGCCGGCGCCAGCGCATATATTCCCAGGGCGACCTGCCGGTGCGCTGCCGCACGATCGCCTCCAGCGAACGTCGCGACGTTCCCACCTGTCGGCAAAGGTCCACCATGTCGAGCGGCCGGTCGCCCGCGTCCTCGATGGCGCGCTCGAGCCTCATGACGATCCTGCTGTGCCGGCCGGCCGAGGCGCGGTCGGGTCGGAACGTGCCCGCCTCGCCCAGCGGCGCGATGGCCTCGAACAAGGCATTGCGCAGGGCGACGCGATTGGCCGGCGAATCGAGCAGGTGCGCCTGCTCCTCGAGCTGCCGCCACATCGCCTGGGTGACGGCCTCGAAGCGTTGCCGCGGCGCTTCCGACATCATGCGCCAGCGGCCGCTGCGCTGCGAAGAGGACGGGCCGAACGGGAGCTCGAGTTCCGGCGCCTCGGTGAACAGCGACGAAAGCAAGCCGAAGGTCGTTACCTGCGCGACCTCGGCGCTGCGCATGGTACCGCCCTCGCCCGGGCGCACCTCGACCAGCTCGTTTCTGCCGACATCCCGGCCATTTGCCGCGCACCGAGCACTCATGACGTGCCACACGCTGAAACTAGGGACCCGTTCGTCGGTGGTGACGACGCTTGCCTGATCGACTTCGAGGCGGCTCAGCACCACCCAGTCGAGATGGAGGTGCCAGTAGCGGCCGCCGAACGAACTTCCGGCGTCGGCCAGGCAATGGAAATTGGCGCCGGGAATGGCGCGCCCAAGTTCGTCGCCGTCATCGGTCGCGGTTCGGCGATAGACATGCATCGCTGCGCGCCCTTGGTCCCCGCACAGTTCGCCCACAGCCTGCCACATCCCGCGCGCCGGAGGTACGGGAACTTTTTTCAGACCGCAAAGCGGGCTGGGCATGGAAGAGCCGCTTGGGCTGGACGGCTACGCAAGTCGGCACTAGCTGGAGCGGTTTGCGCTTGATCGGAACCGCTTGCGGTTCCGACTGAACGTCGACGCGCAGGTTTCGACAACCGTTTCACAGACATTGCGCGTTCAGCTGATTCCAGCCGAACGCACAATGTTTCGGGACAGGGGAATTCTCGGCATGTCTCATCTCAGCCTCGTCGCCCTCGTCGTCAGGGAGTACGACCCGGCCATAGATTTCTTCGTCCACCACCTGGGCTTCGAGCTGGTCGAGGATGTCCCGTCACTTACCAATGACGGGCGGCCCAAGCGTTGGGTCGTCGTGCGCCCGCCGGGTGCTGCAACCGGTATCCTGATCGCCCGGGCGGACGGGCCGGACCAGGAGCGCATTGTCGGCAACCAGTTCGCCGGCCGCGTTGGATTTTTCTTTCGGGTCGATGACTTCGAAGCGACCTACCAGCGTCTGGTCGCGGCGGGCGTCACCTTCGTCGGGCCGCCGCGCACCGAGGCCTATGGCCAGGTCGCCATCTTCCTCGACATCGCCGGCAACAAATGGGACCTGCTCGGACCGGCGTCGAAAGCCTGATGGGCACATAGGCGACGAGCCCGGTTCGTCGTATGATGGCGTTATGGCCGCCCATCGCACCTATGCCGAGTTCTGGCCGTTCTATTTGCGCGAGCACGCCAAGCCCGCGACCCGCGCCGTCCACTATATCGGCACCATCGCCTCGACCGTTCTGCTGGTATGGGTCATCGCCAGCCAAAGCTGGTGGTGGCTGCTTGCCGTGCCGTTCCTGGGCTACGGCCCGGCCTGGATCGGCCATTTCTTCATCGAAAAGAACAAGCCGGCGACCTTTCAGGCGCCGTTCTGGTCGCTGATCAGCGACTATCGCATGTGCGGCCTTTTCCTCGCTGGTCGCCTCGGTAACGAATTGATGAGGCATCAAATCCGCGGCTGACGACGGGGCGTAGAGGAAGCATGCGCCGTCTCCTCACTGTTTTCCTGCTGCTGGTCGCCGGTGCGGCCCACGCCGATGCCCCATCGCTGTCCTGGCAGAAGTGGGACCCCGCCCTGTTCGACCGGGCAGCCCGCGAAGACAAGTACATCCTGCTGCACATGGCGGCGGTGTGGTGCCATTGGTGCCACGTCATGGAGCGCACCACCTATCGCGATCCCGCCATCCAGCAGCGCATCGCCGAGAAGTTCATCGCCGTACGCGTCGACCAGGACGCCGATCCCGCCCTTTCCTATCGCTACGAGAACTGGGGCTGGCCGGCGACCATCATGCTCGACAAGGACGGCAACGAAATCTTCAAGCGCCGTGGCTACATCCCGCCCGATCTGTTCGCCAAGCTGCTGACCGCGGTGATCGACGATCCGTCGGCCCTGCCGAGCTACACGCTGGGCGTCGCGGTCGATCCGAACGCCGTTGCCCTCTCGGACCCACGCCGTGCGCGCACCGAGGCCCTGCTGAAGCAAAGCTACGACACCGCCCATGGCGGCTTCGGCGACACCCATCGCTTCGTTCATGGCGACACGCTGGAGTGGCTGTTGGAGCGTGGTCGCGCCCTGCAGCGCAACGCCGAGCCGGCGTCGTGGCGCGCCATGGCCGCGCGCACGCTGGCCGGCGCCCGCCGCCTGATCGATCCGGTGTGGGGCGGCATGTACCAGTACTCCGACAAGCTCGACTGGTCGGGCCCGCACTACGAGAAGCTGTTGAACATCCAGCGACGCCATGCGGGCCTACTTGCTGGCCTACCAGATCGACGGTGACCCGGCCGATCTCGCAGCGGCGCGCGATGTCGCCCGCTGGCTGATGGATTTCATGCGAGCGCCCGATGGCGCCTTCTATACCAGCCAGGACGCCGACGCCGGCGCCGTGCACGGCGACGCCTTCTATGCCAGGGACGACGCTGCGCGCCGCGCCGGCCCGCAGCCGCCGATCGACCGCAACCGCTACGCCCGCGAGAACGGCTGGGCGATCGCGAGCCTGGCGGCGCTCTTCGACGTGACCGGTGATCAAATGCTGATCGACGCCGCCGTCCGCGCCTTCGACTGGGTCCTGGTCAACCGGCGCGCGCCAACCGGCGGCCTCGGCCATGGTCGCGCCAGCGACGACGACACCCACCTTGGCGACACGCTGGCCATGGCCGAGGCGGCATTGGCCCTCTACCGCAGCACCGCCGAACGGCGCTACCTGGCGCTGGCGATCGAATGGGGCGAGGTGATCGTGCGCGATCACCGCGATCCTGCCGGCGGCTTCATGGTTCGTCAGCCTGAGCCCGGCGCGAGGGGCGTGCTGGCCAAGCCGGTCAGGCAGGTCGACGAGAACGTGGCGGCCGTCCGACTGCTCAACCTGCTGGCGCGCCAGGCCGCGCGGCCGGCTTTCCGGGAAGCCGCCGAGCACGGCAAGCGTTACCTGATCTCGCTCGCCGAGGACGATCTCATCCTGCCCGGCGCCTTGCTGGCCGACCGCGAGCTCGGCCGCGAACCCGCCCATGTCACCATCGTCGGCGCCAAGGACGACCCGGCGGCGCGTGCCCTCTATGAGGCCGCCCGCACCTACCCCACGCGCTACTTCCGCATCGAATGGCTCGACCGCCGCGAGGGCCCACTGCCGGCGGCCGATGTCGAGTATCCGGAACTGCCCGAAGCCGCCGCCTTCGCCTGCGCCAACGGCGCCTGCTCGGTCCCCGTTTTCAGCCCAACCGATGTCCATCGCATCGCTGTAAAAGTCGACGACCGCTGACCGTTTGTCCTTCGCCACCAAGTGGAGGCGTGCGAGGGGGCCTCTTGCGTCTGCGAGAGGTGGGGGCCACATTGCGGGCGACACGAAATCCCCCGTTCGAGGACCCATGGAACCGTTGCTGAAGGGTGCCGCGCCGCAGGCTGCGCCCGCCGATCTCATCAAGGACAGTGATCAGACCAAGTTCGCCAAGGACGTGCTCGAAGCCTCGCGCACCGTGCCGGTGATCGTCGACTTCTGGGCGCCGTGGTGCGGGCCGTGCAAGCAACTGCAGCCGATCATCGAGAAGGTGGTCAAGGCGGCCAACGGCGCGGTCAAGCTGGTCAAGATCAACATCGACCAGAACCAGATGCTCGCCCAGCAGCTGCGCATCCAGTCGATCCCGGCGGTCTACGCCTTCTTCGGCGGCCGGCCGGTCGACGGCTTCATGGGCGCCGTGCCCGAAAGCCAGGTCAAGCAGTTCATCGATCGCCTGGTGCAGGCGACCGGCGGCGCGCCGGGAGAGGCTGCCGGCAACGAGATCGCCGAGCTTCTGGAGCATGCCAAGGCGGCGGTGGCGCAGAACGATCATGATCTCGCCGCGCGCATCTACAGCGAGATCCTGGGCGCCGAACCCAAGCACGTCACCGCGCTGGCTGGCCTGGCGCGCTACCACATGCAGACCGGCGACCTCGAGCAGGCCAAGGAACTACTCGGTCAGGTCGAGGCCAAGGACAAGACCAATGCCGAGGTCGTGGCCGTGCTGGCCTCGATCGAATTGGCCGAGAAGGCCAAGGAGGCGGGCCCGATCGACGACCTCAAGGCCAAGGCGGCGGCCAATCCCAAGGACATGCAGGCGCGGCTCGACCTCGCCATGGCCTATTGGGCGGCCGACCAGCGCAAGGAGGCGATCGACGAGCTGCTCGCCATGATCAAGCTCGATCGCAAGTGGAACGAGGAGGCAGCCCGCCAGCAGCTCTTGAAGCTCTTCGAAGCGCTGGGCTTCACCGATCCGCTCGCCGTCGATGGCCGCAAGCGGCTATCGACCATCCTGTTTTCCTGAGGGCCCGGCGGGCATGTCCGAGCGCGTGCCCGGCCGCAATCCTTTCGAGCCGAGCTTCGAGCAGCTTCCCGAGACGCTGCCGATCTTTCCACTGTCGGGCGTGCTGCTGTTGCCCGGCGGCAAGCTGCCGCTCAACATCTTCGAGCCGCGCTATCTCGCGATGATCTTCGACGCCCTGGCCGGCCATCGCATGATCGGCATGGTGCAGCCGATGCAGCCGGGCGGCTATGCCGGCGATGGCTTGCCGAGCGGTGACGGCCCGCCCAAGGTGCATCGTATCGGTTGCGCCGGCCGCATCGTGAGTTTCAACGAGACCGAGGATGGCCGGCTGCTGTTGGCGCTGTCGGGCGTCTGTCGCTTCGAGGTCGTGCGCGAGCTGGAACCTGCCCACGGCGGCTACCGTCGCGTCTCCTCGCTGTTCTCGCCCTATCGTGCCGACCTCGACCATGCCGAGGAGCAGATCACGCTCGACCGTGAGCGGCTGATGGCGGCGCTGGCCGCCTTCTTCCGCGCCCGCAACCTGTCGACCGACTGGGATGCCGTGAAGCAGGCGGCCGATGCCAATCTCGTGACCTCGCTGTCGATGGTCCTGCCGTTCGGCCCAGCCGAGAAGCAGGCTCTGCTCGAGGCCGCCGACTCGTCGGCCCGGGCCAAGCTGCTGGTCGCATTCCTGGAAATGAACGCCTATGGCCCATCGACCGAGACGCCGCCCAAGCGGGCGAATTGACGCCGCGACTCGTCGCCGGTTTGCCAGCAGCATGCTATAAATCGATCATGACTCCGTCATCGGACGAGCCCGCACCGCGCCGCGCCGGCGTCGACCCCAAGCTCCTGGAAATCCTGGTCTGTCCGGCCACGCACGGGCCGCTCGAGTACGATGCCGCGGCAGGCGAACTGATCAGCCGCAAGGCCGGCCTCGCCTATCCGATCCGCGACGGCATCCCGATCATGCTGGTGAGCGAGGCGCGCCCGCTCAGGGATGGCTCGTGACTGCAGCCGACGAGCCGAAATTTCCCAAGGCCGTGCCCGACGAAGGCAGCTACGAGACGACGGCACCGTGGCCGACCGAGTTGCGCCTCTTCAAGGAAGAAGGCCGGCTGGAAGTCGAGTTCTCCGACGGCATCAGCCACTCGCTGTCGGCCGAGTACCTGCGGGTCGAGAGTCCGTCTGCCGAGGTGCAGGGCCATGGCCCCAGCCAGAAGCAGATCGTGGCCGGCCGCCGCCATGTGAAGATCACCGCGATCGAGCCGGTCGGCCACTACGCCATCCGCATCCTGTTCGACGACCGTCATGACAGCGGCATCTACAGCTGGGCGTACCTGCGCGAGTTGGGCGACAGCCATGCCGAACGCTGGGCGGGCTACGAGGCTGCCTTGCGTGCTCGCGGGTTGAGCCGCGATCGGTGAGTGGCCGATGAAGATCGTCATCGCCGGCGCCGGCATCGGTGGCCTCACTGCCGCGATGTGCCTGCATCGCGCCGGCTTCGACGTGGAAGTGTTCGAGGCGGTGGAGAAGATTCGGCCGCTCGGCGTCGGCATCAATGTCCAGGCGGGCGCCGTACGCATCCTGTCGGGTCTCGGCCTCGAGCCGGCGCTGGCCGCAACGGCCATCGAGACGCGTGAGCTGCGCTATGCCAATCGCCATGGCCAGACGATCTGGGCCGATCCGCGCGGTCGCCATGCCGGCCTGCCGTGGCCACAATTTTCGATCCATCGCGGCGAGCTGCAGATGATCCTGCTGCAGGCCGCCAACAACATGCTGGGCGCCGGCCGCATCAAATATGGACGGCGCATCGCGGGCTTCGCGCAAAACGGCGACAAGGTGACCGCACGTTTTGCCGATCGCGATGGGCAAATCATCGAACTGGTGCAGGCTGACATCCTGGTCGGCGCCGACGGCATCCACTCTGCCGTGCGGGCACATTTCCATCCCGACGAGGGATCGCCCAAGTGGCAGGGCGTTCTGATGTGGCGCGGCGTCACGGTCGGCAAGCCGTTCCTCGGCGGCGCCACCATGGTGCAGGCCGGCCACCGGGCGCAGAAATTCGTCTGCTATCCGATCAGCCGTGCCCATGCCGACAAGGGCGAGGCGCTGATCAACTGGATCTGCGACCTGCACATGGACGACCGGCCGCTGTCGTCGCGCGAGGACTGGAACCGGCCGGGCAAGCTCGCCGACTTCCTGCCGCGCTTCGCCGACTGGAAGTTCGATTGGCTCGACGTGCCGGCCGTCATCCGCGCAGCCCACACCGTCCTGGAGTTCCCCATGGTCGATCGCGACCCGCTGCCGCGCTGGTCGCATGGCCGCATCACCTTGCTGGGCGACGCCGCCCATCCGATGTATCCCATCGGCTCCAACGGCGCCTCGCAGGCGATCCTCGACGGCGAGGCGCTGGCCCAGGAGCTGGCGGCAGGCAGCGATCCCGAGGCGAGCCTGCAGCGCTACGAGCAGCGCCGTTTGCCGCCGACCGCCCGCATCGTCGAGAGCAATCGCCGCCAGGGCATCGACATCATGCTCGACATCGTCGAGCAGCGCGCTCCGCACGGCTTCACCGACCTGGAGGACGTGCTGCCGGCGCAAGAGCTCGAGAAGATCGTCGGCGACTACAAGAAGCTCGTCGCCCAGGATCGCGAGACGCTGTTGAAATTGGCCGCCCGCCAATAAAAAACCGGCCCCCAAAAGGGCCGGCTATGGTAGCGGTTTATACCGGCCACTACGTCGCCGGCCGCCACCGGGAGAGACTATGGCACCGGACGATGACAGGAATATGGCAGTCGATGGAGCGCGGGCCGCATGACCCTCGGCCGCGCGGTCGCCACAGTCGGCAGCTTCACGTTGCTGAGCCGCATCGTCGGTTTCGTTCGCGACATCGTGCTGTCGGCCGTTCTGGGCTCGGGCGCTGTGGCCGACGCCTTCTTCGTCGCCTTCAAGCTGCCGAACTTCTTCCGCCGCCTGTTCGCTGAAGGCGCCTTCTCGGCGGCCTTCGTGCCGTTGTTCGCGCGCGAACTGCAGGATCGCGGCTACGCCGAGGCGATCACCTTCGCTCGCCAGGCTCAGGCCGCGCTGCTGCTGGTTCTGCTGCCGTTCTCCGTCCTGCTGATGCTCGCCATGCCTTGGCTGCTGGCGTTGCTGGCGCCCGGCATGCGCGACGATCAGCCGACTTTCGCCCTGGCGGTCGAGTTCAGCCGCATCGCGTTTCCTTATCTTTTGTTCATCTCCCTGGCCGCGCTCTATGGCGGCGTGTTGAACAGCCTCGATCGCTTCGCCCATGTCGCGGCCACGCCGATCCTGCTCAACCTGGCGCTGATCGGCGCGGTCCTCGGTCTCTCGCCGATGTTGTCCAATGCCGGCTACGCCGCGTCGATCGGCGTCGCCGTGGCAGGCATCCTGCAGTGGCTCTGGCTGCTGCTTGCCTGCGCCCGTGCCGAGGTGCGCCTGCCGCTGGTGCGACCGCGCTGGACCGAGCGCGTGGCGCGCCTGGTCAGGCTCGCAACGCCGGTCGCGATCGGCGGCGGCGTGCAGCAGATCAGCACCATGCTCGACCTGGTGTGGGCCTCGCTCCTGCCGGTCGGCACGATTTCCGCCCTCTACTACGCCGATCGCATCGCCCAGCTGCCGCTGGGCGTGGTCGGCATCGCCATCGGCACGGCGTTGCTGCCGCTGCTGGCCCGGCAGTTGCGCGCCGGCGAGCTCCAGTCGGCCATGGCCAACCAGAACCGCGCCGTCGAGCTTGGCCTCCTGCTCAGCCTACCGGCCGCCGCAGCGCTATGGCTGCTCAGCGACCCCATCGTCCGCGTGCTGTTCGAGCGCGGCCGCTTCAGCCCGGAGGACACCTGGCGCGCCGGCGGTGCACTGGCCGCCTTCGCCGTCGGCCTGCCCGCCTTCGTGCTGATCAAGGCGCTGACGCCGGGCTTCTTCGCCCGCGAGGACACGCGCACGCCGCTCAACATCGCGATCGTGGCGATCGTGGTGAACGTCGCCCTGAACCTCGCCTTTCTCTACGGCACCAGCCTCGCCCATGTCGGCATCGCACTCGCCACGTCGCTGTCGGGTTGGCTGAACGCGGCGATGCTGGCGCTGGTGCTGGTCCGGCGCGGCCATTGGCTTGCCGACGCGCGATTGCGCTCGCGATCGCTGCGCATGCTGGTCGCCACGATCGGCATGGCGGCGACGCTTTGGCTCGCTTTGACGGCTCTCACGCCGGCTCTGGCCCATGCCGACCTCAAAGGCGTCGCAGCCCTGGCGGCGGTTTGCCTGCTGGGACTGGCCGTCTACGCCGCTTTGGGCGCGTTGCTCGGGATCGTGCGGCCGTCTGAGCTGCGCGCGGCTCTGCGCCGCCAGCCCGGACTCAAACCAGTCGACCCAGGCGAACAATCGTGACGCCGGCGCGCAGCGGGCGGTTGACCGCGGGCATGACCAGCACGCAATCGTCATAGGGCGTCGTCACCGGCTCGCCGTCGTCGTGGCCAAGCAGCGTGCCCGCCTTGGCGATCACCTCCTGGCCCTCGAAACGGCGCGCCGCCGTGAAGTTTCCGCGTTTGGTGGCGACGGCGTGCGTTACCTGCACGACCTTCTGTTTGCCCGGCGCGGGTTGCCGCCAGTCGGCCGGCAAGTCCGCGGCGTCGACCACGCCGGTCTCGGCAAGGAAGCGATGGGTCACATCCTTGGCAACTGCGACCGACGAGGCACGCCAGTGCTGGCCGGTCTCGATCAGGAGCGCCGTCTTGTGGCTCTTGGGATCACCGAAGCCACCATAGTCGCGCATGCGCATGCCGGCCGCATGACCGCGGTCGCGCACGATGTCGGCCGGCGTGCCCAGCCGCTTGGCGAGTTCCACGCCGCGCTCGAGCGGGCCGCACAGCATCAGCGGCACGCAGTCGTCGTGCATGGAATGAAGATCGAGCAGCACGTCGGCGCGCTCGACGAACGGCCGCACCGCCTGCGCCCGCCGGGCCTCGAGCGTGGTCGGCGGCTGGTCGAGCCGGCCCCAGGTGCGGTTGAAATCCTCGTCGATCATGCGCGACTTGAACGGATTCTTGGGGTCGAAGCGCTGATAGGCCTCGATGTTGTTGAACGAAAAGATCAGCGTGCCGTTGCGCGGCTTCAACCCGCGCGCCAGCAGGGCGTCGACCACGATGGCGCCCGAGACCTCGTTGCCATGGGTCAGCGCCGCCACCATCACGGTCGGTCCGGGCTTGCCGCTGTCGCGAACGTGGACGTAGGGCGCCTCGCCTTGCTCCCATTGCCGCAGCTCGGGGAAGGCGTACTCGATCAGCGGATTATCTGACATGAACCGACAGCCTCAGGTGACACTCGCCAAGACCTGTAGCCTACTATGGCCGCGAGCGTCACCCGGTCAGCACGGGCTCATCACGCTTCGCGATACCAGTTCGGCAAGTCCCAGGTGTTGTTGTCCCAGCCGGTAAGCTCGACCACGAGCTTGCTGGTGGCGGCCGCGACGCCGAGGCGGGCGACCACCGGGATCACCACGACATTGTCGATCGCCAGCTCGTTCAGCTTGATCAGCATGGCCGCCCGCTTGACCGGATCGAGCTCGACTTGCGCTGCCTTGTGCGTGTCGTCGTATTCCTGGTTTTGCCAGCGCGTGATGTTGCGGCCCTGCCACTTGTTGTCCTTGGTGGCCACCTCCCACGAGCAGAACTGGCGCAGGAAGATCTCGGGATCGGGCTGGCTGTTGTTGTTGTACATCTGCAGGTCGCAATAGAACTTGGTGTAGGTATCGGGGTTGGCGACATCGGACGAGAAGAACACCGAGGCCGTCACCGACTTCAGCTCGACTTCGATGCCCGCCCGCTGACAGGCCTGCTTCACGATCGCCTGATTCTTCTGTCGCGGCTGATTGATCGAAGTCTGGTAGACGAGCTTCAGCTTCTTGCCGTCCTTCTCGCGGACGCCGTCGGCAGCCTTCTTCCAGCCGGCTTTCTCGAGGATGTCGGCCGCCTTGTCGACATTGAACTCGTACGTCGTCCGCTTGGAGCGGAAGCGGTCCGGATTGTTGATGAAGTTGGCTGTCGCCACGCCGGCGCGGCCGTAGATGTGCTTCTCGACCGAGTCCTTGTCGACCAGGAGGGCCAGCGCGCGACGGACCGCCATGTCGCTCAAGATCGGGTGCTTGGTCTTGAGGCTGGAGCGTTCGCCGTCGACTTCCGTCCACGGGTCGGTGTTGTTGAGTTGGATGTGCTCGATACCGCCACCCTTGCTGTAGATGAGACGGCCCTTGCCGCCCTTTTCCAGGCGCGCCAGGATTTCGTCCTCGACTTGCAGGTTCCAGGCAAAATCGAACTCACCCGACTGCAGCACCGCGCGCGCCGCCGAGACGGCATCGCCGCCGCCCTTCATCTCGATGGCGTCGAAGTGCGGCCGGTTGGCCTGGTGGTAGTTCGGGTTGATCACGCCAGCGACGAGGTCGCCCGGCTTGAACTCCTTGAACATGTACGGTCCGGTGCCGACCGGCTTGAGGTTGTTCGGCGCCTCGCGCGACTTGGCGCCGATATAGTCGGCGAACAGGTGCTGGGGCAGCACCATGCCGGCGGCGCCGACGAAAGCGTCCGCCCAGAACGGCATCGGCTGCTTGAACCGAACGGTGACCGTATAGGGGTCGACCTTCTCGACCTTGATGTCGCGATAGGAGCCGCTGGTCACCGCCGCCGTTGCCGGATCGGCGGAGTACTGCCACGTGAAGACGACGTCGTCGGCCGTGAACGGCTTGCCGTCGTGCCAGATCACGCCCTTCTTCAGCCGCCAGGTCACCGACCGGCCATCGGCGGCGAGCGTGCCGTCCTCGCGGCCCGGAATGGACTCGGCCAGGATCGGCCGCAGGTTGCCCTCACGGTCCCAACCGGCGAGCGGCTCGTAGAACAGGCGGCTGCCGTCCTGGTCCTTGGTACCGACCGCGAAGTGCGGATTGAGCAGCGTCGGCCCTTGCCACCACAGCACCTTCAACAAGCCACCGCCACCGCGCTTGGTCGGCTTGTAGGTCGGGCGCGTCTGGGCCATCGCGACGCCCGACACGGCCAAGAGCTGATTGGCAAGAGGTGCGGCAAGGCCTACCGCCGCCATGCGCCGCACGAAGGCTCGACGCGACATTGCGCCCGCCTTCACCTGGTCGATCAGACCACGCAAGCCACGTTCGTCCATGGATGCCTCCCATCCCGATGTCGAAGCCGTTTTCGTCCCCGACGCTCCCGCTATGCTGCAGGATGCGCCCCGGGAGATGGGAACAGGCCCGGCCGGCGCCGTCAACGGTAGCTTGATTCCAGGCCGTACCTCGGTCATACCGCTCCGCCCTCGCCCTCCACCGGCGGGGCGCGCGGAGGTCCAAACCCCGCGCCCCATAACAGTGAGCGGAGTCCACATCCCATGCCCGACGTCACGACGACGGCGCCCAATACGCATCTGGCACCCTATGCCGCCCGCGGCCTGAAAGGCCGCATCCTTTCCGGCGTGCAGCCGACCGGCAACCTCCATCTCGGCAACTATCTCGGCGCGATCCGCAATTTCGCGCGCCTGCAGCACGACTACGAGTGC
>Ga0194131_10005824_pt1 | contig 17478 bp, 16 predicted proteins | sample TA2KigO120mmetaG_FD_148631 | JGI IMG/M metagenome (GOLD analysis project Ga0194131, IMG submission 148631) | Freshwater microbial communities from Lake Tanganyika, Tanzania - TA2015053 Kigoma Offshore 120m | ecosystem: Environmental > Aquatic > Freshwater > Lake | place: Tanzania: Lake... | reverse complement strand
GTCCGTCGCATCGCGGTCAGGCTCGCGCGAAGGCGGATTCACCCCGCCCATGTCATCGCATGGTCATTCTGGCGCAGGGCCCACCAAGCCGCTGCCCAGCGCGCGCACCTCAGAAAACGGCAACTGTAATGTTAGGGACCGTCCCCAGCCGTGTTGCCCAGCTGCCGCACGGCGAAGCCCCGGCTCTCCAGCGAAGCAATGATCTCCTTCAGGTGTTCGACGTCGCGGGTCTCGATCACCGCATCGAGGTCGGCGCGCTTGACCGGCACGTCGGCAAACAGGCGCTGGTGATAGACCTCGACGATGTTGCCGCCGGCCTTGGCGATGCAGTCCGCGACCTTGGCCAGCGTGCCGGGCGCGTCGGTGATCTCGACGCGCAGCCGGGCGATGCGTCCGTCGCGCGCCATGCCGCGCATCAGTACCGACGCCAGGAGGCGGGAGTCGATGTTGCCGCCGGAGACCACCAGCCCGACCTTCCGGCCGGCGAACAGGGCGGGATTGGCCAGCACCGCGGCAAGCGGTGCAGCACCGGCGCCCTCGGCCACGGTCTTCTCGATCTCCAGCAGCAGCTGCACGCCGCGCTCGAGGGCGGACTCGTCGACGATCAGGATGTCCTCAATGAGTTCTTCGACGACCGGACGGGTCAGCGCGCCCGGGTCTTTGACGGCAATACCCTCGGCGATCGTCGGGCCGCCGTCGCCCGCCTTCTCGCCGTAGATGGCGCGGCGCATCGAGGGATAGAGCGCCGCCTCGACGCCGAAGATGCGGATCTTCGGGTTGAGAGCCCGGGCGGCGATGGCGCAGCCGGCGATCAACCCGCCACCGCCGATCGGTACGACCAGCGCGTCGAGTGCCGGCTGATCCTCGAGCAACTCGAGTCCAACCGTGCCCTGGCCGGCGATGATGCGGGCGTCGTCGTAGGGGTGGACGAAGGTGTAGCCGTGTGCGGCGGCGAGCTCTGTGGCATGCGCCGCCGCCTCGGAGACGCCTTCGCCGTGGAGCACGACCGTTGCGCCGAAATCGCGCGTGCGCACCACCTTGATGAACGGCGTATGCACGGGCATGACGATGGTCGCCGGGATGCCCAGGCGCTGGGCGTGGTAGGCGACGCCCTGGGCATGGTTGCCGGCGGAGGCGGCGACCACGCCCGCCGCCCGGCGCTCGCGAGGCAGGCTGAGCAGCTTGACCAGGGCACCGCGATCCTTGAACGAGGCCGTGTACTGCAGGTTCTCCAGCTTGAGGAAGACCTCCGCGCCGGTGAGCTGCGACAGCGTGCGAGAATGGACCGTGGGCGTGCGGACGACCGCGCCCTGGATGGCGCGCGCTGCCTCGCGGATGGTGTCGATGGTGATCGTCATGCGGGCAACTTGCCAGGGGCCAGAGGGAGACCGATTATTAGCGGATGCCGGCAGGCCTGTCGCCCGAGACTGAGATAATCCCATCAGGAAGGAAACACCACGCCCATGGCCGATCTGAACGCGCTTCGTCGTGACCTAGCCGTCGCCAACCGCATCCTGGCCAACGAAGGCGTAGTCGATGCCTATGGGCATGTAAGTGTACGCCACCCGGAAGACAAGGGCCGCTTCCTGCTGTCGCGCTCGCGCGCTCCGGAACTGGTGTCGCCCGACGACCTGATGGAGTTTGGGCTCGACGGCGAGGTCGTCGACAAGGGCGACAAGCGCGCCCCCTATGTCGAGCGTTTCATCCATGCCGCGGTCTACGAGGCGCGGCCGGAGATCGTCTCGGTCATCCACAACCACAGCCCGAAGGTCGTGCCTTTCTCGGTGACCAAGACGCCGTTGCGGCCGCTGATCCACGTCGCCGGCGCCATGGGCGCCACCATTCCCGTGTGGGACATCCGCGAGAAGTTCGGCGACACCAATCTATTGGTGGCCAACCTGGACCAGGGGCGCGACATGACCCGCGCTCTCGGCCAGAACACCGTCGTGCTGATGCGCGGCCACGGCTGCACGGTCGCTTCCGACGGCCTCAAGAAGGCGGTGATCACCGCCGTCTACGTGCAGGTCAACGCCACGCTGCAGCTCGAAGCGATGGGGCTGGGTGAGATCAACTTCCTCACCCCGGGCGAGGTGAAGAAGACCGGCGACCTGCTCAACATGCCGCTGGTCGAGACCCGGGTCTGGGACTATCTCGCCTCGCGCTGCGACCGCCTCGGTATCTAGCGCGGTTCGAGCCGCAGAATCTGTCCCTGCGCGGCGAGGCTGTCGCGCTCGCCGGCGATGGTGAAATGCCGGCCGTCGGCCCATTGCGTCACCAGATCTCCCCAATGGCGGGAGAGCGGGTGGCCCGATTGGCCGGGAGCGACGATGAAGCGTGAACGAGCGAGATCGGCAAGGTCATAGATGGCGCGATAGCCGGCACCGTGGACATGCGCGAACGGCTCGTTCTCGCGCGAAGCGCGCCAGGCGCCGCGGTTGACCGTGTAAACGTCGCCGTCGGTCGGCACATCGAAGGTGAGCCAGCTGCGGATCACCGGCAGCCGCTCAAAGAGCGCGTGGCGGAAGGGCGCGCGATGGGCCCGTGACCAACGCCACGCCGCCATGTCGCTGCCATAGCGGCTGGTGAGCTTCTCCAGTGCGGAGGCCAGGGTCCCGGCGACGACAGGCGGGCAACCATCCGGCCGGTCGCGGCAGAAGGCGGACCGTCCGTCGAGTGCCGCCAGCAGGATCTCCGGCCGCTCGCTGCCGCGCACGCCGAGCTGCTCGGCCGGCCAGTCGGCGAGCAGGGCCAGCTGCAGCTCGCGCATCCAGGCGTGCAGGATCAGCGGCTCCGGCCGGCCGCGGGTCATGGCGCCATCCCAGTCGCGCAGCCGGGCCACGGCCTGGCGCGAGCGCTCATCGGCCGGCGACAGCCGATCGAGGCGCGCCAATACGGCGCGGGCGTAGAGCGAGACCGGGTCGGCCAGCATGGCCTCCGCCGATGCGATGTCGTGCCGCGCGACGGCGTCGAGCATCTGGCCGATGCGCTCAGCGCGGTAGGGCGTGTCCCAGTCGCGGGTGATGAAAACCGGGAAGTCGTCGTTGACGATGCGGTTGTTGGCGTTGACCAGGCGGCCTGCCGGCGGGTCGAAGGCGCGCGGCAACGCCTCGAAGGGGACGAAGCCGTCCCAGTCGAACTCGCCACTCCAGCCCGGGCGCGGCAGGCGGCCGTCGCCCGCCTTGCGATGCGGCAATAGCGCGGGCGCCACGAAACCGATATGGCCGTCGCTGTCGGCGTAGACAATGTTCTGCATCGGCGCGTGCCAGGAGCCGAGTGCTTCGAGGAAATCGTCCCAGTGGCGGGCGCGGTTGAGGCGAAACATCGCCTCGGCCGTGCGGTCGGGCCGGTAGTGAGCGGGCGACGACAGGGCCAGCGCGTGACCCGGCGGCACCGCGTCTGTCAGTCCGCGCAAGGCGTCGGAGAGGACGGGACCGTGTCGCGTCGTGCGCACCGTGACGACGACATCGTCCTGACCGCGGACCTTGATGGTTTCGCTGCGCGTGGCGAACGGGCGGGAGCCCTCCGGCGTGAGATAGCGGCTCGGGTCGTCAGGAGCGACGCGTTCGATGAACAGGTCGAACTGGTCAGCATTGGTGGTAGTGATGCCCCAGGCGATGCGCCCGTTGTGCCCTAGGATCACCGCCGGCACACCGGGCGCCGTGGCGCCGGCGAGACTCAGCGTCGGTGTGACGAGGCGTGTCAGGTACCACTGGCCCGGCGCAGCCAGCCCTAGATGCGGGTCGTTGGCCAGCAGCGGCTTGCGCGACGCCGTGTGCTCGCCGCTCAGCACCCATTCGTTGGAGGCGGTCGGCGGTCCGAGTGGCGCCGGCAGCCAGGCCGCCAGCCGGTCGAGGTCGAAGGAGCGGTAGAGCGTCGCCAGCGTCGTGGCGCTGCCGTCCGCTGGCCAGGACCACAGCTCTTCGAGTTGGGCGGCCGGCTGCCGGGTCAGCGCCCGCGCACGGGCAAGCTCGTCGCGCCAGTTGCCGGCCAGTTGCAGAGTCATGAGCTGACCCCAGAGGAGCGAGTCGACCGGCCGCCACGGCTCGGGCGTCAGGCCGGCGATGGCGAATTCCGGCGGCAGGGTCGGATCCTGGGTCAAGAAGGCGTTTACGCCGGCGGCATAGGAATCGAGCTGACGCCGGAATTCGGGGGACAGCGCGCCGAGCGCCGCCTCGGCGTGCTGCAGCAGGCCGAGGGTGCGGAAGTAGCGGTCGGCTTCGATCGTTGCCACGCCGCTGAACTCGGACAGGCGACCGCGGCCGGCACGGCGCATCATCTCCATCTGGTACAGCCGGTCCTGGGCATGGACGAAGCCGAGCGCAAACCAGCCATCGGCCTCCGTTCGGGCGAAGATATGCGGCACGCCGTTGCGGTCGCGGACGATCTCGATGATTTCGCCGGGCCCCTCGAGGCGCAGCGTTCCCGAGATCTGCGGCAGGGAGGCGCGTAGATAGAGATAGAGCGACAGCGGTGCCGCCACGATCAGCGCCAGCACCAGCATCGCCAACCATCTCGGCCAGCGCCGCCGGCGATAGTGGGTACGCCGCCGCATCAGCTATAGCCCAGATGCCGACGCAGCCGACCCCTCATGTCATGTTGAGGATGACGGTCTTCTTCTGGGTGAAATGCTCGAGCATCGCCTCAAGCGTGGCTTCCTTGCCGAGGCCGGACTGCTTGACGCCGCCGTAGGACAGGCCTGGCTGCACCACCAGGTTCTGGTTCACCTGGACAAAGCCCGCCTGCAGCCGGCGCGTTGCGTCGAGTGCCGTCTTGAGATCCTTGGTCCAGATCGACGCCGCCAGGCCGTATTCGCTGTCATTGGCCGCGGAGATGACCTCCTCGTACTCCTTGAACTTCATGACGCAGGTGACCGGCCCGAATATCTCCTCGCGCGCCACCCGGCTGTCGTTCCTGAGGCCAGTGAAGATCACCGGCTGGACGAAGAGCCCGTCCTTGAGCTTTGGGTCGCTTGGCATGGCCGAGCAGGCATTGGCCTTGCCGCCCTGATCGGTGCCGACCTTGATGTAGGACTTCACCTTGTCGAATTGCGGCTTCGAGATGATGGTGCCGATATCCGTCTTCTCGTCGAGCGGATCGCCCATCACCATGACGTCGACCTTGGCCTTCAATCTGGTGACGAACTCGTCATGCAGGCTTTCGTGGACGAAAATGCGGCTGGCTGCTGTGCAGCTCTGGCCCTGGCGGGTAAAGCGCATGCCGACGATGGCGCCAGCGACTGCGCGATCGAGATCGGCGTCGCCCATGACGATCATCGGGCTCTTGCCGCCGAGCTCGAGCGTCACCGGGATCAGCTTCTCGGCGGCGGTCTTGTAGACGATCTTGCCGGTCTCGACCGAGCCGGTGAACGTCACCTTGCCGACTTTCGGGTGGGCAACCAGCGGGCCGCCGCATTCCGGGCCCATGCCGGAGAGGATGTTGAACACGCCTGGTGGCAGAACCTGGTTCATGATCTGGCAGGTGCGCAGCACGGCGAGCGGCGCTTCCTCCGCCGATTTCACCACCACGGCATTGCCGGCGACGAGCGCGGGCGCGATCTTCAGCGCCATCAGCATCATCGGCACGTTCCAGGGGATGATGGCGCCGACTACGCCGATTGGCTCGCGCAGGGTCACCGTCAGCATGTCGTTGTTGAAGGGCACGGACTCGCCCTTGAGTTCCGAGCCGAGCCCGCCATAGAAGATGAACGCGTCGGCCAGGATGCTCGCCTCGACGCGGGACTCCGTGCGCAGTGCCTTGCCAGTCTCCAGCGCCACGAGGCGGCCAAGCTCCTCGACATGCTCGTTGAGGACGCGGCCGCATTCGGCGACGGCCTTGCCGCGCTGGCGTGCCGTCAACTTCGCCCAGCCGGTCTGCGCCTTCGCCGCGGATTCAACGGCGGCATCGACGTCAGCTTTCTCACCCAGCGCCGCCTTGGCGATCGTCTTGCCGGTGGCGGGGTTCATCACCTCGAAGGTCTTGCCGGACAGGGCCGGCGTCAGCGCGCCATCGAGCAGCAGCTTGCCGGAGAGCTGGGCTGCCAGCGCCTGCGGATCGAGCACGGGTGTGAGGACGTTGGAGGCAGCCATGGGACACTTCCTTCAGGTCTGATCGAACTTGCGTTGTCGAGTATCGAGGCCTAGCCGGTGGCGAGTTCCTTGAGGATGTGCTCCCGGTCAGCGTCGAGCTCCGGCGCGGGCTTGCGTGTCGCCGGATCGGCGAAGCCGGAGAGCTTGATCGGGTTGCCGACCAGCTTCACCGTGCCGGCGATCGGATCCTCGGTCGTGATGACCATGTTACGCGCCCTGGCTTGCGGGCTCTCGATGGCCTGGCCGACATTGTTGATCGGACCCGCCGGTACACCAGCATCGTCGAGCACTTTGATCCAATGCGCGATACTCTTGCTCTTCAACACGGCCTCGATGTCGCCTTTCAGCGCTTCCATGCTCTGCAGCCGCAGCTCGTTGGTCAGGTACTTCGGGTCCTTCACCAGCTCCGGCCGGCCGATGGCCTCCATCAGCTTGGCATAGAGGGAGTCATTCCCCGCGGCGATGATGATCTTGCCGTCCGAGGCGTCGAAAGCCTCAAACGGCGCGATGTTGGGATGGCGCACGCCCAGCGGCCCCGGCGCCTTGCCGCTGAGGAAATAGCGCAGGATGGCGTTCTCCAGCAGGGCCAGCTGGCAGTCGAACATGCCGATATCGACCTTCATCGCCTCGCCGGTCCGGGCGCGATGATAGAGCGCGGAGTTCACGCCGACGCAGGTGTAGAGGCCGGCCCCGATATCGCCGATCGACATGCCGATGCGCACCGGCGGCCCGCCAGGGGTGCCGGTGATGCTCATGATGCCGCCCATGCCCTGCACCACCATGTCGTAAGCCGGGCGCAGCGAATCAGGCCCGGAATGGCCGAAGCCGGAAGCCGCGGCGTAGATCAACTTGGGGTATTTGGCGTGCAGCGCCTCCCAGCCGTAGCCGAGTTTCTCCATCGTGCCGGGCCGGAAATTCTCAACGATGACGTCGGCAGTGGTGAGCAGCTTCTCGAAGATGGCGCGATCGCCCTTGTCCTTGAGGTTGAGGGCGATCGATTCCTTGCCGCGGTTGACCGACATGAAATAGGCCGACTTACCTTTGAGGAACGGTCCGTAGTGGCGCGCGTCGTCGCCGGTTCCCGGCGTTTCCACCTTGATGACGCGCGCCCCCAGCTCGGCCAGCAGCAGGGTGCAGTAGGGCCCGGCCAGGATGCGGGAGAGATCGACGACGGTGACGCCCGACAGCGGACCCGAGGCGGACATGCGGCACTTCCTCCGAAAAAGAAGGCGAATTCATAGCCGAGCGGGTTGCCAGCGACAACCTCGGAGGATGGGGTTTAGGACGACGCGCTGCGGGTGCCGCGCAGGCCTAGAAGCGCGTTCGTTGCCAGCGCTCCGATCACCACCAGGGCGCCGAAAAGCGCGAGCTCGGTCGGCTGCTCACCGTAGGCGATCCACACCCAGATGGGCCCGAGGATGGTCTCCAGCAGGGCGAAGAGTCCGATCTCGGCCGCCGGCAGATGGCGTGAGGCGATGGTCATCAGGGCGCAACCCAAGGCCAGTTGAAACGCGCCCATGACCGCCAAGAACATCAGATCGCGGGCGGTAGCCTCGAGCGGCCAGGCGAAGGGCAGGGCAAGCGGCACCGAGATCAGCCCGGCGATCAGCACCGTCGGCAGCATGTCGACTGCGGCGCTCTGGCGGCGCAGGGCGACGAGCTGGCCGGCGAAGGCCAGCGAAACGCCGAGCGCGATGAGGTTGCCGGTGAGGGCGCCGCTGCCCAGCGCGCCGGCGAACATCACGGCAATGCCGGAGAAGCCGACGATCATGGCGATCGCGGTGCGCAGCGGCACAGGCTCGCCCAGCACCAGCCGGCCGACCAGCGCCGCGACGAAGGGCGAGATGCCCATGATGACCAGTGTCTCGGCCACCGTGGTGCGGGTCAGCGCCAGCAGGAAACAGAAGAACTGCACCGCGAGGAGAGCGCCGGCGATCAGCCCGATGCGTCCGACCTGCAGCACGGGCTGGATCAGGCTGCCGCGATGGAACGCCATGATGGCGGCGGCAAGGCAGGGGAGAAGAAAGAGCGAGCGCCAGAACACCAGCTCCCAGCCGTCGTTGAAAGACACGCTACGCGCCAACACCCCGCCGCTGCTCCAGGCGAGGCCAGCGCCGGTCATCAGCACCAGGCCGAGCGTGCGGTTGGGGGTCATGGCGTGACTGTTCCTCGGTCGCGCCGCGCCGCGAGCAGCACATACGCCGCCAGCGCGCCCAGCACGATGGCGCCGCCGATGATCGTGGTAAGCGCCGGCTGCTCGCCGATCAGCAGCCAGACCCAGACCGGCCCGATGATCGGCTCGAGCAGGGCGATCAGCGTCACCTCGGCCGCCGGCAGGTAGCGGAGTGCCAGGATGAAACAGGTCAGGCCGAACGACATCTGGACGCCACCCAGGAGGATCAGCAAGCCGATATCGGACAGGCTGACGACCAGGGGCTGCGCGAACGGTAGCGACACGGCTATCGCCAGGATGGCCGCGGGCAGGGTCACGGCGGCCAGATTACGCGCCCGGTGCCGGCGGATGAGCGTCACATGCGCCGCCGAGAACACGGCGACCGCCAAGGCAAACAAGTCGCCGCTGATGTCGCCGCCGCCCAGCGATCCGCCGATGACCAGCGCCAAGCCGGCAAAAGCCACTGCCAGGATGAGCCAGCCGCTGGCGCGCAGACGCTCGTCGAGGAGGATCCAGGCCAGGATGGCGACGAGCAGGGGCGACATGGACTGCAGGATAAGCACGTTGGCCACCGTCGTCCGGGTCATCGCCAGGACATGGAAGACCAGGGTGCAGGACATGAAGAACGCCACCGCAAGCGCCGGCCTACCCACCGCTCGCAGGTCCGACAGGGCGGAACGGCCCCACAGCCACCACAAGACTATGGGAAAGCACAGCACATGGCCCGCGGCGCGCCAGAACACGATGTCCCAGGGGCCGGCCTCGACGCTGCGGATGATGACACCGCCGACGCTCCAACTGAGCGGCGCGGCCAGCGCCAGCAGCAGACCCAGCAGGCGTGTGGACGGCGCCGGCATGGCTAGGACAGCAGCGCGCGCGACAGAGCCACGACCGCGACTGCGCCGATGGCGCTGAGGAACTCGTTGGCGGTGAGGCGCATCAGGATTGCGGTCGCGGCGAAACCCAGCCATTCCGGCGGCCCGCCATTGAAGCCGAGGGGCGCAACGATGGCGCCGGTGAGGGCCACGGGAATCGAACGCAGCCACGCTTTCACCCGCGGCGTGGCCGCGACGTACTGCATAAGGAAAAATCCGCTGGCCCGGCAGGCGTAAGAGACGATGCCAAGCAGCAGGATGGCTTGGACGATTTCAGGCCGCATCGCTGCTCCTCAGAGCTCCGACGAGACTGCCGGCAAGGGCGCCGCCGAGGATGTACCAGGGGCCGGGTACCGTGCGCTCGATGACGATCGCCGCCGCCATGCCGGTCAGCAGCGGCGCGATGTCGCTGGTGCCGCGGACGAGACCGATGGCCATGCTGGCGAAGAAGGCGGCCAGCATGAAGTCGATGCCGAAGGTGCGCGGGTCGCCGAGCGCCTGACCGAAGATGTAGCCGACGGCCGTGGCACCGATCCAGACGAACCAGAGCACGGTGCCGCTACCAAGGAGGAAAGCCGCGTCGTCGCGGCCCTCGGCATGCTCGCGTAGCGCCAGGGCCCAGTTCGCGTCGCCCATGACGAACAGGGAGGGATACGACTGCCAGGCCGGCAGGCCGGCGAACCAAGGACGCAAGGCGGCGCCGAGCAGCAGATAGCGCGCGTTGACCGTCAGCACGGTCAGGCAGACGGCGAGCAGCGGAAGCGGATCGCTCCAGGCTTGCAACACGGCCATTTGCGCTCCGCCGGCGTTGACCCAGCCGCTTAGCGCCATCGCCTCCAGCAGGCTGACGCCAACGGTCGAGGCCATGACGCCGAAGGCGACGCCGTACATGACGACGCCGGGCGCTAAGGTGCGTGCGCCGACGATCCCGGCGCGGAAGCCCTGCAGGGTGAATGGAGGTTTGGGACTCGGGGACAAGGCGGCAGGCTCTGGGGGCGGCAGCATGCCCGCGATGGGCCTTCGGCGCCAGTGCTGTCGGTGTCCTGCGGATTGTGACTCCGCCACTTGCTGCTACTCTATCGCCGCCGGGACCGCCCTTCCTCTTGCGCGATCTGCCGCTCCATGCTGATCCCCTTCCGTGACGAGAACCCCACCCTACGTCCGCCGCTAGTCACGCTCGCCATCATCGCGACCTGCGTCCTCGTTTCGCTCTACCAGCTGACGTTGTCGGCGCGTGAGGAGCAGGTCTTTGTGCTCGGGTTCGGCATGGTTCCCTCCGTGCTCTTCGGCACGCGGCAGCTCTCGGCCTCCATTCCTGCTGTGGATCCCTGGTTGAGCGTCGTCACCTCGATGTTTCTGCATGGCGGGCTGCTGCATCTCGCCGGCAACATGGTTTATCTCTGGGTCTTCGGGAACAACATCGAAGATGCGATGGGCCATGTGCGCTTCACCTTCTTCTACCTGCTGAGCGGCGCGGCTGCGGCACTTACCCAGGCATTCGTCGAGCCCAATTCCTCCATACCCATGATCGGCGCCAGCGGCGCGGTGTCGGGCGTGCTGGGCGCCTATCTCGTGCTGCATCCGCATGCGCGTGTCGACGTGCTGTTCGTCTACGGATTGGTGACGACGCTGCGGCTGCCGGCCATGGCGGTTCTCGGCTGGTGGATTGTCATTCAGGTGATCAATGTGATGTTGACGGAGCCGGGCCAGGGCGGCGTGGCCTGGTTCGCCCATATCGGCGGATTTGTCGCCGGAATGACGCTGATCCCGTTCTTCCGCCACGCCCACATTCCACTCGTCGGGGGCGCGCGGCGGCGCGGCCCGTGGGGCTAGCCGGCCGTAGCTGCCGCGGGCTGGGCGACCGCTGTACAGCCCCGCTCCTGGAGCGTATCGTTAATTAGGGAGTAACCAATCGCCGCTAGCGTGGTGCCGCCGTGGCGTCCGTGCGGCGTGGAGAGCTTCGATGACTGAATACGCCCGGCGTCTGAGCGACAAGATCCTGTTCGCCTTCAACCAGGCCTGCGACCAGGGGTATCACGACGTGGCGGAGATCCTGCTGCGCGCTCTGGAGCTGGCGCTGACCCGCCAGGGCGGTCGCGGCAACGTCGATCAGCGTCAGAACATGCAGGCCGTGACGGACGCCTATATGCGTCTCCAGGCGCTCAAGCAGCTGGACACGGCCAGCGCAGAGTAATCAGGCCGGTTCGAGCGCCTCCTCGAGGGGCTTCAGCACGTCATCGATGCTGCGGCCGCGCCAGAGCGGCCGGCGGCCGTCCGACACGACATACGCCTCCTGCCGGTGCTTGGTCGGCGCCAGCTTGGCAATGACGTAAAGCGGCCAGTCGTGGCTGTGGCGGAAGACGGAGAAGGCTGCGCCGTTGTCGCGGACGTCGATGGCATAGTCGCGCCATTCGCCCCGCGCCACGCGCGCCGAGTAGATGGCCAGAATCTTGCGCAGCTCTTGCCGGTCGAAGAAGACCCGGCCTGGACGCCGCCGGTATTCAGCGAGATGAATCAGATTCGCGTCGATGTGCGTCACCCACCCCGAACCCAAGTCTTGCCGATTTTGCCTTCTCTGTCTATGGCCTTGAAATAGCGGTTTAATTTTTGGAAACCACAGCCCGAGGCGGTTTGCGCCGAAGCCCCGCCGGGGCTATGGTAGCGCCCTCTCGTGACTCCCCGGAGCCCGCCTGCGTGTCCGACATCTTCAACGAAGTTGACGAAGAACTGCGCCGCGATCGCGCGCTCAAGCTCTGGCAGAAGTATGGAAACTACGTCATCGCCCTGGCGGTATTGATCGTCGCTGGAACGGCAGGCTTCGTGACTTGGCGCGACTACGAACGCCGTCAGGCCGAAGCCGGTGCGGTCAAGTACGTGGCGGCGATCGAGCGGGCGCGCGGCCCCGATGCGGTCGCCGGTGCTGCGGCGCTGGAGAGCGTGGTGCGCGAGGCGCCCGCCGGCTATGCGGTGCTCGCCCGGCTCCAGGATGCGGCGCTCAAAGCGCGCAGCGATCCGGCAACGGCCGCAGAGCAGTACCGCGCTCTGGCAGTCGATCCCCGCGTGGCGCCAGAGATTCGCGACGCCGCGACCCTGCTAGCGGCACTGAATGCGATGCCGGGCGCCGACCCGGCATCGCTGGAGCGCCAGATCGCTCCCTTGGTGACACCCGGAAACCCGTGGCGTCACCTGGCCTGGGAAGTGACCGCGCTTGCGGCGGCGAAGGCCGGCAATGTCGAGCAGGCCCGCACGCTCTATGCGCGGATCGCCGATGATCCGGAAGCGCCGGCTGGCTTGCGTGGACGGGCTGCCGAGATGCTTGCTGCCTTGGGGAGCTGAGGCCCCCGCTATGCGCCGGCCTGTCCGTTTCGCCGTCCTGGGCTGCGCGCTGGCACTTGCTGGTTGTGGCATCGGCGAATGGTTCTCGGGTCCACCGAAGAAGCCAATTCCCGGCGAGCGTATCGCCGTCATGCAGAACGATCGCGGTATCGAAGCTGACGAGCGATTGGCATCGCTAGCGGTCAAGCTGCCGCCGCAGTTCGTCAATACCGAGTGGCCGCAGCCCGGCGGCTATACCGGCGAGTTCATTCCGCATCCGGCGGCAGACGGCTTCGCCGCGGTTTGGCGTGTCAGCCTTGGTGCCGGCAACAGCCGAGAAGGGCGCGTCTCGGCACCGCCCGTCGTGGGCCAGGGCCGCATCTACGCCATGGACGCAGGCGCGACGCTCAACGCTATCGAGCCTGAGACCGGACGTTCGTTGTGGCGCTTCGACGTTCGCCCGGACGGCGAACGCAGTGGCGGCGGCAGCGGAGGCGGTGCTGCGTACGAAAACGGCCGGGTCTATGTTGCCACGGGTTACGGCCAAGTCATCGCCCTTGAAGCGGAGACGGGCAAGGAGGTCTGGCGCACAACGCTCACCGCTCCGTTCCGCGCCAACCCGACGACGGGCGGCGGGCGGGTGTTCGCCGTGAGCACTGACAACCAGGTCCATGCGCTCGATGCCGCGTCGGGGCGGAAATTGTGGTCGTATACCGGCATCACCGAGAGCGCAGGACTCTACGGCGGTGCGAGCCCAATTCTCGCGGGCAATATCCTGGTTGCCGGCCTGTCGTCGGGCGAGGTCTTCGCCCTGCGCGCCGACAATGGCCGCGTGCTGTGGTCTGATTCCCTGGCCGCCGTCGCCCGTACAGACGCCGTCTCGGCGCTCGCCGATCTGCGCGGCTTTCCGGTAGTCGATCGTGGTCGCGTGACGGTCGCCAGCCATGCTGGCCGCCTGGCCGACATCGATCTGCGCTCGGGCGCCCGCATCTGGGAGCAGGGCTTCGGCAGCTTCAACACGCCCTGGGTTGCCGGAGATTTCATGTTCCTGGTGACCATCGACGGCGAGTTGCTCTGTGTTACGCGGCGCGATGGCCGGGTGCGCTGGGTGCAGTCGCTGCGCCGTTGGCGCGACGAGAAGGCGAAGAAGGGCCGTGTCGTGTGGACGGGACCGATTCTCGTAGGTGGGCGACTGCTGCTCGCCAATGACGACGGCGAGGGGCTGATCGTCTCTCCGGAGGATGGCGAGATCGTCAGCAGGTTCAAGTTGCCCGGCCCAGTCTCGGTGCTGCCGATCGTCGCCAATCGCACCATCTATCTGGTTACGGATTCCGGCGACCTGGTGGCCCTACGCTAGGCGCTGTCCATGCCCTTTCGTGTCGCCATCGTCGGCCGGCCGAATGTCGGCAAGTCGACCCTGTTCAATCGCCTGATCGGCCGCCGCAAGGCGCTGGTCGACGACACTCCGGGCGTGACGCGTGATCGGCGAGAAGGCGCCGCTCAACTGGGCGATCTGCGCTTCACCGCCATCGATACGGCCGGTCTCGAGGAGGCGCCGGCCAAGGCGCTAGCCTCACGCATGCGCGAGCAGACGGCGCGGGCCCTTGCGGCGGCAGACGTCATCCTCTTCGTCGTCGACGGCCGCGCTGGCGTCACACCGCTCGACCGGCACTTCACCGGCTGGCTGAGAAAGGGTGGCCGGCCGGTGATCCTGGTTGCCAACAAATGCGAGAGCGGCGCGGCTCTGACGGCCATCGGCGAAGCGTCCGGACTTGGCTTCGGCGAGCCGGTGGCGATCTCCGCGGAGCACGGCGAGGGGCTGGCCGAACTCCACGCCGCGCTGCGACCGCATGCTCCCGAGGACGCTGTAGTTGAACGGGGCGCGTCCGAGAAGGATGAAACGCCGCTTCCTGCGCCGGCGGATCGCCCGATCCGCGTCGCTATCATCGGCCGGCCGAATGTCGGTAAGTCGACTCTGATCAACCGGCTGCTCGGCGATGAGCGCGTGCTGACCGGCCCCGAACCCGGCATCACGCGCGACGCGATCGAGGTGCCGTGGGAGGCACAGGGAAGGCGCTTCGCCCTCGTCGACACCGCGGGGCTGCGGAGGCGGGCGAAGATCGAGGATCCGGTCGAGCGGCTTTCGGCCGCCGATACGATTCAGACCGTACGCGAATCCCAGGTCGTGGTGCTGGTCGTCGATGCGACGGCAAGCCTGGAGAAGCAGGATCTGGCTATCGCGCGGCTGGCCATTGAAGAAGGCCGTGCCTTGGTCCTGGCCGTCAACAAATGGGACTTGGTCGACGATCCCGGGGCGGCGCTCAAGGAATTGCACCGCAAGCTGGGATTCTCGTTGGCCCAGGTGCCCGGCCTGGCCATCGCGACCGTCTCGGCTCTGCACGGGCGCAAGCTCGACATGCTGACCCGGGCCATCATCAAGAGCTTCGAGATCTGGGACAAACGCGTGCCGACGCCGGCACTGAACCGCTGGATCCAGAGCGTTACCGAATCGCACCCGCCACCGCTGGTGAAGGGGCGCCGTCCGCGGCTGCGCTTTGCCCGCCAGGTAGCCACCCGCCCGCCGACTTTCGCCGTCTTCGGCAATAACCTGACGACGCTGCCGGAGGACTATTTGCGCTACCTCAGTAACAACCTGCGCGAGGCCTTCGATCTGCCGGGAACAGTGATCCGCTTCGAGCTCCGGCAGAGCGACAACCCCTACGCCGAGCGGTAGGCTCGCACCACCTCACCGCTACGCCGGCACTCGGGCGAGGCCAATTCGACAAAGACGTCGGTGATCGCCTCAGGGGTCGGCAGCGTCATCGGGTCCTCGCCAGGGTAGGCGTGTGCACGCATCGCCGTGCGGGTGGCGCCGGGGTCGACGAGGTTTACTTTCACAGCGGTTTTGGCCAGCTCGTTGGACCAGACCCGGGCCAGGCCTTCGAGCGCGGCCTTGCTGACGCTGTAGGCGCCCCAGAATGCTGCGGCGCTACGTGCGGCGCTCGATGTCACGAGGATCGCGCGGCCGGCGTCGGAAAGCTTGAGCAGCGGCTCGAGCGTGCGGATCAGCCGCCAGTTGGCCGTGACATTGACCTTGAAGACCTCTTCCCAGAGCTTCGGCTCGTGATGGGAGAGCGGGCCTAGCGTGCCCAGAAGCGCTGCGTTGGCGACGAAGATGTCGAGCTTGCCGAAGCGCTGGTGGAGATGCGGACCGAGTGGATCGATCCGTTCCAGGTCGCGCAGGTCGAGCGGCACCAGGGTCGCCGAGCCGCCGGCCGCCTTGACGGCGTCGTCGAGTTCTTCGAGGCCGCCAACCGTTCGTGCCACGGCGACGATGTGGGCACCTTCCTCGGCAAAACGCTTGGCGACAGCGGCGCCGATGCCGCGCGAGGCGCCGGTGACGAGGGCGATCCGGCCGGCGAGACGCTTCATGAGTAGTGACCGTGGTGCCGCCTGCGGAAGAGGCATGTGGGCAAGGAGAGGGCGCCGGTCGCTGCGCAGAGTCCGTCGAACAGGCTGCGGATCATGGTCGAGCAACGCCCGCGGGCGTCAAGCGATCTCAAGCAGCGACAGCTGGGCCGGCGCGCCGCCGCCTTCGCTGTCGGTCAGGCGGGTAGGGTATTCGCCGGTGAAACAGGCGTCGCAGTAAGCGGGCGCATTCTTGTCGCGGCCGCGCTTGCCCATGGCGCGGTAAAGCCCGTCGACCGAGATGAAGGCCAGACTGTCGACGCCGATGAAGCGCGCCATCCCGGCAACGTCGAGCTTGTGGGCCAGCAGTTCGGAACGCTCGGGCGTATCGATGCCGTAGAAGCAGGAATGGCCGGTCGGCGGGCTGGAGATCCGCATGTGCACCTGGGTGGCGCCGGCCTGGCGGACCATTTCGACGATCTTCTTCGAGGTCGTGCCGCGCACGATCGAATCGTCGACCAGGATGACCCGCTTGCCCTCGATCATCGAGCGGTTGGCGTTGTGCTTGAGCTTCACGCCGAGGTGGCGGATCTGGTCGGTCGGTTCGATGAAGGTGCGGCCGACATAGTGGTTGCGGATGATGCCGAGCTCGAACGGCAGCTTGGCTTCGGCGGCGTAGCCGATGGCGGCTGGCACACCTGAATCGGGCACCGGCAGCACGACATCGGCCGGCACATGGCTCTCGCGGGCCAGCTCCGCGCCGATGCTCTTGCGAGCCTCGTAGACCGAGGTGCCTTCCATGATGGAGTCCGGCCGCGCAAAATAGATGTATTCGAAAATACAGGGGCGCTTGGCGGCGGGCGGGAAGGGGCGGAAACTGTGGACACCCTCGGCGTCGAGCACGATAAGCTCGCCGGGCTCCACTTCGCGCATATATGTTGCGCCGATGATATCGAGGGCGCAGGTCTCCGAGCAGAGAATATGAGCGCCATCGAGCGTGCCCAGGACCAGAGGCCGGACGCCGAGCGGGTCGCGCACGCCGATCACCTTGTTGCGTGCCACGGCGACGAAGGAATAGGCGCCTTCCATCTGACGCAGGGCGGTGACGAGGCGCTCGACGAGGTCTCCTTCGGCCAGCGCCATCAGGTGGATGATGACCTCGGAATCGGTGGTCGACTGAAAGATGCAGCCGCGCCGCACCAGCTGCTGGCGAAGCGAGTGGGCGTTGGTCAGGTTGCCGTTGTGACCGACAGCGAAGCCGCCGAACTCGAAATCGGCATAGAGCGGCTGCACGTTGCGCAGGATGGTGTCACCGGTCGTGGCGTAGCGCGTGTGGCCTATGGCGTGGTTGCCGCGCAGCTTGCCGATCACCGCCTCGGAGCCGAAATTGTCGCCCACCAAGCCGAGGCCGCGATGACTGTGGAACTGCCTGCCGTCGCAGCTGACGATGCCCGAGGCTTCCTGGCCGCGGTGCTGGAGGGCGTGCAGGCCCAAAGCCGTATGCGCCGCCGCGTCCTTGTGGCCGTAGATGCCGAAGACGCCGCACTCCTCGCGCAGCTTGTCGCCGTCGAATGGGTTGGTGGTGGCCGTCACGAGCCCATTTTCGCCATGTGATTTCATC
>Ga0194131_10005822_pt1 | contig 17484 bp, 16 predicted proteins | sample TA2KigO120mmetaG_FD_148631 | JGI IMG/M metagenome (GOLD analysis project Ga0194131, IMG submission 148631) | Freshwater microbial communities from Lake Tanganyika, Tanzania - TA2015053 Kigoma Offshore 120m | ecosystem: Environmental > Aquatic > Freshwater > Lake | place: Tanzania: Lake... | reverse complement strand
GGCGTACGGATGAAACGGCCAAGGCCGGCAGATCATTTCGCTTCGAACGGCTTCATCCTTACGCCTGGCATCGCCCGGCAGGCAAAGCCTACCGGTGGACCTACTTTCCCACTGGCCCATCCCTATAATCTCCCATCAGCTATGGCGATTATCGAGATATCGGGCCTGACCAAAACCTATCGCATCTACCGGAAGCAGGAGGGGCTGCTGGCCGCCATGCGGGGGCTCTTTGCCCGCAAATATCGGGATGTCGAGGCGGTGCGCGGCATCGATCTCTCCGTGGAGGAAGGAGAGTTCGTGGCCTTTCTGGGCCCCAACGGGGCGGGGAAAACCACCACGCTCAAATTGCTGTCCGGAGTCATTACACCAACTGCCGGCACGGCACGCGTGATGGGCTTTATCCCCTGGGAGCGCGAAAACGCCTATCGCCGCCGGTTCGCCCTGGTGATGGGACAGAAGAACCAGCTCTGGTGGGATCTGCCTGCTCAAGAATCGTTTCGCCTGCACCAGCAAATCTATCGGATCGAGCCGGCGCAGTTTGAGCGGACGCGTGACGAACTGGTCGATTTGCTTTCCGTGCGGGAGCTGCTCGGACAGCCAGTGCGCGAACTGTCGCTGGGGGAGCGGATGAAGATGGAACTGACTGCCGCCCTGCTGCACTCTCCGGAAGTGCTGTTCCTGGACGAGCCGACGATCGGCCTGGACGTGGTCGCGCAACACAACATCCAGCAGTTCCTCAAGCACTATCAGCAGTTGCGGCGGATCACAATTCTCTTGACCAGCCACTACATGAAGGACGTGGCGGCGCTCTGCCGCCGCGTGGTGATCATTGCCCGCGGCCAGATCGTGTACGACGGGTCCCTAAGCGGCATCGTGGATCGGTTCAGCGGCCACAAAATTGTGACGCTGCTGTTTGCGGACGGGGCGATTCCGCGCGACCTCTCGCAATACGGCCAGGTCCTGGAGCACGATCCGCCTCGAGCCAAACTCCGCATCGACCGCCGCGCCGTGACCGACGTGTTGGCCGGCATCCTTCAGACCCACCCGATCGAAGACGTCAGCGTCGAAGATCCGCCGCTGGAGCAAGTCATCGCGGAAGTCTTTTCGTCGGTGGCGGGGGAAGTCTAATATGCACGCTAAAGCCCTCACCTGGTGGACCATCCTGCGGATCTGCCTGGAAGAACGCCTCGTCTACCGGGGTGACTTTGCGCTGGGGACGCTCATGCGGTTCCTGCCGATCATTACGCAGATCTTTCTCTGGGGCTCCATCTTCACCGCCGTGAAAGGGGACATCGCTGGCTACAACTACCACGATTTCATCGCTTACTATCTGCTGTCGATGGTCGGCCGGGCCTTTTCCAGCATGCCAGGGCTGGCCAGCGGCATTTCCCGCGATATCCGCGACGGCACGGTCAAGAAATTCCTCATTCAGCCGATCGACATGGTGGGCTTTCTGTTTCTGATGCGCGTGGCTCACAAGCTGGTGTACTACGGCGTCGCTCTGGCCCCGTTCGCGCTGGTCTTCTACCTGTGCCGCGGATTCTTTCCACCTATGCCGGATGGCGCTACCATCGCCGCGTTTGTCCTCTCGCTGGTGATGGCCTTCATGCTCGGCTATTTTCTGGAAGCGGCCATCGGCCTGTATGGCTTCTGGTTTCTGGAAATCAACTCGCTGATGTGGATTTACATGCTGTTCAATTTTTTCTTCTCGGGGCACATGTTTCCGTTGGACATGCTCCCGCCGCCGTTCAGCTATATCGTGCAGTTGCAGCCGCTGCAGTACCTGGCCTATTTCCCGGCGGCGGTCTGGCTGGGAAAGATCGAGGGGGCGGCTCTGCGACAAGGCCTGTGGCTCGAACTGTTCTGGGTGATCTTCTTCTTCCTGCTCTGCCGCTTCGCTTATTCGCGCGGCGTGCGGCGATACAGCGGGTTTGGAGGCTAAGCCGATGAAGTCCTTCGCCCGCTACGGACAAGTCTTTGCCACGTTTGCCCGCAACAGCCTGGTGCGCGACATGTCGTTCCGCGCCAACTTCATTATCGAAACAATCTCGGTCGTCTCCTGGATCGTGATGAACCTGGGATTCTACGAGTTGATCTTCCAGTACACAGACACGCTGGGCTACAACACGGGTTGGGGCAAGTATCAATTTTTCATTTTCTTTGCCACCACGACGCTGATCAGCGGCATCGTGGAGGCCTTCTTCATGTACAACGCGGAGGAGTTCAGCGAACTGATCCGCACGGGCAATCTCGATTTTGCCCTGTTGAAGCCCATGGATACCCAGTTCCTTGTATCGCTCCAACGCATCGATTGGTCCAGCCTCTCCAGCGCCGCCATCGGCGTGATTCTGCTGGTCGTTTCCCTCTGGCGGCTTGACGCCGCCGGCGAGCTTTCGCTGACACTGTTGCAGGTGGCTCTCTACCCGATCTACGTGCTGAGCGGCGTGGCTATTTTCTACAGCCTGATGATTGCCATGGCCGCCACCAGCGTCTGGCTGGGGCGCAATCAATCGCTCCAGCAGTTCTGGTTTTACATCACCATCTTCGCCCGCTACCCGGAAGAGATTTACACCGGCCCGGCCGGCACGCCGAAGAAATGGCTCGGTTGGGGGCTCCGCGGCGTATTCACGTTTATTATTCCCGTGCTGGTGGCCGTCAATGTCCCAGCCCGGATGATGGCGATGCCCTTTTCCGACCAGCACTGGAAAATCGTCCTTTTCGCCATCGCTGCCACCGCCTTCAGCTTGTGGCTCTCGCGGCAAGTGTTCAAAATGGCTTTGTCTTCCTACCGCAGCGCCAGCAGCTAGGATACCCATGCAACTTGCTTTCAGCTCCAACGCCTACCTCAACTTCTCCATCGCCGAGACGATCCGCCGGATTGCCGAGATCGGTTATCGCGGCATTGAACTGCTGGCCGACGTCCCGCACGCCTGGCCGGCCGGCTTGCTGGAGGAGCAAAAACAGGCTATCCGCGCTGCGCTCGAGACGCACAAGCTCGCCATCTCCAACATCAACGCCTTCATGATGAACGCCGTGGCCGACCCGCGGCAGCCTTATTGGCACCCCGGCTGGACCGATCCCGATCCACACTACCGGGCCATCCGCCGCGAGCACACCAAGCGGTCGCTGCGCCTGGCCGCCGAACTGGGCGCCCCCAACATTACGACTGAGCCCGGCGGCTTTCTGCTGGAAGGCCAAACCTGGCAGCAAGGCTCAGACATTTTCTATGAAGAACTGATGCCTTGCGTGGAGCTGGCAGGCGAACTCGGGGTGTTACTTCTCATCGAGCCGGAGCCGGAACTGCTGATCGAACGCTTTGACCAATACCTGGAGTTCGTCGGCCGGATCGATTCCCCCTGGGTGGGCCTGAACTTCGACATTGGCCATGCCTATTGCGTAAGCGAAGATCCGCAGGACTGGGTGGCCCGGATGGCGCCCCATACGCGGCACTATCACCTGGAAGACATCGCCGCCACCCGGGTGCACAAGCACCTGATACCCGGGCATGGCGCCATCGACTTTTCGGCCACACTGCAAGAGATTCAGCGCACCGGCTACGACGGCTGGCTGACGGTGGAGCTCTATCCGTACATCGACAATCCCGATGCCGCAGCCCGGGAAGCAAGAGAGTTTCTGCTGGCTCAAGCCAAACGGTTGGGAATAGAATTAACTTGAACATTATGATGAAACCAAAAGCATACATCGAAACAACTGTCGTCAGTTATCTGACGGCGTGGCCTTCTCGCGACGTGGTAATCGCTGGCTATCAACAGACCACTCGCGAATGGTGGCGAGACGCTGCTGATCGATTCGAATTAGTTGCATCCGAGCTGGTGATCAACGAAGCCAGTGCTGGTGACGCCGATGCCGCTCAGGATCGTCTCGCCGCACTGAAATCCGTCGTTTTGCTTGACGCTACCGAAGAGGCGGCAAAGCTTGCACAACTACTGATCGACGCCGGGGCAATTCCCGAAAAAGCTGCCGAAGACGCTGGTCATATTGCCATCGCCGTTACGAACGGCATCGATTATCTGGTAACATGGAATTGTCGGCATATCGCGAACGCAGCCACTCGAACCCAGATTGAACGCGTCTGCCGTAATGCAGGCTAAGAACCGACCATCATCTGCACACCCGCCGAACTCATGGAACCTGACGATGAAAACGACGATGAATGATCCAATTGTTACCGAAGTCCGGGCGGTTCGCGACAAACATGCGGCCCAGTTCGGTTACGACATCAAAGAAATCTTCAAAAACATCCGGACACAGCAGAAATCATCCGGTCGCAAATACGTGCGCTATCCCGCTCGTCCTGCGGGCACACCAACGGCTGCAACGTGAAACGAATAGTGGCCTAGCAAGCGTTGAACCGTAGCAAGCTCGACGTGGAAATTTTCAACGTCTTCACATTTGCGATCTCGTCTCATTCGTTTCATTCATTCCATTGACCCGTCGCTTCCTGCACTTCCATGCGAGCTTACCTGGAACTGCTCCGGCTGCCGACGGTCTTCACGGCCATTGCCGACGTGCTCATGGGGACGGCCGTGGCGTATGCGTCCACGCCGCAAAAGCTACCGCTGGAAGAATGGCTGCGCACGGGGACCGTGTGGCCGCTTGTGTTGTTAGTTGCCGCGTCGTGCTGTCTCTATTTGGCCGGCATGGTGCTGAATGACTACTTTGATCGTAAGCAGGATGCGGCGGAGCGACCCCGCCGTCCGATTCCCAGCGGTCGCGTCTCGGCGGGCGCCGCCGCGTGGCTCGGGGGCGAACTGCTCCTGGCTGGTGTGGCTCTTGCTCTGGCCGCTGCGTGGTTGCTGGGTGGCTGGCGGCCGGCGCAGATCAGCCTGGCAATCGCCGCCTTCGTGATCGGTTACGATGCGCTGCTGAAAAAAACGATCGTGGGTCCGCTCGCCATGGGAGCGTGCCGCGGACTCAACGTGCTGCTGGGCATGAGCGCGATGGCCGTCGCGTGGCAGACGCCGCATTTCCTCATCGCCGGCGGGTTGGGCCTGTTTGTCGCTGGCATCACCGCGGTGGGGAGAACGGAAGCGCGGCAAAGCCATCGCGGCTGGCTCTTCATCGGCTTGGCCCTGATGTGGCTGGGTATGGCCTTGGTAGCCACTTTTCCGTATACCACCGGGCTCACGCATCAGCTTGAAGACACGCTGAAGGTCTGGCCCTGGATCTGGATTGTGTTGGGCCTGCAAACCGGCTGGCGGCTGATGCATGCCCTGGTCGATCCCACACCCGGCCACGTACAAGCCGCGGTGCGCTATGGCATCTTGTCGCTGGTGGTGTTTGACGCAATTATTACGTTCGCAGTCGTGGGAATGGTGCCGGCGCTCTGCGTGCTGGCACTGTTAATACCAACACTCTTGCTGTCGCGATGGTTGTATGTGACGTGAGGGGACTGTCCCAATTTTGGCACGGGAGAGCTTCGGCCTCACCAAAACGCCCAACTGAAAAAAATCGGACTGTCCCCGTGGACTCGCAGGCACGTTAAACCTTAAACCGAACCCAGAACCACCAGGGGGCTTACGCTCCCCGCTCGCCTGGAAATAGCCCTATGCCCAACGTCTATTTGCTATCCATCCCCGGCCTGCGCCCCGCCGATCTCCCCGCCATGCCGAACCTCAACCGGCTGGCCGTTGGCGGCGCGCAAGCCACGCTGCGCCCCAGTTTTCCCTGCGTCACGTGGCCGGTGCAGGCCAATATGCTCACGGGCCGCCTCCCGTCCGCACATGGCGTGGTGGCCAACGGCTTTTACTGGCGCGAGCGGCGGGAAGTGGAAATGTGGACTGCCGGCAACGACAAGATCCAGCAGCCGCAACTTTGGGACGTGCTGAAGAAGCACAACCCGAGTCTCAAAACAGCCGCCTGGTTTCCGATGCTCAGCAAAGGATGCGGCGCGGACACCATCTGCATGCCCGCGCCGGTCCATAACCCGGACGGCACCGAATCTCTCTGGTGCTACACCCGCCCCGTGGAACTCTACGGCGAATTGCGCGACAAGTACGGCCATTTTCCCCTGCAACACTTCTGGGGCCCGCTGGCGAACATCAAATCCACGGCCTGGATTGTCGATTCGGCCGTCGAAGCGGCCTCACGATTCAAGCCGGACTTCTTCTATATCTACCTGCCCCACCTGGACTATGCCGCGCAGAAACACGGACCGGACAGCCCGCAGGCTGCCGCCGCCGTAGCAGAACTGGACGAAACGCTCGGCCGACTGATCATCGGCGTGGAAGCGGCGCACGCCGAGCCGCCGCTGTGGCTGGTCGCCAGCGAGTACGTCATCACCCCTGTTTCGCACGTCGCTTATCCGAACCGCGTGCTCCGCGAAGCAGGATGGCTCAGCGTCCGCAATGAAAAGGAAGCCACAGGGGAGTTAATCGACTTCGAAACCAGCCGCGCCTGGGCGTTGGTCGATCACCAGTTCTCCCACGTCTTCGTCCGCGATGCGGATGCCGCCACGATCAACCAGGTGGCCGCGCTGTTCCGCAGCCGGAAAGGTTTTGCCGAAGTGTTGGCGGGCAGCGAGCGGGCCAAATACCAGATGGACCATTCCCGCAGCGGAGAGGTGATTTTGATTTCCACCCCCGAAAGCTGGCAGGCCTACTACTACTGGCTCGACGACGCGAAGGCCCCATCGTTTGCCCGCACCGTCGATATCCACCGCAAGCCGGGGTACGACCCGGTGGAACTATTCTTCGATCCGCAAACGCGCGGCATCCCACTGAATGCCAACCTTGTGCGCGGCTCCCACGGAGCGCCGCCGCTCGATGCCTCGCAGCGCGGCGTTCTGATCGCTTCCCACCCAGCTGCACTATCCGGCAGCGATCTGCGCGACACGGACGTCTACGGAGTCGTACTCAAACAGTTTGCAATTTGACGAATCACCGTAGCATGGGCTTTCAGCCCGTATCTCTTATTGCTGGCGGCCTGTTTGCACGGGTTGGAAGCCCATGCTGCCAACTCGGTCGCCTTGTTAGGCCCGCGGCTCAAATTTGAAACCGCGGCTCTGGCTGAAGAATGAAATCGGGTTCTCGTACACCACCCGCCGGATGAGCGATTCCGCGTGCCCGCGCTTGCGCATCTCCAAAATAAAATCCGGCACGGCCGTCGGCTTGGAGGGCCCCCAGTCGCCGGCCGAGTTGACCAGCAGCCGCTCCGGTCCATAGCGCTCCACGATGTCTGCCGCTCTGGCCGGTGTGCATTTCGAGACCGGGTAGAGCGTCATGCCGGCCCAGAAACCGGCTTCCAGCACCGGCCGCACCGTGTGCTCTTCCACGTGATCCACCAGCACCCGGGAACGATCCAGCCGCACGTCTCCGCAGAGCATGTCCAGAATCATCCGCGTCCCCTGGAACTTGTCTTCCAGGTGGGGCGTGTGAATCAGAATCTGTTCGTTCGTTTGGACCGCCAGCTCCAGGTGCTCCAGAAACACCGTGGCTTCATTCCGCGTATTTTTATTCAGCCCGATCTCGCCGATGCCCAGCACGCCCGGTCGCGAAAGGAACTCGGGAATCATGGCGATGACTTCCCGCGCCAGCGCCACGTTCTCCGCTTCCTTGGCGTTGATGCAGAGCCATGTGTAGTGCTGAATGCCGTACCAGCCGGCTCGCTTGGGTTCGAACTCCGTAAGCTGCCGGAAATAGTCGCGGAAGCCATCGACGCTGCCACGGTCAAAGCCGGCCCAGAACGCCGGTTCGCTCACCGCCACGCACCCCATCTTGGCCAGCGCCTCGTAATCGTCCGTGACGCGCGACACCATGTGAATGTGGGGGTCGATGTAGTTCATTGTAGCCAGCCTGCCGGCACATTCTTTTTTTGCGTCTTCGTGTTTCCGGTTCTTTGCGCGCCTTTGCGCCTCTGCGACTTTGCGTCGAAAGACTTGAGTGCCGTCCAACCGCTGTCGAACAACGTTTAGGTTTGCAGGAGTGTGCCTGCTACTTCGGCATCTTCAGGGTCTGGGGCCAGGCCTCATCATACGGCCTGGAGAAGGCGAGTTGAACCCGTTCGGCCCGGTCGTCCCCTTCGCACAGCAGCAATTCCAGCCCCCCGCGAATCTGCCTCAGGCGGGCATCGCTCTCGGCAGAGCCGTCCGCCCGATCGATCCGGTCCAATGCTGAGGCCACCTGCAAGATGCCAGCGCGAATCTCCAAAAACTCCCGGTCGAGAACCTCGCTGCGCGTGCGCGGAAAGGTCATGGCTGGCTCCTGATGGGGGACGGGCGTATTTTTGCCGATCGGCCGCAGCCACTGGTCGGATGTACTCGGCGGCAAAAATCGAGACAATCCCCAGGCTTAAAACGCTCCGCCGCCATCCCCGCGCGGTGGCCGCTTCTTGAACGGCGCGTTCGGCACGACGCCGGCGTCTTTCCCCAGCGGCACGCTCCGCTCCCGCCCCTGGTACCCCATGAACTTGACAAAATCGGCCAGCGGCATCGTGTTGACCTTTTCAGCCGTGGCGTCCTGCATCATCCGCGTGAACGACTTCAGCGCTTCCTCGCTCTTGACGGCATCCGTGGGACGCTCCCCGAGAACCAGGATCTTGGTGCCGGACGTCACCCGGCCGGTCATCTTTCCTTGGTCATCGATCATGGCGTCCACGATGCCACCATTATTGTGGATCAGCGTGATCAGGCGGTTCAGATCGCTCTGTCCGTCACCATCCAGATCGATAAACCCGGCCACCGCAAACCGCTCCGGCTTGCCGGCGCGGAACGACGGGTTCATGATCTTGTCTTCCTTCATCAGCGGATCTTTCAGGTCGTCGCTGGTGATGGCCGCTTCGCTAAGGTGGGCGTCGATGATCTTGATCACCTCAATGGCCCCCTTGGGCTTCACGTTTTCGCCGGCAATGTTGCTGGCGGAACGGTCGTACACGCTGAAAATCATCTGCGGCTTGATGCCGTCCGCCTGCCCCTTGTCGATCCACACTGTCCGCTCCCGCTGGTTGACGCGCACAATCGTCCCGTCCGGTGCGTTGTAATCAACCTTTTGGATATCCTGCAATTCCGACTTGACACTCGAGCTTTCCTTCTTGAGTTCTTCGATAGCCTTGTTGCGGACTTCAATCTCGCGGGTCGATTGGGCGGAGGCTTCGGTAATATCCTTGTTCTTCTTCTCAATGTCACCCGCCAACTTGGCCTGAGCCGTCACAAACTCCTTGCGGTCGGCTTCGAATTTTTCCCGGTCCCTCAGCAATTCCTTGGTTTGCGTCTCGTACTGCTTGTTGAACTCGGCCGAGGCCACTTCCGTTTTCTTTTTCTCATCCTGCTTTTCCTGCTCCAGACGGGCAATCGTCTTCTCCTGGTCCGCCAGCTTGGCCTGCAATATCATGTACGCATCGACCGCGTTTTTGAGCATCTGCGGATACGTCTGCACCGCTTCCGGGAACGTGGCGCCGTACAGCGCCTGGTCGCGCTTGAACTCTTCGTCCATTTGCTCCACTTTGTCCTGCGGTCCGCGACCCAGGAACGGCTTGATCTGGTTCAGTTCGTTCACGGCCACGACCCGCTTCTGCTCCTCCTTCTTCGCCGCATCATCCGAAGCGCTCTTGGCGATCAGCGTTTCCTGGTTCTCCTTGAAGAACATGAACGTCGATACGGCCAGGGCAATAGTGACCAGCACAAAGATGATCAGCGCAATCTGCAAACCCAGGTTCGGACGATTGGTGGCCATGCCTCTCTCCTCAAGCAACAAAAAGATGAGCGCCCCCGCTCTCGGTTCACACCCAGTCTACACGAAGGACGGCCCCCGGCGAACCAATCCTAAAAAGGCAGCCCCTGAATCCGCCTGAAGTCCTGGTTTGCCAGTACCTTAGGTCGATTCTAGTTAGCCCGAAAAATACTGTCAAACCAAGGATTCCTTAATACTGCCCGGCCGTCCGCATATTCGGAACAATCGCCCGAAGCGTCAGCGACACCAACCCGAAGCGTCAGCGAGGCCCCACCCCAACGCTTTCTGCGAGGCGACCTAACCTGCTCCCTCGCTTGCGCTTCGGGCTACGGTCGCACAATCGTGGCCGGTGATCTAGGATAGAATCAGGCAGCGCGCTGGCCATCGATTCTCTCGGCAATCCTGCTCTATCCCATGCTCCGTCTTCTCATCATTGCACCGATCCTGATTGGCATGGGCTCAACCTCCGATCGGGCAGAGGCCCTGGCGGCCGAGGAATCGGCCCAATCCGGCCCGGTCACTCTGGACGATATCCGCGAACTGCGCAGAGGCCGGCAGACCTTCAAGCAGATCATGGACCAGATCCAAGAGCGGGGCCTCGGTTTTGTTGTGGACGAGCCCACGGAACGGAAGCTGCGAGGGATGGGGTTCACGCTGAAAATGGTGGCCCAGCTCAAAGGGATGAAGGCCGCTGCGGAAGTACCCGCGGCGGCGGCTGAGCCCGCCGGCCCCGCCGGGGCGGAACCAGTGCGGCGCGAAGAGCCGGCCGACAAACCGGTCGGCGCCCGCCGCGTGCTCACAGCGGCCGCGGCGCAGGAATATGCCGACACCGCCGAGCGCGTCAAGAAAATCGTCGCGCTGAGCAATACGGCCGTCAAGGCGCACGGCACGCCTCATATCACGCTGCTGGCCAATCCCCGGGTGGCCGCCCAGGCGCTCCCCGTTCTGGAACAAGTGCAGAAGCTGATCGCCGCACGTTTCCCGGAGCCGATCGCCAGCGGCGTCGACTACCGCGGCTCGAACATCGCCCTGTTGGAATCGCGCTACGAGTACGAAAACTGGATGAAGGCGCTGGTCAAAGTCCACCAGGACTCCGGGTTGAAATTTCAGAGCCAGGATCCGCTGAAAGCGATGCTGGCCAGCGACTCGGTCTTTGTGCAGGGGCTGTTCAGCGTCAACCTGCAAGGGATGGATGCGGAAGCGGTCCGCCGCCGGCTCGCCTTCTCCGCCGGCTTCCAATACATGGAGCAGTTGACCGGGAACAATGCCCCGGCGGCCCTGCGCACCGGCTTTGGCAACCTGGCGGAAGTGATGATGTTCCGCGAACCGACGATCACCGTCCTCTCCGGCTACACAGACCGCCGCCTGGGTGCCCAGCGGGCCCGCTGGGTCGATCTGGTCCGCCAGAAGTTCGCCGCCAACAAAGTCGCTTCCGTGGCCAACGCGCTGGTCTACACCACCGGCACGATGACGCTGGACCAATACGCGGAAGCCTGGAGCCTGACCGAGTTTCTCGCCAGCGCCCCGCAGAACTATGCCGAACTGGTGGTCGAACTGGAAAAAGGAACCGACCCCGCCACCGCCATCGAAAATATCTACGGCCTCAAAGACGAAGCCCTGCTGAAGCGCTGGACCCAATTCGTGCAAGGTAAACCTTAGGTCAGGCTATTGCCTGACGATTGCCGTCTGACCTCAAGGCCGTTCAAAAAAATACCACCGGCCTTCGATCTTAACCGATTCCTGACTGATCCTGATTTGCCTTTCCGTTTGAGTCGCCGTATCGCGCAGTTTGACATCCACTCCGTTGCACATGACGTCCCGCAACGTCTTGTCCGGCAGTACTTCGATGATTTCAAATTGCGGCCTGGGACGTTCCAGCTTCTCCAGTTGGCGTTCCAGGCGGCGGGTCTGCTGCTTCATCGCCTCCGTCACGTACTCGTTGCGCCGTTGCTTGGGGATCGAAAAAGCCTGCCCCGCCGGGCTTTCCAGAAACGCGGCCAACTGTTTCTCGGTGACCCAGAGTTTCTTGACCGCTTCCTTGTCCTGCTTCTGCGCCGCGTTTAAATACCTCCGGGCAAGATCCCCGGGCGTGTCTTCCACTCTTCCCTCGGCACCCACTACGCTGCCACAGAGCCCGATTGTCATGCTAATTGTGCCCGCCGCTGCCAAAACGCTTCTGAGGCTGGTCATAGCCCGTCTCCTGAATGTAGATGAAATGGAAGGGAAGCAGCAGACCTGTTAAATTCGATTTCAGACCGGTAGACAAGCACCCGGGGCGAACCGAGCAATTCAGCAACAACTTGCTCTTTCCGCCATCACAGGCCGAATGGATTAATCGTGCTTTGTGGCGGTTTGGTCCTTACCTTTACGCCTGCGTGAGCCCGCGCAAACTCTCCCAGGGCTTGTAGACTAATCTGCGTACCGATGAGGATAATTTCCTCCAGTACCGGCAGGTCAACCAGGTGCGCCAGTCCCAACTCGGTTATCTTGGTTTGGCTGAGGTCGAGAATTTGCACATAGGGGAAGTCACGAAAGAGCGCGAGGTCGTCATCCAAAACCTCTGTGTTGGCTAGCGATACCACCACGATGTCACTTTCCCAAACGCCGTGCCCACCAAGTGCCTCGATCCGGTCCCAGGCCGCTTGCGCCTTTATTCGTTCGATGGTTTGTGCCATTCGATCAGTTGCCTTTTCCCTGCGTGGCGATCTTTTGGCGCGTGCCTGCGGACAGAACTACCACGCCACTTCCACCGGCGTCCCCACCCCCACCCCCAGCATCGCCTTGGCACTGTCCCCCACAATCGCCAGCTCCAAGTGTCCGCTGGAGCCGAACAGCGCCAACAGCGTCATCTCCGGCTGGTCGGCGTACGTCTCGAAAATGCCCTGCGTCTGATGCTCGTCGCAGGTGATCCGCGTCTGCTCGCCGCGCGGAGCGGAAGAGAGCATCTCCTGCGTGATGTTCGTGATCAGATTGCCAAAACTATCGATGGCCGTGATGGATCCTTGCACCTTCCCGGGCACGATTCGAACCTCCGGCCAATCGAGTTTTACAAGCGCCCCCTGGGCGGCCCCCAGGTCGTCCGGCGACAATCCGCCGCACAGCCGGGCCGCCACCGGGGCCATGATGTCACGGCCGTGGAACGTGGCCGATACCACCGGCCCCCAATGCTCCCGCCGCGTAACGGCCACTATTTTATCGGGCGGGCTGCGGCGGGCCAACCCAGACAAAAGCCCGTTGTCCGGAGCCACGTAGTGCTGCTCGCCAAACCGCGCATAGACAATGCCGCGCGCCGTTCCCACGCCCGGGTCTACCACCGCAACGTGAATCGTCCCCGGCGGAAACCAGGGTGTGGCCGTCGCCAACGTCTGTGCGCCGCTGAGAATGTCCTGCGGCGGCACGGCATGTGTGATATCGACGATGTTGACGTCAGGATGGATCGACAGGATCACTCCCTTCATCGCTGCCACATAGGGGCTGCTGACGCCGAAGTCGGTGGTGAGCGTGATGATCGGACGGGGCATGACGAAGACCATTTTCGCCAAAGAAAAGTGCCGGGCCAAGCCGGTAGGCTCCTCCTGCCGGCAGGTGCCTGGGTAGGCGGCACCCGTGTGACCTGTCAACCAGGCACGTTGGTGGTGCTGCGCTCTTCCTCGCTTTAGGCATCGCCCGGCAGGCCAAGCCTACCTCACCCGCAGCAGTTCCCCGCCCCCTTCTTCCAGCGGAACTTTCACAATCGCCGCCACGTTCTGCGGTTCCACGGTCAGCGGCTTCCACTCGCCGCTCGGCTTGTCCATTCGATCGACCTTCACGTTGCCGTCTTTGAAAATCAACGTCGCCTCGTGGGCATTGAAGGCGTCCCGGTTGGCCAGCATCAGATACCGGTTCTTCTCCGGATCAGCAAACTCCCCCAGCACAATGTGCTCACCCGTGGCGCGGACCCAATGGTCACCCGGGGCTTCTTTGGTCCCCCCGGGCAACGGCGGCGTATGGAAAACGTCCACGTTGCGCGCCTTTTCAAACACGGGCGAATAAGCGTTGATGGCCTGATTGAACTTCAGCGCCTCCTCGCCGTGGTTGGTGCGCTTGGGACGCCCCTGCTCGTCTCGATTCTTCACGTCGAATAACCCCCCGCCCCCGGTCCGAAACGCCCGCACGCCGTAGGCCAATGCCGTGTAGATCGTCTGCCGCGTCTTGCGGACATCCTCCGCCCGGGTTTCGGCAATCAGGCAGATCGGCACGTGCCCGTTGGCCGCCGAGGCCTGCCGATACTGCTCCAGCACGGCAAAGTGCATGTGGGGCGCCCGGCCGCCGTCCCAGTGATAGTGGTAGAACTCCATCACGCGGCCTCGCACCACTTCCGGAAACTGGGCAATGCCCCCCATCAGTGCGTACATCGTAAACACGGCCGGGTGGTGCGGATCGGCCCGCCAGGCCAGTTTTTCCATGCTCGCCCAGGAAGCCCACTTGCTGGGCGAGATGCGGTCCGAAAGGTAGTAGCACATCACTGTGTCGTCGCCCACGTACTTCGGCGGGATGATCGTCACTTCGTGCGGCCAGATAAACAGGAACGCTTTGAGTCCATATTTCTTGACCTGCGGAAGCTGCATCTCCGAGCAGCCGGCGGCCCGGAAGCCGCACTCCTTGATCGCCTCCAGATACTTTTCATCGTCTCCCCAACTGGCGCCGTGGAATATGGAAATCACACCCGGCCAGTGAACCTCCTTCATCTTTTCGGCCACGGTCGGCTCCGGCTGCGGCTTGCATAGATCGACCGGCGCTGCGCCGTCGCGGATGGCAATCTTGCAGAGCCAGTTGCCCACCGCTCCCTGCGGGCCCATGTGCATTTCCACGTGGTACTTCCCGGGTGGCAGTTCCGTCTTGGAAATATCGCGCGGGGCGCGGAACCCGGGATTGGTCGAGCCGAAGGCAATTTCCTTTTCCTTCCCTTCCTTATCCACGGCCCGGAGTTTCTTGAACTCCGCCGGATCGGCCAGCAGGCAGAAGTCGAACGGCTTGTCGCCGGCCACTTCAAACACAAACTGGTCCGTGTCATCGACCGCATCGATGCCGGTCCCGCGGATCACTTTGATCCCCGGCTCGCTGATCCGGATGGCCGGCTCCGCGTTGGGAGCCACCGCAGGCAGATCCCCATTCTTGGCTTCGTCGTAAACGACCGTCTCGCTCACTTCGGCCGCCAGCAATGAACGAGCCGGGATCAAGTGCGGACTCACAAACAGAGCAAGGACCAGCAGCAGACGGCAGCGCATGGAAGGAACCTCAACTGGGCGGGGGTAGGCGGGAAAGGGAGGCCAAGCTACAACCCCTCGTCGCCAGCAAGGGAAATCTAACGGGGAACGCCCTAAAAGGGAAATAGGACCCCAGGGCAACCAGCCACCACGTGGTGGAGCAACAGGCTGGCTTGCATCTGGGCCGAGTTCTTCGGAGACCGGCCCGACGACTTCGGCTCGGATCGCATTGACCTGGACCGTCTTCAACTTGAATCGCTTCACCAGTTGCTTCAGCAGGGCATCTCCGCGCAGGGCAGGGATGACGCCAATGCGATCCTTGCCGGTTTCAGTCCAGTGCGGCGAGATGTCGTCTTTATCCGGGACACCCAGCCAGGTCATCGCGCCTGTGCCATCACCAGATACCTGCCGACGCTCAGTGAGACCTCGGCTTTTTGGAAGTAATCCGCGGCTTACGCTTCTCCGCAACGGCCAGCGCCTTTTCGATCCGTTCCAGCGTCCGCACTGTCGAGGAATGCTTGCCGGACTCCAGGCGGCAGACCGTTTCCTGGCGCACTCCCGCCCGGCGGGCCAATTCCTGTTGTGAAAGGCCCGCCTCCCTGCGACGGCGGATGATGGTCCGCGCGATTGACACGGTCACGGTCTCCAGTGCCGGCCGGTTCCCGGCCGCGTCGGCCGGCGGATACTGCGGCAGCGTCTGCTGGTCCAGGCGCTGCAGCCGCGCCAGCTCCGCGGGCGGAACCAGCACGTACGGCTTGCCTTTGACTTTGACAGTTTTCAGAATCATGGTTCTCTCCTCGCTAATCATCGTAAACGTCCTTCCGGTGTCCCATCCGCACCACGGTGAGCGTGGCCGTGGCGGTGCGGTCGGTGGCGCGGAAGATCAGCCGGTAGTCGCCGGTTCGGACCCGATAACATCCGGCCAAGCCTCCGCCCAGCGCCTTGGCGCCGCTGACCGCCGGCCAATTCTCCAGCCGGGCGATGATATTCCACATCCGCTTTTGGACCGGCAAGGGAAGCGTTTCCACTTCGAGAAACGCTTCGTCGTTGAGGACCACCGTGGCCATTCTCTGATTATCGGCATTATGACTTTTTTGTCAATATCGCAAAAAGGCAAAATGGTATCACAAAACGCCGCAAAGTGCCGCAGCTTGTTCTTGACGGGGAGTTGGGCTTTTTCGCAATCGAGCCCGACGAGCCGCTTTGTTCGCAATGCTCCGAAGCGTCTGATCCAAAGTGAGCACGGGCTGGAAGCCATGGCTACTGCGAATCCAAGCTGGCAGATTCATCCCGAATCATGCAAACAACTCCACCACTGGCTTCCCCTTTCCATCCGGCGTGACAAAGAACGGCCGGCCTTCCACTTCGTACGAAAGATTGGCCGGAATGCCCAGGGCATGGTAGATCGTGGCGTGCAGATTGGCCATCGAAACCGGCTTGTCCACAATGTCAAACGGCGGCTCGTCGGACGTGGCGCCGTAGCGGATGCCGCCGCGGATGCCGCCGCCGAAGAGGACCACGCTGCCGGCGCCGGAGAAGTGCCGGTGCAGCCCATAGTTCTTTTCGCTCGTCAGCACGTTGGGGATCGGCGCACTGGTCCGCTCCAGATATTCCCGCCGCTGCGGGTCCGGGTCGTTGCTGATTCCTTCCACCAGCATCGACCGGCCAAACTCGCTGGCCACCACCACCAGCGTCCGGGACAGCAGCTTCCGCGCTTCCAGATCGCGGATCAACTGCGCCAGCGGGCCATCGATCTCCTTTTTCATCGCGGCATAGCGGCGGTGGCCGTCGTCGTGGGTGTCCCAACTCTTGAACTGTTCGTATTCGTAGGCCACTTCCACAAACCGCACGCCCGCCTCGATCAGCCGCCGCGCCAAGAGACAACCCTGGCCGAACTTGCCGGTGCTGTACGGGGCCGCCGCGGCCCTGGGTTCCCGGCTCAGGTCCAGCGCCGCCGCGGCGGGAGAATGCAACAACCGCCGCGCGCCTTCGACCGCTTCGCGCAGCTCGTCCCGATGGCGCGGCTCGTCCTGGGCAGCGGCCCGTTGCTCGTTGAGCGCTTCCAGCCGCCGGAACCGCTCCTCGAATCGTTCCCGCGACATGCCGGCCGGCGGCCGCACGGCCAGCGCCGCCGTCTCCGGATTGGGAATCGCAAACGGACCGTAAGCGCTCCCCAGGAAGCCAGGGCTGTGCGCCGCCGCCACTTCCGCCGTCAGCATGGGTATATCGAGCCGCTGACCGATATCGACAAAGGCCGGCACTTCCGGATGCCGAGGTCCCAGCGCCCGGGCAACGATCGAACCCATGGCGGGCGCGGCCACCGTCTGCGGCGGCGTGTAGCCGGTGTGGAGGTGATAGATGTGCCGCACGTGGATTGGCACGCCCAGAAAGCCTGGCTGAAACGACGATACGATGGCCCCGTGATGCATGACCTTGGCGGTTTTTTCCAGGTACTTGGAAATCCGCACGCCGTCGGCGGAGGTGGGGATTGACGGAAACGTGGCATGCACGTCCGCCGCTTTCATGCCCTTCTCAAACGGCGTGTAGCGCTT
>Ga0194131_10005819_pt1 | contig 17501 bp, 13 predicted proteins | sample TA2KigO120mmetaG_FD_148631 | JGI IMG/M metagenome (GOLD analysis project Ga0194131, IMG submission 148631) | Freshwater microbial communities from Lake Tanganyika, Tanzania - TA2015053 Kigoma Offshore 120m | ecosystem: Environmental > Aquatic > Freshwater > Lake | place: Tanzania: Lake... | reverse complement strand
CCTATCGCAACATCCGTCCGCAGCCAGACGGCTCACTCCGGTCGCGGGTCTTTCCGGGACTGTGGATCGACCCGGTTGCCCTGGCCGAGGGCCGGTCGTTACTGACGATGGTCCGGAAAGGAATGCGGTCGCCGGAGTACAGGGAGTTCCGCAAGCTCCTGCGCGGACGCAGGCAGAGAAAGGGGGAGGCGTGATGGCCCATCCGATTGCCTTGGCCGACCCCTTGGTCACTGGCCAGCACATGGACCTTGAGGAGTTCGTGCGGCGGTGGGATGCACTGCCGGATCTGAAGAACGCCGAACTCATCGACGGAGTGGTTTACGTGGCATCACCTGTTGGACCTTCACATGGCACGCCAGACATCATCCTCCACACCTGGATGTGCACCTACTCGCTAAAAACTCCGGGTGTTGAAGCGGTGTGCAACACCTCCTGCGAAGTGTCGGGTTCCATGCCACAGCCGGACTCGGCGCTGCGCATCCTTCCGGAATACGGCGGCAGAACGCGAACCGGACGGTCGTGGATCGACGGACCGCCCGACCTGATTGTTGAGGTCAGTGATTCGAGTGTTCGTAAGGACCTTGGACCGAAGCGCGCCCTTTATGAACGCTCGCGGGTCAGCGAATACATCACCTATGAGGTTGCCACCGGGCGGCTGACCTGGCGTTGGCTGGGTCCTGGCGGCATTTACCGGGTCCTCAAGCCGGAACCCGACGGAAGCATCCGCTCCCGAATTTTTCCAGGGCTTTGGCTCGACCCCAAGGCGATTGCCACGAACCAGTCGCCGCTTCCAATGCTCGCCAAGGGCATGCGCTCGCCGGAGTACAGGGAGTTCCGCAAGCTCCTGCGCGGACGAAGGCAGAGAAAGGGGGAGGAGTGATGGTCACTGGCCAGCGCATGGACCTTGAGGAGTTCGTGCGGCGGTGGGATGCACTGCCGGATCTGAAGAACGCGGAACTGGTCGACGGAGTGGTTTACGTGGCATCACCTGTTGCACGCTCCCATGGCGCGCCGGACGTCTTCTTTCACACCTGGCTCGGCGTCTACTCGTATAGGACTACCGGCCTTGAAACAGTGTCCAATACGTCCTGCCAAATGGTGAGTTCCATGCCGCAACCGGACGCGGCATTGCGCATCCTTCCGGAATACGGCGGCAGGACGCGCATCGGACGGTCCTGGATCGACGGACCGCCCGACCTGATTGTTGAGGTCAGTGAATCGAGTGGACCGAAGCGCGCCTTTTATGAACGCTCGCGGGTCAGCGAATACATCACCTATGAAGTTGCCACAGGGCGGCTGACCTGGCGTTGGCTGGGTCCTGGCGGCACTTACCGGGTCCTCAAGCCGGAACCCGACGGAAGCATCCGCTCCCGAATTTTTCCAGGGCTTTGGCTCGACCCCAAGGCGATTGCCACGAACCAGTCGCCGCTTCCAATGCTCGCCAAGGGCATGCGCTCGCCGGAGTACAAGGAGTTCCGCAAGCTTCTCCGTTCGAGGAGGCGCAAACCATGATCCGGTATTTCGCCGCTGCAATTCCACTCGCCGCCCTCGCCGCGCCGGACTTCGATCGGGACATCGCCCCTGTGCTCGCACGCCACTGCCTTCAATGCCACGGCGAGACAGTGCGGATGGCGGGGCTCGACCTGCGCACCACCGAGTCGATGGCCAAGGGAGGGTCCAAGGGTTCCGCGCTGAAACCCGGCCGCGCAGAGGACAGCCTGCTGCTCCAAAGGATTCTCGACCAGTCGATGCCGATGGGTCCGAAGAAGGTGGCACCAGGCGAGGCGAAGCTCTTGCGGGAATGGATCGACGCCGGAGCACCCTCGGGTTCCGGCACGCTCGCGAGAGCCTCCACCCGGCATTGGGCGTTCGAGCCTGCTAGCAGGCCGGCGGTCCCCGCCACCACCGCGCCCTGGGCACAGACACCAGTGGATGCGTTCCTCGCCTCGGCGATGGCGGCCAAAGGAATCCGTGCGGTGCAACCGGCATCGAAGCCGGTGTGGCTCCGGCGCGTTTATCTCGGACTCATCGGACTCCCGCCCACGCCCGCCGAGCAGGACGCCTTCCTCAAGGATTCATCATCCGCCGCCTACGACACCGTGATCGAGGACCTGCTCAACCGGCCGCAGTACGGCGAGCGCTGGGCACGGCGCTGGCTCGACGTGGTCCGCTACGCCGAGTCCAACGGATATGAGCGCGATGGCACCAAGCCCAACGTGTGGCGTTATCGCGACTGGGTGATCAATGCATTCAACCAGGACAAGCCCTATGACCGGTTTGTCCACGAACAGATCGCCGGCGACGAGATCGAGGGATCGAACGCTGACACCCAGATCGCCGCCACGTTCCTGCGCCTCGGGACCTGGGATGATGAGCCCGCCGAGCCGCTGCAGGACCGCTATGACCAGCTCGACGACGTGCTCGGCTCGACATCCGCCGCGTTTCTTGGGGTCACGCTGCGCTGCGCGCGTTGCCATGACCACAAGTTCGAGCCGTTCACCCAGCAGGACTACTATCGAACCCTAGCCGTGTTCACGCCACTGAAGCGGCCGCAAGAGGGACGAACCGAGTCCGACCGCCTAGTGGGCACCGCGCCGGAACTGGCCGCCTACAACGCCAGCAAGCAGAGGGCGGACTCTGAAGTAGCCGAGCTCGACCGCAAGATCGAGAGGACGCGTCAGGACGTCATCCGCCAACTCCTCAAGAACCGGGCCAAGAACAAGATCGAGCCGGATCTCGCGTTTCTCGATCACGTCGAAACGGTGCTCGCCTTTTCGACTCCCGCGGCGCAGCGGAACAAACAGCAGAAGAAGCTGGTAAACGAGTTCCAGGAGCGGCTCGATAAGGTGGTTCTGGCGCAGGCTGAGGAACGCGAGCGTGCCAGCATCATCGCCTGGCGCGCAGAAAAAGACACGGTGAACGCGAGCCGCATGCCCGAGCCGCCCCGCGCCTACATCTGGACCGAAGAGGACACTCCTCCAGCGACACGGCTCCTGGTACGCGGAGATCCGAACCGGCCGGGCGCCGAGGTCGAACCTGGAGTGCCCGCGGTGCTCGGCAAGCCCGGAGCGGAAGCGGTGAGGGCGCGCTCGACATCGGGGCGGCGGCTGTGGTTCGCGCGCTGGATGACCTCAGAATCGAATCCACTCACCGCGCGCGTGATCGTGAACCGCGTCTGGCAGGGCCATTTCGGGGAAGGTCTCGTGCCCAGCGAGAACGACTTCGGCGTGGCGGGACAACGGCCCGTCAATCAGGCCCTGCTCGACTATTTGGCCACGGAACTGGTCCGGTCCGGATGGAGCCTGAAGCATATCCAGCGGTTGATCACGCGGTCGGGCGTCTACCAATTGTCGAGCGGTTGGGACGCTGCCGCCGGAAAGACCGACCCGGACAACACGCTTCTCTGGCGCTGGAAGCCGCGCCGCATCGACGCCGAGATCGCGCGCGACTCGATGCTCGCCGTGAGCGGCAGTCTGAATTCGAACATGCTCGGCCCCAGCGTGTTCCCCACGCTTCCGGAATCGGTTCTGGCGGGGCAGTCGCAGCCGGGCCTTGGCTGGGGGAAGTCGGATAAGGCGGAAGTCTCGCGCCGTAGCGTGTACATCTTCGTCAAGCGCAGTCTGGCGGTCCCGGAACTGGAGGCCCTCGACGCGCCTGACACGACGGCAAGCTGCGAGCAGCGGGTGGTGTCGACAACGGGTCCGCAGGCGCTCGTGTTTCTCAACGGCGCGTTCGCGCACGAGCAGGCCAAGCACCTCGCGAGCCGCGTACAACGGGAATCGGGCGCGGACACAAGAGAGCAGATCCGGCTGTTGTACCGCTACGTGCTATCGCGGCCGCCCACGGCGGAGGAGTCCGCGGACGCGGCGGCGTTCATCGGCAAGCAGGCTGACGGCCTTCAGGCGTTCGCCGTGGTGCTGCTCAACAGCAACGAATTCTTTTACTGGATGTAGGAGGGACAATGGCGGATCAATTCTGTGGGCGGACCCGGAGGGAGACGCTGTGGCAGATGGGTGGCGGGTTCGCGGGAACGGCGCTCACCTGGCTGCTGGCGCAGGGAGGCTTCTTCGCAAACGCCTCGCCGCTGGCGCCCCGCAAGCCGCACTTTGCGCCCCGCGCCAAGCGCTGCATCTTCCTGTTCATGTACGGCGGTCCGAGCCAGGTGGACACTTGGGACCCGAAGCCGATGCTGGCCAAGTACGACGGGCAGCCGATGCCGAACCTCGACGGCGATCCGCTGTTGAAGGTGCGCAAGCCGGGCAACCTGCTCGGGTCGCGGCGCAAGTTCACGCGGATGGGCCAGGCGGGCATCGAAGTGTCCGATCTCTATCCTCACACCGGGGCAATGGCCGATCACCTGGCCGTCATCCGCGGGACCTACGCGGACAGCTTCGCGCACGGGTCCGGGCTGCTTCAGATGAACACCGGGTTCATCCGGCAAGGATTCCCGAGTCTTGGCTCCTGGGTGAGCTATGGACTCGGCACGGAGAACCAGAATCTGCCGGCGTTCGTGGTGATGATCGACCATCGCGGCGGTCCAATTTCAGGTCCGCCGAACTGGTCCTCGGGATTCATGCCTGCGACGTTTCAGGGAACGCAGTTCCGGACCAGCGGGGAGCCGGTGTTGTACCTGCAGCCAGCTCCGGGCGTGTCGCGCGAGACCCAGCAGGAGCAGATCGCGATGCTCACCCGGATGAACGGGCGGCTGGGCGCGGCGGGTCCCGAGAACCAGGAGCTGGCGGCACGCATCGCAAGTTATGAGCTGGCGTTCCGGATGCAGTCCACCGCGCCGGAAGCCGTGGACCTGTCGCACGAATCGGAGGCGACGCGCAAACTCTACGGCATGGACCAGGAGCGGACCGAGAAATTCGGGCGCAGGTGCCTGATCGCACGGAGGCTGGTCGAGCGCGGAGTCCGGTTCGTGCAGGTGTACTCGGGCGGCGGGCACGGTGACGACACCTGGGACGCGCATGGCGATGTCGACAAGAATCACGAGAAGCACTGCGGCGATACGGACCTGCCCATTGCGGGTCTGCTGCGGGACTTGCAGGGGCGCGGGCTGCTGGAAGATACACTGGTCGTGTGGGCGGGCGAGTTCGGCCGCACGCCAACTTCGCAAAACAAGAACGGGCGCGATCACTCCCCGCGCGGATTCAGCACCTGGATCGCGGGGGGCGGAGTGAAGGGCGGGCAGGTGATCGGCGCGACCGACGACTTCGGTTATGCGGCGGTGGAGAACAAGGTCCACGTCCACGATCTGCACGCGACGATCCTCCATCTGATGGGGCTCGACCACACGTTGCTCACGTATTTTTACGGCGGGCGGAACATGCGGTTGACGGATGTCCATGGGAGGGTGGTCCAGCAAGCACTGGCGGCATGAAGGCCGTGCCGCTTAGCCCGGCCACTCCCTGGCCCGTTCCAGTACTTCCAGAAGCTCGTTTTCCTTGAATTCCACCCCCGTTTCGCGCGACCTTGAGAAGAATGACGGGGGCGATAGCGTTCCGCTTCCTACTCTCGGGCGCCGCGCTGGCAAGCACCGGACTCCTACTGGTGCTGCTCTCCAACCACATCCGGTTTCCGCTGTTTCTGGAAGTGATGGAGGGCACGGTGCTCCAGCACTTTGAGCGTGCGTCGGCTGGCCTGCCGATCTACACCGCTCCGGCGCCCGAGTTCGTCGCTCTCGCCTACAACCCGCTCTACTACTACGTCTCGGTGCCGTTCTCGTGGCTCTTCGGGGTCAACCTGTTCACCCTCCGGCTGGTCGCGGTCCTCGGAATGGCGGGGATCGCCGTGGTCCTCTACCAGGCCCTTCGCGATTCGACCAACAGCCGCCTCTGGGCCTGGACCGGTGCGGGACTGTTCGCCGCCGCCTATCACGCGATGGACGGCTACCTCGATAGTGCCCACGCCGACTCGCTCATGATCGCCGCGGCACTCGCCGGAACCTGGCGCCTGTCGCGAGGCGACCGCCTCCCTGCCCTGGCCCTGCTCGCCGCCGCGTTTTGGATCAAGCAGCACGGGGCGTTGTTCGCCCTCGGCGGGTTCGTATGGGTATTCACGCGCGACGGATGGAGAAAGTCGTTGCCCGGAGCCGCACTGCTCGCCGTGCTCGGGCCGGGGCTGTACCTGTTCGGCGGGCCGTCGCTGTTTGGATCGCACTTCCACTACTTCACCTGGGAAGTCCCCAGCGCGTGGAGCGAGCTCGACGCGGAATCGCTCTCGCGGATCGCACGGCTGGCACTGCGCAGCTACCTGCCACTCGTCGTCGCGGGCGCCTGGGCATTTTGGAAATCCGTACGGACCGCCGGGATCTGGCACGTGCAGATGTTCGCGGCGACTTTGTCCGCGGTGATGGGCGCGCTCGATCCGGGCTCAAGCAACAACGTGTTCGCGGCCTTCGGCGTGTTCCTCATCTACTGGGGAGTCCGCGGATTCGCGGCGGCCGCCACCCGGCCCGGGCAGATCGCCGCCCTGGCCGCATTTTTCGCGCTGGCCTACAACCCGCTCGATTACTGGATCCCGGCCGAGGCAGCCGCGAAACACCGGGAGTTCACCGCCTATGTCCGCGCGCTTCCAGGTCCAGTCTACATTCCCAAGTTTGGCCAGCTTGCGGACACGGACCTGAAGCTCAACCCCGCGGTCCACTGGGTCGCACTCGACGACATGATCCGCGGTCCAGGACGCGACGAGCACAACCACCCCGAGTCGCGGCGCCTTCTCGCCAGCATGATCCAGGTCGAAGGGACCGCCTACCTGATCATGCACAACCCGCTGGAGCCCGATCCGGTGCTCGGCTTCCTGGCCCGCTACTACAGGCTCGCAACGGACCTCGAAGACCGGTTCCGTGCGCTCGGCAATGTCCCGCACCGCTGGGGCGTGGTCTGGCCGCGGTACGTGTACCAGTATCAGCCGCCGTTCAAAACGGCGTTGAGGGATCCCTGACGGTAGCCCTCGAGGTCGAGCGTCACGTAGTGGAACCCGAGCGGTTTGAAGATGGCCGTCAGCCGTCCGGCCATTTCGAGACTGAGTGCCCTCTCCAACTCCTCGCGCGCAATCTCGATCCGGACCAGCTCGCCGTGGAACCGGACACGGAACTGCCGGAACCCGAGATCCTTGAGCGACTCCTCACCGGCCTCGACAGTCTTGATCGTCTTGACTGAGACAGGCGTCCCGTACGGGATGCGTGAGCTGAGACAGGCGGCGGCGGGACGGTCCCAGAACGGCAGTCCGGCGCGGCGGGACAGCTCCCGGATTTCCGCCTTAGCCAGGCCCGCTTCGACAAGCGGCGCCTTCACCTGGTGGATCTTCGCGGCGCGCTGGCCCGGGCGGTAGTCCCCCAGGTCGTCCTGGTTGACTCCGTAGATGATGTGGGCGACGTTGCGCGTGGCAGCCACCTCTTCCAGCCTGACGAAAAGCTCATCCTTGCAGTGGAAGCATCGGTCCTTGTCGTTCTTCACGTAGTCCGGGTTGTCGAACTCGTAGGTCGGGATGAACTCGTGCTGGAAGCCGCAGACCCGGGCGTACTCGGCGGCGTCGCGCTTATGGGACTCCGGAATGGACGGTGAGTCCGCCGTGATCGCGGCAGAGCGTGTGCCGAGCACCTGATGGGCGGCCCAGGCAAGGTAGGCCGAGTCCGTGCCGCCCGAGTAGGCGACCAGCACCTGGCCCAGCTCACGGAGGTTCGCAAACAGCCGCTCCTGTTTGGCCTCAAGCAGTTGCGGGTCCAGCGGCGCCATGGAAGCAGCCAGGTTCACGAGCGCGGCCATAGCTCAAATTATACATCCACGCACCTCACAACGGTTGTTTGACAGCGCGACAACTCCGACAACCTATTTATTTCCATCGATTTCCGGCATGGTGGAATCACGGGGCGACGAAACGCCGCCCCGGCAATCTCAAACCCGAAAGGACTAAACCCATGACCAGAAGATTCTTCCCCCTGTTTGCCGCGGCACTGCTTGCCGCGCCAGCTGCCGCCCAAGTTGCCGACCCGATCATCGGCACCTGGGCGATCACCGTCCTCAACGCCACTGACCCCACGAAGGTGGAATTCCGCGCGATCCATACCTACCACGCCGACGGGACCTTCACCGAGAACTCGACGCTGGCTCCCGCCCACCGGGAGGGTCCGGCGCAGGGAGCATGGCGGCGCGACGGCGACCAGTACCGGCTGACCTTCCAACTGTTCACCTTCGACGAGAAGGGCGAATTCGCGGGCTTCGTCCGGGTCCGGTGCACGATGCGGATCGCCCAGGCGGGACGGCTCGAGGCGAGCACAGTGGTCGACTTCATCGAGCCCAACGGAACCGTCAATCTGGCGATTGGCAACGGTCCGTTCGTTGGACGGAAACTGAGCATCGACCCATCGGGTCCCGCGGCGTTCTGAGGTCAGATCATCTCGCGCAGCAGTTCGGGCCGGGGATAGGGGATCACCACCTTGTTGACCAACATCCCCTTCTGCCCCACCACCTGCGCGCCGGCCTCGACCGACGCCTGAACCGCCGCGACATCCCCGGTGAACGTAGCGAACGCCTTTCCGCCCAGGGCCATCGCCAGCCGGATCTCGATCAGCTCCACGTTGGCTGCTTTGACCGCCGCGTCAGCGCCCTCAATGAGCGCGGCCACGGAGAAGCTCTCGATGATGCCGAGCGCTTCCATCCGTTCGACCTTGCTGTTGCCTGCGATGGCGGGAAACACGCTCTCGTGCAGGTTCGGGATCACAAAGGAGTCGATGACGGAGAAGTTGCCCGCGCTACGTCCGGCGGAGACGCTTGCCTGAACGGCGGCCACGTCGCCACGGATCAGCACCATGTACTTGCCCGAGCAGATGCTGCGTGAGACCACAAGGTCGACATCAGCAGCTTTGAGCATAGCGTCGCAGCACTGGAAGCCGGACGCGATCGACGTCAGCTCAATGAGTCCGATTGAATTCTTGGCCATTTATGCCGTCACCTCAATGCTGTCCGCCGTGACCGCCGATACCGTACCCGCGATGGAGGCGTGAACCGGACAACCCAAATCCGCCTCGGGAAGGTCCGCCACCAGAGCCCCGGCTTTCACGCGTTGTCCCACCTTGACCACCGGCGCCGCGGGCTTGCCTGCGTGCTGCTTCAGCTTCAGCCGGACCTTGGAGGGCTGGTACCGGATCTCTTCGTATGGTGTATCGCGCTCGTACTCGTCCACCTTCAGCCGCCTGCGCAACTGCAACAGCGGGACACGGCGGTATTCCTTCATCGGATGCACCTGGACCGGATGCTGCTGCTGGAACTTGATCCCGGCCTGGCGCAGGTACTTCTTGCCGTCATCGCACGCCTCCTTGGGATAGAGGTCCTCGGGGCAGGCATAGAGCGTGCACAGCCCGCAGGAACAGCACAGGTCCGCCCACTGGTTCCAGTAAGCCTCGCCCGACATCGTGAATCCGAGGCTGCGCATCACCTTATGCGGCTGGACTTCGTAGCCAAGCAGGTACCGCGGGCAGAACTCGGTGCAGTAGCTGCACTGGTCGCACGCCGATTTTCCGATCTGGTTCATCTCCACCTGGGTGCGGACACGCCGGGTGATCAGGTAGTGGTCAGACGGAAGCAGGATCAGCCCGGCGGTGGTCTTGGTGACGACATCGTCCTGGTCCCAGGTGAACGTGCCCATCATGAGTCCGCTGACGAAGATTCCGAATTCGGGCACCGACGCGCCGCCCGCCAGCGCGATCAGCTCGCGGAACGTTACGCCCACGGGCACCCAGAACGACTTCGGTTCACGCACCGCGCCCGCGATCGACACGAACTTGTGGGTCACCGGGCGGCCCGCCAGCGCTTCCGTCACGTTGTACAGCGTCTCGACGTTGTTCACCACGCAGCCTACTGCCAGCGGGATTCCAGCGGCGGGAATCAGCCGCCCGGTGGCCGTGTAGACCAGCTCATACTCGTCGCCCGACGGGTAGAAGTCGCCGAGTTCCACCCAGTCGACGGCAGCGTGGCGGTTGGCGGCCTTCAGTGCATCGATCGATTCCTGGTTCTTGGTCTTGACGCCGAACTTGGTGCGCTGCGCGCCGGTGGCCTGCCGCATCGCCTCGGCACCGTCGAGAATGGGACCCGGAAAGTGCTTCATGATCTCGGCGTCCTTGTGGATGAGCGGCTCGCACTCGGCCCCGTTCACCACCATGAACTCGACCTGCGACCTGGCCTTCACATGAACTGGAAAGCCCGCGCCACCGGCGCCCACAACGCCCGAAGCGCGAAGCTTGTCAGACAGCATAACCCTCTACGGTAGCATCGAGGGTCCGGGTCCGGCTATCGATTGTCCACCGTGATGTTGATGCCGCGGCGGTTGGGGCCGGCGATGAACACCGAGGATCCACGGTCGTCGGTCAATTGGATCCCCAGCACATGGCTGCCGTTGGCGAGGACGCGTGTGTCGAACTCGAGTGCGAATCCGATGTTGGGACAACGGGCCACATCGGGAAGCTGCTCGCATTGTTCCGGCCTTGGCTCACCGTAGGGAACCGCCGCGATCACCTCGCCGTCGACGAACAGGGTCGCGTTGACGATCCGGCCGTCGGGGTCCCACGCATAACCCCAGATCCGCGTGACTCCGGATACACGGTCGCCGTTGGCCGGCGTGACCAGGACGCCCACGGGGAGCTGGTTCCCGCCATTTTCGAGGTTGATGGTCACCGGAGTCTCGGGGAGCAGGGTCATCCGTCCCGTCTGGTCTAACACGCGAATCTGCAACCCGTGTGGACCGTCGGCAAACGGAAGGTTAGCAGAGGCGCTATTCCAGGTGAACGTGAAACCCACGCCGGGACAGTTGACCGGACGCGGATTCAGGCCATCGCAAACGTCCGGCCGCGCCGCACCATAGACCGCGCGGCCCACGGTCAGTCCGTCGACCAGAACATCCACCGCGGTGACGCGCAGCGATCCGGCCGCCGCCCATCCGCGAATCGGAATCGCGCCCCGCAAGGTTTCACCGCCGCCCGGCGTCTCAACCGCTCCGGCAGGCGGGGCAGCCTCGCCCGGCTCCACCGTGAACTCGACCGGCTCAGCCGGGATGTCCGTGAAGCCTCCGCCGAAGTTGGCGACGCGCAGTTGGATCCTGTGAGCGCCCGGACTGAGGCCCAGTGCGTTGACATCCAGATCGAAGGTGAGGTCGTAGCAATTCATGTTTGGCACTCCGGAGCACTGCGGAAGGCGGGGATTGATGGCCAGCGCCGCACCCGCCCGGTAGCCGCCGTCGATCAACACATCCGCACGTCTGATGCCATCGTTGAAGCTCGCCAGCGTCCCCCGTCCGGACAGGATCGACTGAACGGTTTGCCCGGCCGTGGGCTGGGTTAGCTCGCCGGATGGAAGAGATGGGGGGTTCTCTGCCGGAATCATCGCCACCACGGGTGCGTTCTCCAGGTTCACGCGTCCGTAGGTGCCGGGGGCCGTCTGTGTCATCGTCTCGCGGCCACTCGATATCCCGATCATGGGCGCAAGGATGCCGCAGGCGGCGCTCTGGAGTCCCTGGCTCAGACTCGTGTTGCCGGGCCCGTACCTGAACTCAATCGTCCCATTCTCGTTGAGGGTTACGGCAAAATTCACGGGAGTGGGCGGCGCGAGAATCGGGAGCGTTTCACCCACCCATCGAAACGTCACCGACCCCGGTGCCGACGACAGGTAAACGCTCTCGTTGGGCTGCACGGCACCCGCGGTGGTCATGAAGAGCCACAGCGGCGCGATCGCGGTAACCTTCGAGAATTCGATGGGATCCCGGCAGAAACCGGGATTCGCGGTGCCAAACGAAAGGAGGCCGTCGGACCACAGCCGCACCGACCGGTACGTCTGACCGTAGAACGGGAAGTCGAAGGGCAACTCGACCCGGCGGAAGGCGCCCTGACCGGCGCGAAAGTTCAGGTTCACCTCATTGGAGAACGTGAAGGGACGCGGCGGCGATGAAAACGTCGAATAGGTGAGGCTCGTTGGTGCGGTGTGCTCGATGTCCCGGGGGCCAGAGCCGGTATCGGGATCCCGGTAATGGGCGGTGATCGAGTCACCCAGGGACAGGTTCAACACGCCATTCCGCTGCGGCCCGGCGAACGGGCTCGTGGGAAGGCTGCCGATGTAGACAGCTCCGGTGCGGTCGAGGACCAGGGGCTCGAGATCACCGCTCGTGCTGGTGAGGATCACCGAGGTAAACGCTCCTGCCAGGTTGGCGTCATGCAGAATCACGCGGACTGCCTCTCCCTGATAGTAGGAATCTTCGTAGAAGCGGATCGCCGCGGTGCGGGAAGGCGTGTCGAACGACGGCGACACATGCGTCGATGCCGCCGAGAACGACTGAGCCAGCACGCCCAGCCCCCGCTTGGCGAACCCAGCCCAGATCTGCTCCTGCGACTCGCCGCGGAAACCCACCCGGTCGGCGAGCAGGATCGCATCCCGCATGTCGACCATTGAGGGCGCGGGCGGTGACAGCTTCATTCCGTCGATCACCAGCAGGCGCACCCGGCGCCGCCCCTCGCGTTCTCCGAACTGCCGGATCAGGTTGGCGCGAATGTCCCAAAGCGCTTGCACCCAAATCTCACCGTCGGCGTGAACCTGAGGGAACGAGATCACCCGCCCCAAATCAGCGAACGTGAGCGGATTCACGTCCATGCGGGTCGAGACGGGCCGTGTGCGCAACCCGGTCCCAAAGGCGTTGAACAGGTACTCGGCCGCGCCGTAGACCCCGTCTACCGGGGCGCCTTCCGGCGACAGAAACTCGAGCGCGAAGAAGTCGCTCCACGCCTCGCCCATCGAACCGCCCTGGAACGTCGTGTAGTTGCGCCGCACCAGCCGGGCGCTGACGCCGTGCCCGTACTCATGGACAATCACGTCACCGTCATAGGACCCGTCGGTGAACTCGCCCCGGCTCGATCCCAGGTACATGGCGATCATCGACGGGGATCCGTCCTCCGGCCTCCGCCATTGGAAGAACGCGTTGTTCAACTGGGCCGCGATCTGTCCGCCCGATCCGAAATGGGAATAGGCGCGGATCGCATCACCGCCGGAGCCGCCGCGACCGAAATTGTCCTCCTGGAAATTGCCCGCGGCCTCATCGAATCCGGCGGCGTAGAACAGATCGTGGGTGCGGTTCATCCAGTAGAACAGGTTGACCGTGGCCGCATCGCCGAACGTGTACAGGGGCGGCGCACCAGGACCCAGGTCGAGCGGCGGGGTGAACTCGCCGCCCGTGCTGAAGCTCAGCGTTGGAGTTTCGAGAAATATGATGCCCAGCGGATTGAGCCCGGCGATCACGTTGTTCCCCGCGGTCCGGCCGCCCGACACCCAGCCACGTGGCGACGCCGTGGGATCGCCGGTAAAGGACTGCATCGTGCGTGACACGAAAGGCGGCGGGGTATCGAGTACCCGGCCCGGCTGCGGGTTCGGCCGCGGAGTGCCCCGCTCAAACACCAGACCCTGGGGATTCTGGAAGTACGTCATACTCTCCGTGGCCAGGATCCGCTCCGTCTCGTAGTCAACCACGAGATTGCTGCGCGAGATTCCGTCTTCGCCGAGCGTCTCCACCACCCAGGCCGGCCGCAGGAGTCCGTTGACACCGAACCAGACCAGTTCGGGAGCGGGTCCGGCGGGTGCCCAATCCGGCTGCGACACCGCACGTGCCGCCGTACGAGCCGCTGACGCCGCCTTTTGGCTCAGTTGCGGAGGAAGTGCACCGGTGGGCCGCGGGTACAGATTTCCGCCAGCGCTGAGCACCCGGCCGTCGCGGTCGAGATTGACGGTGAAGTCCGCGTTGTAAACCTCGATGCCTTGGAATCGCTGGCGGTACACGAAGTGCGTAACACCGTTGTGCGCCGTCTTGTACTCTTTGGCGACGAAGGTGCCGGCCAAGCCTTCAGGACCCAGGTTCACCGCGGACCTGAGAAAAGTCTCCGCGATGGAGCCTGCCGGGCGCGGGCTCGCCTCCGTCAGCGATCCGTGGGGATTCAGGAAGACTTTGCGGTTTACCTCGTCCGCGAACAGCGGCATGGCGATCAGAATGCTCAAATTGCGAAAAGACATAGGCCTTTGTCTTAGTGATTTCCGTGTAGCAGGTGTTGCATGCTATGATGCAGGTTTTTGCTCATCGGAGGAACTTTCTTGCAGCGAGTTGACCGCTACGCCCCACGGACCGGCTGGGACCGGCAAGTTTTCCGGGTCTCCTTCACCGGCGACTCATTCTTGCCAGACGGCAATTTTCCGTCGCCCGATGTCGGACTCGGCGTGTTCTCGGACGCCCCGTTTGTCGAACTTCGCGGCTTTCCCGAGCATACCCCGGAGGTGACGCCCGCACAACTGGGCGCGGACCAGGGCGTGATCGTGCGCGGATCGAAGATCACCCGCGCGACGCTCGCCCAGGCTGAACACCTGCTCGCTGTGGTCCGGTTCGGCGTCGGCTACGACAATGTCGATGTCCCGGCCTGCACCGGTGCCGGCGTCGTCGCCGCCATCACACCCGGCGCGGTGGACCGTTGCGTGTCGGAAGCAACTCTGTGCTGGATGCTCGCCCTGTCGCACAACCTGATGGGCAAGGACCGGTTGGTCCGTGAGGCACGCTGGGGCGATCCGCTGCGGTTCCAAGGATGCGAGATCGGCGGACGCACGCTCGGCATTATCGGACTCGGCCGCATCGGAAGAGCGCTCGCGCAGTTGTGCGAAGGGCTTGGGATGAATCCGCCGATCGGCTTCGATCCCTTCGTGACCGATGGCGGTCCCGTGCGCATGGTGGGGCTTGACGAGTTGATGTCGTCGGCGGACTTCGTGAGCATCCACTGCCCGTTGACGCCCCAGACCAGCAACCTGATCGGCGCGCGCGAACTCGCGCTGATGAAGCCGGACGCCTACCTGATCAACGTCGCGCGCGGCGGAATCGTCGACGAGGAGGCGTTGTATCAAGCGCTGAAGCACCGCCGGATCGCGGGCGCTGGAATCGACTGCTTCATTGGCGAGCCGCTGACTGCCCCGCCCCGGTTCGCCGAGCTCGACAACGTGATTCTGGCGCCCCACGGAATCGCCATTACGCGCGAACACGGCCAGCGGCTGGGAACGATGTCCTGCCAGGCGATGCTCGACCTCGCGCGCGGGAAGCGGCCGGTGGGAGTGCTGAATCCCGAGGTGTTTGACCGCGCGGACTTCCAGGCCAAGTGGGCCCGCCTGATCCAGGATCTAAAATAGGAAGTGGTGCGAACGCCGCTTCTGCCAGCCGGGATGGCTGCGATTTTTGACATGGACGGAGTGATCATTCACTCGACACCGCTGCACAACCAGTCGTGGGAGGCCTATTTGGCCCGGCACGGAATGGACCCCTCGCTCGTCCAGGAACGGATGCACGGGCTCCGCAACGACGACATCGTCCGCGATTTCTTCGGCGCGGATTTGAGCGAGGATGCGGTGCATGCCCACGGAGCGGCCAAGGAACGTCTGTACCGGGAGATGATGGCCCCGGTGCTGGAGCAGCACCTGGTGCCAGGCGTCCGCAGGATCCTTTCCGAGTTCGGCGGGATCCCGATGGCCGTGGCCTCGAACGCCGAGACTCCGAATATCGACCTGGTGCTCGATGGCGCCCATTTGCGCGGCCATTTCCATGAAGTGATCGACGGGCACTTTGTCGAGCGTCCCAAGCCCTACCCGGACATCTACCTGAAGGCCGCCGAGTTGTTGGGTGTTGACCCGCGCAACTGCATCGTGTTTGAAGATTCCCTTGCCGGCGTTGAGGCCGCGCGTGCCGCGGGCACCCGGGTGGTTGGCCTGAGCACCACGCTGACTGGACTTCCCGCCGTCGGCCTGGAGATCCCCGATTTCAACGATGAGGCCCTGCCGCAGTGGCTCCGCGGCCAGAGGGCGGTGTAGGAGATGCTGCGTTTTGAAACCGCCGGGGAGTCGCACGGAGAGTGCCTGGTTGCGACGCTCACCGGAATGCCCGCCGGGATCCCGGTGACGCCAGAGGCAATCAACCACCAGCTCTGGCGCCGCCAGCAGGGATTCGGGCGCGGGGGACGGATGAAGATCGAGACGGACACGGTGCGGATTGTCTCCGGCGTCCGGCATTCGCAAACCATCGGTTCGCCGGTGGCAATGATCATCGAGAACCGGGACTGGAAGAACTGGACCGAAACGCTCCCGGTTGAGGACTACGAGGGCAGCGCGGAAAAACGGAAGCCGGTGAACCGGCCGCGGCCCGGACATGCCGATCTCGCCGGAGCCATCAAGTACAACTTCCCCGAAGCGCGCTATGTGCTCGAACGCGCAAGCGCCCGCGAGACCACCGCACGGGTCGCGGTTGGAGCGCTTGCCCGGCAGTTGCTCGCGCAATTCGGAATCGAGGTGCTGAGCCACGTGATCCAGTGCGGATCCGCGCGGTTGGAGCGCCAGGCGAGCTGGGACGAGATCGTCGAGCTGAGCCGCAGGCAGGAAGTCCTTCTGGGGTGCGTGGATCCGGAGGCCGAACAGCGCATGAAAGCGGTTGTCGACCAGGCCTACAAGACCGGCGACACGGTAGGCGGAGTGTTCGAAGTGGTTGCGCACGGGCTGCCGGTGGGGCTGGGATCGCACACCACGTGGGACTCGCGCCTGGACGGCCGGCTGGCGCAGGCGATCGTCTCAATGCAGGCGGTCAAGGGCGTCGAGATCGGGTTCGCCTCGGAGGGGTCGGCCAACTTCGGATCGAAAGTGCAGGACACAATCCACTACGACAAGCAACAACGCCACTTCACGCGCGGCGCCAACCGTGCGGGGGGCCTGGAGGGCGGCATGACCAACGGCCAGGATCTGCTGGTTCGAGGTATGCTGAAACCGATCTCCACGTTGCGGCGCCCGCTCGAGTCCGTGGACCTCACCACCCGCGAATCGGCGCTTGCAGCTTACGAGCGCTCGGATGTGTGCGTGCTGCCCGCGGCGGGCGTGATCGGCGAGGCGATGGTGGCGATCGTGCTGGCCCAGGCGTTCCTCGAAAAGTTCGGCGGCGATTCGCTCGTCGAGACGCGCCGGAACTTCGAGGGATACCAGGAGCAAGTGAGGAACTACTGATGATCTACAAAATCGTCAAGTACGGCGACCCGATCCTTGAAAAGCTCTGCGAACCGGTGACGCAGTTCGATACGCCAGACCTCAAGCAGCTCGTGACCGATATGTTCGAGACGATGTACGCGCACAAGGGCGTAGGACTGGCAGCGCCACAGGTAGGTCTCCCGATGCGCCTCACTGTGATCGACTGCTCGGCGGGCGAGGATGAGACCCAGCGTGTCGTCCTGATCAATCCCGAAATCACCGCGCTCGAAGGATCGCAGATCGGAGAAGAGGGCTGCTTGTCGATCCCCGGGTTCCGCGAGAACGTCAAGCGCGCAGCCAAGGCGACCGTCCAGGCGCACGACGTTGCAGGCGCGGCGTTCGAGCTGACCGGCGAGGAACTGCTGGCGCGTGCGATCCAACATGAAACCGATCACCTGAACGGTATCCTGTTTCTCACCCACCTGAGCCTGCTCA
>Ga0194131_10005816_pt1 | contig 17514 bp, 16 predicted proteins | sample TA2KigO120mmetaG_FD_148631 | JGI IMG/M metagenome (GOLD analysis project Ga0194131, IMG submission 148631) | Freshwater microbial communities from Lake Tanganyika, Tanzania - TA2015053 Kigoma Offshore 120m | ecosystem: Environmental > Aquatic > Freshwater > Lake | place: Tanzania: Lake... | reverse complement strand
CGCGCGCGTATGCCGCCGGCGCCGCGCGCCCCTGGCCGTGGCCGCTTGCCGCGGCGGTGTCGCGGATCGCCGCGCTGGTCGAAGCCGCGATTCCGACCGACCCGGCCATCGACGACATCATCACGTCGGTGCGGCCGGACGTCATGGTCGTGACCCCGCTGCTCGATTTCAACTCGTACCAGATCGACTACGTGAAGTCGGCACGGCGGCTGGGACTCCCCGCGGCGCTGGCTATCGCCAGCTGGGACAACCTGACCAACAAGGCCGTGATGCCGATCCAGCCCGATATGGTCATGGTCTGGAACGAGGCGCAGAAACGCGAGGCGATCGAGTTTCACGGTGTGCGGCCGGACGCGATACGGGTCACGGGCGCGCAATGCTTCGACGAGTGGTTCGAACGCCGGCCGTCGACGACGCGCGATGCCTTCTGCACCCGGATCGGCCTCGACCCGACGCGTCCGTACATCCTCTACGTGTGCTCCTCGCAGTTCATCGGCGGACGCAACGAGGTGCCGCACGTGCGCCAGTGGACGGCGCGGCTGCGCCAGTCGGCGTTTCCGCGCGTTCGCGACTGCGGCGTGCTCGTGCGCCCGCATCCGGGCAATGCGGAGGCATGGGTGGAGGCGGACCTGTCGGAGTTCGGCAACGTCGCCATCTGGCCCCGCCAGGGCGAGCTCCCGCTCTTCGACGAAGGCAAGGCGGCGTATTTCGATTCCATCCACCACGCCGCCGCCGTGGTCGGCATCAACAGCTCGTGCATGATCGAAGCGGGCATCATCGGCCGCGCCAGCTTCACGCTGCGGCTGCCGCGGTTCGCGCGCACCCAGGACGGCACGCTGCATTTCGCGCATCTCACCGCGCCTGGTTTCCTCACAACCGCGCGCACCTTCCACCAGCATCAGGCGCAGCTCGATGCGGAACTGAAGCAGCCGTCGACCCGTGAGTCGCTGGCGCCGTTCATCGCAGCGTTCGTGCGCCCGCTCGGGCTGAGCTCGCCGGCCACGCCGCGGATCGTCGAGGCGATCGAGGCGCTGGGCGCCATGCAGAAGACGGCGCCGGACGTGCCGTTGACCGCGCGCCTGCTCAGGCCTGTCCTCGGCCGGATGATCTGATTCCCGTGTACATCCTCACGGTCAAGAACCTCAGCAAGCGTTACGCCCTCGGCACCAAGCTCCGCCGTGAGGTGTGGGCGCTGCGCAACGTGACGTTTGCGCTGAACAAGGGCGAAATCCTCGGCGTCATCGGGCCGAACGGCGCCGGCAAGACGACGCTGCTCAAGGTGCTCTCGCGGGTGACGCCGCCGACCGAGGGACGCGTGTTCGGCTACGGACGCGTCATTCCGCTGCTGGCCATCGGCGCCGGCTTCCAGGAGGATCTCACCGGCCGCGCGAACATTTTTCTCAATGCGGCGATGTACGGCATCTCGTCAGACGACGTCGAACAACGGCTCGACGACATCATCGAGTTCGCCGACATCGGCGATTTCATCGACGTGCAGGTCCGGCGCTACTCCAGCGGCATGTACCTGCGGCTCGCATTCTCGGTAGCCGTGAACATGAACCCCGACATCCTGCTGGCCGACGAAGTGCTGGCCGTCGGAGACGCGGACTTCCAGGAACGGTGCCTCGAGCGGGTCAAGCAGGCGGGTCGGCAGGGGATGACCGTGCTGTTCGTCTCGCACGATATGGCGGCCATCACGAGGCTCTGCGACCGCGTGCTGTGGCTGAACGGCGGCGAGGTGGTCAAGATCGGCGATCCCGAGGAGGTCGTCGCCGAGTACCAGAACTCCGCCAGGAGCTTCACGGCCCGCCGGCTCAAGGGCCGCGGCACGCACAAGAACGACAACGGCGAGCTCGTGTCCGTCAGCCTGCTCTCGCCGCACGGGCACGAAGTCGGCGCGCTTCGCCGCGAGGACGAAGTGCTGGTTCAGGTGGGCATCCGCATGGACACGGCCGACGTCGCGGTCCGGTTCGTGGTGCACGTGAGCAAGGGTGCGACGCTGGCGTTCAGGGTCGCGTCCGACGGCTTCCCGATCGAGCGGCCGGGGCTCTACTTCGCCGTGGTGCGCATCCCGCCGAACATCCTCGCGGAAACGATGTACGCGCTGAACGTCGAAGCCGTGATCATGCGCCCCGACAGCAAGAGCTCGCTGACGGCGTACAACGCGCTGACGTTCCGCGTCTTCGATCCGTCCAACGAACGCCGCGATCAGCTCGGCGGCGTGGTCGCGCCTGCGGCGACGTGGGATTTCCGCTTCGACGACGCATCGGCGCTGCTGACGAAGGAATGACGTCCGACCTGCTCATCGAGGAGGAGCGCCTGCGGGCGCAGATCGAACGGAAGCTGGCTGACGCGCGTCGCCGCGAAGACCCGGTCCCGCATCTGGTCGTCAACGACTTCTTCGACGCGTCCTTCTACCGCACCCTGGCTGACGCCTGGCCGCCGCTCGAGTTGTTCAAGCGCGACCGGACGGGCCGCAAGTACGACCTGGTGCCGCAGCTGACCGGCGCCGATGCACGAAGCGCCGGCTACGAGCAGCTCGATCGCGAGCGGCGCCGGCTGTGGGACTTCTTCGTCGGCACCGTGAACCGGCGCATCGTCGGGCCGCTGCTCGCGCGGATCTTCGCGCCCGAAATCAGCGCGCGCGTCCAGCAGATCCGCGAGGCGTTCGGTCGCGGCCTCATCACCTATCCGATGGCGGGCGCCCGCGACTGGACCTATCGCCCCAACGTCGGCCGATTCATGATGCGCGCCAACGGTCACGATCTGCGGCCCCATGTCGATTCGATGCCGTACCTGCTCACCGTCCTGCATTACTTCCCCAGCGGCGATGCCGACGAGGGATTCGGCACGGTCTTCTACCGGGCGGAGCGTCCTCTCGACTTCGAGGCCTGCGCGCGGCACGGGAGCACGCAGTACTTCGAGGACGCCGGCATCCGCTGTGAGGAGGTCCTGCGCATCCCGTTCCGGCCCAATACGCTGCTGGCGTTTCCGAACACGCTGTCCACGGCGCACGGAGCGGCGGCGCCGGCCGACGGCATGCGGAGGGTGTTCCAGTACCACCTCTCGCTGAAGGGTGACGACGAGAAGGTTTAGCTAGGCCTTGTCGGCGGCCGTCGCCTCCGCGCGGCCGAAGAACCACAGACCCGATCCCACCACAGCGGCGATGACGATCAGCGATAGGCCGACCTCGCGCGGATGCAGGACGTCGAGACCGAGCATCCCGTGCTTGAACATGTCGACGACCGCCGCCATGGGGTTCAACGAAAGCAGCCACCCGTACTCGCCCGTCCGCGGCAACGGGTAGAGCACCGGCGTCAGGAACAGCCAGAAGCTCATCACGTACTGCAACGTGAACCGCACGTCACGCGCAACGAGTGCCGGAACGGACGTCCACAGTGAGATGCCGAGCGCCAGTACCAGCGCCATGGCGACGGCGGCGCACGCCCAGCCGATTCCAAGCGGCGTGAAGTACCACACGCCCGCCGTCACCCGGTAGTACACGAACGCGCCGCCAATGATCGCCAGGTGGATGGCGAAATTCAGGAAGGCCGGCGTCATGCTCGCAATCGGCAGGATCAGCCGCGGGATGTAGATCCGAGACAGGAACGAACGGTTCATTTGCAGACTGCGCGTGCCCCAGATGGTCGCCTGCTGGAAAAAATTCCACGTCGCGGATCCCACGGTGACAAACAGGAAATAGGGCACGCCGTCCGATCCGACACCGAGCATCCGACCGAATACGACCGTTGAGACCAGCAGCGGAAACAGTGGACGGATGAAGATCCACACCCAGCCGAGTACGGTTCCCGCGTAGAGCTTCTGGAAGGCCTTCCACGCGAAAAAGCGCAGCAGACGCCGGTAACGCCAGACGTCACGCAGGCGGGCGACCAGCCCCTCGCGGCGCGGCTCGATGACCCAGCCCGGGCCCAGGGTTGTTGTCTCTTCAGTCAAACCTTTGACCTTTGACTCTTGACCTTTGACTTACGCGGATACGCCAATCACGCTCAAGGAGCCGCCGCCGACCGCCTGAAAGACGTGCCGGGCGAAGTCGAGGTGGTGCGGGTAATAGTTGCGCTGCGAATACAGCGCCACCGAGTTCACGCCGCACAGCGGTGCGAGGTAGGAAAAGCCGCCGTAGGTGCCGATGAACGCCTGCGCGCCGGCGATGACCGCGGTCTGCACCGCCAGATTCGTCTCCGGCCGCATCAGATGCTCGACCGTGTGCACGCGATCGTGTCGCCCATCGTCGTGGGGGCCGGCGTTGGCCGGCCCAATCTCGCGGTGCTCGTCCAGTGCCACGCCGCTGCCGAGCACCACCACGTTGGTTTCCGCAGCCAGGCGCCGGATCAGCGAGCGGACACGCTCGTGGTTCCCCGGCGTCTCGCGAAAGCACTTGCTGAAGTAGAAGCGCACGGCGACATAGGGCTGCGGCAGCCGCAGCCCTTCAATGGCCGGTGGGACAATCCGTTGCGCCCTGGTGAAGTCCTGCACCCAGCGCAGCGATGTCTGCAGCGTCCAGAACGGCTCGAACAGCGCGTACATCATCGCCGGGTGCAGCAGCGCCGCGCGGCGGCCGATCCGCTCGCGCGCCTGCCGGACCAGGTGCCGGTCGAACGCACGCAGCGTCCGCTGCTTGCGCTCCTTCATCGTCCGCCGGCGGAACTCGTCGGGCGAGCAGAGGTCGAGGACGTCGAGGTACCGGACGCCGTCGACGCCGTACCACGACGCCGTGCCGCCCCGCGACAACAGCGTGACGCGCGCCGGCTCGATGCCGAACCGCTCGATCGCCCACCGGACGAACGGCGCCCAGTACAGCAGCTCGAAGCCGACCTCCCCCGTCCATGGTCCGGCGAGAATCGGCTCGCGCTGCCGGGCGGCCTGGCGGATGCGGGCGAGCACCTGCTGGCGCACTGACTCAGCGCGCGTGCGACGGTTCGACGACTCGCGCGCCTTCTGCACGAATGTCAGCTGCCGGCGGGCGTTCCACTCCATCACGCTGACGCCGCGGCGCAGCCCCGTCGTCAGATCCGAGTCGAGGCCATCGACGCGTGCGTTCAGGCGCTCCACCTCGGCGGACAGCCGGCGGAGCGCGTCGGCCATCCGATCGACATGCCGTAGGCGGGCCGCCAGCACGTCGCGACGCTCGTGAGCAAACATCGTGGCTACTTCTTGTACCGTTTGGGCTGCGGCCTGCCGACGCGATCGACCGGCAGCACGATGCGCTTCAGATCGACCAGCGGCGGCACCGCGTCCCAGCTGAAGTCCAGACGCCAGCGTCCGCTGCCGAGGTCACGCATGGGGGCATCGCGCAATCCCCAGGTCGGGGGGTTGTCGTACACCACGCCGTGATAGTGCCAGCGGCGGTCGCCCCACGGCGCCTCCGCCTCCTGTCCCTTGTACGCCTCGTAGCTCAATCGATAGCTGCCGGCGTGATTGATGTGGTACACCGGCCCGCCGACATCGACGAAGTCGAGGCCGCTGGCGTACGCCTTGACGAGAAAATTGGCGTCGACGCCGACCCGCGCGAGCCGGTAGACCTCGTTGTAGCCCCCCAGTTCGCAGAACGTCTCCCGGTCGAGCAGCACGAAATCGCCTGAACCGCCCAGGAGCAACGGCTGCTTCAGCGGCCGCGGCGGCGCCTCGAGGTTGTCCGGATCCTCGAGCACGTCCCACGCGGGATCTTCGTGCTTGAACCCCATCTTCAGGTCACACCGTACCGCGCGGTACACCGTCCGTGGCGCGAACGCTCGCGACTCGAGCAGGTCGAGCACGCGGCGCCCGAAATAGATGTCCACGTTCGTCACCAGGATGAAGCGTCCCCGCGCGCGCCGGATCCCGACGTTCTTGGCGAGATAGTCCATATACGGAACGCGCGGGTTCATCGTCAGCGTCTCGTGGTACGCGGGATCGACGATGTACGAGGTGACGAGCCCGTGCGTCTCGGGCAGCGTGTCCGCGATCAGGTCCGCGAGCAGGGGCCACTTCGGATCGGGAGCCCACTCTGTCAGCACGTATTCGTACGAGATGCCCCTGGCGCTCAGTTCGCGGTGGTTGAAGCGGAGGGTGTCGAGGAGGCGGTCGCGGACGCCGTAGCCATCGTTGCGTCCGGTGACGACGAGGCTGATGAGGGGGCCGTCGGCAGCGTTCAACGAACGGCGTCTTGGGGAGAACGGCTCAGCAGCGTGCGCGTGCGGCGGTCGAGCACCGCGGCGGCGCCTTCGAGGATGTCCAGCTTGACCTCGATCGCCATGAGGTGATTCCGGGCTGCGGCAAGGTCCTGCTCCGCCCCGTCGAGCCGGTGTTCGAGCGCCGGGACGTCGACGGCGCGCTTCTTCGCGCGCGCCGCCTCTTTCTCGATCTCGGCGCGGGCCTTGTCGGCGCGCTGCAGCGCGCGCGCCGCCTCGGCCTTGACATCCTTCGCGCGCTGGCGCGCCTCCTCGGCCTTCACCTGCCAGGTGCGCGCGTCGGCCTGCGCGTCGGAGAGCTTCTGTGACAGCGTCTCGATCTTCGACTCGAGCTTCCGGAGCCGTTCGTTCGCGGCCGCGAGCCGGGCGGAAGGCACGAGACCAAGCGCCTGCAGCAGGCCCATCGACGCTATACTACACCCACGAAATGGCCGGAAATGACGAACGCGACGAGCGGCTCCGCAGCCTCACCGCGATGATGCAGCGGCGCGTGCACGAGCCGGAGCTCGGCGCGGAAGATGCGCTCCTGCTCCGCCAGCTGCTCGACGAATATACCGATGCCGTCCGCCATGTCCGCTCCGCCTCACAATCGATCGAGCGGACGCTGAACGCGGCCGCCAGTGCCGCACGGGAAGGCCGCCGCATCACCCGGCGCGCGCACGCGAACAACGCCGCTGCCGACGCGGACTGACGTGCTCGGCCGCGTGCTGTTCGCCATCGGCCTCGGCGGGCTGGCGGCATTCGGCCTCGCCTACTGGCTGACCTACGAACCTGCCCCTGCGGTCCGCGTCCGGTGGCGTGACGACGTCACTGCCGAACAGCAGGCGACACTCGAGCGCCGATACCTGTTGTCCAACGGCCGAGCGCCGATGGACCGGTCGATCGCCTACGATCTCCTCGACACGAGCCGGCGCAATATCGAGGCGCTCGTGCGCGATCCCGCCGTCGCCGACACCAACGATATCGACCGTGACAACTACGAGATGCCCTTCGAGGCGGCGTACGGAGAGCGGTGGATGTGGATCGCGCATCGGACGCCCCTGCTGCGCGACGGGCGAATCAGGTGGACGCTGATTGGCGTTCTGGCGGGGCTGACCATCCTTGGGTGGCGAGGCGGGGGACGAGTCCGCGCAGCAGCACTCCGGTAAGGATCCAGTGCAACGTGATGAGCACGATGATGAACCTGCCGCCGGCACCAGCTGATGTCCGTCCGGTCCACAGCGCTTCCCAGATTGGCATCGTCGGCACTGACGTTCGGAATGCCAGATCGGCCCAGCGGCTCGTCCCGTTGAAGGTGAGCGGCCCCGCGCTGTAGTGATCGCCTTTCGTCGCGATCAGCGCAAGGCCGCTGTAGCCGTTGGCCGTCACGTCGAATCGGTACCGCCGGTTTCTCGAGTCGTCAATCGGCGTGAAATCAAACCGACTCCACGACTCCACCGCCAGGTCTGCTGCACGCATCGAGCCGTGACGCACCACGCCGCGCCGGGATCCCTCAGTAATATCCACCAGCGACACGACAATCTCGCCTGACGGCGTTCCCGTCGTCACGGGATAGAAATCGATCGCGTTGAGGCCGTTGCGCGTCATGACGAACTCCTGCCCGATGGTTCGCTCGTGCGTCACCTCCGGCGTGCGCAGACGCCGCAGCGGCCACGCGTTGCCGGGCTGCCCGGCCGCGGGCAGGGTGAGCGACCAGGCCATGACGACGCCGACGATCGCCCATGCCACCCAGGCGACACGGGCCGGCGCAATCGCCGCGGCCAGCCTATGGCGCATAGACGGGAACGAGAACGAGCGCCAGGCCGCTGACGTCCATCGCCGCCACGAGGGCAATCAGGCATACCGGCCAGTACTGCTGAACCTTCGCCGGAACGAGGCGCGCCGTTCCCGCATAGATGAGCACGCAGGTCGGGACGATGACCGGGAAAAGGTACCTGCCCTGCGGAGCCGACTGAACGGTCCACAGCGTCACCGCGAGCACGGCCGCCACATGGCTCAGCAGGAACAGCCACGGCACCCAGAGCCGCTGCGCACGGCCTGACGTGTCGAGCAACGCGGCGGCCGCGCCAGCCACGCCGACGACCGTGATGGCCCGCGCGATCCACATCCACGCTTCCGGAGCGGGGAACCTCAGCCACCCCGCGACGAGCCACCAGTAGTCGATCATCCATCCGGCGGTCGCGAACGCATCGGCCGCCGTCGTCTCCTGCAGCGGGCGGCGCACCGTGACGGCATCGCGCCACGTGATGATGAACTGCTCGAACTGTGATTCGAACAGGATCCATGCGGCCAGCAACGTGACGACGGCGAGAGCGGCCGCGGACAGCGTCAGCAACACACTGCGCCGGCTCAGACGCCAGCGTTGCGTGGTGAAGAATGACTGGACGACGACGACGGCGGCGACGATGAGCAGCACGGCGCCGAGCCGCTTGGTCAATGCCGCGGCAATGCCGGTAAGCAGGAGCAGGATGAGCGGGAAGGCGCGCCGATCGGCCGAGAGAATCCGCGCCGTCTGCCACCACAGCAACGCGCCCAGGACGTTGAGCAGCGCGTCGGCGTTGACGGTGATGGCGGCGAGCGCAAATTGCGGGTTCAGCGCGGCCAGCGCGGTGGCGGCGAGCGCGGCCTCGGCGCCCAGGAGGTGTCGCGCACCGGCCCATCCGAGGAGGAGCGTCAGCGCGCTCAGCACGATGCCCAACCCGCGCAGATGGCGGTACGCGCTATCGAGGGTCGCCGGCCGGGTGACCGTCAGCGTGGCGGCGGCGATGCCGTAGTAGAGGGGATGTTCGAGCGTGCCGGACCCGAGCCCCTCGACACCGTCGAACCAGGGAACCGGGTACTTCTTCTCGCGGCCGTACAGCTCCCACCAGCGGTGGCGGTCCATGGCCTCGAGCACCTGCGTCTCGATGGTGCGGCGATGCACCTCGGGCGGCTGGGTGAGGACGTACGACAGCACGAAGTGTGTCGGTTCGTCCGGTCCCTGCCACGGGGGCACGACGCGCTCGGCGATGACCGCGCGCGAGACGAACAACAGCAGCAGCGCGCCGAGGACGATGCGCTCGCCACGCGGCGTCACTGGCACTGACACCACTCGATCGTGCGGCGCAGCCCTTCACGCAGCGGCGTCGGCTCGAACGCGCCGATCCGCTCGCGCAGGCGCGTGATGTCGAACACCTTGTGCATCTGCCCGTCCGGCTTCGTGGTGTCCCAGGCGATGGTGCCCTCGTAGCCGCACAGCTCGGCGATCGTGTCCACGAGGTCGCGAATGGTCGTCGGGGCGCCAGACGAGATGTTCATGATCTCGCTGCTGGAGTAGACAGGTCCCTCGCGCAGCAGGATGTCGCACACGTCGTCGATGTAGACGAAGTCGCGAACCGGCGAGCCACTCCCCCACGCGGTGATCACGGGATCGCCGCGCCGCTTCGCGTCGAGAACCCTGCGGATGAGTGCTGGAATCACATGCCCTGAGCCATCCTCGAAGTGGTCGTGCGGGCCATACATGTTGCCCGGGACGAACACGATGGCGTCGAACGCGTACTGCGCCCGGTAGGCTGCAGACATGACGATATCCATTCGCTTCGCCAGCGCATATGGCGCACTTTCAGCCTGCGGATAGCCATTCCAGAGGTCGCTCTCCGTCAGCGGGCTGGGCGCCGAGGCCGGATAGGTGCAGCCGCCGACGAGGGTGACGTATTTCCGGACGCCCGCCTGGTGGGCCTCATGCAACACGCACGTGTTCATCAGCAGATTCCGGTAGCAGAAGTCGGCCGGATACGTCTTGTTCGGGACGTTGCCGCCGACGAGCGCGGCAAGGTGGATGACCACCTCCGGCTTGACAGCGGCGAACATGTCGCGGACCCGCTGCTGCTCGAGCAGGTCATATTCCGCGCGGCTCGGCGCGTACACGGTGCATCCGGCCGCGCGCAGTTTCGGCACCAGGTTCCGTCCGACGAAACCGGTTGACCCAGTGACGAGAACGAGCTGCCCGCTCCATGGCGACCGCGACGAGCACTCGGGGTGCGACATGGCCATGGCGCTACTTCAGCCCGAGGAGTGTGCGAAGCGTCGAGTGATGTCTGATCATCCGAGCGAGCGGCCACGTCAAGCCGCTGTCGACGAGCGCCTTCACCCCCGCCCGCACGGCGCACGTGACGACACCCCGCTGGTACCGTTTCATCCGGGCCAGCACGTTCTGCAACTCATCGGCGGTCAGGCGGTAGTCCATGACTTCGAACAGCGTCCGTTCGTGCCGCTGCCGCTCGTGGGCATTCTCCGGCCGGAAGTGAAGAGCGACCTCGTAGGCCAGCGCCCAGAACAGGAATCGGTCGATACTAGCCCGCCAGCGGTCCACGAGCGCGGCGTGAGCCGGCCAGCGTGCCAGGTGTGCGTCGCAGTAGCCGCCAACGTTCTGCTCGAAGTCGCTGACCATGTCATGAATGGGGCGTGCGCTGTGAGAGATGGCATTCTGACGCCAGCTCCACAGCTGCTCGCCGATGTGTCCGATGTCCCACCGCTCGGCGACCTCGAACCACACCGGGAAATCACCGAAGTGAATCGGCGCATCGGCAGCAAAGCGCACAGCCCCGAGGGCGTCCCGTCGCACCATCAACCCTGGCGTGCCGACAGACGACCGCCCCGATCGAATAGTCTGGCCGATGTAGTCCAGTCCGGGCGTGACGACAGGACCTGCTGATCGACGGATGCCGAGCTGGGCATCGTTGTCGTCGATCAGGTTCCAGTCCGAGCAGACGATACCCACACTCGAATGGGCGCGCATGAACTGTACGTATGCGTCGATGACGCCCGGGTGATGACGGTCGTGGTCGTGAAACAGGCACAGGAACTCGCCCCGTGCGGAATCGAGGCAGAAGTTGTGGTTGGCGTAGAGACCGATGTTGCGCGGCTGCCGCACATAGCGCACGCGGCGATCCGCCTGCGCGAACTCGCGGCAGACCTGTTCCGTCTCGTCGTCGGAACAGTTGTCGCTCACGACGATCTCGAGCGGTGCATATTCCTGGGTGAGTATCCGCGCGAGTGTGTGCCTGAGGCTGGCGGCCCGGTTGCGGGTCGGAATGCCGATCGAAACCAGGGGGTTAGACACGACCGTGCGGGAGCGGTCCGGCACCGGCCGTCACCGGCCGGAGGCTCGAGAGCGCACAGGCCAGAGCTGTCGCAATCAGAATGGCAAACGCAAACGCGCGCGTCCGATACAGCGTGCCGACCTGCGTGATGACAACGGCGAAAATGGCGCTGTAGGTGATGCAGAAACCGGCTATCGCCCAGACGATCGGGCGCGCAAGGAGGCGACGGCCGAAGAGCAGTGCCAGCGCGAAGCACATGTACGCCGCACTCATCTCAATTGGCACGAACAGGCTGGCAAGCCGGCCGACCGTGGTGCGCTCAGTCCCCCACCGCTGCGGCAACGGCTCCAGTGTCGCGACGGCTACTGCCCTGGGTAAGTAGCGAACGAAATCCATCGCCGAACGCAGCTGGACATCGTAGTCGTAGCCACTTGTGGACGACGCCTCGGTGCCGGCGTACACAAAACCCTGCCGCAGGGCACAGACCGTATAGAGGACGCTGTCCACTCTGCTCGTCGGCGGCTCACAGGCGCGGCTGATGAAGCCGTACACTTCGACCTGCTCGGGACGCGCAGGCGCCACCGATGGAACCCACTGGCCGAGCGCGGCGCAGCCGAGCATGGCTCCGACGACGCTTACGAGGCGACCACGGCGGCACTGCCGCGACAGCGACGCGGCAACGGCGAACACGACAGCGGCCGCCGCCACGAGCATCACCGCGTAAGGCCGGGACAACCAGAGGATCCCCAGGCCGGCGCCTGCTGCCCCCACGAGCCACGTCACGCGATGACGGATCGTAAACCCCGCCGCGGCCAACGCGTACAGAGTGACCGCGAGGCCCAATCCCGCGTTCAAGTCCTTGTGCGGCTGTCCCCAAATCATCACGAATGATGGAAACAGGAAGAATGGAAGAATGCTCGCGAGCGCAACGCCAGCCGAAGCCGATGCGATGGCAAGCACGCGGCGAATCGCCACCACCGTGATGCCAAACTGCACGCCGCTGAGCGGCAGGAGAATCCAGGGTTCCGGCGTGATGAGGTAAAACAGACTCGACACCGCGACGATGTAGTCGTTGGTGCGGTCCTTGAAGAACCACCACGCGCCGAAGCCGTCCATCTGGATGGTCTCGGCGAGCGCCACGGCGGTGATGTAGTAACCGGGACCGTCGGTGTTGGCCACCAGGCCGTGCCCGGCGTGCGCAAACGGCAGTACGTACGGCAGGATGACGAGCTGCAAGGCCAGACCACCCGTAACGACCCACGCCGCGGCAAAGAGGAAGAGATGCCGATCCTGGACCGACTCCGCCCTGGCGATGAAAACGGCGGTCTTCCTGCGGGGTCGCTCGATCACGCGTTCGGCCCGTTGTCCGCGCCGGCGTGCTGCCGCCACTGCTCGAACATCAGCACCGTCCAGAGCTGCTGGTGCAGATCGCGGTGTCCCGAGAGGTGCTGGGCCCAGGCAGCCCGGACCCGCGCGGCGTCGAAAAAGCCGCCACTCCGCAGCCGTGATGGATCGAGCAGCTGCTCGGCCCAGTCGCGCAACGGCCCGCGCAGCCACGACCCCACTGGAATCCCGAACCCCCTTTTCGGCCGCGTCACGAGTGCCGGCGGGACATAGCGATCGAGCAGCGTGCGCGTCACGCGCTTGCCCAGGCCGCCGGCGATCTTCATCCGCAGCGGCATGCGCCAGGCCAGCTCGGCGACTCGATGGTCGAGGAATGGAATCCGCGTCTCGAGACTCACGGCCATCGCTGCGCGGTCCACCTTGTGCAGAATCACATCGGGAAGGTAGGACATCGTGTCGCGCATCATCATGCGATGTTCCGGCTCTGGCACTGCCAGCGTGCCCATTGTCAGGTCGGCCGGCACCGGCAGCGGGCGCGCGCCGCAGACGATTCCATCCTCGCTTCCCCAGTCCGCCAGCAGCAACGCGTACAGGTGATCCACGCTGGTGGCACGCACCAGGGTCGTGCCCAGGTGATGTGCGCGGTCGCCCAGCCGGGGCAGCATGGGGACGGCCACCGCGACCCGTTCCCAGCCCGACGTTGGCATCCGCTGCAGCGTCGTGCCAACACGGCGCCGCAGCGGCCGCGGAATACGCCGTACGCCGTCCCAGACGCGGCGCGTCCACACGTATCGACGGTAACCGCCGAACAATTCGTCGCCGCCGTCACCCGACAGCGCCACTGTCACAGACCGTCTGGCGATCATCGAGACGAGGTAGGTGGGAATCTGCGACGAGTCGGCAAACGGCTCTGAATAAATCGCGGGCAGACGCGGAATGACATCGCGCGCCTGATCGACCGACACATACAGCTCCGCGTGGTCAGTGCCGAGGTGCCGCGCAATCGCCTTCGCGTACGGCGCCTCGTCGAACTGCGCATCGGCAAACCCTATGCTGAGCGTCCTCACCCGGCGCGTCGATTGCGCCTGCATCAGCGCGACGATGAGCGAGGAGTCGATGCCGCCGGACAGGAACGCCCCAAGCGGAACGTCGGCCACGGACTGCAGCCGCACCGCTTCGGACAAGACATGTTCGAGCCGATCGGCCGCGTCTCGCTCGTCGCGCAGGGGATTGGCGATTCCCTGGCGAACCACGTCGAGGAACGACCAGTAACGCTCCGTGGAGATCCCGCGCGCCCGAGCGGGCGCATGCAGCGCACCGGCCGGCGGATGGGCTGCCGCCTCACCCGAGACGCGCATTACGCAGCCGGGTTCGAGCTTGTAGATGTGGCGATAGATCGAGTACGGAGCCGGCACACAGCTGTGCCGGGTGTACAGCGCGAGCACGTCCCGATCGATTGGGTTCGCGAACTCTGGATATTGCCTGAACGCGACCAGCTCGGACGCGAACACGAACGCGCCGCCCACCCATCCGTAATAGAGCGGCTTTTCCCCGAACCGATCTCGGGCGAGCCATAAGCGACGATCACGCCGATCCCAGAGCCCGAACGCGAACATGCCGACCAATCGTTCGAGCGCCGCCTCGACACCCCATGCGTTGACGCAGGCCAGCAGCGTTTCGGTGTCCGAGTGGCCGCGCCATGCGGTGCAGTCGGCCGCAGCCGTGTGCTTCCCCTGGCGGGCCAGTGTCGACCGAAGTTCCAGGTGGTTGTAGATCTCGCCGTTGAATACCAGCACGTAGCGGCCGCATGGGGAGTGCATGGGCTGGCATCCCGCATCGGACAGGTCGAGAATCGCGAGACGCCGGAAGCCGATGGCGACGCCCGCATCCTCGTCAGTCCACGTGCGGCCGTCGTCGGGTCCGCGATGCTGCAACGAGTCGCACATGCGGCCGATCACGCCCGCGGGAGGGAGCCGATCGGTGAGGATACCGGCCAGACCACACATCGCTAGGCACCCGCGATTGGAGTCACTCGCGCGTGGTGCGCGCGCCGCGCGCCGGCAAATGGCTGTGGTACACTTTTGCGGATTCCCGTCATGAAAACCGTCATTCTGATGCTCGCGTACAACACCGAGCAGACGATTGCGAAGACCTTCGCGGCGATTCCGGACGCCCTGAAGCCGAACGTCATCGTTGGAGACAATTGCAGCGCGGACAATACCTATGAGGTTGCGCGCTCACTCGGCCTGCGAGTGATCAGGCATGAGCGCAATCTGAACTATGGCGGCAACCTCAAGCGGCTCTACAAGACCTTCCTCGAGGAAGACGGCGACATCGTCGTGGAACTCCACGCCGATTACCAGTACGACCCGAGCCTGATCGACCTGATGGTCGAGTACATCGCGCGAGGCCACTACGACGTGATCCAGGCCAACCGGATCCGGAGCCGCGCAGAAGCGCTGTCGCATGGGATGCCACTGTATCGATACCTGGGCAACCGCGCGCTCACGTTTTTCGAGAACGTGTGGTTTGGGACCGTGTTCGGCGAATGGCACAGCGGTTTACGGGCATACCGTCGCGACGTGATCAAGGCGCTTCCGCTGGACTCGTTCAGCGACACCCACTCGTTTGCCAGCGACATCATGATGTGCTGTGTCGCACGCGGCTTCCGCGTCGCGGAAGTCCCCTGTCCGGTGCGGTACGAATCGGAGAGTTCGTCGGTGAGTGTCGCCGGGCTGTTTGCGTACGCGTTCAGAACGTTCTTCTCGGCGCTGAAGTATCCGCCCTGGCAGCACCGGAGGCCCGTCGACAGCCGCGAACCCGACGCACCCGTCGGACACGTCAAGTGCGTCCTCTCGGAGAAACCCCGAGCATAGCGCCGCGTCCCTTCTCGATGGTCTCCAACTCGGAGGCCCCGCTCAGCCTCAGCGCGATCCCGGAAGCCGCCACGATCAGCAGCGCCGCTTCGACTCCCCAGCGGTGCCGGCCTTCGACATAAAACACACTCTGCAGCAGACCGACGCTCGCGAACAGCGCGAGGCACAACGTGACCGCACCACCGTGCCCTGCCCGTACGAGTTCCCGGCCGCCGACGGTTGTCGCCGCGAGGAGCAGAACGTAGAACGCGAGATAGGAAGTGCGGAACCATGACGGATACCACGCGCCCGTCTGCTCGGCCCAGAACAGGAAGATCCAGAGCTTGCGAAGGTAATTCACTACCGCAGTCGCAGGATGAGCCCTGATGTACTCCACGGCCGCCTGCCGGTACACCCGCTGCTGTTCCATTTCGGTGCGGCCCTCGATTGCGGCCATGAGGACCGGATCAATCCGAACGATGTCGCGGCCCGCGGCATCGAGCGCGCCGCCGGACGCTGCCGGGTTGTTGCCGATCCAGAGATTCTGCCCGTCCGTCGAGACGAACCCGGTGGGGCGCTGAAACACGACAGCGTTTCTGATCAGCCAGGGGGCGACAACGATCAGCGCCACACCACCGACGATCGCCATGCGCCGGCCCCACTCCGCGGCGGGTACACGCCACTGCCATGCCAGCCACAGGCCCGCAACGCCCAGGAATACACCGACCGTCGCTCGCGACAACATGCCCACGCCGAACAGCGCGCCGAGCACGACGAGACGCCGCACGGTTGGATCCGCGCGAATCTGATACGTGCCAACGAGCGTCGCGAGAAAGAAGATGGCGTCAAACCACAACGAGTGCCGGCGCAGGCTGAACACGAGCAGGGCCGGATGAAGCGTGACGGCTGCCGCGGCACACAACCCGCCGAGCCGTCCCCCGAGGGCGGACCCGAGCTGGAATGTCAGCCACGCGGCGGGTACCACCGCCGCGCTCTGCGCGACTTGCATTGCCAGCAGCGACGAATGACCTACCACGCCGTACACAGCGGCCGTGATCAGCGGATACAAGGGGTGGACCAGGCCGAGATAGGGAACGCCGTGGTAGGTGCCGAGGAAGCCGTTGCCGCTGAGCACGTTGAGCGCGACCTCCTCGTACTCCCACGGCGTCGCGAGCAGCGCGTAGGGGATGACGTGGGCGGCCGCCACGCGGGCCAGTACAGCCAGGCCGATGATGAGCAGCAGCAGCGGATCGACTCGCCGGACGGCCCCCACGATGGCTGTCGCGACTACCGGCATCTCTCCATCCAGGGTTGAGTGGTGAGGTAGGCGCGCAGTGCATCGGCCGCGGCACGATGGCCATCCGCATTCCAGTGCCCATCCACGTCGAAGTAGAGCGTCTCCCCCGACTCGGACCGGCGTCGCAACTCGGGGAGGAGATCGAGGTAGGCGATGCCCATCGCGTCCAGGTGGCGAGTCGCGGTTCGGATCGGCAGCTGCGGATCGGCTTGACCCTCATCCAATCCGTATTGCGCCCGCATCCTCTCCCAACGCGCCGCATCGACCTGCGCTCGCGAAGGGATGAGGAGTACCACAAGTCGCGCCTCCAAGCCGCCCGAGGACTCTCGGACCCGCTCCAGCAACGGCACGGTGGCCGCCCATGCCGCTTTCACACTCGCTGGCGGAGCCGAGAGGTAGAACTGCACTTCGACCGCGAATCCCTCGTCGGTGAGCCCGAACCGCGCCAAAGGGCGACGCATCGCGGCCATTCCCTTCAGCCCGTTGGTGATGGTTCCGTACAGCGCGGAATGGCGTCGCAGGACGGACTTGAACTGGTACAGGGGCGAGACCCGACCTGCGGGACCGACCGTCCGATCGACCAGGAAGCCGTCACGCACATCCGGATCAGGAGCGAGATTATCGTGAGGGTCGTTGAAAGGCAGCAGGCCGACGATCACGATGTCGGGCTGGATTCGGGGGCCGTCGCGCTCGAGCAATAGGGCCTGCTGGCGGGTGCCGTACCCGGGCACACCCGCGTTGATCACGCG
>Ga0194131_10005813_pt1 | contig 17522 bp, 13 predicted proteins | sample TA2KigO120mmetaG_FD_148631 | JGI IMG/M metagenome (GOLD analysis project Ga0194131, IMG submission 148631) | Freshwater microbial communities from Lake Tanganyika, Tanzania - TA2015053 Kigoma Offshore 120m | ecosystem: Environmental > Aquatic > Freshwater > Lake | place: Tanzania: Lake... | reverse complement strand
TGGCTCGCTGGCGAAGCCAGCGAGACGGAGGGGAGGTCCGACCGACGGGTTGCTTGCATCACGCTGCGCTTCGCTCGCATCCCGTCGGAGCAGGTCCCCTCCGTCGCCTCGCTGCGCTCGGCGACACCTCCCCACGGCTCCGCCGTGGGGAGGAGTTCCAGAGCGCACCTCCTCGAGATCGCGCGTTCCGGTCCGGACGCCGATCACTCCGCCGTGAACTTGTGCACCATGCGGTGGCGGTAGATCTGCTTGGGCTCGAGGATCACGTTCGGCCATCCCTCGACGCCCTGGCGGTTGACGCTGTCGGGGAACGCCTGCGTCTCGAGGCAGAGACCGTCGAACTTCTCGTAGGTCGCGCCATCCTTCCCCTTGATGCCGTCGAGGAAGTTGCCGCTGTAGAACTGGATGCCGGGCTGGTTCGAGAAGACCTCCATGACGCGGCCGGACTTCGGGTCCTTCAGCCGCGCGCAGCGCCAGAGCCGTCCCTCGGTCGACTGGGGATCGAGCACGAAGTTCACGTCGTAGCCGCCGGGGTCGGTCGCGGACGCCGGAAGCGCGCCGATGTCCTTCCCGATCGGCTTCGCCTCGCGGAAGTCGAAGGGCGTGCCGGCGACGCTCGCGAGCTCGCCGGTCGGGATCAGCGTCGCGTCGACCGGGGTGTAGCGCGACGCGGGGATCATCAGCAGGTGCTCGAGGATCGTCCCGGAGTCGTGCCCCGCGAGGTTCCAGTAGCTGTGGTGGGCGAGGTTGACCGGGGTCTTCGCGTCGGCGTTCGCCGACATGTCCACCTTCAGCTCGTCGTCCGCGGTCAGCGTGTAGGTGACCGTCGCGTTCAGCGTCCCGGGGTAGCCCTCCTCGCCCGACGGCGAGGTGTACTTGAAGGTCACCGACGGCCCGACCGGCGACATCTTCGCCTCGCCCTTCCAGACGACCTTGTCGAATCCCTTCGCGCCTCCATGGAGGTGGTTGGGCCCGTTGTTGGTGGTCACCTGGTAGGTCTGACCATCGATCGAGAACTTCCCCCCCGCGATCCGGTTCGCGACGCGACCCGCGGTGCATCCGAAGTAGGGGTTCGAGTCGAGGTACTCCGCGAGGCTGCCGCGACCGAGCGCGACGTCGGCGAGCGTCCCGTCGCGGTCGGGCACGAGCACCTCCGTGATGATCGTGCCGTACTCGCACGCCTTCACGGTCATGCCGTTCTTGTTCCGCAGCGTGAAGAGGTAGACCTGCCGACCGTTCACCTCGCCCCAGATCTCGCGGGAGATGCCGGGCTCGGTCGAGGGTGCGGCGGGTCGCGGGGACCGCGAGGCACCCAGCGATGGATCGGTCACGGGAGCTTCCTTGGGAGGCGTGGCGGGCCGGGTGCCCCGCGCAGGACTCGAGGGCTGGGTGGAGGGCGCGGGGGTGGGCGAGGTCGGATCCTGCCCGAGCGCCGGCAGCGCGACGGCGGCGGCGAGCATCACGGCGAGGAGTCGGGTGGCGCGGGGCATGGGGAGGTCTCCTTCGGGTCGGCTGAGTTTCATCGGCAGGATCACGCCGCGCCGCGGAGGGTTCCGCCGCGTCGGCGGGCGAGGCGGCGCACCAGCTCGTCGGCGAGGACCCCCACGAGGATCACCGCCCCGATCACCGCGTACTCGACGTTGTCGGGGATCCGCTCGACGAGGACGATCGCGTTGCGGAGGACCTGCATGAGCGCCGCCCCGACCACGATCCCCGCGACGCTGCCCTCGCCCCCGCGGAGGCTGCAGCCCCCGAGCACCGCGGCGGCGATCGCGTAGAGCTCGTAGAAGTTGCCGAAGTCGGCGGGCTGGGCGCTTCCCACGTCGAGGACGAAGAGCATCCCGCCGTACGCCGAGAGCACCGCGCCCGCGGCGAACGCCGAGAGCGTCACCCACGCGACCGGGATCCCGCTGTACGCCGCCGCCTGCGGGTTGCGACCGACCGCGAGCAGCCAGCGCCCCCACACCGTGAAGCGGAGGATGATCGCCGCGAGGACCGCGATCGCCGCGAGGCTCGCGACCGGCGCCGGGATCGCGAACGCGGAGGCTCCCTCGAACGCGTCGAGGTCGGTGAGCCCCGGCACCGGGATCCGCCCGGTCGCGAGGCTCCGGAGCCCGTCGAACCCGCCGCGGAAGCCCTGGGTCTGGTCGTCGGTGATGCCGCGGGCGAGGCCTCTGTAGAAGAGGAGTCCGCAGAGCGTCACGAGGAACGGCTGCAGCCTTCCCCACGCGACGAGCGCGCCCTGGAAGAGCCCGACGATGACGCCGAGCCCGAGCACCGCCGCGACCGCCGCGGTCGGCGACCATCCCTCGCTCACGAGGAGCCACGGCAGCAGGCAGCCCGCGAGGCAGACGACCGAGCCGGTCGAGAGGTCGATCCCCCCCGCCATGATCACGATCCCGGCGCCGACGGCGAGGATCCCGAAGAGCGCCGTGCGGCGGCAGAGGTTCTCGAGGTTGTAGGCGGTGAGGAAGCCCTCGCTCGCGAGCGCCGTCACGCCCGCGACGACGAGGAGGAGGACGAGGATGCCAAGCGCCTTCCTCATGCCGCCCGCTCCGCGGTCATCAGGCGCATCAGCGCCTCCTCGCCGGCGTCGGAGGCGTCGAGGACCCCGGTGACCTCGCCCTCGCGGAGGCAGGCGATGCGGTCGGCGAGCGACCGCACCTCGTCGAGCTCGCTGCTCGCGAAGAGGACCGCGGCGCCCTGCGCGGCGAGGCGCCTGACGATCGCGTGGATCTCGGCGCGGGCGCCGACGTCGACGCCGCGGGTCGGCTCGTCGAGGAGGAGCACCTTCGGCTCCGCCGCGATCCAGCGACCAAGCACCACCTTCTGCTGGTTGCCCCCCGAGAGCGTCGCCGCGGCGCGGGCGTGATCGGCGGGCCGCACCGAGAGCGCGGCGGCGAGGCGGTCCGCGAGCGCGACCTCGCGGCGCGCCGGAAGCACGCCGAAGCTCGCGAGCCGACCAAGCACCGCCATCGAGTAGTTGCGGCGGACGGGATCCGGCAGGAAGAGCCCGTGCCGCGCACGATCCTCGGGGACGAGCGCCATCCCCCGCCGCGCGGAGGCGCGGGGATCGCCCGCGGGAAGCGTCGCGCCGTCGAGGAGGACGTCGCCGCCGCGCGAACGACGCACGCCGAAGGCGGTCTCGAGGAGCTCCGTCCGCCCGCTGCCGACGAGCCCGGCGATGCCGAGCACCTCGCCTGCCCGCACCTCGAGGTCGACCGCGACCGCGGGATGCGCCTCGGTGCGGAGCCCGCGGAGGGAGAGCCGCGCGGCGCCGGGCGAGGTCGCCCGCCGCGCGACCGCCGCGACCTCGCGACCGACCATCAGCGTGACGATCTTGTCGCGGCTCGCCTCCACGCGGGAGAGCTCGCCGCGCACGCGGCCGTCCCGCAGGACCATGATCCGATCCGCCGCGCGGAGCACCTCGTCGAGGCGGTGGCTGATGAGGACGACCGCGGTGCCCCGCCCGCGGAGCTCCGCGACGAGGGCGAGCAGCCGGTCGACCTCGGCGCGGGAGAGGCTCGCGGTCGGCTCATCGAGGATGATCGTCCGCGCCTCCGCGGAGAGCGCCCGGGCGATCTCGACGAGCTGCCGCGCCCCCACGCCGAGCGAGGCGACCGGCGTGCGGGGCGGGACCGCCAGCCCGACCCGCGCGAGCGCCGATGCGGCGAGCCGGTCGGCGGCGCGGCGGTCGAGGATCCCGAGGCGGCGCGGCTCGCGCCCGAGCACGATGTTCGCCGCGGCGTCGAGGTTCTCCGCGAGGCTCAGCTCCTGATGGACGAGGGCGATGCCGCGGCGCTGCGCCTCCCGCACCGAGCGGAGCCGCGCGACCTCGCCGTCGACGAGGAGCACGCCGTCGTCCGGCTCGAGCACCCCCGCGAGGATCCGCATGAGCGTGCTCTTGCCGGCGCCGTTCTCGCCGACCACCGCGAGCGCCTCGCCGCCGCGCACCACGCAGTCGACCCGGTCGAGGGCGACGACCCCTCCGAAGCGCTTGCTCGCGCCGCGGACCTCGAGCACCGCCGGGGCGTGGTCGCGTCCGCTCACGGCGCCTTCGCGTCCGCGGCGTCGCCGGCGGCGGCGGCGCGGGCCTTCATCTGCGCCTCGAACTCCGCGAGGTTCTTCTGGGTGATCGCCTGCGCCGGCACGCTCACGAAGCCGTCGGCGGGCAGCCCCGACGCGTCGCCGCGGCAGAGCGCGTCGAGGATCTCGACCGAGCGGTATCCATACAGGTAGGGGTCCTGCACCACCGTCGCGTGCACCGTGCCGCTCCGCACGCCCGCGAGCGTCTCCGGCGCCTCGTCGAACGCGACGATCTTGACCGCCCCGGTCTTTCCCGCCCGCGCGAGCGCCTCGAGGATGAGCGGCGGGTTGTACTCGAAGAGACCCACCATGCAGTCGATGCCGGGATGCCGCGCGATGACGTCCTCGACGTTCGCCTTCGCCTTGGCGCGATCGAACTGGTCGGTGAGCGTGCCGAGGACCGAGAAGCCGTTCCCGGAGACGACCGTGCCGGGCGGATCGAAGCGCGACGGATCGGGGTCGCGACCCATCAGCTCGTCGATGAGGCCCTGCCTTCGGCGCCGCGCGTTGTCCTGCTCGAGGCGACCGACGAAGACGAAGACCTCGCCTCCGCCGGGAAGCGCCTCCTTCACGAGCCGTCCGCAGAGCCGACCTGCCTCGTAGTTGTCGACGCCGACGTAGCACAGCCGCGCGCTCTCCGGCGCGTCGCTGTCGTGGGTGATGAGGAGCGCCCGCCGCGCGACCGCGTTCAGCACGTCGGACTGGTTGGCGGGATCGATCGGGCTGACCGCGACGCCGTCCACGCCGCGGGTGACGAGGTCCTCGAGGATCCGCTTCTGGTCGCCGATCCCGTTGGGGGGCATGTGCACGGTGACGGTCGCGCCGGTCTCCTTGGCGGCGGCCTCCGCGCCCGCCTTCGCGAGCACCCAGAAGAACGCGACGCCGTTCGAGACGAAGGCGATCCGCGGCGGGTCCTTGGGCGATGCCTTCATCGCCTCGATCGCCTTCCGCTGGCGGGCGACGAGGGCGTCGCGGTCCTGCGCCGCGGCGGGGCTCGCGAGCAGCGAGGCAAGGACGAGTCCGGCGAGGGCGACGATCGATCCGCGCATGGTGGTCTCTCCTGTCGACCGCGGCGTCGCCGCGGGGTGGTCCGTCAGCCGACGGTCATGCCGCCGTTCACGTGGATGTCCTGACCGGTCACGAACGCGGCGGCGTCGCTCGCGAGGAAGACGACCGCGCCGCCGACGTCCTCGGGCACGCCCCAGCGGTCCATCGGGATGAGCCGCCGGTAGGCGTCCTTCTCGTGCTGCGGGTCGTCCGCGTGCCGCTCCACCGGGATCCATCCCGGCGCGATCATGTTGACGGTGATGTTCCAGGGCGCGAGCTCGTTCGCCATCGAGCGCGACCAGCCGATCTGCCCGCCCTTCGCGGCGACGTACGCGGAGAAGGGCGCGACGCCGCGGTTGAAGACCTCGCTCGTGATGTTGATGATCCGCCCCCACCGCTGCCGCTTCATGTGCGGCAGCGCCGCGCGGGTCAGGAGGTAGGGGCTCTTCACGAAGAAGTCGAGCATCGACTGGTAGAAGCTCCAGTCGTACTCCTCGATCGGTCGGAGGGGCTGCGCGGGCGTCGCGCTGAGGACGAGGACGTCGACGGGTCCGAGGTCGCGGGCGATCGCGTCGACCATCGCGTTCACCTCGCCCTCGTCGATCACGCTCGCCCGGTAGAGCCCGCCCGCGAGCCCGGCGCGGCGGTACTCCTCGAAGGTCCGCTCCGCCCACGCCTGGTCGTTCGCGTAGTTGAACGCGACCTTCGCCCCCGCGGCGCCGAGGGCGAACGCCATCGACTTGCCGAGTCCCCGGCTCGAGCCGGTGACGAGCGCGACCCTGCCGTCGAGTCGGAAGTTCGGTGCCTTCATCGAACGCGGAGACTAGCGGATGGGGCGAGGGAACCAAGCACCCCGGCAGGTCGGGGCAGGACCTTCGAGGGTCGACCGCATCGGACGCGCGAGCGACGCGAGGAGGCAATCGCAGGTCCGAGAGGGTTGATCCACTCGCTGACGCTTGCCCAGCGATCACGGAGACCGCGAAGGGCGCGAGTCCTCGACCGCGGCACTGATCCGTGGATCGCGGGCGTCCCGCCCGCTCCGAGGCCCATCGAGGCGGATCCGATGCGGGCAAGATGCCCGCGGTCCACCTTAAGGGGGGGCGCGGTCCACGCATGGCGCGATGCGTTCCGTCACTCTCCCGCGAGCGCCGCGAGCGGGGGAGTCGGGCTTGTCGCGACGCGACAAGCCCGGTGGGGGTGGTCCGAAGCATGACGAGCGAGTCGAGGCGCTGAATCGACACGCGATGTCTCGATCGGTGCGCCCTGCGGCATTCGTCGCGGGTCGCGCCACCCTCACCCGGTTCGCGAGCGAAGCTCGCGAACCGACCTCTCCCACTCGTCGCTCCGCGACTCGCGGGAGAGGTGGAGCCGATGCGGGCAAGATGCCCGCGGTCCACCCGAAGTGCCCGCGGTCCATCTTAAGGGGGGCGCGGTCCACGCATGGCGCGATGCGTTCCGTCACTCTCCCGCGAGCGCCGCGAGCGGGGGAGTCGGGCTTGTCGCGACGCGACAAGCCCGGTGGGGGTGGTCCGAAGCATGACGAGCGAGTCGAGGCGCTGAATCGACACGCGATGTCTCGATCGGTGCGCCCTGCGGCATTCGTCGCGGGTCGCGCCACCCTCACCCGGTTCGCGAGCGAAGCTCGCGAACCGACCTCTCCCACTCGTCGCTCCGCGACTCGCGGGAGAGGTGGAGCCGATGCGGGCAAGATGCCCGCGGTCCACCCGAAGTGCCCGCGGTCCACCCGAAGTGCCCGCGGTCCTACGCCATCACCCCGCGGATCGGCTCCGCCCCCTCGACGCCGACGAGCCGCTGGTCGAGCCCGCCGTAGAAGTAGGAGAGCTCGTTCGGGTCGAGACCCATCAGCGAGAGGATCGTCGCGTGGAGGTTCTTGACGTGGTAGCGCTCGCCGACGCCGGTCGAGCCGAGCTCGTCGGTCTCGCCGACGCTCACGCCGCCCTTCACGCCGCCGCCCGCCATCCACATGGTGAAGCCGAAGGAGTTGTGGTCGCGCCCGGTGCCCTCGGCGTACTCGGCGGTCGGCTGACGCCCGAACTCGCCGCCCCACACGACGAGCGTCTCGTCGAGCAGCCCGCGGCGCTTGAGGTCCTTGAGGAGCCCGGCGATCGGCCGGTCGGTGCGTCCGGCGTGGTAGTCGTGGTTCTGCTTCAGGTCGCCGTGGGCGTCCCAGTTCGCGTCGTTGTGGCTGCCGCCCGAGTAGACCTGCACGAAGCGCACGCCTCGCTCGACGAGCCGCCGCGCGAGCAGGCACTTCTCGCCGAACTCGCGGGTCTCGGGCTTGTCGATCCCGTAGAGCTCCCGCACCTCCGCCGGCTCCCGCGCGAGGTCCACCGCCTCCGGCGCGTCCGACTGCATGCGGTAGGCGAGCTCGTAGCTCTCGATGCGGCTCTCGAGCTCCGGGTTCCCCGAGCGCAGCAGCGCGTGGCGGGTGTTCCACATCTTGACGCGATCGAGCAAGCGCCGCTGCAGGCCGTCGCTGCGTCCCGAGGGATTCGAGAGGTCGAGGATCGGCGGCCCCTCGCCGCGCAGCACCGTGCCTTGGTAGATCGCCGGCATGTAGCCGCTCGACCAGTTCTTCGCGCCCGAGATCGGGCCGCCAGTCGAGTCGAGCATCACCACGAAGCCCGGAAGATTCTGGTTGACCGTCCCGAGGCCGTAGTTGATCCAGGAGCCGAGCGCCGGCGCGCCGCCGAGCAGCTTGCCCGAGTTCATCATGAGCATCGCCGAGCCGTGGATCGGGCTGTCGGCGTACATGCTCTTGACGAACGCGAGGTCGTCCACGCAGGTCGCGAGGTGCGGGAAGAGGTCGCTGACCCACGCCCCGCTCTGCCCGTGCTGCTTGAAGCTCCACTTGGGTCCGACCACGCGACCCTCGTTGCGGTCGCCGCCGCGGCCCTTCGTCCTCACCTTGATCGTCTGCCCGTCGAACTTGTAGAGCTCCGGCTTGTAGTCGAAGGTGTCGACGTGGCTCGGACCTCCGTACATGAAGAGGAAGATCACGCTCTTCGCCTTCGCCGGGAACATCGCCGGCTTCGGCGCGAGCGGACCGCCCGGCATCGGCGTCGAGCCGTCGAAGGCGAGCGCCTGCCGGCGGATGAAGCCCTCCGACGCGAGCATGCCGGTCAGCGCGACCGAGGTGAACGCGCCGCCGGCCTGCCACATGAACTCGCGACGGGTGCGGCCGCAGAAGGTGTTCTGCGGGCGGTCGTGGGCTTGATTCGGGTCAGTCATGGTTCACCTCGCGGGCAACGTCGGGGTTTCGTTCGTCGCGATCGGCCGGTTCGCGCCGGAGCCTCGAAGGAGTCGACTCCACCGAGCGTGCGCGTGATCGCTCGATCGCTCGCTCAATCGACATAGAGGAACTCGTTCAGGTTGAAGAGGACCAGGCAGAGGTTCTCGAGCGCCTCCCCGCGGGAGAGCCCTTCGATCGCCTCCAGCTCCTCGACGAAGGCGACCGCCTCGTCGAGGTCCTCCCCCGCCGCCGGTCGTCCGCCCACGAGGAGCCGACCAAGCGCCGCCTGCCCGCGGAGGTCGCCCGGTCGCTCGCGCTCGAGGCGCCGCGCGAGGAGCCGCGCCTCGCGGATCACGAGCTCGCCGTTGAGCATCGAGAGCGCCTGCGTCGGCTGCACCGTCGAGAAGCGGACCGGGCACGGGGAGTCGATGTCCGCGGAGTCGAAGACGACCAGAAGCGGATGCTGCAGCGACCGCTTCTGGAGGATGTAGAGGCTCCGCCGCGACCAGGTCTCCTCCGGCGTGAGCGGCCAGACCGAGTCGGGCGTCGAGCTCGTCGCGAGCACCTCGGCGGGCATCGGCGGGCGGATGCCCTCGCCGCCGAGGCGGAGGTCGATGGTGCCGTTCGCCGCGAGCATCCCGTCGCGCAGCTCCTCCGCGGTCAGTCGCCGCATCCGCTGCCGCGAGAGGAGCTCGTTCGCGGGATCGCGAAGGAGCGCAGACTCCGAGGGCACGCTCGACATGCGGTAGGTCGCGCTCTGCATGACGAGGCGGTGGAAGTCCTTCATCGAGAAGCCTCGCTCGGCGAAGGTCGCGGCGAGCCAGTCGAGGAGCTCCGGATGCGTCGGCTTCTCGCCGAAGCGACCGAAGTCGCTCGGGGTCGGCACGATCGGGGCGGCGAGGTGATGCTGCCAGAGGCGGTTCGCGATCGCCCGCAGCGCAAGCCCGTTGCGGGCGTCCGCGATCCACCTCGCGAGCGCGAGCCTCCGCCCGCTGCTCTCGCCGTGCGCGGGCGCGACGATCGCACCCGGTCGGAACGCCCCCGCCATCGCCGGAACGTCCGGCTCGACCCGCGCCCCGAGGCTGTGCGGGCTGCCCCGCTCCATCACGAAGGTGGCGGGCGGCTCCGGCACGTCGCGGACGACGAGCACCGACTCCCCCCGGAAGTCCGGCGAGCGGAGCGCCGCGAGCTCGGCGTGCAGCGACTCGAGCCGCGATGCCTCCTCGGCCCCGAGCGCCGCGGCGACGAGCTCCCGCGCCTCGGCGGGCGGGAGCAGTCCCGTCGCCGACGCGCGGATCTCCTCCGCGGCCAGCACGCGGTCGAAGAAGCGGACCTCGTCGAGGTCGCCCGCGAAGGCGCCGTGCCCGGGAAGCATCGCCCCGATCGCGAGCATCGTCGGTCGGTCGAGCGGCGCGGTCGAGCCCCGGGCGCGATCGACCTCGACGCCATCGACGAAGAGCGCGACCTCGCCGGAGGACATGTCGCGGGTGAACGCGACGTGGTGCCAGGCGCCGTCGTTGTGACCCGGACCAGAGCTCAGGAAGGTCTCGGGATCGCCGGTGCCCGCGGCGACATGACCGTTCGAGATCAGGCTCACCCCGAAGTCGGGGACGATGCCGGGGATCTCGCCGTCGACGAGGCCCTTGCCGAGGAACCAGCGGCGGTCGCTCTCGCTGCCGCCGCCGACGTCGGTCGTCCGCATCCAGAGGGAGATCGTGAAGCTCGCGGAGACCGGCCGGGCGACCTCGACGCGGTCGTCGCCGCCGTCGAAGCCGAAGCAGCGACCGACGCGTCCTGCTCGCGCGAACTGCGCATCGCGGACCGTGGCGCTCGCCCCGCCCCGCGAGTCGACCGCCACGCCGGATCGGTCGTCCTCGAAGGCGAAGTGCGCGACGAGTCCGTTCGTGGGCGCGCGGTCGACGAACGCGTCCGCGTCGGGCACGAGCCCCGCCGACGCCTCGATCGCGCGGACCGCCGCGATCAGCCGCTCCCGCTCGGCGCGGTGCGCTCGGCGCTCCGCCTCGGGATCGGCGTGACCGAAGTCCGACCGCACCATCCGCAGGACGTTCTCGGCGGCGATCGAGTTGAAGGGGCTCGTCTTGTAGGGACGCACGCCCGCGAAGTACGCCGCGAACTCGTAGTACTCCTCGTGGGCGATCGGATCGCCCTTGTGGTCGTGGCAGCGGACGCAGCCCATCGGGAGGGCGAGGAAGGTGCGGCCCACGACGTCCACGATCCCGTCGAGGTCGTCGGCGAGCGCCTGCTTCAGGTCGGGCACCTCGTCGTCCCACATGCCGAGGCGGTAGATGCCCGTCGCGACGAGGCTCCCGAAGCCGCGGTCGGGAAGCTCGTCGCCCGCGAGCTGCTCGAGGACGAAGCGGTCGTAGGGCATGTCGGCGTTGAGCGCCGCGACCACCCAGTCGCGGTACTTCCAGGCGCCGTTCTTGACGCCGTCGCGCTCGAAGCCGTTGGTGTCGGCGTAGCGGACGAGGTCGAGCCAGTGCCGCCCCCACTTCTCGCCGTGATGCGGGCTCGCGAGGAGCCGGTCGAGGAGGGCGCTCCACGCCTCCTCCGGATCCCCCGCCCATGCGGCGAGGAACGCGTCGATCTCCTCGGGCGACGGCGGCAGGCCGACGAGGTCGAGGCTTGCCCGGCGGAGGAGCGTGAGGGGATCCGCCTCCGGCGCGGGCTCGAGCCCCGCGGCCTCCAGCGTCCCGAGGACGAAGAAGTCGACCTCGTTCCGGCACCACTCCGGACGCATCACCCGCGGCGGCTCCGGCTTCACGAGCGGGCGGAACGCCCAGCGGTCCCGAAGCGCCTCCTCGACCCTCGCCTGATGGAGCGTCGCCTCATCAACCGCCTCGGCGGCGCCGTCGAGGTCCTCCGCGGGCATCGCCTCGATCCAGCGGCGCACGGCGTCGATCTCCGCCGCGGCGAGGCGGTCGCCCTTCGGGGGCATCGCCTCCTCGTCCTCCGCGTGGAGGTTGATCCGCCGCCAGAGCTCGCTCGCCTCGAGGTCGCCGCCCACGACGACGCGGTCAAGCGCCGGCGCCCCGAGGATCTCCGCGAGCGCATGCAGCCGGAGCCCCGCCTTCGCCTTCTCTCGCCCGTGGCACTCGACGCACCGCGCCTCGAGGACCGGGAGCACCTCGGCGGCGAAGATCGCGTCGTCGGCGGCGCGGTCGGAGGCGGCGGCCTGATCGACCCGCGGGGCGGACGGCGTCGGCGGCGGATCGTCGGAGGTCAGGTGACGGGGGACCGGGGCGAGCGCCGCGAGCAGGGCGACGGCTCCGCAGAGTCCCGAGGCTCCCAGCCCGATGGCGACGCGCGGCGAGGTCATCACTCCCAAGAGTAGTTCAAGGTCCGCGGCGCTCCAGCGGGAAGTCGGAGGGTCGATCGAGTCCGCGCGATCGATCGCCCGGGCGGCTCATCCGGGCGGTCCCGTTGGGCACGGTGCACGACCGCTCAGACGTTCCACTTCCGAAGCGTCGGGTACTCGTGCTCCCAGCCGAGGATCGAGTAGGTCCCGGTGTCGAGGGCGAACGCCTTGCCGGCGGGCGCCTCGAAGCCGAGCCAGGTTGCCGCGAGGACCCTGGAGAAGTGCCCGTGACTGAAGATCGCGACGCGTCCGGGAATCGCCCGCAGACGGTCGATCACCCGCCGCGCCCGCCCGCCGACCTTCGCGGCATCCTCGCCGCCGGGCCAGGGACCAGACCAGATCGTCCATGCGGGGTACTTCTCGCGGATCTGCGGCGTGGTGAGTCCCTCGAGGTCGCCGTAGTCCCACTCGACGAGGTCCGCATCGGTCCGCATCACGTCGCCGCGACCCGCGAGCCGGCAGGTCTCCATGCAGCGGTCGAGCGGGCTCGAGAGGACCGCCGCGAAGGAGATGCCCTCGAGCGACGAGCGGAGCGCGACCGCCGCCGCGCGACCGGCGGCGTTCAGCGGAAGGTTCGTGCGCGATCCGGTGTGCCGACCGTTCTCGCTCCACTCGGTCGCGGCGTGTCGGAGGAGCCAGAGCTCGGGCGGGTTGGGATGCTCGGAGGGCATCCCCGGACTCTACCGGCGGACGAGGCTCGTTCCGCCGCGCCGCGCGTCATGGTCACTTCGCCTGCGCCGCCCTCGCCTGCGCGAAGCGCCGCGAGACCTCGTTCCAATCGAGGATGCCCCAGATCTTCTCGAGGTACTCGCCCCGGCGGTTCTGGTAGGCGAGGTAGTAGGCGTGCTCCCAGACGTCGATCCCGAGGATCGGCGTGCCGGGGACCTCGACCCACGGCGCGCCCATGAGCGGACTGTCCTGGTTCGGCGTGCTCGAGACGCGGAGGCGACCCTCGGGCGTCACCACCACCCACGCCCATCCCGAGCCGAAGCGGGTGGCGCCCGCCTTGAGCACCGCCTCCTTCATCGCCGCCATGCCGCCGAGGTCCGCGTCGATCGCCGCCGCGAGCTCCGCCGAGGGCGAGCCGCCCCGTCCCTCCGGCGCGAGGATCGTCCAGAAGAGGACGTGGTTCGCGTGACCTCCGCCGTTGTTGCGGACCTGGGTGCGGACCGACTCCGGAAGACCGCCGAGGTCGGCGATGAGGACCTCGACGTCGACCGGCACCTCGAGCCCGGCGACCGCCTTGTTCAGGTTCGCGACGTACGCGGCGTGATGCTTGCCGTGGTGGATCTCCATCGTGCGGGCATCGATCGCCGGCTCGAGCGCGTTCGCGGCGTAGGGAAGCGGCGGAAGCACGTAGGGACCATCCGCCGCCTGGGGCGCGGTCGCGAGGGCGGCGGCGCCGAGCGCAAGCAGTCCGGTGGCGGCGACGAGGCGGCGGATCGACATGGTCATGCTCCGGGATCGGTTCGCGTGCCGCGGCAGCCGCCGCGGAGGGCGGGATGGTAGAGGTCGCCCCGACTCGCGGCGAGGTCGCGCGGGTGCTAGGTTCGGCGCCCGCCACGATCCAAGGAAGCCCCCCGGAACTCCCCCGGAACTCCCCCGGAACTCCCCCGGAACTCCCCCGATGCACGAGGCACGACGACGACGCGAGCTCGACTGGCTCCGCGAGGTGACCGCGATCCCGACCGCCGCCGGACGCGAGCACCGCGTGATCGCCTGGATCGAGCGATGGCTCAGGACCCGGCGGCACCTGCGGCTCGAGCGCGACGACGCGGGAAACCTCCTGATCCGTCCCCGCGCCGGGCTCAGGAAGGTCGCGCGGGGACGCGCCGCGACGCGCCCGATCCTCGTCACCGCACACCTCGACCATCCGGCGTTCGTCGCGCTCCGCGCGACGCACCAGGGCGTCCTCGGCGACCTCGTCTCCGAGCTCGATCCGCCGCCGGCGACGAAGCCGCCCCGCGCGGCGTCGGCTCGACCCGCGGCGGCGCTCCTCGAGTCGCGCGGGCGGTTCCTGCTCTGCGAGTTCCGCGGCGGCGTGAACCGCCCCTACTTCGACGACGCGGAGGTCGAGGCGATCGACTCGCGGGACCGCCCGCATCGAGGTCGGATCGTCGCGGTCTCGGAGGTCGCCTCGCCGCATCGGCGGGTGATCGTTCGGCTCTCGGGCAACGGCGCCGGGATCGCCGCGGGCGACGTGGTGCGGTGGAGGTTTCCCGCGCCGCGGATCAAGGAAGGTCTCCTCTTCACCCACGCCTGCGACGACCTCGCGGCGGTCGCGGCGGCGCTTGCGCTCCTCGACCGCACCAGCCGCGCGGGCGGGCTCCCGCACGTCGGCGTCCTCTTCACCCGCGCGGAGGAAGTCGGCTTCGTCGGGGCGATCGCGGCGGCGCGATCCCGCTCGATCGACCGCCGGGCGCGGCTCCTCTGCCTCGAGAACAGCCGGAGCTTCGCGGAGAGCCCGATCGGCGGCGGACCGATCGTGCGGGTCGGCGACCGGCTGAGCGTCTTCTCGCCCGCGCTCACCAACGCGGTCGCCGCCGCCGCCGAGGCGCACGCCGCGGCGGAGAAGGCGAAGGACCGCGAGTTCCGCTGGCAGCGGAAGCTGATGCCCGGAGGCGCCTGCGAGGCGACCGCCTTCGCCGCCTACGGCTACGAGTCGACCTGCCTCTGCCTGCCGCTTGGGCACTACCACAACATGAGCCGCATCGACGAGGTCGCGTCGGGCGAGCGACCGGCGCGGGTCGCGCCGGAGTTCATCTCGGTCGCCGACTACCACGGGCTCATCGACCTGCTCGAGGCGGTGATCGCGCGGCTTGACGAGCCGGGCGGCGTCGCCTCGCGGAGACCGCTGATGGAGAAGCTCTACGCCGAGCGGCGGGGCGTGCTTGGGTCCTGAGGCGCGGACGCCCTCCGCGCCGTCCTCTTATAGTCCGCCCCCCCTCATCCGCCATGGCGCAGCCCTCCGACGAGCTCCTCGATCCCGCGACCATGCTCGACCGCCGCTTCCGCGCGGCGATCTCCTCGGTCCTCGGGATCGTGCCGGAGGCGTGCGATCCGCAGGTCCGCCCGAGCGGCGATCCGCGGCACGGCGACTTCCAGTCGAACGCGGCGATGTCGCTCGCGAAGTCGCATGGCATGAAGCCGCGCGAGCTCGCCGAGAGAATTGCCCGCACCGTCGACCTCGCGGGGATCGCCCTCGCGCCGGAGGTCGCCGGACCCGGCTTCATCAACATCCGCCTCGACGCCGGGGCGCTCGCGTCGATGCTCGAGGGGATGGACGACGCCCGCCTCGGGATCGTCCCGCAGCGGAGGATTCACGCGGTCACCATCGACCTCTGCGGCGTGAACGTCGCGAAGCAGATGCACGTGGGGCACCTGCGGGCGACGATCATCGGCGACTGCCTCGCCCGGGTGCACGAGCGCCTCGGTCGCAAGGTGCACCGCGAGAACCACCTCGGCGACTGGGGTCTCCCGATCGCGATGACCCTCGCGGCGCTTCGACGCCGCGGGGCGGACCTCGACCGGCTCACGCTGCCGGACCTGAACGTCGCCTACCGCGCGGCGCAGGCGGCGGGCGCCGACGACCCGGGCGGGCTCGCGGCGGCGAGGGCAACGGGGTGCGGTCCGCATCGGATCGCCGAGCTCGAGGCGCAGCACGAGGGCGCCCGCGCCGCCGTCGAGGAGGCGAAGTCGACGCTCCTCCGCCTGCAGGCGGGCGACGCGGAGCTCCTCCGCGACTGGCGGAAGATCGTCGACTGCACGATGCGGGAGGTCTTCGAGACCGCGGTCATCCTCAACGTGCGCCTTGGTCCCGAGCACAGCCGCGGCGAGAGCTTCTACCGCGACCGCCTCGGGATCGTCGTCGAGGACTTCCTCGAGTCCGGTCTCGCGACCGAGGACGCCGGGGCGATCGTGGTCCGCTTCGCCGACCGGGAGCGACCGCTCCTGATCCGGAAGTCCGACGGCGGATTCCTCTATGCGACCACCGACCTCGCCGCGGTCCGCTTCCGCGTGCAGGAGCTCGACTCCGACCGGGTGGTCTACGTGGTGGATGCGCGGCAGCGCGACCACTTCAAGGACGTCTTCGACGCGTGCCGCCTCATCGGCTGGGACCGCACCTCGGACGGCGAGCGCTCGGAGCTCGTGCACCTCGGCTTCGGCGCGGTGCTCGGCGCCGACAAGCGTCCGCTCAAGACCCGCTCGGGCGAGAACGTGACGCTCGCGTCGCTCCTCGCCGAGGCGGTCGCCCGCGGCGAAGAGGAGGTGCGTGCCCGCGCCGCCGATCCCGACGCCGCGACGCACGGGCTCTCCGATCCCGAGCTGCACGCGATCGGCCGCGCCGTCGGCATCGCCGCGGTCAAGTACGCCGACCTCTCGCTCGAGGTCTCCCGCGACTACGTCTTCGATCTCGACCGCATGGTGTCCTTCCAGGGCGACACCGGCCCGTACATCCAGTACGCCCATGCCCGCATCCGCTCGATCCTCGTGAAGGCGGGGCTGGAGGTGCCCGTCGATCGCCCGGCGCTGCCCGACGCGCCGATCGCGGTCGCGGCGCCGTCCGAGCGGGATCTCGCGCTGGCGCTCCTCGCCTACGCGGGCGTCGTCGAGGACGTCGCCCGCACGCTCGAGCCGAGCCGCCTCTGCGCGTTCCTCCACCGCCTCGCGAACGCCTTCAACGCCTTCTATCACGACTGCCCGGTGCTCAAGGCGGACGAGCCGACTCGCTCGAGCCGGCTCCGCCTCAGTGACCTGACCCGCCGCGTCCTCGCGGATGGGCTCGCGCTCCTCGGCATCGAGTCGCCGGCGCGGATGTGAGGGGGTGAAAGTCGTGCCCCAGGTCTACGCCGCCCGGCGGACCCCCCGCGAGCCGCATCGCGCGATGACTCGGCGATAGAAGTCCGCCATCTGCGCCGCCACGACCGCCGGATCGAGGCGGGCAGCGCAATCGATGCGTGCCTCGCGACCGCACGACTCGGCATGGTCGGGATGGTCAAGCATGAACCGCAGCTCCGCCGCGAGCCCCGAGGCGTCGCCGACGGGGAAGAGCCTCCCGCTCCGACCGTGCTCGAGCATCTCGGGGATGCCGCCGACGTCGGAGGCGACGATGGGGCACCCGAGCGCCGCGGCCTCGGCGACCGCGAAGGGGAAGTTCTCGAAGCGCGACGGCATGACGAGGACCGCGCCTCGGCGGCGGACCTCGTCGAGCTCGTGCGACGCCCGCGGACCGATCCATTCGACCCGCGAGCGGATCGACGGCTCCGGGATGAGCCGCTCGATGGACTGCGCGAAGCTCAGTGCTCGACCATCCTCCTCGAGGATGCCCCGATCGGGTCCCACCAAGGTCAGCGTCGCCCCAGGATGGCTGCCGTGGAGCTCGCGGAACGCGGCGAGCAGGACGTCCACGCCCTTCGAGCCGGCGAGCCGTCCGACGTAGACGATGCCTGGAGGGGCGTGTGGTTCCTCTCCGCCAAGTCGATCGCATGGATCGCGTGCGCCGTCACGCTGCTGTGTTTCGGACGCGGCTCGGTGGCCTTGATAGCGCTCGTCGCCGCGGCGGCGCGTGGTTGGCGATGTTTCGGGATCTGGAGGACGCCACTGCTCTTCGCGGCGTCCGTGATCCTGTACAACGTCTTCGCCTTCGCCGACGCGGGCGCGCCCGTTCGCGGGTGGATGGTCGACCTGTCCGGCAGCGTGTTCGGCGAAGGCAAGGGCGGCAGCCTTCAGTTCTGCCTTGATCATGAGGCGATCCTC
>Ga0194131_10005811_pt1 | contig 17523 bp, 14 predicted proteins | sample TA2KigO120mmetaG_FD_148631 | JGI IMG/M metagenome (GOLD analysis project Ga0194131, IMG submission 148631) | Freshwater microbial communities from Lake Tanganyika, Tanzania - TA2015053 Kigoma Offshore 120m | ecosystem: Environmental > Aquatic > Freshwater > Lake | place: Tanzania: Lake... | reverse complement strand
TGGAGCAGCTCTTCCCCACTCCCAGCGGCTAAGGCCAACTCACCGATCTCGCAGCAGCACCATCAACAACAAGTCCTCCACCTCGCCAGAACCAAGGCATCGGCGCGCGCACTGAATGGACAGCTACGTGGATGACTGCTTCGCTGTGGTCTGCCAGGATGAGTCTGCCGCCGCGGACTGGCGCGAGCTGTCCTGTCCCGCCGACGACGTGAACGCCTTCAATCAAAATGTCATTCAGGCACACGAGGAACTGGCCAACGTCGGCGGCCCCGCCGGCGAGCAGTTCAAGGCAGTCGTCCGCTGCTTGCAAGACAACAAGGAATGACACGCCATGGGGCGGTGACGAATCGCCTGTTGCCGGGCATGCCTTGGCCCCTGTAAACTCAACTGCATGCATGCCATCGCGGTATCGCTGATCCTGGCGGCCGGAGCGAGTGAGCCGGCATCTGCGTTTTCCCGGGCGGACCTCGATTTCTTCGAGAGCAAGGTCCGGCCGCTGCTCGTCGAGCGTTGCTTCAAGTGCCACGCAGACAAGAAGCAGCGCGGCGGCTTGCGGCTGGATGGCCGAGCACACTACCTTGCAGGCGGCGACTCCGGACCGGCACTAGTGCCTGGCGATCCCCCGAAGAGTCTGCTCATCAAGGCGATTCACGGCAATGATCCGCTGGGCACCATCAAGGCCATGCCCCCCAGTGGCAAGTTACCGGCCAGGGAGATCGCCGTCCTGGAAGAATGGATCCGCCGGGGCGCGCCGTATCCATTGGCCAGCGCCGGCAAGACGGCATCTTCCAACATTGATCTGGTCGAGGGGCGCAAGTTCTGGTCGTTTCAGCCGGTCCGGCCATTGCCTGCGCCGCCGACGAAGGACAAGCGCTGGGCGACGAAGCCGGCGGACGCGTTCATTCTCGCCGAGCTGGAAAAGCGTGGCCTGAGGCCAGCGCCGCCAGCCGATCGCCGCACGCTCGTGCGGCGGGCGTACTTCGATCTCATCGGCTTGCCGCCGGATCCCGCGGACGTCGAACGCTTCGTCCAGGACTCGGCCCGGGATGCTTATCCGAAGCTCATCGATAAACTGCTCTCCTCGCCGCATTACGGGGAACGCTGGGCGCGACACTGGCTGGACCTGGTCCGCTATTGCGACATCGGCGAGGATTACTATCCCAGCAAGGCGTCGCCATATCTCTATCGCGACTGGGTCATCCGGGCGATCAACGACGACGTTCCGTATGACCGTTTCGTCCGCATGCAGTTCGCCGCCGACCTGATGGCCGAAACCAAGCCGGCGGATCGGGCCGCGCTGGGCTTTCTCGGCCTCAGCCCGCTGTACTGGAAGGAATTGAAACTCGATCATGTCGTCATCAAGACGGTCGTGGCCGAGGAGTGGGAAGAGCGCATTCACGCCATCGCCAGCACGTTCCTCGGACTGACGGTCGCCTGCGCTCGCTGCCACGACCACAAGTTCGACCCGATCTCGACGCACGACTATTATGGCATCGCCGGCGTGCTTGCCAGCACGCGGCTGGCGGATCGCTACCTGCTGCCGGACGACCGCGTCGCCATCGTGATCAAGGCGCGGTCGCAGGTTGCCGACATGGAGAAGCGCATTGCCGACCTGGAGAAGCGCATCAAGGCGCTGACGGCGGACAAGAAGCCGGACAGGAAAGCAGACATCGACAAGCTGAAGACCGAGATCGCCGCGATCAAGAAGCTGACGCCCGACTACGATGCCCCAATGGCGGCCGGGCTGGAGGAAGCAAGCCTGCACGTGCTGCCGGACGGCCCGCACCGGACCAAGCTCGTGTACAAGCCGAACGAGGCGCAGGATGTCGCCATGCAGGTGCGTGGCAATCCCGGCGTTCTCGGTCCGGTGGTGCCGCGGCATTTCCTGTCGGTGCTGGCCACCGGCGACCCGCGGCCGCTGACGCGTGGCAGCGGCCGGCTCGACCTGGCCGACGCCCTGGTGACGGATGCCGCCCCGCTTGCGGCCCGGGTGTTCGTCAATCGCGTGTGGAAGCATCACTTTGGCACCGGTCTGGTTGAGACACCGAGCGACTTCGGGCAGCAAGGCGAACGGCCATCGCACCCGGCCTTGCTCGACGACCTTGCCGCCCGGTTCATTGACAACGGCTGGTCGCTCAAGTGGCTGCACCGCGAGATCATGCTGTCGACAACGTTTCAGCAAGCCAGCTTCGTGGCCGGACATCCGGGCCGCGAGGTCGATCCGGGCAATCGCCTGTACTGGCGGATGAATCGCCGCCGGCTCGACGTGGAAGCGTGGCGCGACTCCATGCTGACCGTGGCCGGCAACCTGGACCGCACACTGTTTGGCCCGCCGCGGGCACTGCGCGAGCTGGACAACAATCGCCGGACCATCTACGGAACCGTCAAGCGCCGCGAGACCGACGACCTGCTCCGTCTTCACGATTTCCCGGATCCATCGATCCACAGCCCGAATCGCGTGCCGACGACGACGCCGTTGCAGCAGTTGTTCACGCTCAACAGCCCGCTGTTGCGGCTACAGGCCGTCGTCCTGGCGAAGCGCTTGCAGGCCGAGGCCGGCGACGAGGCGAAGATCCGCAAGGCTTACGCGCTGCTCTTCGGCCGACAGCCGTCGCCCGGACAGCTTCGCCTGGGCCTCGAGTTTCTGCGGCCAGATGCCGGTAACTGGGAGCAGTACGCTCAGGCCTTGCTGGCGTCAAACGAGTTTCTGTTTGTGGATTGATCATGCCGAATCTTGAGCGCTATCTCGCTGGCGATCCGTCAAGGTCTTCATTGCCTGGCCGCGGCGTTGATGATGGCTGCTACAATGATGGCGGTGGCAAGTCTGAGGACTGTTCCGAGCGTGAGACCATCGATGTTGACAACCCAATCGCTGCCCTTGACCGACCTGTACGAGCGTGACGAAACGGCGTGGCTCGAGGCGATGTCCGCTCTCGCGGCGAAGCGTTGCTACGCAGAGATGGATCACGCCAACCTCAGCGAGTATTTATCCGACATGGCCAAGAGAGATCGCCGCGAGGTGTCGAGCCGGCTGGTCACGCTGCTAACGCACCTTTTGAAATGGAATAATCAACCCGACCAGCGCTCGGGATCATGGCAGGGGACGATCCTGGAGCAGCGTCGCGAACTCCGCAAGCTCCTGGAAAGTGGGACGCTGCACAACCACGCCATCGCGGTTCTGATCGAAGCCTACGCCGACGCCTGCAAGCAGGCGGCGGCGGAGACCGGTTTGCCGCGGGCGACATTTCCCGACGCGTGCCCATGGGAAATGGCGAGTCTGCTGGCGGATGCCGATTGACGTGGCCGCAGGCGAGCGGCAAGATGCGATAGCAAGTGGCGACAAGCTGCCAGCTTGTCGCCGGGACGAGGACTGCCACAGTGATCCATACATTGTCGCGCCGGCAGATGATCAAGGCCCTTGGCGGCGGTCTGGGCGCTCTCGGCCTCGGCGCGGTGCTGAACCCGCCGAACGCTGACGCGGCCACGCATCACCGCCCACGGGCCAGGCGGATCATCCAGCTTTTCATGAACGGCGGACCGTTCGCGCCGGACCTGCTCGATCCGAAGCCGGCCATCAATCGCTTCGCGGGGCAACGGCCGGCCGCCGTGCAACTGCGTACCGAGAACGAGACCGGCGGGCTCATGCCCGTGCCGTTTCGCTTTCAACCGGCCGGGCGCTGCGGCATCCCGGTGAGCGAGTTGCTGCCGAACTTCGCCCGCTGTATCGACGATGTTTGCGTCATTCGCTCGCTGCACACGGACAACCCGAACCACGGGCCGGCCCTGTTCCTGATGAACAACGGCTCGATCACGCCGACCCGTCCGACGATGGGCGCCTGGCTGTCCTATGGCCTGGGGACAGAGAACGTCGACTTGCCGGCGTATGTGGTGCTTTGCCCGGGACGGCCCGTGCGCTTCGCCGAGCTGTGGTCCAGTGGTTTCCTTCCGGCGGAACACCAGGGGACGTACATCAACCACACGAACCTTGATCCGCAGCGGATGATCCCGTTTCTGCGCAACAGCAACCTGACGCTGGAGCAGCAACGCCGGCAACTGACGCTCATGCAGCGGTTGAACGAGGATCACCAGGCCGAGCGCGGCGTCGATGCCGCTTTGGAAGCACGCATCCGCGCCATGGAGACGGCATACCGCATGCAGCTAGCCGGCACCGACGCTTTCGACATCAATCGCGAGCCGGCGCGCATCCGGGCCGAGTACGGCACGACGCATTTCGCCAATGGCTGCCTGCTGGCGCGGCGGCTTGCCGAGCGCGGCGTGCGGCTGGTGCAGGTCTACTACGGCAACGGCCAGCCGTGGGACACGCACCGCAATCACAATGCCCAGACGCGCGACCTGTGCCGCGATATCGATCAGCCGATGGCGGCGCTCTTGACCGACCTGAAGCGCCGCGGCCTGCTGGACGACACGCTGGTGATCTGGGGAGGTGAGTTCGGCCGCACGTCCACCTCCGAATCCGGCGACGGCCGCGACCATAACCACTGGGGCTTCACCTACTGGCTGGCCGGCGGCGGCGTCCGCGGCGGCATCACCCACGGCGCCACCGACGACTTCGGCTTCCGCGCCATTCACGACCGCGTTCACGTCCACGACCTGCATGCCACCATCCTGCACCTCATGGGCCTCGACCACGAACGCTTGACCTACCGCTACGCCGGCCGCGATTTCCGGCTCACCGACGTGCACGGGCACGTGGTCCGCGAAGTATTGAGCTAGCTGTCGGTGGAGCAGGACGCTCAATTGAACGACGCGCCATTCGTCCTTGTTCACCCCCCCGGTGGGACGCATACTGTTGCGTTGCCGCCGGTCGCGTTATTCCCCGAAGAACGAGCGGTGGAGCACGTCCGGCTGGATGCGGCCGAAGGCGTGGCTCTTGCCCGTCTTGAGGTTGCAGAAGACAATCTCGGCGGGACTGAAGAGCATCGGGTCGATCTTGTAGAAATCGTGGTCGTAGCGCTCGAAGATGGCGGCGAAGGGGGCACCGTGGTCGGCCGACGCCGACGACGGGACCTTCGGGCCGATGTCGGCAAGTTGCTCGTCGTCGGCCTGCACCCAGAGGACGACGCGGCCGCCATAGAGGATGGCGTCGTTGGTACGGCCGATGGCGGTCATCTCGTCACGAGCCACGGGCGGCAGCGGCGCCGCGCCGAAGCCGGACAGCACGCAGCCGAGGTCCAGCTTCAACTCGTGCAGCTTGTGCAACGCGGTCTCCAGCGAACGGGCCACAACCTGCAGGTTGCCAGCCATGCTGGCGGCCGGCGCGGCCAAGAGCGTGATCTTGCTCGCCGGCAGCTTCAGGGCCGAGGCCACGTACTCGATCACGCTGTCGTCCGGCAACTTGCGCGTCTCCAGCGCGCCGACGGCCAGCGGCGGCTGCTCGCGGCCAGGGATGTCGTTGAAGAGATCCTCCTTGCCATAGGCAGCGCGCATCGGGCCCGAACCCATCGCGAAGAACTTGCCGACCTTGATCTGCCAGCCGGCATATTGCGACGCCATGCACGCCTGCACCGGTAGATCGGACGAGACCTGCACCAGCGGACAGGGCACGCCGGCCACGTCGCCGGCGACCAGCGACACTTCCGCTTGCCCGGCCAGACACACCTTCGCCAGCGACAGGCCCGCTTGCAAGCCGCCGGGCGAACCAATGCCGCAATCGAGCACGCGGGCGCCAAGTCCGGTGTGCTGCACGCTGATGCGCAGGGCAGCTGCCGTGCTCACCATGTGGTCGGCCAGTCGATTGCCACGCTCGTTCAGTGTCAGGTTCGCTGCCAATGGTCGCTCCCTTGCTTTCGGCACTCGCGCTGTCCGGTCTTTCTACCGCGAGAACAGCCGGCGGTCGAGGTCGCCGGCAATTCGTTGCAGATTGCCGCGACATTCCTCGACCGTGGCAGCGGCGGCGAAGAAGGTCAACACCGGCTGGCCGGTGTCAAAGGGCTCGCCGGGTAAAGGGATGTCTGCATAGTCCGGCACGTGCCACGGATCGAAGGCACGCTGCAGGCAATCCTCCCATGGCCCAGCGACCGGCAAGCGCAAGGGGCTGGGGGCGTAGTAGATCGCCTTGCCGAGCACTTCCCGGCGAGGCGACGAGCCGGCGCAATCCGATAGCGCCGCGCGCCCTGTTGCCCATTCGAGAACTTCGACCGAGGCGGTGTAGCGCGGATTGATCTCCAGCGGCCACGGCGAATCGTCACGCAGGATGAAATCGACGCCGAACAGGCCGCGCAGCTCGCAAGCCGTCGTCAACACCTGACCGAGACGATCGAGTGCGCCGGCCAGCGCGGTCGACAGCGTACGCGGGCCGATGCTGCCGCAGTACCGAAACGGACCTGCATGTAACCACGATTCACCGACGAGCTGGCGCGTCACGCCCAGCAACGTCGTTCGATCGGCTGTGCCGACATAGACTGCCGAATGGGCGTCGCCTTCGAGGTACTCCTGCAGGTATGACGCCGCCGAACCAGCAGACCGTTGATCGGCGAAGTCGATGCCGCAACCCGATGCGCCGGCCTTCGGTTTTCGCAGCCAGCGACCCGGCGTGGGCACGTCAGAGCCGTCGAGCACCTTCGGGCAGGCGATGCCATGCTCGTCGAGCACGCGCGCGACCGTGAGCGGACAGCGCACGCGGCGCAGCACCGCCGCGGGATTGCCCCACAACGGCCGGCAACGCGACAGCTGCTGGACGAGACGGGGCGCATTCTCCAGAGCGCCGGTGTACAGCCACGGCCCCGCAGGACCCTGGCGAGCGATCTCCAGCAGGCCGCGCGGATAGTCGGCGACGCGCCGGCAGTCGATGCTGACGCGCACGAGGTCGCGATCGGCAAACAGGTCGGCGGTCCACGGCGTGATGCCGGCGCGCACGGCCGAGAACGCCGCCGCGCGGGCGCTGGCCCCAACGATCAGCAACGGCGTGCGCGGGGCGGGAAACTCAAATCGCTGGTTGACCACCTTCGTCGATTCCTTCGTCGGCGACGCTGGCAGCGTCGCTTACGGGGGCGATGACACGTTGATATGTCGCGCGGACCAGGCCGAGCTTGTCTTCCCAGCGAAAATCGCGAGGGAGACGGTCTCGGCCGGCACTGCCCAGCCGGGCGCGCAGGTCATTGTCGCGAACCAGGCGCTCGATGGCATCCGCCAGCGCGACGATGTCGCCGCAGCGCGTCACCAGGCCGTCGCCTTCGTGCCGGACCACGAAGGGCGGACCGCCAGCGTCATAGACGACGCTGGGCACTCCGCTGGCCCACGCTTCCAGCAGCACCAGGCCGAACGAATCGGAACGACTGGGCAAGGCAAAGATGTCGATGCCGGCGAAGAAGTCGCGTTTCTGCTCGTCGGTCAGCGTTCCAAGGCGAATGACCTGTCCCGTCGCGGCGGCGAATGTCCGCCAGAAGTTGCGAAAGTTCGGCATCTCCGGCCCGGCCAGCATGACGCGCAACGGTATGCCGCGTCGCCAGAGCCGTTGCGCGGCCTGCAAGAGATCGATGGTCCCCTTCTCCGCGCTGTTGTTGGCAAGATGGCCGACAACGATGTCTGCCTCACCCACGCCCCAGCGCTGCCGCGTTGCAACCCGATCGCCGCCCGCGCATTCGTCCGGCGTCACGCCCAACCCCTGCAAGATGATGCGTTGCGGCAACACGCCGTGCTTGATCAGCTCGTCGCGTTCCCCTGGCGTTTGCGCGAAGACGCACTCGGCGCTCCGGGCCAGCGACATCAAGCAGGGCCGGGTGTAGACGCGGCGCGTGCGGTCGTGTGGATCGTCGGGATCGCCGGTGTGCAGGAACGGCGTCAGCAGAAACGGGATGCGCAGACGTTCGGCAAGCATCTGGCCGCACACAATGGGCCAGGCATAAGGCAGCGCGGTTGCATGCACGATGTCGAACGCGGGCGGCGCCGATCGGCAAACGCGGCGCATGTCCCGGCAGATCGGATTGCAGGTCATCGTCAGGCACTGCCAGCGGCGGTGAGGAACCAGCGACAGCGCCTTCAGGAGATAGCGGCGCCCGCGAAATCGGCAACCGGGCGTGAAGCGACGGACGTGTACGCCCTGTTCGTCCGTGTCGCCGGCAGCAAGGCAGCGCCCACGCTTCGACCAGAACGCGTCCAGATCGATGGCCGTCGAGGTGAAGACCGTGACCTCATCGCCCTGGGCAACCAGGTACCGGCTCAGTCGGGCAAAGTACGCTTCAGAACCGCCGAGGGCGGGTGGATAGCGTTGCACGAAATGAGCAATGCGCAAGATACAATCTCCAAGCGGTCAGCTATCAGCGGTCAGCGGATGGCCCAGTCGTAACTGCCCGACGAAGTTACTGTAGCGGACAGATGCAACAGGCAACGCGGTGATTGATTGTGCGAGGCCAAGCTGATCGCTGATCGCTTTAAGCTGATCGCTGATCTTCATTCTTCCTTGGCCAGCAGCTGAATGGCTTCGCGCAGGCTGCGGTGGCTTTCGAAGAAGCGCTGGGCCAGACCGTCCACCAGCGACAGGAACTTGAGCAGTTCGTTGACGCGCTGGAAGCGCTCGCGGGCTGGTTCGCGGGCTGCCTGAGCGCCCAGCGTCTCGGGCGCCAGTTCGTCCTTGCAGCGGCGCAGCGTGGTCAGGATGGGATCGATCTCGCGGCGCTTGCGCTGGCTGGCGACCAGCGTGAACATCTCCCAGACGTCGGTGAGCGATTCGAAGTATTCACGGCGGTCGCCGCGCTTGTGGACGCGGCGCACCAGCCCCCACTCGACGAGCTTGGACAGGTTCATGCTGACGTTGCCGCGCGAGATGACCAGCCGGCCCATGATGTCATCCATCGACAGCGCCGCGCCGCTGATGTACAGCAGGCCGTGGATACGGGCCATGGTGGGACTGATGCCCCACAGCGATCCCATGTTGTTCCACAGCTCGACGAACTGGTCCTCGACGTTTTCCAGCCGGGTCTGCAGATCGAGCTTGTGAGTTTTCATACCTTTTACTCATTTCAAAAGATATGAAAATTGTAAGTCGCCGCCCGTGGCGGTCAAGACTGGCTGCGGAGGCGCCCGTTGTGTGGCCTGGGCCTGTTTGTGACTTGTTACCTCGTCGCGGCCAGGGCCGGCGCCGGCGTCAGCGACACCACGGCGACATTGCGGCCGGGAGACCAGTGAAGCTCATGGTGCGCCGGCAACAGGTCGCGAACCTCATGCAAATGAGCTGCCTTGACGAACAGGACCAGCGGACCATCGCCGTGCAGCGTCGCGGCAAGCTTCGCGCTGTCTGCCCGAGTGAAGATCCGAACTGCGGCGCGATCGAGATAGAAGTGCACGGAATCCCAGCCACGCGGATAGCAGGCGACGCGTACGGCCGGCCGCCGGGCAGCCTGGCCATGAGCGCGAACTTCGCTGCGCATGGAGAAGCGCTCGTGATACGCCCGCAAGAACCCAAGGACGGCGAACAGCTCGACGCCGCACAGCACGACCAGCAGCGTCACCGCCGGTCTCAGGCCGATCTTCCCAGGTGAAAAGCGCCGTAGCCAATCGCTCGCATGTCTGCCGATCACCATGACCAGCAATGGCAGGGCCGGCAGGACGTAGCCGGCGCGCTTGCAACCGGAGAGCGAGAAGAACAGCACGCAAAGGATGCCGCCGATGCCGGCGAGGAGACTGGCGGAAGGGGCCATCGAGCCGCCGCGTGTGGCAAGGTTGCGCACGGCTCTGACCAGCAGCCACGGCAACAACAGGCTGGCGGGCAACAGCCCCCCCAGCACCACCGGAGCATAGAACCAGAACGGCTCGGCGTGGTCGAACGGGATTGCGAAGCGCTGGGCGTTGTGCAGCCAGAGAAAATCCCAGAGCGCTCCTGGCTCGCGCCAGGCCACGGCCAGGTACCACGGCGCCGCCACCATGCAAGTAACCGCCAGGTACAGGGCGGTCGAGGCTGCCGGCGGGCCGCGATCCGGCCAGAGAACGGCCCGGCAGGACGCAAGCGCGACGCGATCACCGGCCTGCCTCGCCTTGCCGATGTGCACCAGCAGCCGATAGAGGCTGATCGGCACGACGATGAGCACCGCGGCGACCGGCCCCTTGGTGAGCACGCCCAGCCCGCAACAGACCGCCGACAGCAACCAGCAAACCTGCGCACGGCGCGCCTGGGCGGGCAGCGTCAGCGCTTCGTGCGCGCACCACAAGCCGACGACCACGAACAGCATCAGCAAGCTGTCCATCGACAGCATGGGCCCGCGATAGATGAAGCCGGCGGTGAAGCAGAGAAGCAGCCCGGTCCATGCGGCCACGTCCCGACCGGTCCGGCGCGCGGTCCAGACGTAGATGGCCAGCAGCGTCAGCCAGGCTGCAAAGCAGGGAATCAGCCGCGCCGCGACGTCGTTCACTCCGAAGAGTGCATAGCAAGCCATGACCAGCCAGTAGAGAAGCGGTGGCTTGTGCAGATACGGTTGTCCGTGCCAGACCGGCACGATGAAGCGGCCCTCGGCGAGCATCTGCCTGGGAATCTCGGCGTAGCGAGCCTCTTCCGGTTCGAGGAGCGGACAGCCCAGTCGGCCAAAGATGGCCAGGGCGCCCAGGGTCCCCAGAAGCAAGCCCGCCGGCACGCGCATGCCGGAAAATGGCACATCGTCGTGTGACTGTCAACGCGACCTCACCGTGGATGAAAGTCGGCATGCTGGCAGCGTGTCTGGTGTCGCGCGTTAGCGGACCAGCTTGACGCGGATTTCAACGCTGTAGGTCATGAGTTCGGGGATTTGCATGATGAGACGTGCCATGCGCGCGGCATCGGCTGAACTGCGCGAGTGCAAGGTGATGTCCAATTCGGTGGGGGACTTGAACTTGATGCCGACGGTGTTGGCCGCCGGCCCGCACACGCGGAAGATCCGTTCCTTGAGCTGATGAGCCGAGATGGCCGCCGGCTCGCCATCGGGCAGGATTACCACACCGTGCGATACGAACGGTTGCTCCGGCACGGCGGTTGCCGGCTCGCTGGAGAATTCGAGCTTTGGCGCGGCGATTCTTGCCGGCGGCGCCGGCGCCTTGTAGCCCACGCGCTGGATGACGTTGCTGTCGGGCGCGGGCGGCGCAGCGCTGGCCAGGGCAGGACCGCCGGCCGGCACGCGCGACGATTTGCCCGGCAAACACAGCAGCGTGCGAAATCGTGACTGCGGCTTCTTGCGAATGCACACCAGGGGCACGGGATCGCTGTGCACCGCGGGCCGGCGGGCCGGAGCGACGGCGGGCGGCGTGAGGCACACCTCCAGATGATTGGCGACACAGGCACAGCCGTGCATGCGCTGTAGCTTCTTGCTGATTGCCAGCTTGACGGCGAAGCTCTTGACATGCCCTTCGACGATCACCTTGCCGTCCGTCTCGCAACGGATGTGCACGCCATCGCCCGTATACGGGCGTAGCTCACTCAGGGCGGATTGCGCCGCCTGTTGCAGGACCAGCGGGTTGACGCGCGTGCTTCTCTCGATCGCGGGCCCGGGCTTGGTCTCGTCAACGACCTTCATGGGACACTGCAAGCGTGCCAGCTTCAAGGCCTGCTCGCGGACGGCGTCGTCGGGAACCTTGCCGCGAACGCGCAGGCTTCCCGCCTCGACCTTGGCTTCGAGCAAGTGTGAAAACGTGATCGGATCGCCAAGCCAGGCCAGCTCGATGAGGATTTCCAGAAGGCGATGGTAGTCGTCGCCGGACTGAACTCGTGGCGAGGTCGCGGGCGGTTTCTGCGCGGCCAGCTGCGGCACGAGGCGCGGAAACGAAATCGGGTTGATCTGCGCCTGCGCCGGCGTCATGCCGCACGCCAGCGTGCCGCACGCCGCCAGCAACAGGATGACATGCTTCCTCATCGGCGCTCCCTCCCGTTAATTGGCGATCATTTCCAGAGTCATGGCCTGGCGGGCTTCGGGGGTGCTGGCGCACAGATGGAGATGGTCCTTGTCGATGTAGACGACCTCGACGCGCCGGGCCTTGCAGCGGAAGGGGAATGGGTAGCCCGATTGCCGCGTTTCATCGAAGTAAATCGTGCACTTGTAATGGCAATGGTGCAGCTGCGCCGGTCCGACCAGCGGGAAGAAGCGCGGCGGATCGATCACGTCCACCAGCTTCTCGATGGTGAACTCGATATTGTCGCGAAATTCCTCGTAGAAATAAGGAACGCCGCGGGCCACGCGCGGCATGGCGCGAAGGATCGCCGCCTTGTCCGGCGGATCCTCGCACACGGGGCGGTAGCCGGCCGGGATGGGCGGCATCACCGGCGTGCGATAATCGTTCTTGATACACATCTTCTCCTCCATTCGCTCAGCCACCCAGGGCTGGATGCAGATGGGAGTGAAGAAGCCCATACCGAGGGGATTGCAGCCGCCGAGGAAGACCAGCGCCAGGAAGACTCCTCCCCGAGAAACCAAGCGAGTCCAGGCCTTCATGACGCCTCCCCTGATCCATGCGACGTAAAGCGTTTCCGTCAATGGTCTTGTTACGCGACCCTTCGATGTGGGTTCGCGGTCGTCGGAGGTATCATCGGCTGTAGGAGCGGGAAGACTTTAACGGTTGCACCGAAAAATCCGCCGGGCGCCCGGGGCACTTAGCTGCCCGCTGGGCCCTTTCCAAATAGCGATTCTGGCCATTTTTCGCAATTTTTTCTTGACAGCGTAAAATCAAGCCTTTAACCTGGTAGTCAGGGTGGATTGAAGGGATTTTCTCTCTGGGGGGCGTTCCCCCTGTTCCTTTTCTTGTTTTTTTCTTTTTTCGAGAGGATGTCTCACATGAAGCGACGCGGTTTTACCCTGATCGAGCTGCTGGTCGTGATCGCGATCATCGCGATCCTGATCGCGCTCCTGGTTCCGGCGGTGCAGAAGGTCCGCGAGGCCGCTGCCCGGACGCAAACCACCAATCACATCAAGCAATGCTCGCTGGCGCTGCACTCGTTCGAGGGCGCGCTGAAGAAGCTGCCGCCGGCCTCGGGAGCGGTTGGCCAGACGGTGGGTGCGCCTCAGTACGGCATGGGTGCGACGACGCACGTCCACCTCATGCCCTACGTCGAGCAGGACAACCTCTACAAGAACGCTTACCAGGCGCAGTTCCCGGGCGTCGCGAATCCAGGAATGCTCGCGGCGTACACGCCATCGTCCCTGAATGCCGTGGTTCCGCCGTTCATTTCGCCCCAGGATCCCACTGCCCCCGCCGACAATGGCGTGAGCAACATTCTGGCCAACCTCCGTGTTTTCACGGATCAGGGAATCAACATGGGATCGAATTCGACCGGCGCTATCCCGCTCACCCACGGTTTAGGCACGGGCGGCCTGGCTCGTACCTTCCCGGACGGCACCTCGAACACGATCGTGTTCACCACGGGTTACCGTGCGACCCAGTTTCCCACGACCGGCGGGATCCGGGCCTACGATGTTAGCTGCATAAACACCTCGGGTCATGCCTTCTTCGGCATGGGACCCTTCAGTGCCACCGCCAAGGCGACCGGCACCCAGGCTGCCGGCAACATCTTCCAGGTCCAGCCGGTCATCAACAATGCCGACGCTGGAATTCCGCAGGCGATGTCCGCTGCCGGCATCACGGTCGGTCTGGGCGATGGCAGCGTCCGCAACGTCACGTCGACGGTTTCTCTTCAGACCTGGTGCAGTGCTCAATCACCCAATGACGGCATTCCGCTCGGGGCCGACTTCTAGTCCGGCTTTTGAGGTCGCTTGATCGCGGGGCCCTCGCCTGAGTCGAGGGCCCCGTTTGTTTCCTCACACCTCTTCCATGACACGAGGTCGGTCATGCGTAAGCCTGTCCTGCTTGCTGCCTTGATTCTCGCGGCCGCGACACCGACCGTGCGTGCTCAGGACGCGGACATGCAAAAGTACATCAATCGCGCCATCAAGAAAGGCGTGGCCGCGATTCGCGCCCATCCGCGGGATATCAACGACATGTATCGCTACCAGGGCCAGGAAGTCGGTCTGAATGCCCTGATCGCCTGGACCTTGCTGGAGTCCGACGTCCCCCCAACCGATGAATTGCTCGCCAAGCTCACGCAAGCCATGCGTGATCGAGCCCTCCAGCAAACGCACATCTACACGATTTCCGTGTTGCTTATGTTCTTCGATCGGCTAGGCGACCCGGGCGATGAGCCGATCATCGAGTACCTGGCCCTGCAGCTGCTGAGAATGCAGACATCGGCTGGAGGCTGGACCTACAGTGGGCCGGGTCTCGACCGCAAGGAAAAACAGCGCGTCCTGGAACTGGTGGCCAGGGCTCATGAACAGCGTGAGAAAGGCGAAATCGGCCCTTCGAAGCTAAAGCCATCCGAACGCAAGCCGCGCGCGGTCTCGCCGTACATGGCGCAGGCGGTCGAGGAGATCGAAAGCCAGCCCAGGCTGGCCGTTCTGCCCGGAGACAACTCCAACACGCAGTTCGCGATGCTCGCGCTGTGGGTGGCGCGACGGCATGGCGTGCCCGTCGAGGAGGCGCTGGTCCGCGTGGTGAGTCGCTTCCAGCGCTCGCAGCAAGCCAACGGCGGCTGGGCATACGAATATGATCCGCTCAATCCAAAGGCGGCGACACGACCCGTGACCTGCACCATGTCGTGCGCCGGCATGCTCGGGCTCGCACTTGGCCATGGCATCACCCGCAAGAAGGACGAAAAGAAGCCAGCCGACCTGAAGAAGGATCCGTACGTGAAGGAAGCCATGCGACTGATGGATGAGATCATGAAGGAGACCAGGGACGAAAAGGACGTCAAGTTGCTCGCCAAGCCCGGCTACTTCCATTATTTCCTTTTCAGCCTGGAGCGCATGGCCGTTGTCTACAACCTCAAGAAGATCGGCGACAAGGACTGGTACAAGTGGGGCGCCAAGATCCTGGTGGACACCCAGCATCCAACCGGCAACTGGTACGGCGAGCACGGTCTGGCGGACACCTGCTTCGCCCTTCTTTTTCTGAAGCGTGCCAACGTCGCCGAGGATCTCACGTTCAACCTCATGGGCATCACCAAGGATCCGCTCATCAAGAAGAAAGGGCCGGGCAAGAAGTCAGAGCCAGATCCGTTCGAGTTGCCCAAGCTGATCCCCAAGGACAAGAAGAAGACCAAGGGCGCGCTGCGCGGTGGCGGCAGACTGGAACTCGCCGGGTTCGATCACCGGTCGAGCATGGAGATTCGCGACTTGCGAGTGCGCGCTGCCTTGCATGCGCGGAGCGTGCACCCACGGCGGCCATGACAGTTCCTCTCCTCGCCGTTCACGATGTCCGCAAGCACTTTCCGGGCGTGCAGGCCCTGGCGCAGGTGTCGCTGTCGCTGCATGCCGGCGAGGTTCTGGCGGTAGTCGGCGAGAACGGCGCGGGCAAGTCCACGCTGATGAAGATCCTCGCCGGCATCTACCAGCCGGACGCCGGCGAAATCCGACTCGACGGCACGCCGGTCCGCTTCGCCGGCGTCGCCGACGCCTTGCGACACGGCATCAGCCTCATCCACCAGGAATTGAATCTGGCCGAAAGTCTGTCCGTGGCAGCCAATCTCTTCCTGGGCAGGGAAGACGTCTGGGGCGGCTGGCTCCGCTTGCTGGATAATCGCCGCATGACGCACGAGGCCCGCGCCCTCATGGACCGCGTCGGCCTGCACTGCTCCCCGGAGACGCGGGTCGGCAATCTGCCGCCTGGGCAGCGACAGCTCGTCGAGATCGCCCACGCCCTGGCACTGTCGTCGCGCATCCTCATCATGGATGAGCCGACATCAAGTCTCACGCAACAGGAAACGAGCCGCCTGTTCGAGGTCGTCGGCCAGCTCAGGCGCTCCGGTGTGGCCATCGTGTACATCTCGCATCGCCTGGCTGAAGTGCAGCAGATTGCCGATCGTGCCGTGGTGCTGCGTGACGGCCGCAACGCCGGCGAACTGGCCCGCGGCGAAATCAACCGCGACGCGCTCGTTCGCTTGATGGTCGGCCGCGAACTGGGCGAGTTCTTCCACAAGCGCGAACAGCCGCTGGCGACCGACCGCGTGCGCCTGCAGGTGCGCGCTCTCCGCTTCACGGGCGGTCCGGCCGAACCGATCTCGTTTCTCGTGCATGGCGGGGAAATCGTCGCGCTGGCCGGGCTCGTCGGCGCCGGCCGGACCGAGCTGGCCGAAGCGCTCTTTGGCGTGCGTCCCGTGCTGGCCGGCGCGGTGCTGCTCGATGGCCAGCCGGTGAACATCCGCCATCCCCGGCAAGCGCTGGCCGCCGGGCTGGCCCTGGTGCCGGAGGACCGCCGCCACCACGGCTTGTTGCTGGACGAGTCGATTCAGCATAATATCGGTTTGCCGAACCTGGACCGGCTGAGCCGGCTGCGGCTGGTGTCGCGCCAGCGCGAGGCGGCGCTGGCCCGTGAAGGCTGCGAACGCCTGTGCGTGCGGGCCCCGGGTCTGGGACAGCCGGCCGGCCTGCTCAGCGGCGGCAATCAGCAGAAGGTTGTCCTCGCCAAGTGGCTGGCCCGCCAGCCGGCCGTGATCATCTTCGACGAGCCGACGCGCGGCATCGACGTCGGCGCCAAGAGCGAGATTTACGCCCTCATGGAGCAGCTCGCCCAGCAAGGAACCGCCATCCTGATGATCTCCAGCGACATGGAAGAGGTTCTCGGCATGAGCGATCGCGTCCTGGTGTTGCACCAGGGCCGCCTGACCGGCGAGCTGAGCCGTCCGGAACTGTCGCAAGAAGCATTGCTGCGCCTGGCCACGGGAGGCGCCCGCGCATGAACAATCCCGGCGGCAATTTCCTGGCGCAACGCTTCGGCCGACTGCTGGGGGTTTTCCTTCTCGTGCTCGTGCTCTACGCCTTGCTCATGGCGCTGCATCCGGCGGCGCGTTCGGTCTCCGGTCACCAGAATCTGGCACAACGGCTAGGCTTTTACGGCATCCTCACCCTCGGGGCCGGGCTGCTCATCGTTTCCGGCGGCATCGACCTATCCATCGGCTCAGTCGTCGGCCTCGGCGCCGTCTGCATGGCGCTGTTGCTGGAGGAAGGTCCGCTGGCCGGCAAGCCGATTGCCGCCGTGGGAGTGGTGCTGGCCGGCGCCGCGCTCATCGGGCTTGGCCACGGCCTGCTGGTCACGAAACTGGGGTTGCAGCCGTTCCTCGTGACGCTGTGCGGCCTGTTCATCTATCGGGGACTGGCCCAGTGGGCGACGCGCCCGCCGGGCGGGTCGGCACGCGATGTCGGCATCGGCAGGTTGCGCGACCTCGAGGGGCTCAAGGGCCTTCGCTACCTCGCCGTCGGCAGGACCGAATACATCGAAATCCCGGTGATCCTGTTATTGATGTTCGTCATCGCCGGGCTGCTGGCGGTGCTGTTGCACATGAGCGTTTATGGGCGGCATCTGGCCGCCGTGGGGGCCAACGAGCAGGCGGCGCGCTACGCCGGCGTGCCAACCGAACGCCGCAAGATCCTCGCCTACATACTCTGCTCGCTGCTTGCCGGCATCGGCGGCGTCCTGTCCATGCTGGACCTCGAGACCGCGTCGCCGACGACCACCGGTCAATGGCTGGAGCTGTACGCCATCACCGGCGCCGTGCTGGGC